>Ga0209024_1000409_pt1 | contig 75808 bp, 71 predicted proteins | sample AutmiccommunBRH5_FD_187380 | JGI IMG/M metagenome (GOLD analysis project Ga0209024, IMG submission 187380) | Deep subsurface microbial communities from Mt. Terri, Switzerland - Autotrophic microbial communities BRH/5 (SPAdes) (version 2) | ecosystem: Environmental > Aquatic > Deep subsurface >... | reverse complement strand
CTTTTGTGGCGCTGCTGACGAGCCTGTGCAGCAAGGAATTTTCCGCGACCCAGTATGCGCTGCTGTCGTCGCTTGCGGCGATGGGCAGGGTGTACCTTGCGGCGCCTGCGGGCTATGTGGTGGATGCGTTTGGCTGGAGTGATTTTTTCATCTTTTCAACGATTGCGGCGATACCCGGTTTAATTGCCCTTTACCTGCTTCGAGCCAGTATCCAGAAACTGGCGCGGTGAGCAGCCGTGCCACTTTTGAAAGGCGTGAATGAACGCGGAGGGTGATGAGTAACCCAGACGTGCCGACACTTCAGACACGCTGAGACCGGTGGAGGACAACAGTTCTTCGGCCATGGTTTGCCGCACCTCGGCAAGCAGGTCCCGAAAGCTGGTGCCTTCGCCGGTGAGCCGCCTGCGCAGGGTGCGTTCTGTCATGAAATGATCCGTGGCGATTTGCTCGAGGCTGGGCGAGGATGAAATATCTGCCAACAGTTTGTTGCGCAACCAGGCCGACACGCCCCCACGCTGCCTTCGCCGCGACAGCAGTGTTTCAAGCTGCACTTCGCAAAATTTCGAACTGGTTTCATTGGCCTTGGGCAAGGGCAGGCTCAACCATTGTTCATCGAAGCTGGCGCGATTCAGTTCTGCGCAAAATTGCGGCGTACAACCAAACATGATTTCGTATTGGGCGAGCTCGCCCGTGAGCGGAAAGGCGAATTCCATACCATGCAGGGGCAGGCTGAGGCCGAACAGTTCACGTTGCAAAACCTGAATGGCAGAGCTGTCCCGCTCAGCAACAAAGGTGCGTACAGCGGGGGGCAAATGATCCACGGACAACACGATGGATGCAATGCCATTGGCCTGCATCAGTTCGACCTTCGAGAACGCAAAAGTGAGATCGAGGTAGCGCAATCCCAGTTCAACAGCTTGCCGAAAGGTGGGGCTGGTGATGAGCGCGTAGCCCCAGATGCCGTAAGTGGTCAAATGATATTCTGACCCGGCCATCAAGCCCAAGCCTGGCACTTTGCCGTGAAGCCGAACCAGGTTGTGGATGACCTGCAGCTCTTGATCCGGGTCAATTTCCAGATGCGGGTCATCAAGTTGCGCAGGCAAGATGGATGAACCCGTGAGCAAGGAACTTAAACCCGAGCCCAGGCGAACACCCAGCTCACAAAGAATTTTGACGCTGGCTACAGTTCGGCGGGCGGGCATGCGAGATCGGGCTACCGTTACTCGACGGTCACTGATTTGGCCAGGTTGCGTGGTTTGTCCACATCGGTGCCTTTGACCAAGGCCACGTGGTAGGACAACAACTGCAACGGAAGCGTGTGCAAAATCGGTGACAGGTGGCCGGCATGGTCCAGCAAATTGATGACGTGCACGCCGTCAGCTTTCTCAATTTTGGTGTCGCGGTCGGCAAAGATATACAGTTCGCCGCCGCGGGCACGTACTTCTTGAAGGTTGGATTTCAGCTTTTCGATCAGGGTGTCTTTGGGAGCGACCGCCACCACGGGCATGTCTGCGTCGACCAATGCAAGCGGACCGTGTTTAAGCTCGCCTGCCGCATAAGCTTCGGCGTGAATGTAGCTGATCTCTTTCAGCTTCAGTGCGCCTTCCATGGCGATTGGGTAATGCACGCCACGACCCAGGAAAAGAGCGTGGCGCTTTTCCGCAAAACTGGCGGCCAATTCCTTGATTTCAGGCTCAAGGGCCAAAATGTTTTGCATGGCAGATGGCAGGTGACGCAGTTGCGTGAGCAGTGTTTTTTCCTGATCTGCAGAAAGCTTGCCGCGCAGTTTTGCCATGACCAGCGTGAAGGTAAAAAGCGCTGCGAGCTGGGTGGTGAATGCCTTGGTGGAGGCCACGCCAATTTCCGGACCTGCGCGGGTTAGAAACTTCAAGTTGCTGGCGCGAATAAGTGCGGATTCCGGTACGTTGCAAATGGACAGGGCATTGACCATGCCTTGGGATTTTGCGTGCTCCAGTGCAGCCAGGGTGTCGGCTGTTTCACCCGATTGCGAAATGGTGATGACCAGGGTATTGGGCAAGCTGACACTGGTGCGGTAGCGGTATTCGCTGGCAATTTCAACGCTGGTGGGCAGGGCTGCGATGGATTCAAACCAGTAGCGCGCAACCAGTGCTGCGTGGTAGCTGGTGCCACAAGCCAGAATAAGCACTTGCTGAATGCCGGGAAGGATGTTGCCCGCTTCGGCACCAAACAATTCTGGCTTTACCGCTGAGGCATTGCTGACCATTTCCAGCGTGGCTGCAATGGCACCTGGCTGCTCGTAAATTTCCTTCTGCATGTAGTGCGCGTAGGGGCCCAACTCCACTGCATCGGCGGACAACTGGCTTTCGATGATGGGGCGTTCGACCTGCGTGCCGGCACCATCAAAAAACGAGACGCCCGTGGTTTGTAGCTGCACCACATCGCTTTCTTCCAGATAGGTGATCAGCTTGGTGTACGCAACCAAAGCCGAGGCATCGGAGGCCAGAAAGAATTCGCCTTCGCCATGCCCAACCAACAAGGGTGCGCCTTTCTTGGAGGCCACCATGGTGAGCGGGGCGGTGTTGCAAATAACGGCGATGGCAAACGCACCTTCGAGCTTTTTAACGGTGGCTTGCACTGCAGGCAGCAGGAGCATGCCCTGCGCCAGGTGTTTGTGGGCAAGGTGGGCAATGACCTCGGTGTCGGTGTCGGATTGGAAAACGTAACCTTCCGCGGTGAGCGCCTTGCGAATTTCTTCGTGGTTTTCGATGATGCCGTTGTGGACCACGCTGACTGAAATTCCCTGCCCTTCGCTGATGTGCGGATGCGCATTGCGTTCGCTGGGTACGCCGTGCGTGGCCCAACGGGTGTGGGCTATGCCCATTCGGGCACTGAGCGTTTTGGTGGTGGAATCCAGTTCGACCACGCGACCCACACTGCGGGCGCGGCGGATGGAATGATCTGTATCGGATTGAATGGCCAGGCCCGCGGAATCGTATCCGCGGTATTCGAGTTTTTTCAAGCCATCGATCAACACTGGCACGCTGTTGGTTTTAGAAAGTACGCCGACAATTCCGCACATGGTGTGAGGTATTCCTTTATTTTTTGGTTGATTTGACCGGGCGCTTCCAGCCCGAGATCGTGATTTGTTTGGCGCGTGACACGGTGAGTGAATTCTCGGGCGCGTCTTTGGTCAAGGTGGTTCCAGCACCAAGAGTGGCGCCTTTTTTCACGGTAACGGGTGCGACCAGTTGTGTGTCAGACCCAATAAACACATCGTCTTCAATGATGGTGAGGTGTTTGTTCGCACCATCGTAATTACAGGTGATGGTGCCCGCGCCCACGTTGACCCGTTCGCCAATTAGCGCATCGCCAATATAGGCAAGGTGGTTCGCTTTGGACTGGTTGGCGATGCTTGCATTTTTCACTTCTACGAAGTTGCCAATGTGCACTTCGTTGCCCAGCTTTGCGCCAGGGCGCAAACGGGCGTAGGGGCCGACAACGGCGTTTTCACCCACCGTCGCGTCGGTGATGTGGGAATACGCTTCAATGCGCGTACCTGCGGCGATGGTGACGTTGTTGAGTACACAGTAAGGGCCAATTGACACCCTGTCGCCCAAGGTGACGTTGCCTTGAAACACGCACCCCACATCAATGGACACATCCGTGCCACAGCGCAGCGCGCCACGCTGGTCGATGCGCGCGGGATCCAGCAACTGCACGCCTTCAAGCATCAACTTTTCGGCCTGATGCAGCTGCCAGATGCGTTCCAGTTCAGCTTGCTGCACGCGGGAATTGACACCGGACACTTCCCAATCATGGGTGGGCTGGCAAGTACGCACCAGAAGGCCTTCGGCATGTGCCATTGCGATGATGTCGGTGAGGTAGTACTCGCCCTGCGCGTTGTTGTTGCTTAAGCGGTTGACCCAGGTTTTTAAATGCGCTGTGGGACAAGCGAGAATGCCGGTATTCACCTCGGAGATGGTCTGTTGCGCGGGGGTGGCGTCTTTCTGCTCGACGATACCAATTACCGCGCCTTCGGTGTCACGAAGAATTCGACCATAGCCATGGGGATTGGCCATGTTCACTGTCATCAAACCCAGTTGGCCGGCTTGAGCGGCTTTGACCAGGGGTTGAAGCGAATCGAATTGAATGAGCGGCACATCGCCGTACAAAATCAAGGTAACAGCATGATCGGCCAACGCTGAACTGGCACACTGAACAGCATGCCCCGTGCCCAGTTGCTCGGCTTGGGTGGCGAATTGAAGGGTGGTATTTGATGCCAAATGATGCTGCACTTCTTGCGCACCATGGCCCAACACCACCACTACGTGTGGGCTGTCGAATTTCGATGCAGTGCCCACCACGCGGGCCAGCATGGACTGACCACCCACGGGGTGCAACACCTTGGGCAGGGCAGACTTCATGCGGGTGCCTTTGCCGGCTGCGAGAATCAAGATATTCATGTCAATTATTCAGTTTAGAAAAATAACGCGAGTACGCCGGTGTAGCCGTACAACGACCCCCGGAAAATTTCTCCATTGGCAGAGAAGCCGATCAAGGGGATGTCGCCCAATTGCTCACGCACGATTTGCTGCTCAACCCCTTGAAGGCCAAACAGGGCTGCACCCCGACCGTTGCAGGCAATGTACACCGCACCACGCGGTTTGCGCTGGGAATGAATTCCAGAAAAGCCGGCTGCCCGCAATTCATTGAGCTGAGGTGCAGGGGCATCCAGGTCTTCGCGCAATTCTGCACACATGCGGGTTAAGTCGACCCGGGCAGAGTTTTCGTCGCGCGTGCAAAACGAAAGCCGGTCGCCAAGCTTGAAGTCTTCCGCCACCGCCAGTGATTTTTTGTTGGGATCCATGCCCACCACGGGACGCACCTTGAGCTGATGGGCTTCGGAACGCCCAGCCGCGTAACCTTTTATTGCAATGGATTCAGCCAGCGAACGATCGGTCAGGCCAACAAACAAACCGTGCGCAAAACGCTTGGCCAACACATCGGCTGCATGACTGGCCGGAGTGGCCTCGTCGACGTCGGGTTGCAAGCCCAAATCGGCTAGCAGAACATCGAGCGCGGGCCGACCATCGAGTTCTTCAACGAAATTGCCACGCAAGCCGGTGATTTCGTGCTCGACACCCACCACTTGGACACCTTGGGTCATGCGCACTTCGATGGGCAGGCCGTTGGCAAACACCACGCCGGACACGCCGCCCGAGAGTGGCTCCAGCGCAACATGTGTGTGAGCGGTGCCGGCAGAAACAAGTCCACCAAAAATTTGCCTTGAACTGACTTTCAAGCTGAGGTCGTCGAGCAGGTCGTCGATGTCTTCGGTCAGAGGGTCGATGTGAATAAGCGCGGCTGACATGGCTTCGCGACCCGATGCGGTGACACTGCCCGGTTTTGGCAATGGCACTTTGCCCGAGAACACGCGGGCTGAATCGGCGGGAAATTCCATGAGCATGACCGCGATTGCCGGTTCCTGAAAATATTCCACCCCACTGCTGCACACGCCCGGGGCAATGCCCCCTACCCAGTCTTTGAAACCAGTGCGTTGCCGCAACCCTTGCAGGATCTGCGGCATGCTGTCGGCAAAGGCCTCGGTGGCATAGATCAAGCCCAGCTTCTGGGGCCGAGTGATGTCGGCTGCAAATTGCTCCAACTGCATTTGGCCTTCGAGCTGCACCAACACGAGTTCAAGTGCTTCTCTCCAGTTGGGGTGTGTGGCATGGCCAAAACGAAACATCTAGGTCCTTGTGCGGGTGGTGCTTGCTGTTTTCTTGCGTGTGGTTGTGGCGCGCTTGGCTTTCGGTTTTGCTGCGGGCTTGACCGAAGCTTTTGCTGCGGGTTTTGCTGCATCGGCGTCAAGCCCCGAACCCGATATGGCGGCAGTGGCCACTTTGTTGAATTGGTCTTGCAACAAACCCCACCAAGCGGTGGCATTTGACACAATGGCCTTCGAGGATTCCTGTGCCGCTGCCTCGCTTTCCGCGCTGGATTGCGGTTCGGGATCTGGTGTTTTGGGCGCAACGGGCTCCACGCGGGGCACGGGTGGCGGAGCCACTGCAGCCTGCATGGCGTTGCGGATGAGCTCTTCATTCACAGCCAGATTGACGTCACTTGGACGATCACCACCCAAGCCCAAATTGGAACTGAACGATTTGATGGTGGCTATGGTGCCACGTTGTACCTCCAGCCCTTGAATGGTGGCGCGCAACATGCTGAGGTTGACATTGAGCCATTGCTCCACCGCTTTGAGGTCGGAGATTCGCTTGTCCAGTTCGTCCAGATCGGTGGTGGGATTCATCACGCTGGGGATGGGCAAGCTGCCCCAGATCTTTTTCACAAAATCAAATCCGTCGGTGACTGACAAATTGGGTATTCTTTTGTTCGACATGTCTCCCCCTGCGTGTGGTGCGGATTGTTCCGCTTTTGAAATCAGTGGCTGCGAATCATGGTGCCCACGCCCTGGTCGGTCAAGATTTCGAGCAAGAGACAGTGGGGCACACGGCCATCAACCACATGAACCGAGTTTACTCCGCTTTTCGCAGCCTCGATGGCCGAGGACAGCTTGGGCAGCATGCCGCCTGAAATGGTGCCGTCTTCGAACAGCTCGTCAATTCGTTTGGCAGTAAGCCCCGTAAGCAGCTTGCCATCTTTATCCAGTACGCCGGGCGTGTTGGTCATCATGATGAGCTTTTCCGCCTTGAGGACTTCCGCAATTTTACCAGCCACCAGGTCGGCGTTGATGTTGTAGGCGTGGCCGTCTTCACCAAACCCAATGGGGGAAATGACCGGGATGAATGCGTCGTCTTGCAGGGCCTTCACGATGGCGGGGTCAATGGATGCAATTTCGCCCACAAAACCGATGTCGTGAAATTTTCCGGGCTCGGTTTTGTCGGCCAGCTGCATTTTTCGGGCTTGAATCAAGGCACCGTCTTTGCCGGTCAAGCCAACAGCTTTGCCGCCATGTTCGTTGATCATCATGACGATGTCTTGCTGCACTTGGCCACCGAGAACCCATTCAACGACTTCCATGGTTTCTTCGTCGGTAACACGCATGCCTTGAATGAAAGTACCTTGCTTGCCCACGCGGCGAAGTGCCTCGTCAATTTGCGGGCCGCCACCATGCACGACGATCGGGTTGATACCCACAAGCTTGAGCAGTACAACGTCGTGTGCAAACGATTTTTGCAGTTCGATGTCGGTCATGGCGTTGCCGCCGTACTTCACCACCACGGTTTTGCCGTGAAAGCGGCGAATGTAGGGCAATGCCTCGGACAAGACTTTGGCTTTTACGGCGGGGGTAAGGATGTCGGGGGTCATGGGCGATCCGGGTAGAAAACAGTGCACAACGTGCATTTTAAAGCGAATCTACCCGGACAAATGTGGCTTCAATGCCGATCGACGGATTCTAGAGGATGAATTGCGCCAGATCCTCGGATTTGGCTGCCTCGCCCAGACGGGAATCAACAAACTCCGCAGTAATTTCAACTTCTTTTGCTTGGCCGTCTGCCTCAAAAGCCACTTCTTCCAGAAGACGTTCCATCACGGTGTACAAACGGCGTGCGCCGATATTCTCAGTTTTCTCGTTCACGGTGAAGGCAATTTCCGCCAGGCGACGTACACCTTCGTCGGTGAAAGTAAGTGCCACACCGTCTGTGGCCAGCAAGGCTTTGTATTGCTCGGTCAAGCATGCATCTGTGCTGGTGAGGATTCGCTTGAAATCTTCAACTGTGAGCGATTCCAGCTCAACGCGGATGGGGAAGCGGCCTTGCAGCTCGGGAATCAGGTCAGATGGGCGCGACAGGTGGAACGCCCCACTGGCCACAAAAAGAATGTGATCAGTTTTTATCATGCCGTATTTGGTGTTCACTGTGGTGCCTTCAACCAGGGGCAGCAGGTCGCGCTGCACGCCTTGGCGGGATACATCAGTGCCCCGCCCATCGGCCTTGGTGGCGATTTTGTCAATTTCGTCAAGAAAAACAATGCCGTCCTGTTCAACTCGGGCAATGGCTTTGGCGCGAACCTCTTCTTCGTTCACGCGCTTGGCGGCCTCTTCGTCCTGAATGACTTTGAGTGCTTCAGAGACTTTCATTTTGCGAAGCTTTTTCTTGCCGCCTGACATATTCTGGAACATGGACTGCAACTGACCTGTGAGCTCTTCCATCCCCGGGGGGCCGACCACATCAAGTGACGGGGCAGACGCTGACACTTCGATTTCAATTTCCTTGTCGTCCAGCTCGCCTGCAAACAGCTTTTCACGAAAACGAATGCGGGTGCGGTTTTCATCGGTGGCTGGGGCTTGTTCGGTGAAACCAAAATCGCGGGCAGGCGGCAACAACGCATCAAGCACGCGGTCAAATGCAGCGGACTTGGCCTCTTCCTGAACGCCCACTTGCGCCTCGTCGCGAACCTGCTTCAAGGCAATTTCAATGAGATCACGAATGATGGTGTCCACGTCGCGACCCACATAGCCCACTTCCGTGAATTTAGTGGCTTCAATTTTGATGAATGGCGCATTGGCCAGCTTGGCCAGACGGCGTGCAATTTCGGTTTTTCCCACGCCAGTGGGGCCGATCATGAGTATGTTTTTGGGGGTGATTTCCTGACGCAGGGGCATGGCCACCTGCATGCGCCGCCAGCGATTGCGCAAGGCCACTGCGACTGCACGTTTTGCCGCATGTTGGCCAACAATGTTTTTGTTGAGTTCGTCAACAATGTTTGTGGGGGTAAGTTGGGTCATGGCAGCACTTCAATGGTGTGATGTTGGTTGGTGTAAATGCACAGTTCGCCCGCAATGGTCAGCGATTTTTTGACAATCTCGATGGGTTGCAGATCGGTGTTTTCAAGCAGCGCCTTGGCTGCGGAATGGGCATAGGCCCCACCACTGCCAATGGCCACCAATCCCTGTTCGGGCTCCAGTACATCGCCGTTGCCGGTGATGATCAATGAATGACTTTCATCGGCCACGGCCAACATGGCTTCGAGCCGGCGCAGCATGCGATCGGTGCGCCATTCCTTGGCCAGTTCTACGGCTGCACGCTGCAAGTGCCCGGAATGTTTTTCAAGCTGGGCCTCGAAATGCTCGAACAGTGTAAATGCATCGGCGGTTCCACCCGCAAAACCCGCCAAAATTTTGTTGTTGTGCAAACGGCGCACTTTGCGGGCGGTGCCCTTGACAACAATGTGGCCCAATGTAACTTGCCCGTCGCCGCCAAGAGCGACTTGGTTGCCCCTGCGAACCGACAAAATAGTGGTGCCGTGATATTGCTCCATGCCTAGCCTTTGTGTGTGTTGTGTTGCGCGAATGACACGCAGATTGTCAGGATATGGGGACGATCAGGGCAGGATCAAGTCTTGTTTGATCACGGGCTGAACCGACACGAAAGCACTGAGCTCGATGGCAGCCTCATTGGCTTGATCAATGCTGGCAAAGGGCCCCACCAGAACCCGGTGCACACCCGATTCTGAAAGGATCTGGCTGGCCTTGCCAAAACTTTCATGATTGCTTGACACCTGAGTCAGCAGTGCTTCTGCATTGCTTTTGCTGCCAAATGCGCCAATCTGCAAATACAGGGGGGTTCGCTTGATGGGCACAGGCGCCACATTGGAGGCCAAGCCCACACGCGCTACAGACAGGTTGTTGCTTGCCATCTGGATGCCGTTTTTCTCGGCATGGAATTGGGTGATTGCTTCAGGGGTCATTTTTTCAACCAGTACTTCGGCGCTGCCCTGCTTGATGTAGTCAAGCTGGTAGGCTGCCGCGTAACTTAGGTCGATAATTCGCCCACGCAGGAATGGCCCCCGATCGTTCACACGCACAATCACAGACTTGCCGTTGGCCTGATTGGTGACTTTGGCATAACTGGGCAATGGTAGCGTGGGGTGGGCGGCGGTCATTTGATGCATGTCGTAAATTTCGCCATTGGCAGTTTTGGCGCCATGGAACTTCCTGCCGTACCAGCTGGCCCGGCCTTTTTCACGGTAGGGCTCTTCAAGCGATGTTTGCGGTTCGAAGCTTTGGCCCATCACGGTGTACGGGCGGGTGTTGCGAATTGCGATTGGCTCAACCTGGGGTTCTGCCGACGGCAATTCGTGGAGATTCGCGGGGCGAAGATCGCCTGGGCCATCATCCAGATAATAGCCACCGCCCTGCGGTGCGGTTTCCCATTGTTCATGCTTGACTGCCGGGGGGGGCGAAGCCGGTCTGGATGCTGTTTTCTGTGGCGGGGCAGGCGTGTCTAGCGGCACACTTGAACAGGCAGCGAGCCCGAACAACAGCGATGCCCACAATGTAATTTGAAATACACCACTGCCACTGAACCCAGTATTCATTCCCGCCCCCTTCCTTTGACGCTTACGCTTGACGCTGTCGTTTAATCAAGGCTTCAACCACACGAAGCGCGTTGTCCTCAGACCCGGCGACCGAGGCGGAGGTAAAGAACTTTCCATCCACACCCAAGGTTGGCACACCATCTGCGCCATAGGCTTCAAACAGCGCTTTGGCCTGCGCGCATTTTGCGTTGACACCGAAAGATTTGAAGGCATTGGCAAATTCTTCGCGCTTCAAACCGATAGATTCAGCGAAGTCGAAAATTTGCGCATCGCTGGCCAATTGCTTTTTGTCTTTGTGCATGGCGTCGAACACCTTGCTGTGGGCGACATCCAGCTTGCCCATGGCCTCGAGGGTGTAATACAAGCGTTGATGGCCCTGAAAATTCACACGCTGGCTTTGGAATACAATCGGCACTTTGGTGAACAGAACATCGCCTGGAAGCTTCTTGGCCCATGCGTTGACTTTGGGCTCAAAGTTGTAACAGTGAATACAGCCGTACCAAAAAAACTCCACAACATCGATTTTTCCCGGTGTTGAGCGCGGCACTTCCCTGCGTACCTTTTTAAAGGCACCTGCATCTTGAGCAAAAGCCGCAGACACACCACCAAGTGCACCCACAACACCAAGCGCAACCGCGCTTTGAATCAGTTCACGACGTTTCATTTGATTACTCCTTAACCACTGTGGCTTCGAACCCGCCCTTGGTCAACGGAATTCGCGCTTGATAAGCTTCGTTCGCGCTGCCAAAAGGCCCCACACGAACGCGATTTACAACATTGCCATTGACCTCGCCAACGGCAATTTCAGATTCCGTACCAACGAAGGCCAGTTGCGCACGCAACTGCTCTGCGTCTTCACGATTGCGAAAGCTTCCCAACTGCAAAAAGTAGATGGTTTGGGCAACGGGATCAAATTGCTGTGTTGGAGTGCTGTCACCCGGCTGCGGTTCCGTACCCTGCTTAAATGGATCAACAGCAACGATGTTTCCCGGATTGGCATTGGCCTTGCCATAAATTGCGGAATTGGGGTCGGGAGGACTGCTGCCAGGACCCGGGGAGACATTTGGAATTGCGCCTTGGGTTTCAGCGCCAGAAAAGGGCAATTGGGACTTGCTGACAAACAGCGCCACGCCAAGCGCGATCAACAGGCCAAAGACCATGCCAAACACGAAGGCCGGTATGGTGTTGCCCTGGGATTTTTTCGCTTGGGGTTTCGCTTTCGATTTTGCCGATTTTGTTGATGCCATTTGGGTGTTTGAACCTGTCCTTGAGAAACTGACCTTAAATTATGCCCGAAGGCGACCCGCAGATGCGGCCCAAACGCGCAAGGCGCCCTATGGGATTGCCCTCATGCTGTAAAGTGTAGGCTTCTTGGGCCTGCGCCCAAAATTCGCTTAAAAGTCAGCAATAAAGGTGCCTTGTGGGTCTTGACTATCTAAAACGCATATTGACCGCCAAGGTTTACGATGTGGCCATCGAAACACCACTTGAGCGCGCACATTCCCTGTCTGTGCGCACCGGGAACCAGGTGTTGCTTAAACGCGAAGACATGCAAGAGGTGTTCAGCTTCAAACTAAGGGGGGCCTACAACAAGATGGCCCACTTAAGCCCCATTCAACTGGAGCGCGGCGTGATTGCGGCATCGGCAGGCAACCATGCGCAAGGTGTGGCACTTTCTGCTGCAAAAATGCGCTGCCTGGCCACCATTGTGATGCCCACCACCACCCCTGCCCTGAAAATTGATGCGGTGAAACGCTTCGGCGGCGACTGGGTGAATGTGGTGCTGTTTGGCGACAGCTACAGCGATGCAGCAGAACATGCCGCTGAATTGGCGCAGGCCAAAAGCCTGACCTTCGTACACCCTTTCGACGACCCCGATGTGATTGCAGGCCAAGGCACCGTTGGCATGGAAATTCTGCGCCAGCACCAGGGGCCCATTCACGCAATTTTCATCGCGATTGGCGGTGGTGGCCTTGCGGCGGGAGTGGGTGCGTATGTTAAGCAGTTGCGTCCGGACATCAAGATTATCGGCGTACAAACCGTGGATTCAGACGCCATGGCCCAAAGCCTGGAGCAACACAAGCGCGTGACGCTTTCTGAAGTGGGCTTGTTCTCGGATGGCACAGCAGTGAAACTGGTGGGAGAAGAAACCTTCCGCCTGTGCGAAAAGTACGTAGACGGCGTTGTGCGCGTGACCACAGACGAAGCCTGCGCGGCAATCAAGGATGTGTTTCAGGATACTCGCAGCATTCTTGAACCAGCAGGTGCGCTGGCCGTGGCGGGCCTGAAGCAGTACGCCACCGAGATGGGCCTGCAGAACCAGACACTGGTCGCCATTTCGTGTGGGGCGAACATGAACTTCGACCGCCTGCGTTTTGTGGCTGAACGTGCCGAGGTGGGTGAGCAACGAGAAGCGGTGTTTGCCATCACCGTGCCGGAAGAACGCGGCAGCTTCCGCAAGTTTTGCGACCTGCTGGGCCCCACGAATGTGACAGAGTTCAACTACCGCATGTCCGATTCAGCGAGAGCCAATATTTTTGTAGGTATTCAAATTGGCAACCGCGTGCAGGCTGACGAATTGCAACAGCGATTTATCGAATCAGGATTTGACGCACTGAACCTGACCGACGATGAAATGGCCAAACTTCACCTGCGCCACATGGTGGGTGGTCGATCTAACCTGGCCGAACACGAGCTGGTGTATCGCTTCGAGTTTCCTGAGCGGCCTGGCGCATTGACAAGATTCTTGACGGCGCTAAACCCGGGCTGGAACATCAGCCTGTTTCACTACCGCAATCACGGTGCCGACTACGGCCGCATTCTGGTGGGCATTCAGGTGCCGCCAGCAGACCACGGCGAGTTCGACAAGTTTGTGACACAGCTCGGCTACCCGGCGGTGAATGAAACCGAGAACCCGGCGTACAAGCTGTTTTTGAAGTAAATCAGCACTCGTCATCCGCATCAAATGCCTTGTCGCCTGCGCCGTGTTCCAGCACCGCGCCTGGGCGGATCGTTTCAAACGGAAACAGCTTGCGGTCCATGAGGTGCGAGGGCACCACCGTGGACAAGGATGTGAACAGGTTGGCAATCCAGCGGGGGTTGTGTTTTTCCCACTGCTTGAGCAAGGCGGCCATTTCCTTGCGCTTCAGGTTTTCCTGACTGCCACACAGGTTGCATGGAATAATCGGAAAGCTTTTTTCTTCAGCATAGCGGGCCAAATCGCTTTCGCGGCAGTAGGCCAGCGGGCGAATTATCGTGTGCTCGCCGTTGTCGCTGACCAGTTTGGGCGGCATGCCTTTCATACGGCCACCGTAAAACAAATTTAGCAGCAGGGTTTGCAGAATATCGTCTTTGTGATGGCCCAAAGCCACCTTGGTTGCGCCCAGTTCAGACGCCACTCGGTACAAAATTCCGCGACGCAAACGTGAGCAAAGCGAACAGGTGGTTTTACCTTCTGGAATGACGCGCTTGACAATTGAATACGTGTCTTGTTCCTCGATGTGAAACGGCACGTTGATGCTGCGCAAATAGTTGGGCAGCACTTCTTCGGGAAAACCTGGCTGCTTCTGATCCAGATTTACCGCAACGATGTCGAAATGAATGGGCGCACGCTGGCGCAACAGCAACAAGATGTCGAGCAAGCCATAGCTGTCTTTTCCGCCGGACACACACACCATGACCTTGTCGCCATCTTCAATCATGTTGAAGTCGGCAATGGCTTGGCCCACTTGCTTGGTGAGGCGTTTTTCAAGCTTGTTGAATTCAAATGCCTCTTTTTGTTCCGCCTTGTTGGGGAAAATGGTGATGGTTTGCATGGTTAAACACTCTGAGAAGATTTGAAGCGGAATACCTCCACACCGGCTGACTCACAGTCGGGGTATACCTCGGATTTTTCCGCACGCACGCGGGCGGCCAACACTTTGGGATGATCAAGCACCAAGGCCAGGGTCTTGTCGACCAATGTTTCCAGCAGGCCAATGTGGCCAGCCTGAATCAGCCCGTGAATGCCGGGGCGCACGAAGTCGTAATCAACCACATCAACCAGCAAGTCGCGCTCGGAAGGCGTAGATGCGCATTTCACCCAAAAATCAATGTTGATGCGTACGGCCTGTGTACGCCCCAATTCTTGAGGGAACACGCCAATGGCGGCAGACACGTCGAAGTCGCGTATGAAAACGCGACGGCAGTCGGCCAGGCGAGGATCAAAAAACCAGTCTGTCATGGTGTCATCATGCTGAAATCGCGCGCCATGGGCACCAAATGCTGCCCGCCATCGACAAGAATGGTGGTGCCAGTGATTGCGCGGTTTTGCACCAGGAACAACACTGTGTTGGCGATGTCCTGGGGCTCGGAAGATTTGTTCAAAGGCGAAATTCGGTGAGTACTCTCGAATTGCGCATCGGTTTGCAAGTGCGATATCAACGTAAGGCCGGGGGCGACCCCCACCACCCGCACTTTGGGGGCCAGCTCCATGGCCAGCATGGTGGTGGCCGTTTCAAGGCCGGCCTTGGTCAAGGTGTAGCTTAAAAAATCAGGATTCAGGTTTTTCAGTTTTTGATCCAGCAAATTGACAACCACTGCCTGGTCATTGTCAGGCACATGTTGAAACAAACGTTGGGCCAACTGAATGGGCGCGGCCAGGTTGGACGCCATGTGCCGGTGAAAAAGTTCGGGCTGAAAGGTTTCGCCAGAATCAAATTCAAACAGGGAGGCATTGTTGACCACACAACGAATTGGGCCTGCCTTCTCGGCTTGATCAAACAAGGCCTCTACTTCTTCGGGTTTTTCAAGATCGGCCTGCACCACCACACACTGCACACCCAGGGCTTCAATTTGCACTGCCGTGTCGCGGGCCTCGACCAGCGAGCTTCGACAATGCAACACAATCGACCAGCCAGCACGTGCCAGTTCCAGCGCAATGGCCTTGCCCAGTCGCTTTGCGCCCCCGGTTACCAGGGCAAATTGTGGTTTTGCATGCGTCATCGGTTAGAATTCGGGACTGAAAGCCGACATTAATACCAGTCAAGGCTTTGATTTTTAAAAGAAGAACCCGCTATTCTAAACCAGACCTGCCTCATGCTGTCGACTTTTAACAAACCCGTTCGCTTTGACGAATTCATGCAATTTGCGCTGTACCACCCGCAGTACGGCTATTACGCGCGCGGAGAGCGGATTTTCGGGAACGACGGCGATTTTGTAACCGCCCCCGAACTAAGCCCCCTGTTTGGCCAAACAATCGGCATCGCGCTGCGTGAAGTGCTGACCCGTTGTGGCGGAGTGGTCTATGAATTTGGTGCCGGAACGGGGCAGCTGGCTTGTGATGTGTTGCACACAGCGGGCGACTTGATTTCGCAGTACAACATTGTGGATGTGTCGGGTGGCTTGAAACCGGTTCAACTTGGCAGGCTGCTTGCACAACACGGCCCCGATGTTGCACACAAGGTGCGCTGGTTAAGCACCTTGCCCAATGACATACATGGCGTGGTGCTGGGCAACGAAGTGCTGGACGCCACACCAGTGCGCCGTTTCAAATGGCACGGCAATGGCCCGCTTGAAGCATGGGTACAACGCCACAATGACGAACTTCAGTGGACATGGAAGCCGGCTGACCCGCTTTTTGCAACCACCATTCAGGCACTACATGCTGCACACGGGCCCTGGCCCGAGGGTTATGAATCGGAAATTGCCGAACAAAGTGCCGCTTGGGTAAGCACAATCACAGAACGGTTGAGCGGCTTGGTCCTGATGATCGATTATGGCTACCACGCTGCGCAGTATTACCACCCCAGCCGCAACCAAGGCACCTTGCGCGCCACCAGCCGCCACACCGCACACGATGATTTTCTGGTGAAGGTGGGCGAACAAGACCTGACTGCACATGTGAATTTCAGCGGGGTTTTCTTGGCATTAAGCAGCGTGGGGGGCGAACTGGAAGGCTATTCCCATCAAGGTGAATTTCTGCTGGCACATGGCATTCTGGACATTGCACAACAACAGCCCGATTTTACGCATCCGGTGCGCGGCGCATTGATGCGCCAGAACTTGAACACGCTGCTGAACGAAGCTGACATGGGCGAGGCATTCAAGGTAATTTGCTGGAGCAAAGGCATTGATGCGGAAGGCACGGCATTGAGCCGGGCGTTTTTGACCAATGACCGAAGCGGTGACCTTTAAAAGCCGTCAGGAGTCACAAGGCTTCAGCTCGCCTTTGCGATTCAGCTTGAAGATGGATTCTACTGCCTCAATTTGAGCTGGACTGCCACGCAACTCAAAAAACACCCGCGCAGGCCCAAGCCGCTCGCGGATTTGCACACCGGCAACACCGCGCTTGGCCAGGTCGTCTTTTTGAACGTTTGCGCGGTCCTGATCCCGAAACAAACCCAAGGAGATGGTGCCCTGCAAAGGACCTGGCGTTGTGATGTAAAACATGTCCGTGATGCCCTTGCCTGACAACTGCTCAATACCCACCCCGCTGTTGACCGTGTCTTGTGGCAAGTACACGACGTAACCCACAGGTACTTGCCTCTCAAGGCGCTTGAAACTGCCATTCCAGTCGCTCAAAGACTCTTGAACGCGGGCTGACTCACTTTGCAACAATGGCCCCCACAGACGGCATTGCTGATTTTTTTTCGGATCTTCCAACACTTGTTTGCTGGCGCTTTCAATCGCCGAATCCAGGTTCGCCTGCCCTTGTTTCAAATTGATCTTCGGGGCCGGAGGCTGCGGCGACAAAACTACGTCCACGGCCTGCTTCCAAGGCCGCTCCACCGCGACCCATTCGGCACGCAAACCCGGCGCCTCGATGGCTCGCATTGAGCCATCCACACCCCACAAACCCCAAACCAACAGGCCCAGATTGCCAGCAACAAAAAGCCCCAGCAGGGCACGCCAGCCGTTCATGGCGCCCCCCGGTGCTGCATCTGATAATCAAAAACAAGCCCTTTGAATACCGCATGCTCAAGCAACTGCGCAGCGGGGTAAAGGCTTTGCATTTGTGCGGCAAACCCACCACTGAACCACACCGCAGGCGGTTGCCCGTGGGTGCATTTCAGCTCATCCACAAGCGATTGAACCCATGCAACTTGCATGCGCCCAACCCCTGCGGCAATGGCCTGCTGCGTATTTCCCGGCCATTCGAAGTGGCCCACTTCCAGCGTATTGAAGTCCACCTTCGGAAGTTCGGCCGTGTTGTTGTGCAAACTGCTCAACATGGTTTGCACGCCCGGCACAATAAAGCCACCCAGGTGTTGCCATGCATCTCCTTTCTTGACAAGTGCATCCAGGGTGGTGGCTGTGCCAAAGCTGACCACCAGATTAACGGGTGCATTGCTGGCCTGCGCCACGGCCAGGCAGGCAGCCCAACGGTCTTTTCCCAACTGGGCTGGATTGTCGTAGGCAGATTGGAGTTGCGAATTGGCATTCACTTTCAGAACATGCAGGTCAGTTTTCCTGTCAACGCATTGCTTGCGAAGCGATTCCTCAAATTCCGGCCCCAATACATTGCTGAGCAACACCGCATCAACCTGGCCAGGCAAGTCAACAAGCTTGAATTCAGCCGTGGGCTTGCTCCACTGCTGCACCACCGCCAGCAATGGAAGGGAAGCGTTGCGGTGCACACACCATTTGACCAGTGTGTTACCCGCATCAATGCACAACAATACGCGGGGTTTGCTCATGCCCGCACCCGCAGCGAAAGATCACCCGCATTCAAAGCCACCAACCCCTCTTCGTCTGTGTTGATTAAATAGGCACCCTGTTCATTAATACCCATGGCTTTGCCTTGCAGGTGCACAGTGCCATTGTCGATCACCTGCACATCGCAGCCCAACCAGGAATCCAGGCGGTTGAATTCTCTGAAAATTGTCCCTATGCCCTGCGCACTGGCCGCATGGATGGCATGCAAAACGGCAGACACGAAGTGATCCGCCAGTTCACGCACTTGTGGCGGCGCTTGGCCACACAGATGCTCAACCAAACCAGTGGCACCTTGACCGCCAAGGGCTTCGGGCACGCTGGGCTGCAATAAATTCACACCCAAACCAACCACGGTGACAGGGCCGCTGTCGCATTGAAACGATTCACACAACACGCCACCCAACTTTTTTTGTCCCACCAACAGATCATTTGGCCACTTCAAGCGCACAGGCACCTGCAATTTTTCGATCACCTGGGCTACCGCCACGCCCACGCACAGCGGTAAAAACGACACCGTGTGCCCAGCCATTGGCAATCCAATTGACAAACACACACTTGCGCCCGGCAAGGCCTGCCAGCGCCGCCCCGCCCTTCCGCGGCCTGCGGTTTGGCTGTGCGCTAACACGGCAGTGACACCCGACACCCGACCCTGCAGGTATGCGCGGCTTAAATAATCATTTGTCGAGTCGACTGAATCGAGTTCGATCCAGTGCACATCTGCTTGGGTTAACATCGGATGAGCGTCACGTCGGGGCGAGTTGGAAAATTTCGCTCATCTTAACCCCCGAAGGGGACACAAAACCAAGGAATTGCTCAAACCCAATGCCTCCAATCCACTCCAGCCTGCTGAAAAGAACCCCTTACACGGGGATTTTGATGTTTGCGAGTTTGTATGCATGCGTGGTCATTCACCTAAGCCTGTTCCCCTACAGCGATTGGCGCCACATCGGCATTGGTCCGTTTGAGTTCCTGTTTGGCCCCTGGATTCCCGTTCACCAAAAAGTACTGTGGGCCGATGTGTTCATCAATATCGGGGGCTACATTCCGCTTGGCTTTCTGATATTGCTGGGCTTGAACCGGCAACCCCGTACCTTTGACAAAATCGCGACAGTGCTGGTTTGCGTTTTGATTTCGTTCTCGCTTGAATCGCTACAAACGTTTTTGCCCAGCCGGGTGCCGTCCAAAATGGACCTGGTCACCAACACCATTGGCGCAGCCTTGGGCGTGATGGCGGGTATTTACGTCACGGCGCAGCACCGCATCGCGCCGCGCCTGAACAGGCGACTGGAACATTGGCTGATTCAACGCGCCTGGATTGGCATGGGCTTGCTGTGCCTGTGGTTCCTGAGCATTTTGCCGCCACAAAACCCCACCTTCAGCACGGGCCTTTGGCTGGGCAATTTGTTTGAAATCCCCGGCCCTTTGCAACAGGGCACGCCGTTTGGCCTGCCGCTGGAATTCCTGCTGCGAATCGAGACCATTGCCCCCACCTTTATCAACTACTGTTTTCTGGTGTGCGCGTGGATGATCGGCTTGGCACAAACCCATGCAGGGTCGCCAAGGGCACGACTGCTAATCGTGCTGATTGCAGCCACCCTGTTTATTCGATTGCTCGATTACCTGGTACTGGCACCCGCATCGGCGTGGTCTTATTTGGGTCAACGCTGGTTTGAAGCCAACAGCCTGGGGCTTGCGATCGCTTTTGTGGTGGCGCTTGGTATATCCATGATGCCCGTGCTGCCGCACCACATGGCACGCATTGGCTTGATTCACCTGCTGGGCGGCTGGTTGATTACCTTGTTGCTGCCTGGCGTGTACGACCCGGAGCTGGGCAACCCGGGCAGTGGTGCCCTGGCCATTTTCAGAAACCTGCAGGAAGCTGGCCGATGGATCAGCGAGTTGTGGCCGATTCTGGCCCTGACGGTTTTGACCTTTCTCAGCCTGCCCGAGCGGCGTTTTCGGCGATAATAGGATGAAATCTTTTCAGCACACCCGCGGATTCCACCAGCCATGAGCTACTTCGACAAGCATGTTTTTTTCTGCACCAACCAACGCCCCAACAATGAAAGTTGTTGCGCCGATTGCCATGCGTCTGCTGCCCATGCGCACGCCAAGGAACGCATCAAGAAACTGGGATTGAACGGCCAGGGAAAAATTCGCATGAACAAGGCGGGTTGCCTGGACCGATGCGATGAAGGCCCTGTGATGGTGGTTTATCCGGAAGGTGTTTGGTACACCTATGTGGACATCACAGATGTGGATGAAATCATTGATTCCCACTTGGTGGGCGGCAAAATTGTTGAGCGACTGCAACTGCCATGAACCCGAAAACCCGACATGATCTGTGGGACGGCAAGGCAGGTCCAATTGAAGTGTCCATCGACGAACCCAACACTGCCCCCAAGGGCCTCGCCGTGATTGCCCACCCACACCCGCTGTTTGGCGGCACCAAAGACAACAAGGTGGTACAAACACTGGCCCGCGCTTTCCTGCAACTGGGCTACATGACGCTGCGTTTCAACTTTCGAGGTGTGGGACAAAGCGCAGGCGTGCACGACAACGGCCAAGGCGAATGCGATGACATGGTCGATTTGACACAACGCGCGCGCACCACGCTGCTGCCCGCCGACCTGCAAGACCAGCCAATCGCCATGGCCGGTTTTTCATTTGGTGCATTTGTTACCAGCCACGCAGCCGAGCGTCTGCGCAATTCGGGCCTTGAAATCGGGAAGCTTGCCCTTGTGGGCACAGCCACCAGTCGGTTCACCGTGGCGAAAGTGCCGGAAAATACCTTGGTGATTCACGGCGAGGTCGACGACACTGTGCCCTTGACCGACGTATTGCGTTGGGCGGGTGAACAAAACCTGCCCGTGATGGTCATGCCAGGGGTGGAACATTTTTTTCATGGAAAATTACCTCAACTAAAAGAGTTGGTTGTGCGTTACTACCCAAGCTGAACGCGCCCAACACGCTTTTCCATTTTATTAATACACAGGAGCTTTTTACTTGTTTAATTCAGGATTTTCCAGATTCAAACGCCAATTGAGTCAGTTCTCTTTGATCGTGGGTTTGGGCGTTTTCGCCGGCCATGGGGCCGCGCAATCCAGCGTAATGCCACCCCCACCGGAAATCGGTGCGAAAGGTTACATGCTGCTTGACCTGACCACCGGGCAAACGCTGGCTGAATTCAACAGCCGGGAACGCCTTGACCCTGCGTCACTGACCAAACTGATGACCGCGTACATGGCCTTTGCTGCGCTGGAAAGCAAACAAATTCGCTTGGACCAGCAAGTGCCTGTCTCCCCTTATTCATGGAAAGCAGAGGGCTCGCGAATGTTCATTGAGCCCAACAAGCCCGTGACTGTGGAAGAACTGTTGTATGGCGTGATTGTGCAATCGGGCAATGATGCAAGCCGTGCAATCGCTGAGTTGCTGGCAGGCGATGAAAACAACTTCGCCACACTGATGAACCAGCAGGCCAAGCGCATTGGCTTGACAGACACGAACTTCAAGAATGCAACCGGCCTGCCCGACCCACAGCATTACACCACTGCGCGTGATTTGGGTATTCTGGCCAAACGCATCATTACTGACTTTCCTGAATACTACAACAAGATGTACTCCACCAAGGAATACACCTACAACGGCATTCGTCAACCCAACCGCAACCGCCTGCTGTGGATTGACCCGTCTGTGGACGGGATGAAAACCGGCCACACCGAGTCAGCAGGTTATTGCCTGGTGAGCTCGGCCAACCGCAAATTGCCAAACGGCGTGGACCGTCGGCTGCTTTCTGTTGTGCTGGGCACCACATCGGACCAGGCCCGCACCCAGGAAAGCCTGAAATTGATGAACTACGGCTACCAAATGTTTGAAACGGTGAAACTGTATTCTGCCAAACAGGCAATCAGCACCAGCGAGGTGTACAAGGGCCAAGCCAAAGATGTAAAGCTGGGCGTGAACAAAGACCTGTTGATCAATGTGCCCCGTGGCATGGCCAAGCAGCTGAAAGCCACCGTCGAGAAAAAGGGAACCTTGATAGCCCCCATTGCCGCAGGCACGGAACTGGGTACCCTGAAGCTGACCTTGAACGGGGAAACAATTGGCACGGTGCCACTGCTGGCCCTGTCTACAGTTGACGAGGCGGGTATTTTTGGCCGCATGGTGGATTCCGCCAAACTGTGGTTTGAAGAATAAGAGCAAACCATGGACAAACCAATACCCGGGCAAGACAAGCCAAGCCTGATCGAATTTCCCTGTCACTTTCCAATCAAGGTGATGGGGAAAAACGTGCCTGAATTTTCACAAGTGATTTGTGATTTGCTGCTGTCCATGAACCCCGGCTTTGACGTAGCCGGGGTTGAAATGCGCCCCAGCAGCAAAGGCAACTACATCAGCCTGACTTGCTCTGTTCATGTGAACAACCAGGACGAGCTGGACAACATTTACCGCGCCCTTTCCGGGCACGAACTGGTGTCTATTGTTCTGTAATTACACGCCGTAGCGGGTGCGGTATTCTTTCACTTTTTCATACCAACCCGCCAAACGAACGTTTGCCGCCTGGCGAGTTAACAGGTAACGCAGCAAATCCTGAAGGTTGGCAATCGCTATCACGGGGATGCCGTACAACTGCTCCACTTCCTGCACGGCCGAATGTTGGGTGTCTTGCCCATCGCGCATGCCTTTCTCCATGCGGTCGAGTGCAATCAGTACAGCAGCAGGTTCTGCGCCATTGGCACGAATGATTTCAACGGATTCACGCACCGAAGTGCCTGCGGATATCACATCATCCACAATGACAACCCGCCCTTCCAGCGGTGCACCCACCAGTGAGCCGCCCTCTCCGTGGTCTTTCGCCTCCTTGCGATTGAAGGCATACGGCACATCGCGGCCACGGCGAGCCATCTCCATGGTGGCACCGGCAACCAATGGAATGCCTTTGTAGGCCGGGCCAAACAACATGTCGAACTCAATTCCCCGCTCGGCGGTTTGCTCAAGCAAAGTTTGTGCGTAAAATTCACTGAGCTTTTGAAGAGAAAAACCCGTATTGAACAAACCCGCATTGAAAAAGTAAGGGGACATTCTGCCCGCCTTGGTTTTGAATTCACCGAAGCGCAATACCTGTTTTTCGACAGCGAACTGCAAAAACTGGTCGGAAAGCACCTGCAAACTTTGATTTGAATCGACCACGATCAATCCCTAAAAAACAGACTTCATACAATGACCCGCATTATCTCAGCAAATCTGAATGGAATTCGTTCTGCCCACACAAAAGGGTTTTTCGACTGGATGCACCAAAGCCAGGCCGATGTGGTGTGCGTACAGGAGATCAAGGCGCACCTGGCCGACTTGGGGCCTGAACACCTGCAACCGGGCGAATACACCGGTTATTTTCAGGCCGCAGAAAAGAAAGGCTACAGCGGCGTAGGTCTTTACAGCAAGATAGCGCCACTTAATGTAACTTATGGCTTGAATAACGCAGAGTTCGACGCAGAAGGCCGGATGGTGACTGCCGAGTTCGAGCACATGGTGGTGTCGTCGATCTACTTTCCATCCGGCAGCAGCTCGGAAGAACGACAAGAGGCGAAATTCAGGTTTTTGGATCATTTTGCGCAAGTTTTCGACGAATTTGAAATCAGGAAGAAGCCAGTTGTGTTGTGCGGCGACTGGAATATTGCCCACCAAGAGATCGATCTGAAAAACTGGAAAGGCAACCTGAAGAACAGCGGCTTCCTTCCGGAAGAACGAGCCTGGATTGGCAACGCAATCACCAAACGCGGCTGGGTAGACGCCTACCGAGTGCTGTACCCCGAGGAAACCGAAGGCTGCTACACCTGGTGGAGCAACAGGGGTCAAGCCTATGCCAAGAACGTGGGTTGGCGGATTGACTACCAAATGGTGAGCCCGGCTTTGCAGGACAAGATTCGCGAGGTGAGCGTGTACAAAGGACAGAAGTTTTCTGACCATGCGCCGCTGATAGCGGATTACGACCATCCACTATAAGGAACACTGTAGTAAAAACTGGCGCGAGACAACAAACAGGAACCACCAGAAAATGAACTAACACCAAAGATTCGCACACAGAAAAGGGCTTTATTCCAAATTCAACCCTTTCCAAGTGCTGGTCTCGTAAATGCTCAATTCTAAAAATGGACTTTTTCTCTCATTGCTAACCGCAGTTTTGGCCGCCTCACTTTCAGGTTGCCTGCAGGGATCAGGGTCCTCAGCGGACAATACTGTCGCTACAGTTGCAGCAGGCGGTGACCCGCTCGACGATGCAGACGGCGCCGACTTGGGCGGGCAAACAGACGGCGGAGATGGCACCACAATGCCCACGCCGACCGAACCAGGCAATGGCAATGATCCCGGCGATTCGAATACACCCATATCGGAAAATGAACCTGCGATTTGGCTGGCACAAACCCACATTCAACTGCTGAATAATCCATCTGCAGCCGCCGTATCACCCACAAACACGTTTGACGACAACCTGAAGTTTGCTGAAGACAAGCTGAACACGTACCTGAACACCACCGGCGAGAAAATGCTGAAGTTGACAGGCGACAAAGACACCTTGCTGAAGCTGGATTTGACGCAGGCCCATGGATTTTCCAATCCTCGCGCAAAAGTGACCCTGTTTGACAAAAACGGCGCGGTTGTTTGGGAAAGCTTTGCAAGCAGCCCCGCTGCCATACCTGCTTCTTTCGACTACAGACCCGGCATGGTCACACACAAGCTGGAAGAGAGTTTTGTGTTGATGCTACCAGGCCAGCACTTGGCCACAGGCGCTCAACTTGAGGTCACCGTTCAAGAGCAAGGCACTTCATCCGCCGCCGACTGGACCAAACGCTTCGCGCTGAACGTGGGTGCGCCTGTTGTGTTGCCAGTCACGATGTTTGACTTCCGGGTTTTTGAGAACAATCAGAGAACCCTGCCCTCAGAGGCCATGGTTGAATTGGGACGAAAAATTCCTGTCAAAGCGCTTGCTTTTCAGCGTCTGGAAGTGAATATGGACCAAGCGGTTTTCCTGCCAATCAAAAGCAGCACCTCATCCATCCCACACATTCGGGCCAGCTCATTCACTGAGTGGCAAACAAAAGCGCAACCGTTCACAACCACCACGCTGCTTCCACGAAATTACCGAAGCGTGGACCATTCCCAAACCATGCTTGCAGTCATGCTCAATGCGGGCGGGCAACTGTACATCAGCTCGTATCATGGCAACTTCAACGATGGCAGCACAGGCAGCTTCAAGGGGCGCGGCAATTCGTCCATGTATTCCAGCTCAACCAACGCATCCGTACCAAATGCCAAAGGCGTATTTGCACATGAATTCAGCCACAACCTGGATTTGTACCACTGGCAGGAACGCAACGTAGGAAAGGCGTACGCTGACAAGCCTTACCCTTACGAAGGGGAGATGTTTGGAATTTTGCCACCCACATCGGCTGGCAACAAAACACACAACGGCCCGACCTGGCACTACATTCCGCCGTCAAGCGGCAATCCTTTTGGCCAGGTCAATCCACCCTTCAGAGTGGACGCGACAAGCAACAACATTTACAAGCGGGTTATTTCAACATCGGGTGCGCAAGACGACAAATTGACCAACGACCACGTGGGCACCATTTCAGACTTTGACAGACGAGTCAGCCAACACTGGCTTGAACGCGTTGTTCGCGTGTACAACACACAGACTGCCCGCTGGTCCACCTGGGACCAGGCCACAGGCAGCTACAGCAAATCAGTGGGCGGAACGGCTGGCATCAACCTGCCGCGCCAGCCAGCACCTGAATCAGTTTTCAGTCTGATCTTTGCAACCAGCGTGGCAAACAGGGACGCGAACCTGGCCTACCGACCTGTGGGCCCATACCAAAGCGGCATTCGCTTTTTGTACGATCCGCAAAATTCTACGGACCGCACCTTGGCGCAATCGCGGGCCTATTGCCCAGCAGCCACAGTGGCTTCAGGCGGGGGTTGTGATTACTCGGTCAAAGTGGTTCAAGGGACTGAGACCAGCGTATACATGCTGCCCATCGACGACGAAACCAATAACTTGCAGCGCACCGTTGCATTAACGGATGACAACGCCGTGAAGCACACCGCGATCAACATTCCTGCATCTGGCGGCGCGGTTCGGGAAATCACACTTTATAAAACACCGAACATTGAACGCACCGCTGGCGCATTTTCAATTCAATCGGCTGAAGTGTTGTTCACTCGGCAATTCTGATTCTGCAAAGAAAATACAATTCGTTGCAGAAATCAGAGATAGTTTTGGTTCATTTCAAGCAAGCTTTGCCTTCAAAATCTCGTTCACTTGCGCCGGGTTGGCTTTCCCGCGCGCCGCACGCATGATTTGCCCGACAAGGAAGTTGAACGAGGCTTCTTTGCCAGCCCTGTATTCCGCCACTGGGCCGGGGTGCGCAGCCAGCACCTCATCGATTATCTTTTCAACCGCGCCAGAATCAGAGATTTGCTCCAGACCCTCACCCTTGATACACGCATCCACTTCGCTGTATTTGCCTTCCCACAACGCAGCAAACACCACTTTCGCGGTTTTGTTGTTCAAGGTGCCATCGATCACGCGCTTTACCAGGGCCGCCATCAAAGCTGGGGCAATGGGCGACTCGGCCGGGGTTTTGTCATCGCGGTTCAAACTGGCCGAGAACTCGCCCAGCAACCAGTTTGCCAAAGGCTTGGCCTTGTCGTTGCCAGCCACAGCCAAAGCAGTTTCGAAATAATCGGTCATCGCCCGGCTGGCCGTCAGGGTGACGGCATCGTATTCGCTCAAACCCAAATCAGCGGTGTAACGGGCCTGCTTTTGGCCGGGCAGTTCCGGCATTTCAGCGCGTACCTGTTCTACCCATTCCGGCGAAACAAGCAGAGGAGGAAGATCGGGATCGGGGAAATAGCGATAATCTTCCGAGTCTTCCTTGCTGCGCATGGAACGGGTTTCGTTGCGATCGGGGTCGTAAAGTCGGGTTTCTTGCTTGATTACACCGCCATCCTCGATAATTTCGATTTGGCGTTGCGCCTCAAACAAAATGGCAGCCTGCAAAAACTTGAAGCTGTTCAGGTTTTTGATTTCGCACCGCGTGCCCAACTTGCTTTCGCCTTTCGGGCGAACGGACACGTTGGCATCACAGCGGAAACTGCCTTCCTGCATATTGCCGTCGCAAATGCCCAGCCACGTAACCAAGGTGTGCAAGGTTTTGGCATAGGCCACGGCCTCTTCAGCTGAACGCATGTCGGGCTCGGTCACAATTTCAAGCAACGGCGTACCCGCGCGGTTCAAATCAATGCCCGATTGACCCGCGAAGTCTTCGTGCAGGCTTTTGCCCGCATCCTCTTCCAAATGGGCGCGCACAAGGCGCACGGTTTTCATTTGGTCGCCCAGCAAAAAGCTGACCGTGCCGCCCTGCACCACCGGAATTTCAAACTGGCTGATTTGATAACCCTTGGGCAAGTCGGGATAAAAATAGTTTTTGCGGGCAAACACAGAGTGTTCAGCCACTTTTGCACCCACCGCCAAGCCAAATTGAATGGCCCGCTGCACGGCAGCCTTGTTCATCACAGGCAGCACGCCGGGCAAGGCCAAGTCTACTGCGCAGGCCTGTGCGTTGGGTTCGGCACCGAAAGCCGTGCTGGCACCGGAAAAAATTTTTGATTTGGTAGTTAACTGGGTGTGGGTTTCAAGACCCACCACAATTTCCCATTGCATGGTGCGATCCTTTTTAAGACGGTGTACGAAGGTGCCAATCGGTAGCAAGCTGATAGTGGTCCGCCAGCGCCAGCAATTCACCTTCCTTGAAATAGTTGCCAATCAGCTGCATGCCCACGGGGCGGTTTTTGTCGCCAAAACCCACCGGCACACTCATGCCGGGCAAGCCAGCCAAGCTGGTACTAAGTGTATAAATGTCAGCCAAATACATTTGAACCGGGTCTGCAGATTTCTCGCCCAAATTCCAGGCCACCGTGGGGCTGACCGGGCCTGCAATGAAATCGCATTGCTGGAAAGCGGCCTGGAAGTCTTGTGCGATCAGGCGGCGAATTTTCTGGGCCTTCAAATAGTAGGCATCGTAATAGCCATGCGACAGCACATAGGCACCCACCATGATGCGGCGTTGCACTTCAAGGCCAAAACCTTCGCTGCGCGAGTTTTCGTACATCGATTTCAAATCGGTGTAATCGGCGGCGCGGTGACCGTAACGCACGCCATCAAAGCGCGACAGGTTGGAGCTGGCCTCGGCGGGCGCAATCACGTAGTAGGCAGGAATGGACAATTCCGTGCGGGGCAAGCTGATATTCACCAGTGTTGCACCCATGGATTCAAGCTGCTTGAGCGCGGCATCGATGGGAATGCGCACATCGGCAGCCAAACCTTCGCCGAAAAACTCGACGGGTAGGCCCACACGCACGCCGGCCAAGGGTTTGGCAGTATCGCCGTGGCGCAGGGGTTTGCCAAAACCAGCGGTGAAATCTTCATTGGATGCGGGCCGCTGCACGCTGGTGCTGTCTTTCGCATCAAAGCCAACCATGGCGTTTAACACCAGCGCACAATCGCGGGCGCTGTGCGCCATGGGGCCAGCTTGGTCCAGGCTGCTGGCGTAGGCAATCATGCCGTAGCGGCTGCAACTACCATAGGTGGGCTTGATGCCCGTGATGCCACAAAGGGACGCTGGCTGGCGAATGGATCCGCCTGTGTCGGTGCCGGTGGTGAAAGGCACAACGCCTGCAGCGACTGCCACCGCCGACCCTCCGGACGAACCGCCAGGCACGGCCAGCGTGTCCCAAGGGTTCAAACACGGGCCGTAGGTGCTTTTCTCGTTCGAGGAACCCATGGCGAATTCATCGCAATTCAGTTTGCCAATGCTGACTGTACCCGCTGCGTTCAGGCGCACAACCACTTCCGCATCAAAGGGGCTAACGTAGCCCGCCAGCATTTTCGAGCCCGCAGTGCTGGTCCAACCCTGTGTTACAAAAATATCTTTGTGCGCGGTGGGAATACCCAGCAAGGCACCGGTTTCTCCTGCGGCCAAACGCGCATCGGCAGCTTTGGCTTGTTGCAGGGTCAGGTCATCGCGAATGTCAACGAATGCGTTCAAGCTGGACTGCTGGCCTGCATTGCGCAGCGCTTCTTGGGCCAGTTCAGTGGCACTGGCTTTTTTTTCGTCCAGCAAGGCTCGAAGCCGGGAAATACTTTGAAGTTGGGAAGACATGTTTAAAACCACATTCCAATGTCAGATCGGGAATAAAAAGGACACAACACACCGATGAAAGATTTACTCAATCACCTTGGGCACCAGGAACAAGCCCTTCTCGGCCGCAGGCGCATTGGCCATATTGGCTGTGCGGTTGTCTTGCTCAGTCACGCTGTCCTCGCGCAAGCGCAGGGCAATGGGCTGAATCAATGAAATCGGGTGCGCGAGCGGTTCGACACCATCGGTGTTTTCACTGCTCAAGCGATCGGCCAATTGCATGATGTTGTTCAATTGTTGCTCAAGGGCACGGGCTTGCTCGGGCACCAGTTTCAAGCGCGACAAGGCTGCAATTTTTGCAATTTGCCCGGAATCCAGGGACATAAAATTTCTCCGCCCACCAGCAGGCCTGAACATCGCTTCTAAATGATGCAAAAGGCGCTTGGTGAAAGTCTGTGTTGATCAAAGTCTTCTTATTTTATAGGTTATCATCGGTAACTACGCCACTTGACAAGTGAAGTCCCATATTTAGTGGCGTGTCGGGCAACTTCTGGACAACTTTGAGCTTCGCGGGCTTGGCAGCTCTCCAACTACACAATACAGGTTAGAACATCACCATGTTTGGGTTTCTACGCAGCTACTTATCAAACGACTTGGCCATTGACTTGGGCACGGCCAACACGCTAATTTACGCCCGCACCAAAGGCATCGTTCTCGACGAGCCTTCCGTGGTTGCCATTCGCCAGGAAGGCGGCCCCAACGGCAAAAAAACCATCACTGCTGTTGGCCTTGAAGCCAAGCAAATGCTGGGCAAGGTGCCAGGCAACATTGAAGCCATCCGCCCGATGAAAGACGGTGTGATTGCCGACTTCACGGTAACCGAGCAAATGCTCAAGCAGTTCATCAAGATGGTTCACGAAAGCCGCTTGTTTTCACCCAGCCCCAGAATAATCATCTGCGTGCCCTGCGGGTCTACACAAGTTGAACGCCGTGCCATTCGCGAAAGCGCATTGGGCGCTGGTGCCTCACAGGTTTACCTGATTGAAGAACCCATGGCGGCTGCCATTGGAGCTGGCTTGCCAGTTTCAGAGGCATCAGGTTCCATGGTTGTCGATATTGGCGGTGGCACCACTGAAGTGGGTATTATTTCCCTGGGCGGCATGGTGTACGCTGGCAGCGTGCGTGTGGGCGGCGACAAATTCGATGAAGCGATTATCAGCTACATTCGCCGTAACTACGGCATGATGATCGGCGAGCCCACGGCTGAAGCCATCAAGAAACAGATTGGCTCTGCATTCCCTGGTTCAGAAGTGAAAGACATGGAAGTGACCGGCCGCAATTTGTCGGAAGGCATTCCACGCCGCTTCACGATTTCATCAAATGAAATTCTGGAAGCGTTGACCGAACCCTTGAACGCGATTGTTTCGGCAGTGAAGTCTGCGCTGGAACAAACACCGCCTGAACTGGGTGCCGACATTGCCGAACGCGGCATGATGTTGACAGGTGGCGGCGCTTTGCTGCGCGACCTGGATCGCCTGCTGATGGAAGAAACCGGTTTGCCTGTGCACGTGGCCGAAGACCCGTTGACTTGCGTGGTTCGCGGTTGCGGCCTTGCGCTGGAACGCATGGACAAATTGGGCACCATTTTCACCAGTGAATAAGTAGCGAGCAACAAACGGTTCGAACTCTGGCTTCTCACGCGGCTTGGTATTGAACCGGCGACAAGCCTATGGAGTACACACCGCCACCGCTGTTCAAACAAGGCCCGTCCGCACGTGTGCGGCTGGTCTTTTTTGTCGTGCTTTCGGTGGGCTTGCTGTTTATCGATGCACGATTTGCAGCCATGGAAACCGTGCGGAAAGTGATTGGCACGGTGCTGTACCCAGTCCAGACAATTGCCAGTTTGCCCGTTGAGTGGGCGCGCGCCGGCATTGATTACGTCACCACACTCGATTCGCTTCAATCAGAAAACCAAGAACTGATTCGCACACAAATTCAGGACAAGCAAAAACTGCATGAACTTGACACCCTGAAGCTTGAAAACGAGAAACTTCGCAAGCTTATGAATGTGGGCAACACGCTGAAGGTGAAACGATCCATCCTGAGTGAAATAGTCAGCGACGCCCGGGATCCTTTCTCACGCAAGATCATCATCGGAAAGGGCCTGATTCAAGGCATCAAGGAAGGCATGCCCGTGATCGATGAACTGGGCCTGCTTGGACAGGTAACCCGAGCATTCCCCAGCCGGGCAGAAGTCAGCCTGATCACCGACAAAGAACAGATTATTCCGGTGGAAAACCTGCGCAATGGCATTCGCAGCGTGGCCTACGGTGGCCTGGACGGCGGTTTGCTTGAACTTCGCTTCATGGCTGCCAATGCAGACATAGAAAACAATGACCTGCTGGTTACTTCCGGACTGGACGGTGTATACCCCCGTGGCATACCTGTGGCCCGTGTTATTCGTGTTGAGCGCAATTCGCGCTACGCCTTTGCCAGCATTTTCTGCGAACCGATTGCTGGCGTGGAACGCCACCGCTTTGTGCTGGTGCTGGACACATTCATGGATGTTCAAAACAGCACCGAACCTGCGCCGCCCAACCAGGGCACCAGTCCGTCGCCGGCACCTGCCACACCCATTGCGCCCGCCCAACAACAGGCCGCGCCACCCGTTGCCGCCCCCGCCCCCCCCGCAACCAACAGGGGGACCAATGGCGATTAATCCCTTCGGCGACTCGGAAATTCTGCGCCCTGTGAATCCATGGTTCATTGTGTTTTCCCTTTTGGCCGCGATGCTGTTCAAGTTCATTCCAATTGACAGAAACTGGATCACCCCGGACCTGCTGGCCCTGGTACTTGTGTTCTGGAATATTCGCCAACCCCGCAGAATCGGGATTGGCGCAGCCTGGTGTTTTGGGGCAGCCATTGACGTGCACTCGGCCAGTGTGTTCGGGGAACACGCGCTTGCCTACACCTTGTTGTCCTATTTTGCGATCACGATTCACCGGCGGGTCATGTGGTTTTCGCCCATGATGCAAGCGGCACACATCTTCCCTCTGTTGCTGGCCGCACAAGCTGTTACGGTGGGCATTCGTGTGATGTTCGGCGCCACCTTCCCCGGGGCCTGGATATTTGCCGAAAGCGCCCTGACTGCTGCCTTGTGGCCGTTGACGCAGTTCTTGCTGCTGGCTCCACAAAAGCTGCCTCAAAACCGTGACAACGATCGCCCGATATGACCGAGTTCACACACCCTGAGCAAGCCATAAAACGGTTCCGGTTTCGGCTGTTTCTCGCCGGGCTGTTCGTGGTTGCGCTGTTCATGATTCTGGTGGCTCGGTTGTTGTGGCTGCAAGTGATCAGCTATGACAAATACCAATCCAAAGCCGAAGACAACCGGATCACGATTGTGCCACTGGTGCCAAACCGGGGACTGATTCTGGACCGCAACGGTGTGGTACTTGCCAACAATTACTCTGCCTACACGCTCGAAATTACCCCTTCAAAAATCGACAAGCTCAATGAGATGATCGACGAGCTTGGCAAGATTGTTGAAATTTCTGCGCTGGATCGCCGCCGTTTCAAGAAACTTCGGGCGGAATCCAAACGCTTTGAATCCATCCCGATCCGTACCCGGTTAACCGATCAGGAAGTGGCCCGTTTCGCGGTGCAAAGCTTCCGTTTTCCCGGTGTCGAAATTCGGGCACGCCTGTTCAGGCAATACCCCCATGGTTCGCAGGCTGCACACCTGCTGGGTTACATCGGACGCATTTCTGCGCGCGACCAAGACCGGATTGAAGAACTTGACCAAACCAACAACTACCGGGGCACGGCCTACATTGGCAAAGACGGCCTGGAGAAGCGCTATGAAACCGAACTGCATGGCCGCACCGGCTTTGAAGAGGTAGAAACTTCAGCGGGCGGGCGCGCTGTTCGGGTGTTGTCACGGTCGCCTGCGGTGCCGGGTGAAAACCTGATGCTGTCCCTCGACATTCGCCTGCAAGACGCGGCTGAAAAAGCGCTGGCTGGCAAGCGGGGCGCCTTGGTGGCGATCGACCCGCGCAACGGAGACATTCTTGCCATGGTCAGTGCGCCCAGCTTTGACCCCAACCTGTTTGTGGAAGGCATTGATTCCGAAAACTGGAAAGCACTGAACGAAAGCATTGACCGCCCCTTGTTGAACCGCCCGCTGGCCGGCACCTATCCACCGGGCTCCACCTTCAAACCATTTATGGCTTTGGCTGCGCTTGAGAAAGGATTCCGAAACGCGTCCACCACCATCCGCGACCCCGGTTATTTTGATTTTGGTTCCCGCCGGTTCATGGACGACAAAATTGGCGGACACGGCCTGGTGGACATGTACAAATCCATTGCTGAATCCTGCAACACCTACTACTACATGCTGGGCAGCGAGATGGGCATCGACATCATTTCCGAATTCATGGGCCGCTTCGGCTTTGGTTCACGCACCGGAATTGATCTGGACGGCGAGCGCACCGGTGTTCTGCCCTCCAGGGAATGGAAAGCGGCCGCATTTAAAAAAGCAGAAGCACAGCGCTGGTATTCAGGCGAAACCGTATCGGTTGCCATTGGCCAAGGCTACAACACCTACACGCCACTGCAGTTGGCCCACGCAACGGCAGTGCTGGCCAGTGGCGGCATGAATGCGACGCCCCGGCTGGTACGGGCTTTTCAAAACCCGGTTAGCGGCGCAATGGCTGAAAAACCGCTGGAGGCTTTCCGGCAAATGAACCTTCAACAACGGCATGTGGATTCTGTAAAATCAGGCATGCGCGGTGCGGTACTGGAAGGCACTGCACGTGGGGTGTTTCGGGACGTGAATTATGAGGTTGCTGGCAAAACCGGTACCGCTCAGGTGTTCGGCCTGAAACAGGGCGAGACTTACAAAGACCGCGCTGCTGCCGCCGAGCGCTTGCGCGACCATGGCTGGTTTATTGCATTTTCACCCATGGAGCAGCCACGCATTGCGCTTGCCGCCATTGTAGAAAATGGCGGCTTTGGCAGCCAGTCTGCCGCCCCGGCAGTCAAACAGGTGCTGGACACCTTTTGGGCATTGCAAGCGCAAAATGACCCATCCATCGTGTTGCCAGTGCCGTTGGCGCCCACTGAGGAGGCATTGCCATGAAACGCGCCCGCCCCATGCGCCGTGAGCCCGTCTGGCCCCGCGTCAAGCCGTTCTTCACTGTATTTGATCCTGTGCTCAGCACCATCCTGCTTTCACTGGTGGTTTTTGCCTTGATCACGCAGTACAGCGCAGCCTTTGACTTCGAGGGTCGCTTTGCAGACCACTCCCGCAACCTGTTGATCGCCTTTCTGGTGATGTGGGTAACCGCCAACCTGAAGCCGCAGTTTTTGATGCGCGTGGCGGTGCCGTTGTATGTGATTGGTGTGCTCCTGTTGATCGCAGTGGAGTTGTTTGGTGACATATCCAAGGGCGCGCAGCGCTGGCTGAATTTGGGCTTCATTCGTATTCAGCCGTCTGAGATCATGAAAATTGCGATGCCGCTGATGCTGGCCTGGTTCTTTCAGCAACGCGAAAACGTGTCCGGCTGGCGAGAGTTTGCGGTTGCTGCAATCATTCTGGCGATTCCGGGTATTCTCATTCTGAAACAGCCCGATCTGGGCACAGCCCTGCTGGTATTGGGTTCAGGGTTTTTCGTGATTTTTTTCGCAGGCTTGTCCTGGAAAGTGATGGCCTGGCTTACAGGCCTGTTTTTGGCCAGCTTGCCAGTGTTCTGGACGCTGATGCACGAATACCAGCGCCAACGCGTAATGACCCTGCTCGACCCCACCCAAGACCCGCTTGGAAAGGGGTTCCACATTATTCAGTCCACTGTGGCAGTGGGGTCTGGCGGATTCACGGGAAAAGGGTTTTTGCAAGGCACGCAAACCCACCTTGAATTCATTCCGGAACGCACAACCGACTTTATTTTCGCGGTGCTGGCAGAAGAGTTCGGGCTGCTGGGTTGCCTGGTGCTGCTGACGCTTTATACCTGCCTGATAGTGCGCGGACTGGTGATTGCAGGCAACGCACCCACCCTGTTTTCCCGGCTCATGGCCGGTGCCATGGCGCTGATTTTCTTTACGTACGCCTTTGTGAATATTGGCATGGTCAGCGGTATTTTGCCGGTGGTGGGCGTGCCCCTGCCCTTGATGAGTTACGGTGGTACAGCCATGGTGACCCTGGGCATGGGTGCGGGTATTTTGATGAGCATTCAAAACACCAAGAAGTTGGTTCAGACTTGATGATCCACGCCAGCAAAGCGTGGCTGGCCCGTGCGCTGCCAAGCCCATTCAAGCCGTTCGTCTCGCGTTGGCGAGACCACACCAGCGCGCCAGCCGACCAATTCTGCCACTGGTATTTGAATGGTGAACATGTTGGCCATTTGGATACAGCACATGTGCCCAGGCTGTTACGCGCGTTTGATGAATGTGGCTTGAATTGCGTACAAAGCGCACGTGGCGTTGATTGCACCACGGTTGCCAATCAGCAGGCGTTAAGTGCAGCATTGATGACAGCAGGCAACATGGCGCGCGCATGGGGCCTGGCCCCTGGCTGGCGCAACGAAGAACAGCTGCTGCTGAACCAGCGTGGAGAAATTCTTGCGCAGGCAGAACGCGCCCTGTTCAAAACCTGGGGCTTGAGAAGCCGTGCTGTGCATGTGCATGTAGAGAACCACCAAGGCATGGTGTGGACTGGTGTGCGGGCACACAGCAAACATGAGAACCCGGGCATGCTGGATAACCTGGCTGCTGGCGGCATTGCAAGTGCTGAAAGCGTGGAACGTGCGCTTTGGCGTGAACTGGAAGAAGAGGCTGGGCTTGATTCAGACGATTTTGAGTGGATTAAGCCAATGACCCCACATGAACTGGTATTAAGCCGCCCCTTGCTGTATGGTGGCTGGCATCACGAAACAGTGATCCTGTTTCATGGTCAGTTAAAGCCAAACCACCGCCCCTGCAATCGCGATGGCGAGGTGGGTGCATTCCAGTTAATGCCCCCAAAAGCCTGCATTGAAGCCATCAATGCGTGGCAGTTCACGCCCGATGCAGCCCTTTGCTGCGCGCTGGCACTGACCACCACCGAATAAACACGAAAGGACTAAACATGTTGTTGGGTTTAAAAGCCGCCACGTACCGCATCGGTACCACCGTGCTGCTGGATCAGGTTGATTTTTCTATTGATGAACGCGAGCGCGTGGCCCTGGTGGGCCGCAACGGCACGGGCAAAAGCACCCTGTTCCGGATTCTGACCGGTGTTACCACGCCCGAAGATGGCTTGGTGATCAAGCAAGACGGCTTGCGCATGACATGCCTGGAACAGGCTGTGCCGCAAGAACACAACGAGACCATTTTCGATGTGGTGGCGCAGGGCTTTGGTGCACTGGGAAAACACATCAGCATCAGCCGCACGCTGGGCCCACTTGACCACGATTCACTGAACCCCGAACAAGCCAAGCTGCTTGAAGATGCGCAGCATGAGTTGGGCGAGCACCACGGCTGGCACTTGGAAAGCGAAGTGGACCAAATGCTTTCCCGCATGAAGCTGCCGCCGGATTTACCCTTCGCAAAATTATCAGGCGGCATGAAACGCAAAGTGATGCTGGCCAAGGCCATGGTCAGCAGCCCCGATGTGCTGTTGCTGGATGAACCCACCAACCACCTGGACATTCCCAGCATTGAATTGCTGGAGGAGCAGATTCGCCAGTTCAAGGGGGCAGTTATTTTTGTAAGCCACGACCGCTCCTTCATGCGCAAGCTGGCCACGCGCGTGTGCGACCTGGACCGTGGCATGCTGAAAAGCTGGTCAGGGGGTTACGAGGGCTACCTGAAAGGCAAGGCGGAATTTCTGCATGCGCAGGAAAAAGCCCACGCGCTGTTCGACAAGAAACTGGCCGAAGAGGAAGTGTGGATTCGCCGCGGCATTGAAGCCCGCCGCACACGCAATGAGGGCCGCGTGCGTGCATTGATGGAAATGCGCAAACAGTTTTCCGATCGCCGCAACATTGTGGGCACCGCGAAAGTACAGGTACAAGAAGCCGAGCGAAGCGGCAAGCTGGTGGCGGAACTGACCGACATCAACAAGCAACTTGGCGATTTGCAAATTCTGCGCAACTTCACGAACACGATTATGCGCGGTGAGAAAATTGGCTTTCTAGGTCCCAACGGCATTGGCAAAACCACTGCGCTCAGGGTGTTGCTGGGCCAGCTTCCGCCTGATTCCGGCCACATCAAGCTGGGCACCAAACTGGAAGTCGCTTACTTTGACCAGTTGCGCAGCCAGTTCAATGAAGAAGACACTGCGGTTGAAATTATTGGTGCCGGTAAAGAATTCATCACCATTGATGGCCAGGCCAAGCACGTGATCGGTTATTTGCAAGACTTCCTGTTCACACCCGACCGTGCACGCCAACCCGTGCGAAGTTTGTCGGGTGGCGAACGTGCAAGGCTTATTCTGGCACAACTGTTTTCGACGCCTTCCAACGTGATGGTGCTGGACGAACCAACCAACGACCTGGACATCGAAACGCTGGAATTGCTGGAAGAAAAATTGATGGCCTACCAAGGTACACTGATTCTGGTCAGCCACGACCGGGAGTTTTTGAACCAGATCGTGACCCGTTGCCTGGTGTTCGAGGGCGATGGCATGGTGGGCGATTACGTGGGCGGTTACGACGACTGGCTGCGCCAGCGCACCACCGACCCTTGGGCCAATGTGGGTAGGGAAAAACCCGGAATGGACACACCACCGGTTGCTGCCGCTGCTGCAACCACGGCGCCTGCCTCGGTACCTTCAAAAAAAACAAAAAAGCTGGGTTACAAAGAACAGCGAGAACTTGAAATGCTGCCCGCCCTGATTGAAAAGCTGGAAACGGAACAGGAAGTGCTGGTGGCCAAAATTGGCGACCCCGGTTTTTATCAACAGGAAGCCAGCTTGATTACAGCGGCACAAACACGCATGGCTGCGCTTGAGAATGAACTGCTGGCCGCCTACGCCCGCTGGGAAGAACTGGACGGTTAAATTTTACGTCTGGGCTTAACGCAAGCGGGTGGGCTGACCATTCAGCGTCAGCGAAATGCCCAGGCTGGCCCACACGTCGTCTGCCTCTTTGTAGGCACCGGCCATTTGCAAGCGCATGCCATAAAACAGCAAGGATTCAGGCAAAGTGCTGGGCAGGTCGGGAATCCGGGCCTCCAGCAATGCCCGGGCCGTTTCTTCGCTGGCGATGTTGAAACTGCCACTGAGCACCCGCCCACCAGTCAAACGGCGAACTTCCCAGGTAAAACGTTGCCCCCACTCGAACTTTGCCGCGGGCGGAAAACTGACATATTCACTTTCGATCGGCTCGACCCAAAAACGTTTGCCTTTGGAATCAAACAGCATCAAATTGCCTTCACGCGGCAAGTCGCCTTTGAACACAAACTGAGGCGTGCGGGTCAGCAACAGGGAACCATCAACAGGGTGAATCACGTCAAGTTCGCCACCGTCCTCTGGCCGTGCTTTGGCGCTGCCCGGTGCGGAACCGCGTGGCCGTGCATACAACTTGATCCATTGATCCACCATGTCAAGGTCTTCCTGCGCCAAGGGGAATACCTTCGCGGCGGGGCCATTTAGCAAGCGAATGGTGTCTGCAATCACAGTTAAATTTGCCGGGCCAGTGAACACGCGCCTGTTTCCGGTCTTCAAAACCAGCACGGAAAAACGTTGCCCTTTCGGAACATCGATCTGGTGGCCAAACAACAAACGCTGCGTGGGCAAAGCGCTGTAACGCTGACCCTTTGGGTTGGTTACCACAACGTTGTCACCTGCTGCCAACACGAACACGACCGGGGTTTGGGCGTGGGCCATGGAAGCAAAAAACCAAAACACCACCAGCAAATACTTCGACATGACTTTCAATACCACCCCACCAATGACAAACCAAGACCCAGATAATCAGATTTGTAATTGTAATCAATCAGGCTTTCGCCATAACCGGTGAAGTACTGCAAGTGACCACGCAAATTGCTGGTGAGCGGAAAAGCCCAGTCAAACTGCACGGCACCGCGGGACTCATCGCCACCGCGAAAATTGTGGCGGGTCAACAGCGAGTATTCATGCCCATCGCTTTTGTGAACCAGCAACATGTCACCCCTGCCCATGAAATCACTGATGTCGGGGTTGTCGTCATCGGCAGTGTCTTCAGGAAAACGCAACCAGGGGCGAAACTGGATCATGGTGTTGTCGCGCTCAAACCCCACCATGCCGATCAAGCGGTTCCACGAACGCGACAGGGGCAATGCCCGGCCATTGGATTGGTGGTTCACGCTCAAGCCCAGCAGGCGGGGCTCCCAACCTGTGGCATCCTTGAATTCGCTCCAACTGGAACGCCAGGTAAAAATCAGTTCCGGTTCGTAATTGGTTTCCCGAAATGGTCGGGAAATGTCTTCGTTCATGACCTGCCACCGACTGGATTGGGTGTAACCAAACCACAGGTCGCCGTTGTCGCCGAACATGTTTTCCATGACCTTGGTTTTCAGGCTGAGCTGAAACTTCAATTCATTGCGGTCCAGATTTTCAGGTGCATCTCCCTGCTGAACCGTGTTGGCCGGGTTGGGGCTGCTTGGGCGGATGTTGGGCGATTTGTTGTGGTACACAGGCAGCAAGTACACTGGCTGATAAGGGCGAACTGAAAAAGTGCCACGTTTTGAAGCGGGCGCAAGTTCCCAGCGGCGGTCCAGCCAGGAAAGCGTGGAGTCTTCACTGCGCTTGTACAGCAAAAGACCACCATCTATGGACGCGGCCACCTCGGGGGATGAACCATCCTTGACCACGAGGCTTCTGCCTGTGGCATCATCGAAGCAACGCAGGCGAAGTTGATCATCGTCCAGAAACAGGCAGGCGCGCAGCGCTTCTTCGTCGAGGGTTTTGTTGTAAATTTCCTGAGCCGAAGCCCAAGAGCCGAAACCTGAAAGGGCCAGCACCAGGAAAATTGCTTTGTTCATGATTGACTGCTATGTAAAGCCGGGTTGGCTAGATACTCTCACATTTGGTTAGAATTCTTAAATGGTTTCATTTCGCTTTAAAAAATCGTCGGCAAACAAAGACACGCCCACCAGTGGACAAGGTCGTGAATTCACGATTGATGAATTGGCCCGAACCGCCAACACCACGGTGCGCAATGTGCGCGCTTACCAAGACCGGGGCCTGCTTGCCCCTCCTGAAAAACGGGGACGGGTCGGCTACTACAGTGAAGACCACCTTTCTCGCCTGAAGCTTATCGGCCAGATGTTGGGACGAGGTTACACGCTGGGCAACATTCAGGAAATGCTGGACGCCATTGACAAAGGCTACGATCTTCGTCAGTTGCTGGGTTTAACGCACGCGATCACCAGCCCGTGGACTGACGAAATTCCGAAAAACTACAACCCGGTGCATTTGGCCACCATGTTTGGTACCAACTTAAGCCGTGGCGCCCTGGCCAAAACGATCGAGTTGGGTTTGCTGGAACCCGATGGTTTGCGCTACCGCGCCCCTAGTCCGAAAATTTTGCATGCCGGGGCAGAAATGGCCAGCGCAGGCATTCCTTTGGTGGAGCTGCTCGACCTGATTGCTTCCTTGCGCGGCCACCTGGAAAGCTTTTGTGATCAAGCGGTGTCGCTTTTTGTCAAAGAACTGGACCAATATGGTGACAACCTGCCCCCCAAAGACGAATTACCACGATTGGCGCAGTTGATCTGGAAAATTCGCCCCTTGGCAATGACCGCGATTGAATCGGAGGTATCGCGCGCCCTGCAAAAATCGGCCAGCAAGTTTGTGGACGAACGGATTGTTGGCCTGATCGACAAAATGGCCGAGGAAATGCCGAACAACCCTGCGCTGCAACCCACGGGCTTGGCAGCAACTACGCCACCACCTGCAACACGGCCTTCTGCTGACGAAAAAGCCGACTAACAAAATACGATCACAGCAGCAAGATCAATTTGTTCGAATTGGGTGAAACCCGGTAAACAAAACGCTGCGAGACCATGCGCATGAAGGTTAGACCCATCCCGCCTTCAGGCAGTTCGCCCAGGGTCAGGTCATCCTGAAACGCATCGGCGTTGCGCATGTTGTCCAGCACATGGGCTGGAATGCACGCCCCCTGATCCTCGAGAACAACCCCGACGGCGTGTTGAAAAGCCAGAACCGTCAACTGCACAGGTACCGGCCGACTGTCTTTAAAGCCATGTACCATCACATTGGTCAACGCCTCTGACACCACCAGGTCAGTGTTGTAACAAAGGTCTTCAAGATAGGCCAAATTTTCCACAAAATTTCGCACCGCACTGCTGAGCACACCGATGTTGGTTGTGTCCGCCACCGCGGTAAATGCAAGGCAATCCAGATACTCACCTAGCTTTAGGGGGCTTGGATGAGTGCAAAACAGGTCTTTCAAATCGAGGCTTGTCGCGCTCAATTCAGCAATCTGCAGTTGCAATTGCGAAGGGCTGGGGCTGAAGGGCACTGGTTTGAAACTTTCCCGCCATTGAAGGCCCAACAAGGCCGAGTCGCCAGGTGGAGGATGATCTTCGCGCCCCAGGGACAACAGCCGGGAAAAATCTTTGCTGAGAGAGTCGCCACCACGTTCGGCCAGCAATACCCGTTCTTTCCAGACTTGAAAGTCGGGAATTCCAAGCGTCTGGGCACATTCCTGCGAATACAAATACAATCGGCTGCCGGGCGCAATCACACCTTGATACAGAACCTTGCCCTGGCGCGGGCTGTTGTCGTGCATGTTCTCAACTTCAAAAAATGCTGGCTCAACACCTGGTTGGGCCAACACCATGCGCCAACCACCAATGCCCGCCACCAGCAAAGTACCCTGATCCAGATTCATTAAGCCATACAGCAGGTTAAACCGTGGAGCATCATCGTTCAGGGAAGGTGAAATACTGGACAACTGCGCCAGCACGTGTTCAGGCCGTGCCAGATAGCGACGAATCTTCGCGCTGGTTTGCTCGATAGGAAACAGCACGCGTGTTGCCCTGGCCATTGAAAACCAACGGGCCAAGGCCATTGTTTGCAGTGCGGTGGCAGTGTCATCACCGGGCATGGAGATCATGAAAAAACCATGCTCGTTGGCCTGTGTTTCAAGCACACCCATCTGCTTGCCGCACACATAGCCCTGGGGCTGATAAATTGTTTGAAGGGCAAATGGCCAGGGGTCTGGCCTGCTTTTTGGCAGCAAGGCACGTTGAATGCGTGACACTTCCCGCATGTCACGCTGCAAGGCTTCATACAGCTGACTCAGTTCGTTGTGCCGACGCTCTAAGCCGGTGTGCAAACTGGCAATGCGCTGTGCAGTTTTCAGGCGCACTTTCAATTCACTGGGGTTGACCGGTTTGGTCATGAAGTCGTCTGCACCCACCTTCAAACTGTTCAGCAGGTCATCTCGGCTTGCATAACCCGTGATCATGATGATGTAAATATAAGCCGTCTGGGTGTGGGCGCGCACCTGCTCACACAACTCGATCCCGCTCATCCCGGGCATGTCCCAGTCAGTGAGCACAAAGTCGGGCTGTACCTTTTCAATCAATGTCAGGGCTTCATGCCCATTTCTGGCCGAGTGGACGGTGTAGCCCCAGCTGTTGAGCATGGCCTCAAAAATTCTCAGGAAACTGCGGGAATCATCGACAATCACAATCGACTTTTCCTGTGTGGCCTGTGGCCCTTCAAGCATCTGATCCTGCAAATCCTGGAGCTTGAAAAGCAGTTCCGGTACCTGGCGATCCTGATCAACGACTTCGCGTTGGTCCAGAACGCCGGGCCTGGGCGCCAGCATCAGAATCGACACGTCGTCTTCAAACCCTTTTTTCTGGACAAACGCGCCACCCCAAAGCTGCACCTTCATCTGGATTCGCTCGGGCAGGTCTGCCCAACGGTCGAGTCTGGCCTGCTGCGTCACAAAATCAAGCAAGCGCTCCTCTCCAAAGGCCTCTGATGTAGATGACAACACCTCGGTGACACCATCGGAATACAAAACAAGCGCATCCCCGTCGCCAAGCGTCAGTTCGATGTCTTCAAAATCATCGATGTCAAACAAGCCGACCGGATAGCCGCCATTGCCCAGCACCTGGACCGAATGATTGCCCGACAACAACAAGGGGGAAGGGTGGCCGGCCTGGCACATGGACACCTGACGGGTGGACGCATTGAACACCCCGTAAATCATGGTGAAGTAGGACAAATCCGATTCTGTTTGCTGGAACAGACGATTTAACCTGGACACCACATCGCGCGGGCGCGAAACAATACGCTGACCATCGGTGCCTGTGCGCCCTTCAAATACGATGCTTGAGCTGGAATGATCCATGAACATTTGCACCAGTTGCATCGACTTGACTGCTGCGGGTATGCCGTGGCCTGATACATCGAGCAGGTAAAAGCCATACACATCAGGCAATAATTCAAATACTTGCAGGTGGTCACCCGACACATATTTCGAGGGCACCGACAACCACTGGTAGTTCAAACCGGGAAACGGGCTATCGGGCTCTGGCAGGAAACTGCGCTGAAGACGCGACACGGCCCGCAAATCCTGAGCAATCACATCGTGTGCGTGGGAAAGCTCTTCGGTTTTACTGGTCAATTGGGCTTGCAATTCAATGCGCCGCACAGCCGACTGCAAACGGGCTTCCAGTTCACTGCCATCCACGGGTTTGGCCAGCACATCGTCGGCCCCCGCATCAAGCGCATTGATCAGGAATTCTTCGTCATTTTGCGCCGACATCAGAATGATGTAGGTGTATTGACCCAAGTCAAGGTTGCGCAAGGCCGAACAAAGCTCGGTGCCTTGCATGCCCGGCATGTCCAGGTCGGCCAGCACCAGTTGAATTTGCTCTCGCTGAATCAGCGCAATTGCGTCTTCGCCGTTGCAGGCAAACTCAACCGCATATCCCCATGCGGCCACCGTGTGAACCAGCAAGTCACGCTCAAGCTCCGAATCGACTACGATGACAATTCGGGGCAGGTGCTTGTCGGGATTGTCTTCCGTCACGGCGAATCAAGCCTGTTGAAAAAGTTCGAGCGCTTTGGGCATGTCATCAAGCAATGAGAACTGTCGATCCATTCGGGACAATTCAAACATCATGCGAACGGACTTGTTCATGCCCACCAACACCAGTTTGCCCTGATTGTTGGTAATGTTTTTGAGCAACGCAACCAGCGAACCCAAACCACCTGAATCGACTAATTTCACGGCAGCGATGTCCAGCGCAAATTTTTTACTTGTCTCAAGTTTTGAAACCACGGCATTTCGAATGATTGTGCCCACCGCGCTGTCCAAACGCACCGCCTCCACCCGCAGCACGCACACATCCCCAATGTCTTCTGTTGAAACCATGTTATTCGCCCTAAACTGTGAAATCTCTTTTCAGAAAGTGTAGCCTTTGCGACACTTCAATTAATAATTGTATTAAATAAGCTCTAGAAATTGAGCATATACAAAACAATAGGATAACGTGACAATCGATGCGGGATAACTTTCAAAAGAATGACAAATCCGTACCGAATTCAACCAAATGCAACAGTCGGTTCAGTTAATTCCTCCAAGCTGGTTTTTACAGGGTCTTTCGACTACTAATTTATGCGCGCGATAATTACGACTGCACTCTGCCTGTTCTGCCTGCCAGGGTTTACCCAAGAACCGGTTTTGCAAGGCACCGTGGTGCCCACTCAAGAAGTGGCAGCAACTGCCGAGAAAACGAGAACACAGCGCTTTTCGGAAATGGGACAACCCAATGGTGCCCGCCTGAGTGGTGCCAACCGTGTTGTTGACCTGAATTCCGGTGTCCGGCTGGATGAACTGGTGGTGCGTGCCAGCCTGAACCTGAAGGTGTTGTACCCACAAGGCATGCGTCACGAGCAATCCTTCATTCGTGTGTACGTCAACAACCAGTTGTCGGCCATTGAACAGCTCAGCGCGAACAAGGCCGGGGTTCCACACACCTTGTCGTTTGATCTGGATCCGATGCTTTTTTCCGACTTCACCACGGTGCGGGTTGAATACGATGGCACTTATGATGCGGAATGTATCGACCCCAACAACCCCACGCTGCGCCTGGACATTCGCCCCGAAAGTACCCTGACGATTGACTACACCCCGTTGAACCTGGTCAACGACCTGGCTTTGCTGCCCGCTCCGTTTTTTGACCCCAGGGACAGCCGCAAGCTGCGTTTGCCTGTGGTGCTGCCGCAAGAACAAACTGACGCCAGCATGAAAGCAGCCGGCGTTCTTGCCTCGTGGATGGGTGCACAGGCTTTTTACCGGCAAGCGGAATTTGAGGTACTTGAATCAGCCTCGTCCACACGGCACACCATTGTGCTGTCGAAAGGCAAGAACTTGCCACAGGGCATGACTGAAAAAGACATTGAGGGACCCACCCTGATGATGGTCAGCGCGACGGAAAACCCATGGGTTAAACACCTTTATGTGATGGGCCGCAACGACGAGGAACTGCTTCAAGCGGTGTACGGCCTGGTGATTGAGGGGCAGGTATTGAGTGGCCAGAAAGCGCTGGTGAAGAAGGTCGATCTGGGCGCTCCGCGAAAACCCTATGATGCGCCCCGCTACGTGCCAACCAACCGCCCCGTTCGCTTCGCAGAACTGATCGACTTTCCAGCGCAACTCGAAGCCAGTGCCGACAAACCACGCACCGCCATTAATCTTCGCCTGCCACCTGACTTGTTCAGTTGGGCTGGCCGCAATATTCCAATGGATCTGAAATACCGTTACACGGCGCCTTCGCGCTGGAACGATTCGCTGTTGAATATTGAAATCAACAACGCCCTGATCCAGTCGTTCCGCCTGCCACCGCGCTCCGAGCAGGCCCAAAACAAAATCAATATCGACCTGTTGGGCCAGGCTGAACTGACCAACGAAGAAGCCTTGCAAATCCCGGCTTTTCGGGTGGGGGGCAACAACGAACTGTCTTTTGCATTTGGTTTCATGCCCGAGGGCCGAGGCGCATGCACACGGGTATCTAACGTTGCACGGGGTTCCATAGATCCGGAATCAACGCTGGACTTTTCCAACCTGCCACACTACACCCACATGCCCAACCTGACGGCTTTTGCCAATGGCGGTTACCCGTTCAGCATCATGGCCGACTTGTCCGACACTGCAATCGTGTTGCCCGCCAACCCAACCCCGCTTGAAATTCGTTCGTACCTGAACGTGATGGGGCTGTTTGGTCAGTGGACAGGCTTGCCTGCCACACGCACCAGCCTTGTTGTGTCCGACAACCCACAAGGCGTGGGCGGGAAAAACTGGCTTGCAATTGGCACCAGCGATCGCCTGCCCTGGCTGAATTCTGTAAACATGAATTTACCCATGGTGTTAAACGCCACGGAACGCAGCATGGGCTTGCCCCCTGCATTTCAGTGGCTCAAGGGTTTGTGGCAAAACGACATCGACTTGCAACCCAGTGAGGAAGCGCGTGCCCTGATTCAAACAGCGGGTTCGCTGGGCGCGATTATGGGGTTTGAATCGCACTGGGCAACCGGAAAAGCAGGTCTGGTGATCACGGGCACCGACCAGGACAGCTTCGAGCGCGCCATTGCGGCCTTGTCCGATTACGGCGACGTGGCCAGCATCAAAGGCAGCGTCAGCCTGATCCGCGGCGATGACATTCAAAGCTACAGCGTGGGCGAAACCTATATCAGCGGCGCATTGCCCTGGTGGCTTCGTTTGCGGATCGTGTTTTCAGAATACCCCGCGCTGATCGCAGTGGGTGGTGCACTGGCAGGCGTCATTCTGGCCATATTGGCATTTGTCTGGTTGTCGGGTCGCGCCTCGCGTCGCACAAAAGGTGGGTGACATGGCGTTTTGGCGCAAGGTTGGTGCCCGCCTGCTTTTGTGTTTTCTGTCGCTTGCGGCAACAAATGGATGCAGCGCAGCACCGGCCTGGCCGGCCTGGGATGGATTCAAGAAAGCTTTTGTCAGCGACGATGGCCGCGTGATCGACCACAGTCAGGCTGATTTACGCACCGTATCGGAAGGCCAGGCATATGGTTTATTTTTCGCCTTGGTGGCACAGGACAGAAAAACGTTCGATTCATTGCTGAACTGGACTGAGAACAACTTGAGTTCGGGCAATTTGGGCAAGCAACTGCCTGCCTGGATATGGGGCAAACAGGGCGAGAACTGGGGGGTGATTGACGCCAACAGTGCATCCGATGCAGACCTGTGGATCGCCTACACCCTGCTGGAAGCAGCCCGTGTGTGGTGCCACGCGCCATATGCCGACAAGGCAAGCGCACTGGGCAGGCTGATTCTGGACCAGGAAAGCATGGACGTGCGCGGCTTGGGTTTGAGCATATTGCCCGGCAAGAATGGTTTTGCAGGAAGCGATGGATCGGCCAGATTAAACCCCAGCTACCTGCCCCCATTCATGATGGCGCGTTTTGCCAATGCCTGGGCCGACGACCCCCGCTGGGCGAATGTTTACCTGGCCAGCCAACGCCTGTTGCTGGACTCTGGGCGAGGTGGATATTATCCGGACTGGGTGTTGTACAACAACGGCGAAATGAGTTTGCCCGATGACGAACAACGCGGCGACTACGATGCAATTCGCACCTACATGTGGATCGGGATGAGCAACAACGGCGACCCGATGGCTACCCCCTTGCTACAGCAATTGTCGCCCACCGTGGCCCTGTTGCTGAAACGCCAGAACATGCCCGAATGGGTTGAACCACAAAGTGGCAATGTTTCCCCGCAAGCGGGACCAAAAGGCTTTCAAGCCGCCATGGCGCCTTTTTTACAGGCCGCAGGCGCAGTTGAACTGGCAAAAAAATTTCAGGCAAACGCAGTGACAAAAACCGACAAGGCTGCCTGGCTGGAATACGGTTATTACAACGGCGTACTTAGCCTTTTTGCGCAAGGGTATATGGACAACCAGTATCGCTTCAATTCCCTTGGCGAGTTTTTGCCAAAAGGCAAAGAGGTCAAACCCTGTGGCTAAGAAATTTTCTTACCGGTTTTGTGCGTTAAGCCTTGCCATTCAAGCAAGCCTTGTCAGCTTTCCTCTTTTGTTACCCAAACAAAGCATTGCCGCACAGGGCAACCAGCAAACCAGTATTCGCGCCCTGAGCGACAAAGGTATTTACTGGTACGAACGTTATCGGTTTGATTTGGCAGTGCAGTCATTCAACAAAATCCTGTTACTTGACCCCAGCAATGCCTCGGCGCTGCGCTGGCAAGGGCTGATCGATCTGGCGCGTGGCGACATTCAGGCTGCCAGCGTGTGGCTGGGCAAGTTGCAAATCGTCCACGGCAACCACCCCTTTGCGATAGAACTTCAGCAGTCCATTGCGCTGGCAGGGGAAAAAAGACAGCAGTTTGCAGAACTGCGTTATCTGGCCACCAGCGAACAAATACCGGATGATTTTCCACAGCGTTTGCGCGAGCTTTTACCCCAAGCACCGTTGGGCGAGGCTGCAGCTCAAATTTACCGCTTAATGAGCAGTACGTCTGAGGGCAGCCAGTACGCAAAAAAACAAATCGCGGCATTGATGCAGCAGTTTCCCGAAGACCAACGCTACACAGCACTACTGACTGAACTCGGTGGCGTTGCCAAACCGTCACCAGACAACCTGGCCAAGGCAGCAAAACCAGCAACGCGCAATACCACGCCACGGGCCACACCAAGACCAGCCACCGAGGCCGCCGCTGCCGAGCCAGCCCCCCTGCCCGAATTACAGCCGGAATTACAACCCTTAGGCACCGAAACACCGGTGATTTCCAACTTCGAGCAGGGGCAGCAACTTGGTGAACAGGCGCAGCAACTGATTCAACAAAACGATCGGAAAGCAGCGGCCAGTGTTTTGCAGGAAGCGATTGACCTCAACCCAACTTACCCATGGTTTCGCTATGACTTGGCCACCTTGCTGAACGAGCAAGGTGATGCTGGCAGCCAACAAGCCGCCCAACGGTTAATGGACGAGGGCATGTCCAAAGACCCCAGTGCAGAAATGCGTTTTGCGTCTGCTTTGCTGGCTGCACGCCAAAACCGGGGTAACGATGCGCTTGAACTGGTCAACGCCGTACCGCGAGAAAACTGGACCGAGGGCATGAGTGCACTGGAAAAACGCGTTCAGTACGGACAGCATCTGGATTCACTGCGTGCACTGGAACAACAGGGCAAGTACAACCAGTTGGCCAGTGCCATGGGTTCAAACCCAAAATGGCGTGCTGAACCCGACATTCAAGACTTTGAACAAAGCCTGCAACAAAAAAAACAGATCCGCCTTCGCATGTCGTATGAAAACGCCATTATTGACGGCGAAGAAGGCGTGTCAAAGATTGACACCAACGAAGTCCCACTGCAGATTGATCTGCCACTTGATTTTGAAAGAACCCTTTTTCTGCGTGCCGACTCCCTGAACGCCAAATCAGGCCGCGTAAACCCTGCCACCGCCAGCAACTTTGCAAAGCTGGGCACAACACTGGCCACAGACCCCGCCATTTCGAGCGATCGCCTTGAGCAAAATTACAATGGACATGTGGTGGGTGTTGGCATTCAAACAGACCAGTACCGTGTCGATTTGGGAACCACCGCGGGCAACTACCCGGTCAATGACTGGGTAGGGGGGGTGCAATGGCGCACTGACCTGGGCAATGGATCACTTCGACTGGAAGTGGCACGCCGCATGGTCAATGGCAGCGTGCTGTCAACCACGGGGGCGGTCGACCCACTGACCGGTGAAACATGGGGAGGAGCCCGCCGAAATGGCGTAAGCGCTGTGTATTACGAAGCCTTCAGCCCCACTCTGGACTTTGTCGGCATTGCGCGGGCCAACCTGATCACTGGCAAAAACATTCCAGACAACACAGAAGTAAACCTGCAAGGCATTGTTGGCAAAACCGTGTACCAAAACGCAGGGCATGAAGTTGAAATCGCGGCTTCGCTGTTTTTGTGGTCATTCGAAAAAAACCAGCGTTTTTACACTTTTGGACAAGGCGGTTATTACAGCCCGCAAGCCTTTGCATCGCTGACATTCCCAATTACCTGGACTGGCCGTTTGAATGACTGGTCCTGGCAACTGCAAGCCCGGCTTGGTGCCAGTGAATCGCGTGAAGATGAGGCTCTGCTTTACCCGCTTAACCCCGAACTTGCCGCGGCAGCGGCTGCGCAGGGCAACCCCACCTTGCAGGCAGGCGGCCCCGGCGGGGGCACCAGCACGGGCTTTCGGCTTGCGCTTGAACGCAAGGTCTTGAAAAATCTGGTGATGGGCGGTTACTTTGAAATAGACCGGTCAGAAGGCTACAACCCGGATCGTTTGCAGGTGTATGTGAAATATTCCTTTGGTGACTTTTTCGAACTGAGCGTACCGCCCGAGGGCGTTGTACCCTACTCGAGGTTCTGAATGATTGACTTGCCCAAGCCCGGTGCATATGTTTTGCGCGCCCCACATGCGGGAAACTTCTCGCATGGGCTGGTGCAGCATTGGCTGGATTCGCAAGAAGAAACGTCATTTAAAGCTTGCCTGTGGCTAACCACAAGCCCGCAAAGTGAAGTGCGCAACATGCTTGAACCTTACCTGAGCCACCGGGCCAAAGCACCCAAAGGGCTTGACGTGGTATCGGTTCGGGATTTGTGGCGACAAGGCAAGGCACAGACAGGCATTCGCCAACTTTGCCGATCGCTCAACACATTGTGTGTGCTCAAGCCAAGTATTGTCATCATTGAACACGCGGGGCTTTGGTTCAATCAGGAAGGCGAGGCGCTGAACAACCGCAACCCAATGGCACACATGCGGCTTTTGCACCAATGGGCACTACACGCCCAGGCCAGTGTGGTGGCCGTGGTGCAAGGGGATTTGCCGCAATGGAGCGTGTTTGCAGACGGCCTAACCGATGTCAACGAACGGGGTGATTTCGAGTTTCGCCCATGGTGGCCAACCCAGTGGGGCATGCAAACCAACTTGTGGACCGACCCCAAGCAAATGGAACAACTGACGGTTCACAACGTGCTGGACAGCCAGAGGTTTGGCGGTTTGAAACAACTGGCTCAGGCCTGTCATCGCCTTCGTTTTTCAGACAATGCAGCGAGCAGCGTCCATGTAAAAGCCCACGGCGAGCTCAGCTCCGTTGATGCGTCTGTGCTGTTGCGAATGGGAGCAGACTCCGTGATGCTGAACAATGAGGATCCTGAAACCTGGCTTGGTCTGCCCAAAAACCGGATTCACAAGCCCGACCTGAAAGCCCTGCCCGATTCTGAACATGCCAGCAATTTCGCCCGCGATCTGCACGAGGTATTCATGCCCGGCCTTCTGACACTGGTGCCCAACCCCACATTTGCAACGCACGGCTTGATGATGCTGGAACTGGCGCAACGATGGTCCATGCACAGCACCATTACACGGTTTTCGCTGATGCGACACATGACGGCACAAACCGCATTGCGACTGGCCAACTGGTCGCGGGCAACCTGCGTATTCACAGCCACCCGCGAGGCCATTTACGTGTTCAAGGTTTGGGATGAAGAACCGGATGAACCAAGCTATCGCGGATGGCTTGGTTCGTGTTTCAGGGAAAGTTTGACCACACTGTTTAGCGGCGACATTCAATTTATCGGAATCGACAAGCAAGCTGAATTGCTGGCAGACCTGAATGAAGAACTTGAACCATTGTCGGTTGAAGACTTAATGGCAGCATCCCCTGACGAACCCGTAAAACTGGCCGAGCTGTGGGATGAAAACAGGGACATGACCCACGCAAACAGGCCTTGGCTTCAGCGCATTACCCAACTGTTGAGCAGAGGGCAAACATGATTGTCTTCGCACTGATTCTGGGCGGCCTGCTCGCTGGCATCCTGTTGACGATTGTCGTGATCGGAAAAATGATGAAAATCCCCGGCACCAGGATCTGGTTCAGTGACTGGGCCAACTGGAGCAACAACAAGCTGCCCGACAATTGTTATCAACTGGTACGGCACGGCAAATGGATAGCCGGCCCCACTGACGAAGAGGACGCATGATCATCATTGCCTTGGTGTCGCCAACGGGCGGTGCAGGACGCACCAGCCTTGCCATTGCTGCCGCTTCGCACCTGTGCATGCTGGGCAGAAAAGTGACGCTGGTTCAGGCCGACCCAGCGAACAACATTGAGTTTCAGCTGGGCTATGCGCAAGCCAGCCCGAATGGTTTGGGTCAAGCCCTGTTGCAGCTCAAGGAACTGAACACCTTGGTTGCAACCACAACCGCAGGTTTCAAACTGCTGCCCTTCGGGCAACTGACCCTGACCGAGCAACTGGCCGTTGATCAGATGTTGATGGAACAACCCGAGAACTTGACTGCGCTGTTTCGTCACGCGCAGTTTGAAGACGACGGCGTGGTGATTGTAGACCTGCCACGGTGGCCCGCACCCTGGGTGCAGAAAATCATGGCGCTTTCCGACCTCAATCTAGTTACGCTGGTTCCCGACTCCGCCTCCATTCTGGGCATCGACCCCTTGCTGCCACACCTGCTTGAAAGCCGTGGCACATCGTATTTTCTAATGAACCGTTTTGATTCAACCAAAGTATTGCATCTGGACCTTTGGACCCTGTGCAAAATGAAACTAAGCCACCGCCTGCTGCCGTTCTACCTGCATGAAGACCAAGCTCTGTCCGAAAGCCTTGCTGCCGGCCAACCCCTGCTGGATTACGCACCCCGCTCACAGTTGGTCGATGATCAACAAAAACTGTGCAACTGGATTGACGCGGAGATCGGATGAACAGCAACTCGCCCAGATGGATCAATCGGCTTGAGCGCCTGCTGGACCTGCGGGAGTTCCCGCATTTAAGCATCCGCGCGCGCATGTTGCGGCTGTTTCAGGCGCTTTGGCTGCGCCCGGACGGCTTAAATAGCACCCTGAGCAACACATCCGGCCATGCGCAAAACCGCAACGCCGTGTATGTCATGTTGCGAATTCTTGCGGTGGCTTTGCATGACATTTTCAGCCCCATCACCAGTCTTTTTGAAATCACGGTGCAACGCCCGTTCCGTGCATTTCGACACGCATTGGGCCGCCTGACTGACAAACTGATGGCTACTGCCCGCCTTGAAGAACGCATTGAACAGTCGCGCCACACCATACTCAGATTCAAAACCGTGCGTTGGGCGCTGGGTTTAAGTGCACTTGCCCTGTTTCTTTTTACTGCACAAGCATCGCTGCCACTGGCCGGGCAATGGGTCTTCATTGCAGTGTGCTACCTGTTTGCCATTTTGTTCAAACGCATGCCTGAACGCTTTGCCAATCTGTGCCTGATGGCACTGACCATGCTACTGCTGGCCCGCTACGTATTCTGGCGTTTCACCAGTTCACTGGATCTGGAAAGCGGTACGGAAGTATTTTTGGGTTACACACTGGTTGCTGCTGAAGCGTACACCTGGGTCATTCTGATTCTCGGTTTCGTTCAAACCGCATGGCCCTTGAAGCGCAAACCCATGCCGCTGGAACTGAACCTGAGCGACTGGCCCACGGTGGATGTGTTCATACCCAGCTACAACGAACCATTGTCGGTGGTGCGCCCAACGGTGTATGCCGCCAAAGGTCTGGACTGGCCACTGGAAAAAATCACCGTGTACATTCTGGACGACGGCCACCGACCCGCCTTTGAAGAATTCGCCAGACAAGCCGGCGTTGAATACATTTCACGACCTGACAATTCACACGCCAAAGCCGGCAACATCAACTATGCCCTGAAACACACCCACGGCCAGTACATCGCCATTTTCGATTGCGACCACATTCCCACGCGTTCGTTTTTACAAACAAGCATGGGGTGGTTTGCAAAAGACCCCAAGTGCGTGCTGGTGCAAACACCCCACCATTTTTTCTCGGCCGACCCGTTCGAGCGCAACTTCAATTTTTTCCGGCAAATGCCCAATGAAGGTTCATTGTTTTATGGTTTGATTCAAGACGGCAACGACTACTGGAACGCCTCGTTTTTTTGCGGCAGTTGCGCCGTAATCGAACGCAAAGCCCTGCTTGAAGTGGGTGGAATTGCAATTGAAACAGTAACAGAAGACGCACACACCGCATTGAAACTGCATTCACTGGGCTACAACAGCGTGTACCTGAACAACATTCAGGCCGCAGGACTGGCCACGGAAACCCTTGCAGGCCACATCGGGCAGCGCATTCGATGGGCGCGCGGCATGGCGCAAATTTTCCGAACCGACAACCCCATGTTCAAGAAAGGGTTGAGCCTGTTCCAGCGCATTTGTTATTCCAACGCAATGTTGCACTTTTTCTATGGCATACCGCGCCTTGTCTTTCTGGTCATGCCCATGGCCTACCTGTTTTTCGAGCAACACCTGATCAACGCCGCAGCCTTAACCATTCTCAGCTATGCCCTGCCACAACTGATTATTTCCAGTTACACCAACTCGGCCATTCAGGGCAAATACAGGCGATCATTCTGGTCTGAAGTGTACGAAACCGTGCTGTCCTGGTACATCATTTTGCCCACCACACTGGCCTTCATCAACCCGAAGCTGGGCAAATTCAATGTGACATCCAAAGGCGGCTTGATCGAAGAAAGCTACTTCGATGCCAACATTGCCAAGCCGTACCTGATTTTGTTGCTACTCAACTTGCTGGGGTTGGGCGTGGGCGTGTTGCGCCTGTTTGTATTCAACACACACGAAACCGGCACAGTGGTGATGAACCTGTTGTGGTGTGGCTTTAACCTGGCCATATTGGGTGCGGCCGTTGGCGTGGCCACGGAATCCGTTCAAAGGCACACACACCACCGCGTTCGCATGGTGATGCCCGCGTTTCTTAAATTGCCCGGTGGCTACACAATCAGCTGCTACACCGAAGAATACTCAGCGGCAGGCTTGACGCTGGCTGTTGCCGACACCGCGGGTATTTCTGAATTCAGCCAGGTGCAGGTTGGCTTGCACCGCGGTGATCGTGAATTTCTTTTCCCGGCGAAAATCCATTTCACTGAAAGCGGGCATGTGGAGGCCCTGTTCACCAACCTGACACCCGAACAGGAAGCCCAGTTGATCCAATGCACTTTCGGACGCGCAGACGCCTGGCTGAACTGGCAGGAAGACCAAACACGTGACCGTGCCCTTGGGGGCCTGAAAGATGTGTTTGCCAAAGGCATGGTCGGCTATGTGCGGCTTTTTGCCTGGCTGCACAAAGGTGTTGCAGAAGTTGGCAACCGCTTGATGGGCAACAAAGCACAAAACGAAAAGTGGGAGAACTAGGACCATGCTGTTGTGGAACCTGTACTTCCTGATCAAGTTTGGCCTGCACTTTTCCGGGCAACTTGTGCTGAGCCCTCTATTGAACATTGCGCTGTTTGCACTGCTGATCGCCACAAACCCGGCTGCATACGACAACAAGCAATTGATGAAGGTGCTGCGGTACCTTTTGTTCACAGGCCCGGCCGTTGCGTTGCTATTGCATGAATTGGGGCTGGCGGTGTCATGGGCACTGGTGGATCAAATCAAGGCACTGTTCGGCTTTTCCCCTGATTATCTGTGGGAACTTGTGAAACGAACCATTCAACCCTGGATGCTGTGGGGTGCCCTTGCCAGCTTCATTCTGATTCGGGTGCTGGACCGTTACCTGCGCATCAGCACTTGGGTAGGGGTTGGTCTTCTGGCCACCATGCTGCTGCAGATACTGCCCATGATTCAACCGCAATCGCCAGTGGACAGCATATTGACCAACCAAGCACTTGCACAAACGCGCGTGAACCTTTCGCCTGCCGAATTGCTGGCACTGGGACAAGTTGACCTGAAAAAATTGCGCGTGGCACGGGATCAGGAAAGTGCTGTCAAACTGCGCGACGACAACAATGACGGTGCCGGGCCAGGTGCCACATTGAACAGCTTTTTCGAGCGTCAACGCAATGTTGCACTGACACCGTTCGCACCCACCACCCCCCCCGACTTTGATGTAATCGTGCTGCAAATCTGTTCCATGTCCTGGGCCGACCTGCAACATGCAAAACAAAGCCGACACCCACTGGTCCGGCAGGCCGACTTCATGTTCGAGAACTTCAATTCAGCCACCAGCTATTCAGGCCCTGCTGCCATTCGGCTGTTGCGGGGCAAATGCGGACAGACCGAACACAATGCCCTGTACAACCGAGCCGCAAACAGTTGCATGTTGTTTGACCAGCTTCGCAACGTGGGTTTCGAAGTGGAAATGGGATTGAATCACAATGGCCGCTTTCAGGACTTTGCAAAACTGGTGCAAAGCAACCTGGGTGGCCAGGCCAAACAGCGTGTTGCGCACAACGAGGTACAAACCGGTGTGCAGGCCTTTGATGGATCGCGGGTAGGGCGCGACGGCGACTACCTGCGCACCTGGTGGAAAAAACGCATCGAGCAAAGCGGCCCTGCCGTGGCGTACTACTACAACAGCATCACCTTGCACGATGGCAATCGCTTTCCCAACAGCAATTTGAACAGCCTGGAAAGCTACCCCTTGCGGCTTGAACGCGTGCTGAACGACCTTCAATCCGTGCTGGGAGAAATCAAGCGCAGTGGCCGAAAAGCGCTGGTGTTGGTGGTTCCCGAACACGGTGCAGGCTTAACCGGAGAATTCGGTCAGTTGGTCGGCTTGCGGGAGCTGCCGACCCCCGCCATTACCAAAGTGCCCGTGTTTGGCTATTGGGTGGCACCGGGTTATGTGGCGTCGCCAACTGGGCCAGTCACGGTGAGGCAGCCCACCAGCTACACGGCATTGGCTGAACTGCTGAACCGCTGGATGGCCTTGCCTGCCGAACAACAGTTGCGCCCGGCCTGGCCCGTGTTGTTGAGCGACTTGCCCAGTACGCGCTTTGTAGCCCAACAGGGTAATATTACCGTGATGGAAAGCCAGGGCTCTTACTGGATGAACGCACCGGGCATTGGCTGGAAAAAGCTGGGCCCAGTGCAAACCGCATCAGCGCCCTGAGGAACACAGACAACACATGGCCACAGCATTCGACCCGCACGCACCCCCCGCCCTGTTCATGCCGCCTGCCGACATGGCGCATGACATTTATGCCCTAAGCGCGCAGTTCAACGGCTTTGACCACAATATGTATCAAGACATCCAATACGATCAAGCAGTGTACGATTCCTTCCAGCGCTGGCCATTTCTGTTTGGGATCGCCATGGCCCCACACGTGGGCGAAGACTAGGCAACACCATCATCAAGCTGAAGAGATCAACGAATTTGGCGTTTCGCAAAAGGCATGGTGGGCTGTTTGCTGTTTTTCACCACCGAAATACGCTGATTTTTAAAACCCAGCAAGCGGCGCTGCCAGCGACGTTCCTGCGTTAAATGCGCGCCTTCATCGATACCGAAAATTCGCTGCAACATGAACTTGCTGGCTGCAACTGAATCGGGTGAGCGAGTGAGTATTTCCTGTATCAACGCCTGCACCTTTTCATCGGGGTTTTCCACCGCATGGGTCACCAAACCCAGCTCTTTGGCTTGCAGGCCACTGAGAATCCGACCGGTCATGGTCAATTCCTTGGCCACATCAACGGGCAACAATTCACGCAACAGGGCGCCGCCGCCCATGTCGGGCACCAAACCCCATTTGGCTTCCAGAATCGACAATTGCGCAGCCGGTGTGCACACGCGAATGTCTGCCCCCAAGGCCAACTGAATACCAGCACCAAAACAGTTGCCGTGAATTTGCGCAATCACTGGCACGCCAAGGTCGCGCCATCCCATGCTCCAGGTTTGAAAAATATTACGCATCGGCAGCCACAAATTGGCATACATCACCACGGCCGTTTTGGGGTTGCTCATCACCGATTTCACATCAAGCCCTGCGCAAAACGAAGAGCCCTCACCCTTCAAAACAACCGCACGCAGTGTTTTGTGTTTCGCCAATTGCAGTTGCACTTTGCGCACTGCTTTCAGCATGGGCCAATCCACCCCGTTGTGCTTCTCGGGGCGATTCAGTGCCACAGTGGCCACGGTGTTGTCGTTGTTGAACTGCAGGGATACTCTGTCCATGATACGCTCGGCTGTTTTTTGTTGTAGTAAAGGCTGCTTGCCATCTTAACCTTGAACATTCTCAAACCCAATATGATCTTTAAAGTGTTGACTCTGGTTTTGGCCTTGCTGGGCTATTACCTCAGCCCCTATGGCCCCAACGCCGCCGAGGAAAGCCCGCGCAAAACCACCAACGTGCTGTCGGGAAGTTTTTACCTGGCCGAGGTGACCCGTGTGGCCGATGGCGACACGATTACCGTTCGCAACCGCGATGGTGCCACGCACAAAATCCGCATGCATGCCGTGGACGCACCGGAATTGAAACAAGCCGGTGGCGAACAGTCCAAGGCCTGGCTTGTGCAACAGTTGATGAACAAAAACGTGAAAATTGTGGTGAGCAACACCGACCGCTACAAACGTCAGGTGGCCAAAGTGATATTGCCCGTTGAAGGTTGCGAGAAGCGTTTGTGTGAAGGGGAAACCGACATCAACCTGAAAGCCATTGAGGCAGGGCACGCCTGGTGGTATCGGGAATACGCCCGCAGCCAAAGCAGTGAAGACCGTGTGCTGTACGAAGCCGCCGAAGATCTGGCCCGCAACAAGCGCAAAGGCCTGTGGCAACAAACCGCCCCACAAGCGCCATGGCAATGGCGCACCGAACAACGCAACCAACGTTAAAACCATATGAAAGAAATCCACCACACCACCGTTGCACTTCGCTGGGGCGACATGGACCAGATTGGCCATGTGAACAACACCGTCTACTTCCGCTGCTTTGAACAAGCCCGTGTTGAATGGATTGACCTTTTCCCCGAACACGCGGACCACAACCCCGCCTACGTGGTAATTGTTCACACCGAATGCAGTTTTCTGAAAGAACTGAAAGCACCAGGCGTGGTTGCCATCAAAGTGTTTGCAGGCGACATGGGGCGCAGCAGCCTGGTGCAACATTACGAAATGCGCCGCACCGACGCCCCCGATGTGCTGGTGGCCACAGGCAGCGCCAAAATGGTGTGGGTAGACCCCGCCACCAGCCGTTCTACGCCCATTCCAGACCGTTTCAAAACTGCACTTTAATTCGGAAAACCCGAATTCGTTTCTAGAATCGGCACTCAGTTTTTGCTATTGTCGAGCCGAAATTTTATTGTTACATTGAGCAATGTCACAGTTGAATGCGACAACAACAATAAAACAAGTGTAGGAGTCAAACCATGAAAAACATCATGCCTGTTCGCCGCGATGTCAAATTGAATCTACCTGAAGAAAAGGTATCCAGTTGGCATGAGCAAGGTCCCCACGTGACCCATTTCATGAACGCCCTGTCGCTGTTCTTCCCGGCAGGCGAACGCATGTTCATGGACGCCGTGCGCAGCTACCGCGATGAAATTACCGATCCCGAATTGAAAAAGGCCGTGGTGGCCTTCATAGGTCAGGAAGCCATGCACAGCCGCGAGCACGTTGAGTACAATGAAATGCTGGATCGCGCTGGCCTGCCTGCATCGCAACTGGACAACTTCCTGTGGGGTTTTCTCGCCGTCGTCAAGAAAGCCCTGGGCAAACGCTTAACGCTGGCTGGCACCATTGCGCTGGAACACTACACCGCCCTGATGGCAGACCAGTTGCTGCGCAACCCAGATGTGTTGGGTGAAAAATCCGACCCCGCCTACAAGCAAATGTGGATGTGGCACGCCTACGAGGAAACCGAACACAAGGCTGTGGCCTACGATGTGTGGAACCATGTGCTGCCCAACAACATGCACAACCGCTTCTCCCGCCGCTTGGCCATGGTGTTGGCCACTGTACTTTTCTGGCCACTGGTGGCCGCCTTCCACATTCGCCTTGTGATGGCCGACAAAAACATCAAGGGCGGGCACCTGAAAGGTTTCTGGACCGTGGCCAAAATATTGTGGGGCAAAAAAGTGGGTGTGCTGCGCAAGCCCGTGGCCAACGGCGAGTTCATGGACTACTTCAAAGCCGACTTCCACCCCTGGATGCACGACAACAGCCGTTTCCTGACAGAAATCGACAACTTTGTTGCAACTGTTGAAGGTTCGGGCCGCAAGCCCAACACGGACATCGCAAACGCCATTCGTGAGCGCATGAACAACCAGTTAAAAGCCAACGCAGCTTGATTTTCGCATTGGCTCAAACCTGAAGATTTCGTGACAGAAAACTTGGGATGAATAACCGGTGGGGAACGTGAGCAACCCACCGGTTTTCTGTAAAAATCATTTACTTTGCTGGTAATAATCGCTTTTTTCGTAGTGTGCAAATGCGTGCATGTAAGCCACCTTGAAAATAGCCGCCAGCGGTAGCGCCAAAAATACCCCCACCAAACCGAACAAGGCACCGAAAAACGCCAGCGCGAAAATAACAGCCAATGCCGACAGGCCAATTTTGTCGCCCACCACCAAGGGTGTCAGCACAAAGCCTTCCAAAAACTGCCCTGCAACGAACACAAACAGCACCAGCGCAATGGGCAAGAAGCCTTGCAGCTCAAGCGCGGCTGTCAGCAAACCCACCAGCAAGGCCAGTGCGAAACCGAGATAAGGCACCACACACAACACACCGGCCAGCATGCCAATGGCCCAACCGCTTTGAAGGCCCACCACGCTTAAGCCAATTGAATAAAAAGTGCTGAGAAACAGCATCACAATCATCATGCCTTTGATGTACTCGGTCATCACCGTGTCAATCTCGTTGAACAAAGGCTGTGCACGTGTCCACAAATGCGGTGGAAAAATTTTCTGAAACTGCTTTCCAATCTGCGTCCATCCGGGAAGAATGAACAGCGTGGCAATGGCGGTGAGTGAAATAAAACCGGTGAATCCCAACACCGACTGGGAACCCGAGCGAAGTACCTTGGTACTGATGTCAGCCAGCGTGCCCCGGTTCTCGCTGATGTAATCGGCAATGCGGTCCTTCATCTCGGCGCTATCCACAGAAATGGTTAAACCAAACGCATCATTTAACCAGGGTAACAAGGTGCCCTTCACATTCACAATCAGTTGCGGCAGGTTGTTTTGGATCAGTTCAAGCTGGGTCAGCACCACAGGAATGAACAGCAAACCCACGCTGGAAAAAATCAAAAGCAGCATGAGAAAGGTGAGGATCGCGCACACCGGCAAGGGAATTCGTTCACGCAGTTTTCTGTGCACCCAACGGCTTGGGGCCGCCAACAAATAGGCCAATACAAAAGCTGCCATGAAGGGAGCCAACACAGGCCACAGGGCGATCACCACCGCCAGCAGCAATGCGATACTTAGCAACAAGCCCCAGTGTTGCAAATAAAACTGCTTGGCCAAAGCCGACAAACCAACAGGCTGTGGCCCCCTTTGCTTCTCAGTTTGTTCTTCGGTTTTTTTCATCAATCGCCTTTCAAATTACACCGTGAGCCATTAACGCCTGCCCCTTAAAACAAGATACACACCACCCAAGGTCATGACCATGGCCACTAGCAAGGTTACGGTGACTGATTCATTCAAAAACAACACACCAGCCAGCGCGGCAATTACAGGCACGCTTAACTGCACACTGGCAGCAGATGTGGTGGGCAAGGCAGGCAGTACTTTGTACCACACCGCATAACCAATGCCACTGGCCAGGCAACCCGAAGCCAGTGCAAACAACACGCCAGCCAAAGTGGGCGTGGGCAAGTACACGGTGTACAGGGCAAGCCCCCGCTCAACCGTAACGCCCGGAATGTGAACACCCGCTTTGGCAGAAAAATACACCGCCATCCACACCAGCAGCATTAGAAACGCCGCACGGGAAAAATTACCGGCGGTATCGGCCAAAGGAAATTTCGATCCCTTGCCCACCACCGAATACACGCCCCAACAGGCGCCCGCCAAGGCCATGCTGACGGCAGCCAACACAGAAGCCGGTGTTTGCAAATGTGGCCACACCAACAGCACAAGGCCAACCGCAGCCACCACCGCACCCAGTGCACGCAAGCCCTTCAAGTGATCGCCCTGCGTGGCGGCATAAGCGATCATGCTGAGCTGCACACTGCCAAACAAAATCAACGCGCCGGTGCCTGTGCTCATGTACAAATACGCCATCGAAAACATTACCGCATAACCAAACAACGCCCATGCGCCTGTCCAGCTGCCTTGCTGCTTGCCCTTGTTTTGAATGCGCAAACACAGCCACAAGGTGATGGCACCGCTGATCAAGCGAATCGCCGTGAAACTGGCCGGATCAATTTGCCCGGCACCCAAGGCTGCCCTGCAAAAAAAGGAATTGGCCGCAAACGCGCACATGGCAAAGGCTGTAAAAATTAGTGTGCTGACTTCAATTTTTTTCATTCGTGCACGCTACTATGTGACAACAATAATTTTCAATTTCAAAACACCGGAGACGCTTCCCCCATGCGCATTGAACTTCGCGACCCACTAAAACTGCCCTGCGGCGACACCCTTCCCAACCGCTTGGTCAAAGCCGCCATGAGCGAAGCCCTGGGCACCCGCGACAACCGGGTAACACCACAAATTGTGCGTGTTTACCAGCGCTGGACAGCCGGTGGCATTGGCTTGAATATAACCGGGAATGTGATGATAGACCGCCGCGCCCGTGCAGAGCCTGGCAACGTTGTGATTGAAGACGACCGCGACATGCCCCTGCTGCAACAGTGGGCCAAAGCAGGCCAGGCCAATGGCAGCAAAATCTGGGTGCAAATCAACCACCCCGGCAAGCAGTGCCCCAAAGGCATGAACAAGGAAACCGTGTCGCCTTCCGCGGTGCCCTTTCACAAAAGCCTGCAAATGATGTTTGCAACCCCGCGCGAACTTTCTGAGAATGAAATTCTCGACCTGATCGCCCGCTGGGGCCGCACCGCCAAAGTGTGCAAAGAAGCCGGCTTTGATGGCGTGCAAATTCACGGCGCGCATGGCTACCTGATCAGCCAGTTTTTAAGCCCGCTGAGCAACCAGCGCACCGACCAATGGGGCGGCAGCGCAGAAAACCGCCGCCGCTTTGTGCTGGCCATTTACGATGAAGTGCGCAAACAGGTTGGCGCTGATTTCCCCGTGGGGATCAAACTGAATTCAGCCGACTTCCAGAAAGGTGGTTTTTCAGAGGAAGAATCACTGGCAGTGATTCAGGAATTAACCGCACGCGGCATCGACATGATTGAAGTGTCCGGCGGCACCTACGAAGCCCCCGCCATGACAGGTGCGTCAGCCAAGCCCAAGAAAGAAAGCACCTCGAAGCGCGAGGCTTACTTCATCGACTTCACCGAGAAAGTGCGCGCTGTGTGCAAAGTGCCCTTGATGCTGACCGGGGGTTTTCGCACCGTAGGCGGCATGAAAGAAGCGTTGAACACCGGCGCTGTCGATTTGATTGGCCTGGCGCGGTCAATCGCCATGGAACCCGATTTGCCCAAGCGCCTGCTGGACAACAAAGAAGCCTTGCACCCTGTCAGGCCCTTGATTACCGGCGTAAAGGCCGTGGACCGAACCGGCTTGCTGGAAATTCAGTGGTACACCCGGCAAATTCACCGCATGGGCAAAGGCAAAAACCCTGTCCCGAACGAGAGCGCCCTGAAAGCCCTGTTTTTCTATATTCTGGACAGCAGTTGGGGCTTGTTCAAAGCCCGCAAGTTAAGGGCTTGATCACAAGGGACTGATGATGGTGAAAAACTGCGGTGTGTTGATATTAAGCTTGTTCTTGGGCAATGCATTCGCCATGGACGACGCTGCAATTCTTGAACAAGGTCGCAAACTGTTTCAAACCGATGCAGACCCCGCCTGCGCCATTTGCCACACCTTGGCCGATGCAGGCACCAAAGGCAAAGTTGGCCCTGTACTGGATGAACTGAAACCCAGCGAAGAGCGCGTACTGAACGCGCTTAAAAACGGCAAAGGGGGCATGCCTCCTTTTGTCGATCATTTGACCGTGGATCAAATGAAAATTCTGGCGAAGTATGTGTCCACCGTCACCGGTGGCAACAAGCCCTGAATTCAGTTATTCAGTTTTTGTAATCAGGCTGCTCACGGTCCAGCTTGCGCAACAGCGCAGGCCAGGCAATATTTCCACCCAAGCCGCGGGTTACTTGCGCAGCTGCCGCCTTGATACCGTTCACAATCGGCTGGGCAATTGGAATCAACGTGGCACTGCCCGATTGCGCTGCAATTTGCACTTCGCAAGCGCGTTGCAGAATAAACATGTTCAAGAACGCATCGGCCACCGTGGCACCGCAGGTCAGCAAACCATGGTTGCGCAAAATCATGGTGTTTGCCTCGCCCAGGTCGGCTTGCAAACGAGCCTTCTCATCTTCTCGCAGGGCCAGTCCTTCGTAGTCGTGGTACGCCAAGCCAGCCAGCGGAAACAGCGATTGCTGCGAAATGGGCAACAAACCTTGTTCCTGAATGGACACTGCAACCCCCGCCACCGTGTGGGTGTGCATCACACAATGGGCATCGTGCCGCACCGCATGCACAGCGCTGTGAATGGTAAAACCCGCTGGGTTCACATCGTAAGGGCTGTTGTCCACCTTCTCGCAATTCATGTTCACCTTCACCAGGCTGCTGGCAGTGATTTCTTCGAACATAAAACCATAGGGGTTAATCAGGAAATGCCCGTCTTCATTCGGCACACGGGCTGAAATATGGGTGAACACCAAATCGTCCCAACGGTGCATGGCCACCAAGCGATAGGCCGCAGCCAGGTCGACGCGGGCCTGCCATTCAGCAGGTGCAATGTGGGTTGGGGGGGTGTTTGCAAGCGGTGCGTTCATGGCGATCTCCTCGACTTGATCCAGTTTTGTCTTTTTTAAAAGTGTAACAGCGCGCACCACTGGCTTGCTGAAAGCACTTGAAATTCAAGACAATCAAAGGCAATCTAACATTACAAAATAAAATTTATAATGTTGGAGACAGTAATACCATGCATGCCAAAGTCAAACAGCTTGTGCCGCTAGAATCGCAAAACGAAGCCGTGCGCTCGGTTCGCGCCAACTACCGGGTAGAATTCATTTCAACCCATTACCACGGTTATTTGCACCTGGCCATGACCATGACCCTGGGGTTAGGCGTTATCTCCCTGTGCATTTATTGGCTTGAATCACCCAGTATGCTCGAATGGCTTACCATTCCAGCCACATTCTTATATGCAAACTTTGCAGAATGGGCCGGGCACAAATACGCGATGCACCGCCCGGTAAAAGGCTTGGGGTTTGTGTACAAAAGGCATTCACTTCAACACCACAAGTTTTTCACCGACACCCACATGGAAATCGACAGCAACCAGGATTTCAAAGCCGTGCTGTTTCCAATCGCCATTGTCGGCTTTTTCGTGGTCGCGTTTTTCGTGCCCATGGGCTTTTTGCTGGCCTGGCTGTTCAGCCCCAACGTGGCGTTGTTGCTAGTCGCCACCGGCATGGCTTACTACCTGAATTACGAACTGTTCCACCTGTCTTACCACTTGAAGGAAGAACACTGGGTGCACCGCATTCCGGGCTTCACGCGCTTTGCGCGCTTGCACACCACGCACCACGATCAGCGAATTATGGCGCACAAGAACTTCAACATCACCTACCCGATCATGGACTGGCTGATGGGTACTTGGGACAGGCGGTGATCAAACCTGCAATTAAACCAACTGGTGGCTACCTAACCCAGGGCGATTCATGGGTATTACCACCCACCTTGCCAGAAAAATTTGAAAAATAGGTATCATGACGAGGTGTATTTGTATTGCGCAAACAATCGAACACAGACTTAATCCACTAAAGAGTTATCGATTGGAATATACAAGACGATGGATCGTGATCGAATTTTTATTAAAAAAGCACACCGGAATTAGGGCAAAAACTTATTATGAAGAAAGTATTTTATTGCACAGAGAAAAAAACTTTTTCAAGCTGCATTTCAAATACTTTCTTGACTGCCTGACCAACAGGTCAGACCCATTGCTTCCAGCATTGCTTTCCGTCCATCATAGACGATGCGCCCTTGTGGGCAAACTTATTCGAAAGTTCCACAGCCAGGGAATTAACCTGCACACAATTCAGTTGAGTTTGGGGGCATATCAACAAACCCTTTGTCCTGACTTGAAAGACTGCTGATTGGTAAAATGCAAGCGCATTGCCCACCAGGTGATACGACCCGATGAAAAATCACCTCCGCTTCAAACGGAATCACCGGAATAGAAGCCAGTTTGCGCGACAATCAATCAAGGAAATTTGTTTTTCAGCCACATGCGTCATTGGGGGATGAATCGTCCACCCAGAACGAGGGGACGATTCAAAACGAACATGGAACGCTTACAGTTCCGTTACCACCCCAGCCACCGTCAACAAATCCACCATCGTGAACTGTCCCAGTTTCTTGCCCAAGGTGGGAGTCCAGTCGGGGTCTTGCGACAGGTAGGAAGTTTTGTCACCTTGCAACAAACCAATCATGACCTCGCCCACAATACGCCCGCCAACGTGCCCCAGGCGTTTGCCGTCCGCTGTCACATCTGCTTCCTTCAGGCAGTAGTACCAAAGCGGTGTGCGGTTGTGCAGGTTGTAGGGCTTCAACTCGGCCAAGTCTTCTTCGGGCAAAGCTTCAATGCCCATGGCCGCTGCAACCCGCTGGCCAGAGGGCACTTTGAAAGTAAGGTGGCGCAACAAATTCAACTGTGCCAGCGATTGCGGTCCGCCTGGTGGCAAGCCTGGCAGGTCGAACATCACCGATGAAATTCGGGTATCAATGCGCTTGTTCTGTCGCGCTTTGTTATCGCCAAAATCAAAAAAGGTTTGCCAATCGATAAAGCGGTTTGGCTCGCGGGTGCCGCCGCGCATGTCGATGCTGACCGGGTTCACTGCCAGGTTGTCATTAAAGAACAGAGCAAACAGATCCGGATCAGTGCCCTTGCCAAAGTTCACGCGGTAGCTGGGGCGCACCTGCGAATGTCCAAACCGGTAAGCGGCCACTGAAAACTCAACGGGGATGTAAGGTGCATTGCGCCATTTGTAGAACTTGCGGCCTTTGGTCAAAATATCTTTCACCAAATTCTTGCCAATTGTTTTGGGCAAAAATTCATTGAGAATGATCCACTGGTAGTGCCAGCGTGTCAGCCGCTGCGCCTCCAGAAAAACTTCGGCCGGGTTACTCAAACCCAGTTGGGTTTTCAGGTGCGTCACAATCGAATTGTGAAACTTCAGAAAGGCCACCTGCAATTGCGACAGCACCAGGTTTTCATCGTTGCGCGGATCGCCAATCAGCGGGGTCCCCTGGCTGTTGCGGGGCAAATCAAACTTCATGGAACCATCGCGGGACAAATTTTCCGCACCAGGGTTTTTCTCCACCAACAAGGTAGTCAAACCATGGTCCACTGTCTGGTCAAACAGATGTGGCGAACCTGCGGGGCCCAGGCCGTACACGCTGTCCAAACCAAATGTTGGAATGCGGAAATTCTGGATCATTTCCGGGTCAACCTGCTGCTCCAGGCTGGAGGTAATGTCCAGCGTCATGTCGTGGTCCAGAAACTGCCCCAGAAACGTCATGCCCGCCGTCAAATCGGGATTGTCCTCGTTGTTCGCCAGCAAGGCTTGCTGAAGAATCAGGTTTTGCGGGGCCTGGGTTAAATCATCTTGCGCGTCCATCAAACCGTTGCGTTCACCAATCTTCAACAATGCCGCACGCAAAGCGGGGCTGTCGGAAGAAAAAGCGGGCAGGTTCGGGAACAGGCGACCAAACTTGCCTTGGTCGTAAAACGTGGACGTGGGGGGTGCATCGCCAGAACGATACACATTGCCGTGATGGGACATGGGAAATTCCTCCTGATTTTATAAGGATGTTGGGAACAGACAGGACAGCCTGAAAAAGTTAGCAGCTCTGTTGAACAAATGCCCTGTTCAACTTGCCTGTGCACACCGACCCATCCCATATTCGAGGGGGGTAAAAGCAGGCTATCCAGTGGATAAGCACCTGTTTTCCCTCGCTTTTCGAACCCTTGCCCCAGCAAACCCGGCAGTAGACTAAATTCATCGTCACCCTGCCCGTACCACCATGAAACAACTCAGCCTGAAAGCCCACGCCGCAGCCTTCCACGCGGAATTCTTTGGCAACACCACCCAGAAACGCTATGTGCTGGGCATCAATGAATTTGCGGATGCTGTGGCCAGCAAAGTGAACCTGGATGGATTTATTGACGAGTACACCACCGCCACCGAATACCGCGGCAAACCCGTGGTGCAGTTGGGCGACGTGCCCGCGGGCAGCATGGTTATTTCAACCGTGACGCAGGCGCGCCCCAAAACAGCCCTGAACAAATTGCTGCGCTTAAATGGCGTGGCATCGATGGATTACTTTGCAGTGGCCGATGCCAGCCACTACCAGTTGCCGCAGGTACAAGCCTTGGCGGACACGCAGAAAGAATACGCCGCGCATCCCGAGAAGTTTGAATGGGTCCGTGAACTGTTTGCCGATCAGGAATCGCGCGAAGTGTTCAACCGCGTGATGGAATTTCGCTTGAATGCAAACCTGCGTGCCATGCGGTTTTTCGACTACACGGCCGACCAGCAATACTTCGAGCCCTTCGTGAAATTCGCGCCCGGCGAAGTGTTTGTAGACGGTGGCGGTTTTGACGGTTACACCACGGCAGAATTCATCAAACGCTGCCCAGTCTACGGTGGCGTGCACTTTTTCGAACCAACCGAAAAAACATTGGGCACTGCGAAAGAAAAACTGGCCGCTCACTGCAACATTCAGTTTCACCCGGTGGGTTTGTTTGATTCGAAACAAACCTTGTCGTTTGATGCCAACGCGGGTTCAGCCTGCAAAATTTCAGAAACAGGCAGCGTGAAAATTGAAGTGGATGCGCTCGACAATCGTGTCACTGAATCGGTCAGCTTTATCAAGCTAGACCTTGAGGGTGCTGAACCCAAAGCCCTGGAAGGCATGAAGTGGCACATTCAGGAAGACCACCCCAAACTGGCCGTGGCGGTGTACCACGACCCTGCCCACTTCTGGCAAGTGCCTGAAATCATTCTTGGCGTGCGCAACGATTACAAGGTGTATTTGCGCCACTACACCGAGGGCTGGACGGAAACCGTGATGTTCTTTATCCCGAAATAAGCATCACCCTCCGATCAATGGGCCCCGCCCCCATCCAGCGCACTTAGCGCGGCAGCCACCAAAATCATTGCGCCACCGATGCCCACTTGCAGTGTCAGCACCTCCTGGGTCAACACAATCGCCGACAAGGTGGCAAACACCACCTCGGACAACATGACCACCGCAGTAATATTCGCCGGCAAACGCGATGCGCCATATTGCAAACCATAATTGGCCACCAGCAAACTGGCTGCAAAACCCAACAACACCAGCGCACCATAAGCGCCGGGCACCAAAGGCCATTGCACCACTGAATTGCCAGGCCCCAGCAGCACAGCCAATACAGTTGCAACCACTGCCGGTGCCACCATGCCCCCCACAAACATCGAAAACAAGCGGGCCTGTGAAGTGCGCCGCGCCTGGTGGCGAAGCATGATGTTGTTTAGCGCAAATGCAGCGCCGCCCATCAAACCCAACCATTCCGCCATGTTCGAAGGCACCGGATAACCCAAAGCACCGTTGGGGCTCAGCACCAGCACCGCGCCGCCAAATGCAAGGGCAACGCGCAACATGGCCTTCAGCGAAATTCGTTCATGCAGCACCACACGGGCCAGCAACACAGCCCAAATCGGCATCAGGTAAAACAACAACACCACCCGGATTACTTCGCCGATCGACACACCCCAGTTAAACCCCACCATGGTGGTGCCCGCCGCCAAGGCCAATAACCACAGGGGTTTGTGCTGAACAAACTCCGCCAACACTTTGGGCATGGCGCACAACATCACCACCGCGCCCAGCAGGTAAGTGACCGCAGAAGACCACAACGGGTGCAAGCCTTCGCCCTGCAATTCACGCAGGGGCCACCAGGACACACCCCACACAAAAGCATTTAAAACCAGGGCAAGGTAGGGCAGGTAACTTAAACGGCTTTCAGGCACAGTTCACCACCACACGGCCCTGCAGTTGATTGGCCAACACCAGGCGGGCACTGTCCAGCGCCTGCGCCAGCCGCACTTCCTTGATCATGAAATCCAGGTCATATTCACCCAGCACATTGGCCAGCAAACCCCAGGCGCGGTCGCGCTCGGCATGCGTTCTGTACACACAGTTAATTCCGCGCAAAGTAATTCCGCGCAAAATAAAGGGCGCCACGCTGCCCTCGAAATCCATGCCCTGCGCCAAACCGCAGGCCGCCACCACGCCGCCGTAGCGGGTTTGTGCGCATGCATTCACCAGGGTGTGGCTGCCCACGCTGTCCACCACCGCTGCGAATTGTTCTTTCTGCAAGGGCTTGCCGGGGCGCGACATGGATTCACGGTGAATCAGGTGGGTTGACCCCAACTGCAAGCGCTCGAAATGTTTGGCCGCCGATTCCGACACAGGGTCACCCATCGCATCAATCGACCCCGTCAACCCCACCACCTCGTAACCCAAGTGCTGCAACAGCAGGCAAGCCACTGTGCCCACGCCCCCGCTAACACCTGTTACCAGCACAGGGCCATCGCCCGGCTTCACCGGGTGATCTTGCAAAGCCATTACACACAAGGCAGCGGTGTAGCCAGCTGTGCCCAAGGCGGCAGCCCAGCGGGCACTTCGCCCTGCGGGTATGGGGGAAATCCATTGCGCAGGCACACTGGCCCGCTCGGCCAGGCCGCCCCAATGGGTTTCGCCCAGCCCCCAGTCATTGACTTGGCACACCGTGCCCACCGGCCACTGGCTTGCGTTCGACTCAATCACCTCGCCCACCGCATCAATGCCGTGCACCATGGGGTACTTGCGCGCAATAGGCGCCGTGTGGGTTAGCGCCAAGGCATCCTTGTAGTTCAAGGAGCTGTAGTGCAGCTTCAACACCACGTCTTGCCCGGCGAACTCAGATTCATCCAAAGTTTCCAGCTCGGCCTGCGCTTGGTCTGCGGCCCGGGAAATCCACGCCCTGATCATTTTGTCTCCTTATTCTGGGTGAGCCAATCATCGCACAAACCAGTGATCAAATTTGCGCACAAGGCCTGGCTTGCATACACTTCAGCTTTGCCTTAGAAGAACAACCATACCGTGCGCAAACCCACCGCCAAAAGCCTGATTCTCGACCTGCTGCTTGCATCCAAAGGTCGCCCCCTTTCTGCCAAACAGGCCATTGCCGCCTGCAGCATTTTCGACATCAGCGTGAACAACACCCGTGTTGCGCTGGTGCGCCTGTCATCGGAAGGGCTGATAGAATCGGCAGGCCGCGCCCTGTACCAATTGACCGACGACGCCCACACACTGGCCGATGACGTGGCCGCCTGGCGCACCCGCAGCACCCGCGTTCGGCCATGGGACGACAGCTACATTGTGGTTCAGGCAGAAAAACTTTCACGCAATGAAGCCAAACAACAACGCGCCCGCGCCCGTGCCCTGCTGATGCTGGGCTTTCAACCCCTGAATGAACACCTGTTCATTCGCCCCAACAACATTGAAGACACGCTGGAAACAGTGCGCGCAAGGCTCTACAAACTTGGCCTTGAAAAAGAAGCACCAGTGTTCGAAGCTCGCGGATTTGATGCAGAAACAACGCACCGAATCGCCACACTGTGGAACCCGCGTGAACTGGAGGGCAACTACGCACTGCTTGAGAAAAAGATGCGCACCTGGCTGGATCGTTTTAATTCACTGGAACCGGAAGTGGCCGCACGGGAATCATTTTTGCTGGGCGGCACGGCGATCAAGCACGTGGTGTACGATCCCTTCCTGCCAGCCGAATGGATCAATGTGCAAGCGCGGGAACGGTTCTTGAGCGCAGTCGATGAAGTGGACCAGGCGGGCATGCGGATCTGGAATGGCATGTGGGCAAGCATGGAGGGCTGACTATTTAGAGTAAACCCTCATCCGAAACGCCCATTGCTGCGTATAAACTTCGTCCGCCCTAACATTGCGCTGCAGCACCCGTGAAGAAACTACTCAGAACCGCCTTGAAACTCAATGAATTGGCCGTGAACACGGCAACCAATGCGGCGGACTGGTTTTTTCGCAAGGAAATCCTGATTCAGTCGGGCAAAACCGAATATGAAATAATCGCCGAGCACCTGCCCATGCGGGTGCGCTACTACGCGCCTTCCAGCCCCGCACCCGATGCCACACCGCAACATGCAGTGCCTTTGGTGTTGGTGCCCCCGCTGGGAGTCACTACCGAAACATTCGACCTGATGCCCAACCGCAGCCTGGTGAAAGCCATGGTTGAATCGGGCTATCGGGTGTATGTGGTTGACTGGGGCAAGCCCGAACGCAAAGACAGCCATCTTGGGCTTTTTGACTACAGCCACACCATGATGGGCCAGGCCCTTCAAGCAGTTCGCAAACACAGCCAATCCAAAGACATCTCCCTGTTTGGCTGGTGCATGGGCGGCTTGTTGTGCCTGCTTTATTCCGGCTACGGGCATGACAAACACATTCGCAACCTGGTGACCGTGGCCAGCCCGATCGACCTGCGCGACGGCAAAAACATCATGTCTTTTGCGTCCAACACACTGAACATAACAGCCGGCTTCATTCGCAAGTACAGCGAATTCCGCCTGGACCGGATCAACCCCACCCTGTTCAGTCCACCCGGCTGGATGGTCAGCCTCGGCTTCAAATTGACCGCGCCTGTGGCCAGCATCACCACATACTGGGACCTGCTGACCCGCCTGAACGACCGCGATTTTGTAGAACAACACACCACCACAGCCGATTACCTGAACAACATGATGCTGTACCCGGGCGGCGTGGTTCGCGACTTCATGATCCGCTTTGCTGTGGACAACAAACTGGCCAATGGCAAAGTCAGAATGGGCAACAAAGTTTCCGAACTGAGCAATATCACCGCCAACATGCTGGTGTTCGCCGGGGAAACCGACCACTTGGTACCGCCCAGCATGGCCAGGAAAAGCCTGTCCATGGTGGCCTCCAAAGACAAATCCTTCCTGATCGCCCCCGGCGGGCACATGGGTGTTATTTTGGGTAGCCAAGCCCGCGAACATGTGTGGGAAAAGGTAGCAGACTGGCTGGCTGCTCATTCACAACTGGCTACACCACGAAGAAAGTAGCCCACGCGATGTAAAAATTTACCCATCAATTCGATATTTCCATTAATATCGAATTATGGAAGAAAATGACATCATCAAAGCACTGGCCGCCCTGTCGCACAACTCTCGCTTGCGCGTATTTCGTGCACTCGTCGTAACAGGCCCCGCCGGGCTCACCCCAAGCATGCTGTGCGAACGGCTCGACATCCCTGCCGCCACCATGTCCTTTCATTTGAAAGAACTCAGCAACGCGGGGTTGATTCAACCCATTCGCGATGGGCGCAACCTGATTTACAGCGCCCAGTTTGCCCACATGAACGGCGTTATCTCCTATTTGACCGAAAACTGCTGCGAGGGCCAAGGCTGCACCCCCCAAGGCACACCCATTCAAAAAGAGGCCCACCATGAGTAACAAAACATTCAATGTGCTGTTCATTTGTACCGGCAATTCAGCACGCTCCATTCTGGCCGAAGCCATTCTGAACCAGCTAGGCGGCGGTCAATTCAAAGCCTATTCCGCAGGCAGTTTTCCAGCCGGGCGCGTCAACCCCTACACCCTTGAAATTCTTGAACGTTGGGAAATGGACACCCGCAATTTGCGCAGCAAAAGCTGGGATGAATTTGCCGTGCCAGGCGCCCCGAAAATGGACTTTGTATTCACCGTGTGCGACCAGGCCGCGGGCGAGGTTTGTCCCGTGTGGCCAGGACAACCCGTGCTGGCACATTGGGGCGCACCCGACCCGGCCAAAGCCGAAGGCACCCATGAACACATTTTGCAGGAATTCCGCAGCGTGGGGCTGTTGTTGCGCAAGCGCATCGAACTGATGTTGGCCCTGCCAATTGCCAAACTTGAAAAACTAGCCATTCAACACGAAGTCGAACAAATAGGAAAAGTATCATCATGAGCACCAATGTCCTCATTCTTTGCACCCATAACTCTGCGCGCAGCGTGCTGTCCGAAGGCATGCTGAACCACCTGGCCCAGCAATACGGGAAAGACATCAAAGCCTTCAGCGCAGGCAGCGCGCCAAGTGGCCGCGTGAACCCCTACGCCCTTCACGCACTAGCCAGCGTGGGCATCAACACCAGCCAATACACCAGCAAAAGCTGGGATGTATTCACCGAACCCGGCGCCCCGAAAATCGACATCGTGATCACGGTATGCGACAGCGCAGCAGCCGAGCAATGCCCTTACTGGCCAGGCAGCCCCGTGAAAACCCACTGGGGTTACCCCGATCCATCGAATGAGCCAGAGGAAAACAAACCCCGAGCTTTTGAGCTGACCCGCCAAGCCATTGCTTTTAAGATGATGCAGCTTATCCAGCTTCCACTGGGCAACATGAATGCTACCGAACTAAACGCAGCACTGGCCGCGATTGCACGGAGCTGACTGAACATGTACACCCTGCCCAAAAAACTGGGTGCTGAGTTTCTCGGCACCCTGCTTCTGCTGGCCATCGTGATCGGTTCTGGCGTCATGGCTGAAAACCTGTCCGAAGGCAACAATGGTGTTGCCTTGATCGCCAACACCCTGGCGACCGTCTTCGGCCTGTACATCCTGATTGAAGTGTTTGCCCCCATCAGCGGCGCGCATTTCAACCCGGTGGTTACACTGTCCATGGTGTTGCTCAATCGCCAGCCTTCATCTGAATTACTGCCCTACATTCTGGTTCAACTGGCAGGCGCATTTTGTGGTGCCATTCTTGTTCACCAAATGTTCGACATGGAGCTGCTGCAATTTTCCGAAAAAGCCCGCACCGGTTGGGGCATCTGGACTGGTGAAATTGTGGCCACAGCGGGCTTGTTGCTCGTCATTCTAATGGCCAAACAGGAACGTGTTTCTGGCATGGTAGCCTGCTACATCGGGGCTGCCTACTGGTTCACATCGTCCACTTCATTTGCCAACCCGGCTGCTGCTTTCGGGCGTTTATTCTCCAACAGCTTTGCCGGCATAGCGCCAGCCGATGTTCCTGCCTACATGGTATTTGAAGTCATCGGTGGCTTGCTTGCCTTGGTGATTTACAAATACTTCAGCAACACCGCCACCACTGCACAACCAGTGCCGGGTATCCAGCAGTAACAAATTTCTTCACATACGAAAAAAGCCCCTTTCGGGGCTTTTTCACATTTCGACTCAATTCACTGCAAGTTGAAATTTACTTCATTGCGATTGCTTTACCGTCAGTCGACTTAACAGACTTCCATGCATTTTCAATCAGCTTTACAGTTGCGTCTGGCAGTGGAACATAGTCCAGGTCAGAAGAAAGCTTGTCACCCTTGGCGTAGGCCCAGTTGAAAAACTTCAACACTTCAGAAGCCTTGGCAGCGTCAGCCTGTTCTTTGTGGAACAAGATGAAAGTAGCACCAGTGATGGGCCATGCATTTTTGCCTGGCTGGTTGGTCAGGATTTCATAGAACTCGTTGGACCAGTCGGCACCAGCAGAAGCAGCTTTAAAAGCCTCATCATCAGGCTTAACGTACACACCTTCTTTGTTCTGCAGTTGTGTAAATGTCAG
>Ga0209024_1000406_pt1 | contig 76496 bp, 78 predicted proteins | sample AutmiccommunBRH5_FD_187380 | JGI IMG/M metagenome (GOLD analysis project Ga0209024, IMG submission 187380) | Deep subsurface microbial communities from Mt. Terri, Switzerland - Autotrophic microbial communities BRH/5 (SPAdes) (version 2) | ecosystem: Environmental > Aquatic > Deep subsurface >... | reverse complement strand
ACCTTGTCAGCCTGCGCGCGCTGCGCATGGTCGAGCAGACCGGCAGCGGGCTCTATGGCCTAGGGCCTTTCGCGCTGGAGCTGGGGCTCAGCCGCCTGCGCGCGCAGGACGCCTATCACGAGGCAATCCTGCGCATCAGCGGCCTCGCCGAGGAAACCCGCATGATGGTGGCGCTGACGGTCTGGGGCCTGCACGGGGCCACCATCGTCCATGTGCGCGAGAGCATCGCCCGCATCCATGCCAACGTGCGCGCCGGCGGCGGCTTCGCCCTGACCGCAACCGCGACCGGACGGCTGTTCGTGGCCTTCCTGCCCGCGCCGATGACCGAGCCGCTGATCCGCCGCGAACTGGCCGAACGCGCCAGCGCCGAGGCGCGCTTCGCCTTCGACGAGGCCAGGTTCCGCGCCGATATCGCACGGGTTCGGGCGCAGGGTTACGAGACCACCCTCGACCTGCCGATCCCCGGCGTCAGCGCCGTCGCAGCCCCCGTGTTCGACTTCTCGGGCGAGATGAAACTTGCGGTGACGGTGATCGGACCGACGCAGCAGATCGACCTGAGCCCCGACGGGCCGCTGGTCCGTGCGACGCTGAATTTCACCCAGCGGCTGTCATCCGACCTTGGCTTTCGTCCCTCCTGAGCGGACGGCCCTTCCCCCTGCGCATCCGGGCGGCCTGACCTGCCGGGGGCGTTTCGTCCAGCTGCGACCAGGGCCCACCCCGAGGAGATCCCTTGCCAGATCCACGTGAGCCTTGTGAGGCCCTTCGCGCGCAAAACTCGCACCTGTCATCCGCCTCGCCGTGTCAATCAGGCGGGGCCCCGGTCAGGCGGCTCGCCCTCCACGCGGTAATCGCCGGACAGGTTCGCGGGCAGCTGCCCCGTCGCCTTGGCGCGGGGGATCACCGAGGCGTGGACGCGCGCGCGGCACGGCGCTGCCCGGCTGGAACCGCTGCGGCAGATGCTCGCCGCCCTCGGGCCGGGAGCACGGGTTCGAACATCCGCCGCCTCTCCGGGTCATCTTGCCATGCGCCTCCCGTCTCTGGCTTGCGCCCGGCCCGCCGCTGGGGGAGGATTGCCCCAACCCGGATCGGAGAGCCCATGGACAGCCTGGAACTGAGATCGACCGTCACCGAAGATGGCACCTTGCGCCTGCATCTGGAGCCTTTGACCCTGCCCGAGCCCGGGCCGGGGCAGCTTCTGGTGCGGATCGAGGCGGCGCCGATCAACCCTTCGGATCTGGGGCTGATGTTCGGGCCGGCCGACATGGCGACGCTGGCGAAGGACGGCGCGGCGCTGACCGCGCGGATCCCGGACCGCGCCATGCCGGCGATGCGGGCGCGGATCGGCCAGTCGCTTGCCGCGGGCAATGAGGGCGCGGGGACCGTCATCGCGGCCGGGCCTGACCAGCAGGCCCTTGTCGGCCGCCGCGTCGCCATGCTGGGCGGCGCCATGTATGCCCGCCTGCGCCTGATCGCGGCCAAGGATTGCCTGCCCTTGCCCGAGGGCGCCTCGGCCGAGGCGGGCGCCGCCCTCTTCGTCAACCCGCTGACGGCGCTGGGCTTTACCGAAACCATGCGGGCCGAGGGGCATAGGGCCATCGTCCACGCCCCCGCCGCCTCGAACCTCGGGCAGATGCTGGTGCGGATCTGCAAGGCGGATGGCATCGGCCTTGTGAACATCGTCCGCAGCCCCGAACAGGTGGCCCTGCTGCGCGGCCTTGGGGCGGAGCATGTCATCGACAGCAGCGCCGAGACCTTCCGCGAGGACCTGACCGAGGCGATTGCCGCGACCGGCGCCACGCTGTCGTTCGACGCCATCGGCGGCGGCGAGATGACCAGCACCATCCTCAACGCGATGGAGGCGGTCGCGGCGCGCAGCATGGCCAGCTATGACCGCTACGGCTCGGCGGTGCTGAAGCAGGGCTACATCTACGGCGCGCTCGACACCGGCCCCACCACCCTGCGCCGCGGCTTCGGCTTCAGCTGGGCCATCGGCGGCTGGCTGCTGTTTCATGCGCTGCAACGGCTCGACCCCGCCACCGTCCAGGCGATGCGCAAGCGGGTGGTCGATGAAATGGATACGACCTTCGCCAGCCATTACACCGCGCGCATCACGCTGGAACAGGCGCTGGAGCCGGAGACGGTCGCCGCCTACATGCGCAAGTCGACGGGGGCGAAATACCTGATCACGCCGTGAAAGGCCCCCGTGCGCGCCGTAGTATCCCGCTAACACCCGCGCGGCCGCGCCCTGCCCTACCCTTGGCCCACCATCAGCAAGGGAGGATGCAGCATGGCGACGATCCTGATGATCACCGGCGATTTCACCGAGGACTATGAAACCATGGTCCCGTTCCAGACGCTTCTGGCCTGCGGCCATGAGGTGGACGCCGTCTGCCCGGGCAAGGCCGCGGGCGACACGGTGAAAACCGCGATCCATGATTTCGAGGGCGACCAGACCTATTCTGAAAAGCCCGGCCACAATTTCGCGCTGACCGCCGATTTCGCCGCGGTCGATCCCGCCAGCTATGACGCGCTGGTCATCCCGGGCGGCCGGGCGCCGGAGTATCTGCGGATGAACGCGGACGTGCTGGCCATGGTCCGGCACTTCTTCGATGCCGGCAAACCCGTCGCCTCGATCTGCCACGGCGCGCAGCTGCTGGCGGCGGCGGGCGTGCTGCAGGGGCGCACCTGCTCGGCCTACCCCGCCTGCGCCTATGAGGTCACGGCCTCGGGCGGCAGCTTCGCCGATATAGCGGTGACAGAGGCGGTGACCGATGGCAATCTGGTGACAGCGCCCGCCTGGCCGGCCCATCCGGCCTGGATGAAGCAGTTCATGGCGCTGCTCTGACATCCAAGGGACGGGAGGCCCCGCGATGTGTGAACTCTTCATCAAGGCCGATGCCGGCCAGTGGCAAAGCCGCACCCATAGCTTGCGCATCGACGGGGTCGCCACCTCGATCCGGATCGAGGCGCATTTCTGGGAGACGCTTACGGAAATCGGCGCGCGCGACGGGATGACCGTCGCGCAGCTGATCACCCGGCTGTGGCATGAGGCGATGGATGCCGATCATGACCTTGGCAACTTCACCTCGTTCCTGCGGGTGTGCTGCGCGCGCTATCACGCGCTGATCGCGGCGGGCGAGATCGCGGCCGATCTGACGGTGCCGATTGCCGGGCACGCCGCCCCGGAGATTCTGGCGCGCGAGGCGCAAAGGCGCGGGCTGCGGGTGAACTAGGGGCCTTGGCTCACATTTTGCGCAGATAGGCCCAGGAGACATAACCCTTCAGCCCCTGCACCCGGTCCAGCGACACCTGGCACCAGCGGGTGCTGCCGGTCTGCTGGCAGTTGTGGATCCGGAACACCGTGCCATTCGGAAAACCCGCGATGACGATATACCCGGTCCCCGGCCCCGCCCGCATCTTCAGCAGGTCGTCGCCCTCGACCCCGTGCACCACATAGCGGTCACGCCACGCCGCCGACGCCGGCTGCGCGCCCCAGATGGTGGCCAGCACAGCCGCTGTCACTGCCCCAAGAACCGCTCTGCGCATCGCTTTCTCCCATCGCTTTTGCCGGCAGGTCTACCGCCTTGCGCCGGCAAAAGGAACCGTCACCCCAGCATCCCGGCCAGCAGCCCCGCCACATGCCGAAGCCCGGCGTCCCTGGCCCGGCGGCGATGCCGTGCCAGATGCGGCGGAAACCCGGCAACCGGGATCTGCACCGGCACGCTGATCAGGTCCGGCGCGGCGGGCAGGATGCGCGAGGGCAGCATGGCGATCATGTCCGACCGCGCAGCAGGCCCGGCACCATGCCGAAGCTGAGCACCACCAGCCCCACGCGGCGGGCGCCCCCTGCGCGCGGGGTCGGCATCCAGCGGGCTGCTTGTCTCGCCGCGCCCCGACACGAGGATATGCGTGTAGGCCAGCCAGCGAGCCAGGTCGAAGCCGGGGATGGCGGGATGGCCGGGGCGCGGCGCGATGACTAAGTTCTCCTGCCCCGTGCCAGGGCTGGATCACCAGGTCGATGCCGGGGGCGGAGCTGACCAAGGCCTGCTGCAAGGCTGGAGGCCGCCGTCTCCGCGCCAGAGTAGTCGATGCCGATCGTGCGCTGGAACTGCAACGGGCACCTGCTCGTGTGCGGGTGCCGAAGCGGCGGCGCGAGGTCCATCCCCCAAGACGAAAATGACCGCCAAAGGCGGTCACCATATACTCAACGATTTACGAAACCTTTGCCGCGAACCGGGCCAACTATGCCCTAGCTACAAACCTAATGCGTCCAGGCACCCCGGCGGTCCGTCGCGAAATTCTCGCCATAGCCGCGGGGGCGGATGTTCTGCTTGCGGCGGTGAGGTTCCAGCACGTCATAGGCCAGCCCGTGCTCGCGCGCATACTCTTCAGCGGCTTCGCGGGTGTCGAAGCGCAGGCGCACCTGGCTTTGGGTATCGTCAGAGCTGGTCCAGCCCATCAGCGGGTCGATCTCGCGCGCTGCGGCGGGGGCGTAGTCGAGCACCCAAGTCTTGGTCTTCGCGGCGCCGGACTGCATGGCGGTTCTGGCTGGCTGGTAGATACGCACTCGCATGGCTGAACCCTCCTTCTGAGACAGGGCCGTTATCGGCAAAACCGGTGGGCTCTGCAAGGGGGTTGCTGGAGGAGAGCGACTGCCGACCGGGGCGTGGGAGCGAGGGGTGGGTGGGTGGTGCACCCGGTCGGCAGCCTTATTGCTGCTTGCAGGAACAAACTAGGATCATCGGCCGCGCGGCGCAACGGATTCGCAGGGCCCCGCCGCGGGCAAGTGCCGAAAATCCGCGGTAATCCGTTAACCATCCGGAAACTCCGCGCATCAGTGCTTGAACCGGAACAAAAACAGATCAAATTAGCACGGCCGCAGCTTGAGGTCCGCCATGCCCCACAACAACATGAACATGCCGATGCACCGCCCCGAGGTGCTGACCCGGCCCAAGCTGGAAGGCGGGCGCCGCTTCGTCATGCACAGCCCGTTCCAGCCGGCGGGCGATCAGCCGACGGCCATCGCGGAACTGGCGGCCGGCGTGACGAATGGCGAGCGCGATCAGGTGCTGCTGGGGGCCACCGGCACCGGCAAGACCTTCACCATGGCCAAGATCATCGAGGAGACGCAGCGCCCCGCGATCATCCTTGCCCCGAACAAGACGCTGGCGGCGCAATTGTACGGCGAATTCAAGGGGTTCTTCCCCGAGAATGCCGTCGAATACTTCGTCAGCTACTATGACTACTACCAGCCCGAAGCCTATGTCGCGCGGTCGGATACCTATATCGAGAAGGAATCCCAGATCAACGAACAGATCGACCGGATGCGCCACTCGGCGACCCGGGCGCTGCTGGAGCGGGACGATGTGATCATCGTCGCCTCGGTCAGCTGCATCTACGGCATCGGCTCGGTCGAGACCTATTCGGCGATGACGCAGGACATGGTCGTCGGGCAGATCTACGAACAGCGCGCCTTCATCCAGGAGCTGGTGGCCCAGCAATACAAGCGGCTTGATGCCGCCTTCGCCCGCGGTGCCTTCCGGGTGCGGGGCGACAGCGTCGAGGTCTGGCCCGCCCACCTCGAGGACCGGGCCTGGCGGTTCTCGTTCTTCGGCGAGGAGCTGGAGGCGATCACCGAATTCGACCCGCTGACCGGCGCCAAGACCGACAATTTCAAGCAGATCCGCATCTATGCCAACAGCCACTACGTCACCCCGCGCCCGACCATGCAGCAGGCCACCAAGGGCATCCGCAAGGAGCTGACCCTGCGCCTCCAGCAGCTGAACGACGAGGGCAAGCTGCTAGAGGCGCAGCGGCTGGAGCAGCGCTGCACCTTCGACCTCGAGATGCTCGAGGCGACGGGCGTGTGCAACGGCATCGAAAACTACAGCCGCTACCTCACGGGACGCGCCCCCGGCGAGCCGCCGCCGACGCTGTTCGAATTCATCCCCGACAATGCCATCGTCTTCGCGGACGAATCCCACGTCTCGGTCCCGCAGATCGGCGCGATGTACAAGGGCGACTACCGGCGCAAGTTCACGCTGGCCGAGCATGGCTTCCGCCTGCCCTCCTGCATGGACAACCGCCCGCTGAAATTCGAGGAATGGGACGCAATGCGCCCGCAATCGGTGTTCGTGTCGGCGACCCCGGCGGCCTGGGAGCTGGAACAGACCGGCGGCACCTTCACCGAGCAGGTGATCCGCCCCACCGGCCTAATCGACCCGATGGTGGAAATCCGCCCCGTTTCCATGCAGGTCGATGACCTCTTGGACGAGGTGCGCAAGGTTTCCCAAGCGGGGTTCCGCACGCTGGTGACGACGCTGACCAAGCGCATGTCCGAGGATCTGACCGAATACATGCACGAACAGGGTATCCGAGTGCGCTACATGCACTCCGACATCGACACGATCGAGCGGATCGAGATCCTGCGCGACCTGCGGCTGGGGGCGTTCGACGTGCTGATCGGCATCAACCTCTTGCGCGAGGGTTTGGACATCCCCGAATGCGGGCTGGTGGCGATTCTGGACGCGGACAAGGAAGGCTTCCTGCGGTCGGAAACCTCGCTGATCCAGACCATCGGGCGGGCCGCGCGGAACTCTGAAGGCCGGGTGATCATGTATGCCGACCGCATCACCGGCAGCATGGAACGCGCGATGCGCGAGACCGACCGCCGCCGCGCCAAGCAGATCGCGTATAACGAGGAGCATGGCATTACCCCGACCACGATCCGCAAGAACGTTGATGATGTGCTGTCGGGCCTGTGGCAGGGCGATACCGACCAGTCGCGCGTGACCGCCAAGATCGGCAAGGCGATGGTGGGCGGCAATCTGGCGGCGCATCTGGATGCGATGCGGACCGCGATGCGCAAGGCCGCCGAGAACCTGGAGTTCGAGGAGGCCGCGCGGCTGCGCGATGAGGTGAAGCGGCTGGAGGCAGTAGAGCTGGCGATTGCCGATGATCCGCTGGCGCGGCAGTCGGTGGTGGAGGAAGCGGCCGAAGCTGCGGTGAAGGGATCGGGCCGCAGCACCGGCGGGCGCGGCGGGATGCGCGGCGGCAAGGCGCGTCGCGGGCGGTAGGGCGCTTGCAGTTTCGCGATAATGCGCGGGGATGATTTGGGCACCCGGCGCCCACGATTGCAGATATCGAACATTCTGCAGCTTGCTTGGGACGACTGCCCTTCGGTTACCCAATCCCCCGGTCCCGCCAGTTCTTAACCCTCTGTTAACCACGCCGCCTGCATCCTCGCCGGGACAGGAGGCCGCCGATGGTCCCGGATCTTTCCTTGTGCCTGCGCCGGCTGCTCTGGCTGGCCGTGCTGTGCCTGGCGGCGGGCGCGGCAACCGCCGGACCATGGCCGCGCGCGAAGGGGGATGTGTTCCTGTCCTTTTCGCATGAGATGGCGGGCGACACCGAGGCGGGGGGCTGGACCGCCCTCTACGCCGAATACGGGCTGGCCCCGCGCTGGACGCTGGGGCTCGACCTCGGCAACGCGCCCGATACGCAGACCGGCATGATCTTCCTGCAACGCGCCGTGGGCCGGCAGGACGGGCCCGGGCGGCTGTCCTTTTCCAGCGGCATCGGGTTGCAGATGGGGGCGGAGCCGCAGGCCTTCGGCATGATGGGCGCCGCCTGGGGCCGCAGCCTCGGCACCCCGCTTGGCCCGGGCTGGGTCGCGGTGGAGCCGCAACTGCGCATGGGCCTCGGCCTGACGGGCAAATGGCCGCTGCAACTGGTGCTGGACGTGGACGGCACCTTGCTGACCACCGCCAGCGCCAAGCTTGACGTGACGCTGGGGGCCACGGCGCGGCCGGGGCTGATCGTCATGGCGCAGCTGCAGATGGAGCAGGAGCTGGAGGGAGAGGTCAGCGCAAGGCTTGGCGCCTCGGCCGTGCGCGATCTGGGCAAGCGCCTCAAGGTCCAGCTCGGGCTCGCCGCGCCGGTGCAGGGCGAGGGCGAGGCCAAGCTGAAGCTGGGCACCTGGCTGGAGTTCTGAAGCGCCAGCCGGGCGCCGCCCCCCCGCCTGCCGTCAGTCGAACAGCAGCCGCACCACCGCCAGCACGATCACCGCGCCCACCGCCGCGACCAGCAGCACCATCACGATGCCCGAGGCAGCCAGTGCCCCGATCCCGGCCGCGATCACCAGCAGTGGCACCGCCAGCGCCGTCACCACGCCGACCAGCAGATACCGGCCCAGATGCCGGCCACCGGAAACCGCGCTCGCGCCCCAGCCGGCCATCAGCCCGACGACGACCAGCAGCACCAGTGCCACCCAGCCCAAAGCCTCGATAAAACCTTCCATGGAAACGTCCTTTCCCTCAATGCCGCGCCGGGCCGTGTCAGAACACCTCTGCCACCTCGTACATCACCGGCTCGAACCTTGAACACAACGCCGCAATGGCCCGGTTGCGTTCCCGCATTTCTGCTGTGCGCAGCATTGCCTGGAAATCCTCGCGCCGCTGCCACTGGCTGTAGCTGGCGATCCGGGTCTGCGCGTCGTTCACATGGATCGCGCCCGAGATGAAGCCGGGCTGGTGGCGGATGAACTCGGCATAGGCGGCGGCCAGCGCCTCTTGCAGGTCGCCGCAGGTGCCCGGCGTCATCTCGAAGGTGGTCAGCACCGTCTGGCAGGTGGTCTCGCGGGAAATTGTGGTCATCGGGGGTCCTCCTCTGCGCGCCACTCTGGCACCTTGGCCCGAGTCGTGCATCCCCGTGCGACCGGCCTGAAAGGAATTTCCGATGCTGCGCCTGCTGACCCCCGCCCTGATCACGCTCCTCGCGCTCCCCGCCGCCGCCAGCTCCGAGGATGCCTGGGAGGCCTTCCGCGCCGAGGTGGACAGCGCCTGCCGCGCGCTCATCCCCAGCCCAGGCGAGCCGATGGTGGAGGTGGAGCCCTTCGGATCGGCCAGCTACGGCGTCGCGCTGATCACGCTGGCCTTGCCGGAGGGCGGCTTCGAACGCTATGCCTGCATCTTCGACAAGCAAAGCAAGGCCGCGGAGCTTGCGGGACCCTTCCCCGAAGCCGAAGCCGCAGCTGAAAGCGAGTAGAATGAAGCTCCTCGATCCCGCCGACCCGTTCTTCCGCCCGATCTGGCGCCGGCGCGCCGTGGTGATCGCGCCTGCGCTTTGGGCGGCATTCGAGCTGTATAGCGGCAATCCCGGATGGGCGCTGCTGTTCGGCGGGGCAGCCGCCTATGCGGGATGGATGCTGCTTGGCCCCGGCAACAAGCCCAGTTAGGCCAGCAGCGCCTGCACCTCGGCCGCCAGGCGGCGGACCTCGTCGCTGGCCGGGCCGCGGCGCGGCGATTCCAGCACCCCCAGCCCCTCGCCCAACGTTTCGGCATAGACGATGCGGTTGGCCAGGCGCGTCTCGGCCAGTTCCGCCTCGAGCGCCGCCGCGGCCGCCGCCACCTCCTCGCCCAGCCTTGTGCCGGCCTTGGCGCGGTTCAGCACCACGGTCGTGCGCTTGCGTTCACGCCGGGCCAGATCCAGCACGCCCTCGGTGGCCCACAGATCGACATGGCTGGAGGCGACGGGGATCAGGATCAGGTCGGCCTCGCGCAGCGTCGGGCGCAGGTCGGCATCGACCTTGGGCGGCGTGTCCACCAGGATGAAATCGGCATCGCGGCGCAGCTTTTCGCATTCATAGCCGACGCCCCAGGCCGAGGAGGTGGAAAACTCCATCCCCGGATCGCCCAGCCTCTCGCGCCGCGCCATGAACCAGCGGCCAAGGCTGCCCTGCGGATCGGTATCGAGCAAGGAGACCTTGGCGCCCTGCTGCACGAAGGCCACCGCCAGATTGACGACGATCGTGGTCTTGCCCGATCCGCCCTTCTGCTGTGCGACTGCGATTACCTTGCCGGCCATGGGCTCCCCTTCCATTTTGCTGCAGCGCAGCATAGCAGGGACGCCAGCGATTGCACGGGATAAGTTGCCACGCCCGTCACCGCCGGCGCTGCGCCGCCCGCTCGCGCACCATCGCCACGGCAAGTTGCAGGCCAAGGCCCGCCAGCAGGATGGCCGTGTCAAGCGCCAGATCCCGATCAAGCCCCACGCGCAGCCCGGCCAGTTTCACCGCCTGCCCGGCAAAGGCCAGCACCGTGCCAAGCGCGAACACCGTCAGCCCGTGCCGCCCCAGCACCGCCAGCGGCCAGGCGGCCCGGTGCGCGCAGGCGCGGCGCACGATGGGCAGCGCCGAGAGCAGATAGGCCAGGCCGAGGAAATGCAGCAGGCGGGGGCCGGAGACGAAGGTCTTGTCATAGTCGAACAGGAAGTCCGGCAGCCAGGTGTCGCGCAGCGCGAACATGCCCGCGTTCAGCCGCGCCCCCAGATCGTCCCACAGCGCCCAGACCATGATGACGATCACCACCGCAGCCGACAGCGCCACCAGCCAGCCCCGGACCGGCACCAGCCGGCGGCCCTGCTTCATCTCCACCCCCGCCACCAGCCCAAGCACGAACAGCAATTGCCAGGAGAGCGGGTTGAAGAACCAGATCGACTCGGTCGGCCAGGTCGGCGGCGCGATGCGCAGGCTGCCCGCGACCAGCCAGGCCACCACAGACACCGCGATCAGCGCCATAGGCGCGCGCAGCGCCGCCCAGAGCAGCGCCGGGGTCACCGCCAGCAGCACGGCGTAAAGCGGCAGGATGTTCATGTAGCCAAGCTGATGCGACAGCAGCGCCAGCCCCAGGAACCCCGCCAGCGGATCGGCCAGCAGCGGCGGCACGTTGTTGATCTCGGCCATCCCGGGCAGGCCCCACCACAGCACCGCGGCGCCGGTGATTCCGAGGGCAATCACCGTCACCGTCATATGCACCAGGATCAGCGTCCAGGCGCGGCCCCAGACCCGGGTGATGGCGGGCCAGAACGGCGGGCGGCGGAAGCCGGCCGAATAGGCCAATCCGGCGGCGAGGCCGGACATGAACACGAACCCCTCGGCAGCGTCGGAGAAGCCGAAGTTGCGGCTGGTCCAACCCTCCCAGGCGGTATTGGGGACGTGGTTGATGAAGATCATCACCAGCGCCAGCCCGCGCAGCACGTCAAGCCGCGCATCGCGCCCCGAGGCGCCCGGCATGGGATCAGGCATAGGCGGCTGCGGGCTCGGGCGCGGGCCCGGGGCTCGGCGCCTCGGCGGTGCCGGTCCAGACGGCGAGGATATGCTTCCAGGCCAGGATCACCGGGCTCGGCGCAATCTCGGCCGGGACGGTGAACAGCCGCGCCGCCCCCATCCGCGCCGGGCCGCTGCGCTGCGAGGACCAGGCGATCAGTTGCGGCGCGAATAGCATCGGCAGGCCCACCGGCAGCAGCCAGGCCACCAGCACCGGCGCCAGCCACCACACGAACAGCAGACCGGCAAGGCCGGTCAGCGCGATCCAGCGGCTGTTGGCCCAGGCCTCGGATATGCCAAGCGTGCCATCGCCGCGGTTGTTGGTCGGCCAGCCGCTGTCGAGCCCGAACATCACCTGCGCCACGGACCGCGTCTGATACATCAGCATCACCGGCGCGATCACGCTGGAGAACAGTAGCTCTGTCAGCGTGGAGCGCAGCCCGGTCCAGCCGCCGCCAAAGCCGCGGGCGCGGCCGGTCCAGGCGGCATGGGCCGCGATCAGCAGCTTGGGCAGCAGCAGTAGGCCGAAGATGCCGATGGCAAGCTCCACCGCCTTGGCGGTGTCATTGTGCGGGAAGGTCGGGAACAGCTGTTCATAGGGGGTGGGGAAATAGTCCAGCTCCGGCGCAAGCACGATGGCGGCGATCGAGGCGGTGATGAAGCCCAGCCAGAACAGCGGCGCGATATAGGCAAGGATGCCTTGCACGAACACGAAGCGGCTCCAGGGTTTCAGCCCCGGCGCCATCAGCAGGCGGCTGTGCTGCAGGTTGCCCTGGCACCAGCGGCGGTCGCGCTTGGCATAGTCGATGATGTTCTCGGGGCCCTCCTCGAACGAGCCCTCCAGATCCACATCCACCCGCACCGTCCAGCCCGCCCGCGCCAGCAACGCCGCCTCGACATAGTCGTGGCTCATGATGTGCCCGCCAAAGGGCGGATCGCCCGCCAGCACCGGCAGGCCGCAGCTTTGGGCGAAGGCCTCGACCCGCACCATGGCGTTATGGCCCCAGAACGGGCCGGTATGGCCCTGAAGGGTGGCGAGCCCACGGGCGAAGATGGGGGAGTAGAAGCTGGCGGAGAACTGCATGGCGCGGCCAAAGCGCGACTCTGCCTCGATCACCTTGGGCAGCGATTGCAGCAGGCCCAGCTTCGGGTCCGCCTCCATCCGCCGCACCATCTCGGCGATGGTGGCGCCTTCCATCAGGCTGTCGGCATCGAGGATAAGCGCGAAGTCATAGGCCGCGCCGGAGCGTTCAATGAAATCCTCGATATTGCCGGCCTTCTTGCCGGTGTTGACGGCACGGCGACGGTAGAACATCCGCCCCTCGGCGCCCCGTTCCGCGATCAGCCGCAGGAACCAGCGGCGCTCGGCGGCGGCAATCTCGTCATTGCGGGTGTCCGACAGGATCGCAAAATCAAACTTGTCGCTGAGCCCGAGCGCGGCCAGCGAGGCATCCATCGCCGCCACCCGCGCCAGCACCGGCGCCGGTTCCTCGTTATAGACCGGGACCAGGATGGCGGTGCGCCCGCGGATCCGGGGCACATCGTCCGCGAGGGCGGGAATGACCGTCGGGCTGCTGCGCGAGAACAGCCCCAGCAGGCCCTGACAGGCGCCCCAGGCCAGCCAGAAGGTGGACAGCAGGATCAGCCCGCTGCGCAGCCAGTCCATCGCCTGCAGCCCGTCGCCCGAGCCGTATTGCAAGAACAAGGCGCCCGCGGCAAAGCCAAGGCCAATGGCCAGCACCAACGCAAGGCTGCGCGCAGCCCAGGTCCGGGGCAGGCTCGTCTGCCGGGCGGGCAAGGCTTAGCTTCCGAGCCCGCGGGTCCGGACCCCGGCTCCGAAGACGGCAATCAACCGCGACCAGAGCGTGCTTGGGCGTTCCAGCACCTGACGGGGCATGGCGAGCGGGGCAGCCGGAAGCGCCCCGATGGTGGTTCCGACGTGATCGGCGTCTTGCATCAGCATGTCGCCCTTCTCAAAGCTCATTCCTGCACCCATTGATACAGCCAGGTTTCGGTCAATTTGCGGTCATACCCAGCGACGTGGGCAACCATCTCTGTTACGGTTCCGGGCCGGCCGCGGACATCCACGACCAGGCGCCAGATCCGGGTTCCGTCAATCTTCGACAGCACCGTGGTCAAGGCCTCGCCGCCCATGATGTTGACCACGGGCGCGACTTCGGCATCCGGGGGAAGCTGTCCCAGCACGCCGCCTTCGAAGTCCACAACAAACTTCCGCGTGCCCGGTTCCGCCTCGGCGCCCGAGACGCCGCCCGTCCCTGCGCGGGTATCCGCCACCCAGGCCAGATCGCCATTGGGATCGGGCGTCAGCGCGCCCCAGTGCAGGCGATAGCGGAACTCCCGCATCTCGCCCGCCCGAATGGCCTCATCCGGCGCCCAGAAGGTGACGATATTGTCGTTGACCTCAAGATCCGAGGGGATCTCGACCAGCCGCACCGAGCCTGCACCCCAGTCCCCCAGCGGCTCCACCGCCAGCGAGGGGCGCCGTTCATAGCGCGCCTCGGCATCCTGATAGTGCTCGAAGTCGCGGTCGCGCTGATAGAGGCCAAAGCTGCGCATCGCAGGCTCTGCCAGAACCGAGACCGACAGCCTCGGCGGGTTGTTGAGCGCGCGCCACAGCACCTCGCCATTCGGCCGCTCGATCATCAGCCCGTCGCTGTCGTGCACCTTGGGGCGGTAATCGGCAAAGGCCTCACGGTTGTTCGCGGCATAGAGGAACATCGAGGTCAGCGGCGCCACACCCAGCTGGGCCACATCGGCGCGGAAGAACAGCCGCGCCGTCACCTCCATCACCGTGTCGGCGCCGGGGGTGATGACGAAGCGGTAGGCGCCGGTGACACTGGGGCTTTCCAGCGCCGCATTCACCACCACGCGCTGCGCGCCGTCCAGCGGGCGTTCCAGATAGAAGGCGGTGAAGCGCGGAAACTCCTCGCCCCCCGGCAGGCCGGTGTTGATCGCCAGCCCGCGGGCCGACAGCCCATAGCTGTTGCCCCGGCCAAGCGCACGGAAATAGCTGGCCCCGACGAAGGACACCAGCTCATCCAGCACATCGGCGCGGTTCAGGCCATAGTGCAGGCGGAACCCCGCCACGCCCGGCAGGTTGAAGTGCTGCGGCACCCGTTCGCCCAGCTCATGCCGGTATTCGAAATCATCGGTCGAGAACACGATCTCCTGCGCGGTGCCATCCGCCACATCGAAGATCCGCACCGGCTCGGCGAAGAGCCAGCCCATGTGATAGGCCTGAACGCGAAACGGGCTGCCGGGCACGGCCCAGCGGGCGCGGTCCGGCAGGAAGTTGATCTGGCGGTAATCGTCATAGCCAAGATCGGCCAGGAAGCCTTCCAGCGGCGGCACCGGCTCGGGATCGGTCAGCGCGCGTTCGCGCATCGCCTCGGTCAGCAGGTCAAAGGAGAAGGGCGGCGGGGGCGGCGGCGCCGCGGGCACAGGTTCAGCCACCGGCGCTTCGACAGGCGCAGCCTCCTGCGCCCAAACAGGACGGCCCGCGGCGACAAGCAGCGCGCTGCAAGCGGCAGAGCCGAACAATCCGCGCCGGGTCATCATGAGGGAGGGGGTGTCGCTTCTTGGTCTCATTCTACCGACGATCATAATGCTGGTTCCCGTCAACGGCGGAACCGAACCGTTCTGACTGTCTTGGGCGGCGGGTTCGCCGTCCTTGATATTGCTGCTTCCCCGGCCTCGCGCGGCCCGAATCGCAACCCTGTTTCACACCCCGTCGGGCCACTCATAGCGCAGTCCCTTCGCAGGTGCAGCACCTTCATGCTGCGATGCGCAAAACCTTGCCACCCCACGCAAAAATGCCACGGCGAAAGCGCCGCGTCCGCGCGATGATCTGGGCATGGCCGTGCCGTATATCAAGGGGCTTCGCGGGGCGGCGGATGCGCACACAAGTGGGAGAATCCCGACCTGCCGGCGGTAGACATCCTTGCCGCGCGTGCAAAGCGAAGGCGGAAAAGCAAGGATGGTACCGCCTACCCGGCTCGAACGGGTGACCCCCAGATCCACAATCTGGTGCTCTAACCAACTGAGCTAAGGCGGCACTGCGGGCGCATTTAGCGGCTGTGCAGATCGAATGCAAGGGCTTGGTCGCGGCCCCGGCAATCAGCCGGGTTGCCGCCCCGACCGCGCATCCTATGCTGAAGCTCCCCAGCCCGGAGCCGCAGATGTGCAACCTCTACAGCCAGACCAGGAGCCAGGACGCGATGCGCCGCGTCTTCGAGGCGGTGCTGGAGCCGGATGAGGCGCTGGAGGACAGCGCCGGCAACCTGCCCCCGATGCCCGGTATCTACCCCGACTACACCGCGCCCATCCTCCGCGCCGGCCCCCGCGGCTGGCAGCTGGGCACCGCCCGCTGGGGCATGCCGACCCCGCCGCAGTTCCTGGTGGGCAAACGCACCGACCCGGGCGTGACCAACATCCGCAATGTCTCTTCCCCGCATTGGCGCCGCTGGCTCGGGGTGCAGAACCGCTGCCTCGTGCCCTTCACCAGCTTTTTCGAACTCGACGCCCGCCCCGGCGCCCCGCGCAACCACCCGGTCTGGTTCGCGCTTGGCCCGGACCGCCCGCTGGCTTTCTTCGCCGGTATCCGCACCGAATGGACCTCGGTGCGCAAGTTGAAGGAAGGCGAGGTGACGGCCGACCTCTTCGGCTTCCTCACCTGCACCCCGAATGCCGAGGTTGCCCCCGTGCACCCCAAGGCGATGCCGGTGATCCTGACCCGGCCCGAGGACTGGCGCCTGTGGCTGACCGCCCCCGCCCCCGAGGCGCTGCGCCTGCAAAGGCCGCTGCCGGACGGGATGCTGGAAATCGTGGCGGAAGGACTGCGGGAGGACGTCGCGTGACGGGGCACGCCGCCCGATCCAGCACCCAACATGAAGAGACGCCGGCAACCCGCTGACATCAGGATGTTTCGCTGCGATCAGGGAGGAAAAATGGTGCTGTGAGAGAGGATTGAACTCTCGACCTCACCCTTACCAAGGGTGTGCTCTACCACTGAGCTACCACAGCGCCGGGACCTTATCGCATCTGCGTTTCGGCCGGTGTGGGCGCGGATTTAGACGCAAAGCCGGGGCAGCGCAAGCGCAATCTGGACCCTTTTCGCCATCCGCGTTACAGAGGCGCAGATGGAACGCGAAGCCGGGAAAAAGCAGGGCAAGGCCGCAGCGGACGGGCGTGATGCCCGGCTGAAGGCGGCGCTGAAGGCAAACCTTGCCCGGCGCAAGGGGCAGGCCAAGGCGCGGGCTGCGGCGGAGGATGGCCCTGCGCCCGAGGGCCCGCAGGACGATCTGGGCAGCGACGCGGGCGAAGGATAGGAGCGCGGGCACCCCGCCCGGCAGCGAACCGGCAGCCCGGACAGGACGAGACCCGCCGCACAGCGCGGAACAGACAATAGCAGGGCACGGGCGGCAGCCCCTCCCCCGCATAATCAACAAGACGCAAAGCGAGGCAGGCAGATGGATTCGATACGGGTGGTGGGCGGCGCGGAACTCAACGGGCGAATCCCGATTGCCGGGGCCAAGAATGCCTGCCTGACGCTGATGCCGGCGACGATCCTGACGGATGAGCCGCTGACGCTGACCAATGCGCCGCGGCTGTCGGACATCCGCACCATGACCGCGCTTCTGCAATCGCTGGGGGCCGAGGTCGCCAGCCTGCAGGGCGGGCAGGTGCTGGCCCTCTCCAGCCACGACCTGTCCAACCTCCATGCCGACTATGACATCGTGCGCAAGATGCGCGCCTCGATCCTCGTGCTCGGGCCGATGCTGGCGCGGCATGGGCAGGCCGTGGTGTCCCTGCCCGGCGGCTGCGCCATCGGCGCGCGGCCCGTGGACCTTCACCTGAAGGCGCTGGAGGCGATGGGGGCGGAGCTGGAACTGCGCGAGGGCTATATCCATGCGCGCGCGCCCTCTGGCGGGCTGCGCGGCGCGGTCATCGACTTCCCCTTCGTCTCGGTCGGCGCCACCGAGAACGCGCTGCTGGCCTCCACCCTCGCCCGCGGCACCACGGTGCTGAACAACGCCGCGCGCGAGCCCGAAATCGTCGATCTCGCCCGCTGCCTGCGCCGCATGGGCGCGCAGATCGAGGGTGAGGGCACCCACACCATCACCATCCAGGGCGTGGACCGGCTGGGCGGCGCCACCCATCCGGTGGTCGTGGACCGGATCGAGCTTGGCACCTACATGCTGGCGCCAGCGATCACCGGCGGATCTGTCGAATGCCTTGGCGGGCGGATTGAGCTGATCGGCGCCTTTGCCGAGAAGCTGGACGCGGCGGGTATCGCGGTCGAGGAGACTCCCGACGGGCTCAAGGTCACCCGCCGCAACGGCCGGGTGAACGCCGTGGATGTGGTGACGGAACCTTTCCCCGGTTTCCCGACTGACCTTCAGGCGCAGATGATGGCGCTGCTGTGCACGGCAGAAGGAACCAGCGTGCTGGAGGAAAGGATCTTCGAGAACCGCTTCATGCACGCGCCCGAGCTGATGCGGATGGGCGCGCGGATCGAGGTGCATGGCGGCACCGCCACCGTGACCGGTGTCGACAAGCTGAAGGGCGCGCCGGTGATGGCGACCGACCTGCGCGCCAGCGTCAGCCTGATCCTGGCCGCGCTGGCGGCTCAGGGCGAGACTGTGGTCAGCCGCGTCTATCACCTCGACCGCGGCTATGAGCGGGTGGAGGAGAAGCTGCGGGCCTGCGGCGCCACCATCGAACGGGTGCAGGGCGATTGAGGGGACTGGGTGAGTGAAGGAACTGGGCGAGTGAGGGAAGCAGCGACATGACCGATGCACGTTTCGAAGACGGCGCCGAAACCGCGCTGAGCCTGCTGGCGCAGTCGCCCGAGGATCTGCCGGTGATCTCGGCCCTGTTGCAGGACGCGGTGCTGCCCGCGTCCGAAATCCGCTGGGACCGCACCGCGCGCAAGCTGGCGCTGCTGGTCAACCGCTTCCGCTGGGAAGACCGCGAGGCGGCAGAGCGCGAGGGGCGGCCCTATGAGCGGGTGCGCAGCCTGCTGGTGATCGGCGATGTGCTGCGCGTCGCCTCGCAGGGCGTGCCGCGCGGCGATGCCGATACGGTGCTGTCGGTGCTGTCGCTGGACTGGCAGCCGGCGGAGGATGGCACCGGGCGGCTGGTGCTGGTGCTGGCCGGGGACGGCGCCATCGCGGCGGATGTCGAATGCCTCGACCTGACCCTGCGCGATGTGACGCGGCCCTACCTCGCCCCATCCCGCAAGGCCCCCGGTCACCCGGATTGACACCTGTGCAGGTCTGCCCGCGGCTCAGCGCTGCCCCCGCCGCTCAGGCACAGGCGGCGCGTTGGGGCACGACGCCTTCAAACCCGGTTTCCAGAACCAGCGATGGATCGGGTTGCCCCTGATCGGCGGCTTTCTCCCATTCTTGCAAGAACAGGTCGGCCGCGCGCATCGGATAGGTCCCGTCGTAGAATATCCGGTTGCAGGGCGTTCGATCCGCAACCGATCTCAGATACTCGGCATAGGGGCTGTCGTTGAACTTGAAGCCGGACTCGACCATATACATCCTGTCGGTCTTGTTGCACACGATCATGTCGTGGGCATAGCTGCCCGGCCCCAGGAGAAGGCCCATCGCACTTGCAAAACCGGCAATTCCGGCTTCCCGAGAGCGGACCAGTCTGTCGTGCAGATATTCGATAAGCTGGTGGTCTGCGGGCGTGTCCTTGCTGTGGACCGACGGGGACCTTTCGCGCGTGTGGCGCGCCCTGACATAGGCATGGAGCACCTGGGTGCCGACAGTCTGAATCCGGAACATCGTGAAATATTTGGAGCCCTGGAATTCGATCCGCGTATCGATATACTCGGTGTTATACCGCGTCGGATCGACGGCGTCGCCGGGCGCCAGCACGCGTATTGCCTTTCCTGACCCGATCTCGCTGTTGCTGAAGACGATCGCTTCGGGCGATGCCTCATCTATCATCCGGGGCATCTGGATTCCGTTCGCGGACAGATACTTGTTCGCCGCCTTCTTGTTGGCAATGATCGATCCCGCCCGCCGCGTGCAAAAGACGAACCCGGCCCGCCTCTCGGCGGCCATGACCCTCTGGGTGTAGGGAAATGGCAGCTCTTCATTGAACAGATGGATGATGGCCGCATTTTTATCGACAGCGTGGCGGTCGAGGCCATCTTCATCCCAGACAAAGAAGCAATCGACACCCTTCTGCGCCATTCTCTGCGTGAACCCGGGGAAATAATCCCACTGATAGACTTTCGCCTTGGCCCAGAAACCGAACCGCGTGAATCCGGTTATCACGATGCGGCGCGGCCGGTTGGCCGGCGCCGCAATGCCGGGTAGCTGGCGGAACTGATTGTCGATCCAGGTTAAGTCCCGAGGTTTTATCCTGTCGGACGGGGGCGACTTGACAAAAATCATCACTCAAAAACCTCAGCTTTGGCCGCAGTCCACAAAAGGAAAGCCGGCATCCAGAGAATCGCGCGTCCTGCAGAAATGATCAAGCCGGCAAATTGTAAAAGAGGCTGGTCGAGCCCGATTTCGGGCGGCAGGTGTTCCGCCAGCCGTCGGCGCCCGCCCCATGGCGGCAGAACCAGAAGCGGCATGCAGGACAACGAACCAGACGGCCCTCAGCCCCAGGTCCGATCTTCCCGCCCCGAGGGTCCGGCAAGACGCGGCCCCTTCCCCGGTCCGGCCGCTCGGCGGCTGCATCACGGCGCCGCGGCCCCCGCGCCGCGTCCCGGGCCAGTCCCCGCTTGAGGCCTGCCCCCTGCCCCTGTAAGCGGAGAGGCGACAGCCGCAGGAGTGCCCGATGCCCCAGTTCCTGACCACCGCCGAGCCCTCGTTCGAAACCGCCTTCGCCGCGCTTCTGGGCCTCAAGCGCGAGGATGCGCCCGATGTGGACGCCGCCGTGGCCGCCATCATCGCCGATGTCCGCGCGCGGGGCGATGCGGCGCTGATCGAGATGACCTCCAGGTTCGACCGGCTGGACCTGACCCCCGCCACCCTCGCCTTCACCGCGGCCGAGATCGAGGCGGAATGCGCCAAGGTCTCGCCCGAGGACCGCGCCGCGCTGGAACTGGCGGCGGAGCGCATCCGCGCCTACCACGCCCGCCAGATGCCCGAGGATGCCAGCTGGCAGGACGAGCACGGCGCCACCCTCGGCTGGCGCTGGACCCCCGTTTCGGCGGCAGGGCTCTACGTCCCGGGCGGGCTCGCCTCCTACCCCTCCTCGGTGCTGATGAACGCCGTCCCCGCCCGCGTTGCAGGGGTGGAGCGGCTGGTGATCTGCTGCCCGACCCCCGGCGGCGTGGTGAACCCGCTGGTGCTGCTGGCCGCCCGCATCGCCGGGGTCGACACCATCTACCGCATCGGCGGCGCGCAGGCGATTGCGGCGCTGGCCTATGGCACCGAAACCATCGCGCCGGTGGACAAGATCACCGGCCCCGGCAATGCCTATGTCGCCGCCGCCAAGCGCCGGGTCTTCGGCCGCGTCGGCATCGACATGATCGCCGGGCCCTCGGAAATCCTGGTGATCGCCGATGCGGAGAATGACCCCGACTGGATCGCGCTCGATCTTCTCAGCCAGGCCGAGCATGACGAAAGCGCCCAGTCGATCCTGATCACCGACGACGCCGCCTTCGGCCGCGCCGTCGCTGCTGCCGTCGACAGGCGCCTTGAAACGCTGGAACGCCGCGCCATTGCCGGCGCCAGCTGGCTCAACAACGGCGCCATCATCATCACCCGCGACCTGGAAGAAGCCGCCCAGCTTTCCAACCGCGTCGCCCCCGAACACCTCGAGCTTTGCGTGGCCGATCCCGATGCCCTTGCCGCCCGCATCACCCATGCGGGCGCCATCTTCCTCGGAAGCTGGACGCCCGAAGCGATCGGTGATTACGTGGGCGGGCCGAACCATGTGCTGCCCACCGCACGCTCGGCGCGGTTCTCCAGCGGGTTGTCGGTCATGGATTTCGTCAAGCGCACCACCCTTGCCAAGATGACCCCCGGCGCGCTGGCCGCCATCGGCCCCGCCGCCGAACGCCTCGCGATTTCCGAAAGCCTGCAGGCGCATGGCTTGTCGGTGCGGGCAAGGCTGGACCGGCTGAATGAGGGGGGCGCGGAATGACCCGCATCTGCCGCATCGAGATCGACGATTCGGGCCTGCCCGCCCCCACGCCCGAGATCGAGCAGGAGCGCCGCGTGGCGATCTTCGATCTGCTGGAGGATAACAGCTTCATCCTGCCCGGCCGCGGCGGCGCCGCTGCCCCCGAGGGCCCCTTCGTGCTGGCGCTGGCCATGCGCGAGGGGCGGCTGGTCTTCGACACCACCACCGAATCCGGCGCGAAGGCCGCCGAGTTCCACCTGTCGATGGGCCCGTTCCGGCAGGCGGTGAAGGACTACTTCCAGATCTGCGCCAGCTATTTCGAGGCGGTCAAGCGCCTGCCCCCCAGCCAGATCGAGGCGATCGACATGGCCCGCCGCGGCATCCACAACGAGGGTGCGCGGATCTTGCAAGAACGGCTGGAGGGCAAGGCAGAGCTGGACATCGACACCGCCCGCCGCCTGTTCACCCTGATCTGCGTCCTCAATAGCGGGAGCTGATTTGGCCAGACCGCTGCCCACCTCTGTGCTGTTCTGCTGCGACCATAATGCAGTGCGCTCGCCGATGGCCGAGGGGCTGATGAAAAAGCTGTTTGGCAACAAGGTCTATGTGCAGTCGGTCGGGGTCAAAAGCGATCTGGAGGTCGATGGTTTCACCGTCGCCGTCTGCGCCGAGATCGGGGTAGAGCTGGAGCGGCACCGCACCCGCAGCTTCGACCAGATGCAGGATTGGGGCGATGACCTGTCGGGCTTCGATCTGGTGGTGGCGCTGTCCCCCGCCAGCCAGCGCCGGGCACTGGACCTGACGCGCTTCTTCCACCTCGATGTCGAATACTGGCCGATCCTCGACCCGACCGGCCTTGCCGAAGGGCGCGAGGGCAAGCTGGCCGCCTATCGCCAGACCCGCGACCAGATCCACGAACGCATTCTGGGCCGCTTTGGCCCGGCCCCCGAACAGCCCCCGATGGACCAGCAGAACAAGGAGACAGGGACATGACCACCGATGCGAGGGGCGTGATCGCCGCCTATTACCGCGCCTTCAATGCCGGCGATGCGCAAGGGATGCTGGCGCTGCTGGCCGAGGATGTCGAACACCATGTCAACGAAGGCGGCATCCGCCGCGGCAAGGCGCTGTTCGCCGAGTTCTGCGGCCATATGGGCGTCAGCTACCGCGAAACGCTGACCGATATCGTGATCTTCGCCTCGGACGATGGCACCCGCGCCGCCGCCGAATCCACCGTGAACGGCGAATACCTGCAGACCGACCCCGGCCTGCCAGAGGCGAAGGGCCAGCGCTACATCCTCCCCGCCGGCACGTTCTTCGCGCTGCGGGGCGGGCTCATCACCCGCGTGACCACCTATTACAACCTGTCGGACTGGGTGAAGCAGGTCTCCGCGGCATGAATGGCGATGTGCAAGTCCGGGTTCTGACCGGCGCGGCTTTGGATGCCGCGCTGGATGATGTCGCCCGGCTGCGCATGGCGGTGTTCCGCGACTGGCCCTATCTCTACGAGGGCACGCTGGAGTATGAACGGCGCTACCTGCGGAATTACCAGACCTCGGCGAATTCCGTGCTGGTCGGCGCCTTCGACGGCGATGACCTGATTGGCGCCTCGACCGGCGCGCCGATGGAGGATCACGCCGGCGAGTTCTCCGCCGCCTTCTCCGGCACCGGGCTGGCACTGGAAGACATCTTCTACTGCGCCGAGTCGGTGCTGCTGCCCGCATACCGGGGCCGCGGCCTCGGCCATGCCTTCTTCGACGCGCGCGAGGCCCACGCCCGGGCCCTCGGCCGCGCCAGATCCGCCTTCTGCTCGGTGGTCCGCCCCGAGGATCACCCCGCCCGCCCCGCAGACTACCGCACCCTCGACAGCTTCTGGCGCGGCCGCGGCTACGCGCCCCTGCCCGGTGCCGTCGCGCAGTTCTTCTGGACCGATGTCGGCGAGTCCCATGACAGCCCGAAGCCGCTGCAATTCTGGATCCGGGATCTCTGACCCCCCTGCCCCGCCGCAAAGGACACCGCCATGAAGATCGCCGCCGCCGCCTACCCGCTGGACTGGTTCGACAGCTGGCAGGGCTACGAGGACAAGCTGACGGCCTGGGTGGCCGAGGCCGCGGGGCAAGGCGCCGAGCTTCTGGTCTTCCCCGAATACGGCGCGATGGAACTGGCAAGCCTCGGCGGGGCCGAGGTCGCCGCCGACCTCGAGGCTGCGATCCGCATGGTCGCGCAGCATGGGCCGGCGGCCGATGCGCTGCATGACCGGCTCGCGCGTATGTATGGCATCCATATTCTTTCCGCATCGAAACCATATTACCCGGATGCCACCTCGCGCCCCGTCAACCGCGCCAGCCTCTTCGGCCCGAATGGCCTGATCGGCCATCAGGACAAGGTGATGATGACCCGTTTCGAGCGCGAGGATTGGGATGTTGTCGCGGGGGCCAACCTCACGGTTTTTGACACGGCGCTTGGGAAGATCGGCGTAACCATCTGCTACGACAGCGAATTTCCCCTGCTGGCGCGGGCACTGGCCGAGGCTGGGGTGGAAATCCTGCTCTCCCCCTCCTGCACCGACACTTTCGCCGGCTTCACCCGCGTGCGCGTCGGCTCCATGGCCCGCGCGCTCGAAAACCAGTGCGTCGTCGTCCACGCCCCCACCGTCGGCCCCGCCGCATGGTGCCCCCCGGTCGATGAAAACATAGGCCGCGCAAGCATTTACGGCCCGCCCGACAGGGGCTGGCCCGAGACCGGCATCCTTGCCGAAGGCGGCCTCAATACCCCCGGCTGGGTCTATGCCGACATCTCGCTCGACCTCGTCCGCCGCAGCCGCGCCGATGGCGGCGTAATGCCCTTCGCCCATTGGCCCGAACAGGCCGCCCCTGCCGCCCATGTCACATTCGCGGGGCCGGAACCGCAATAAGCCTTGAATTGTTGCCCGGGGAGGAGCATTTAAGCGGCGCCCGCCGAACAGGCGGGTGTTTCAAGACGGAGTGACCATGGCCAAGGAAGAACTGCTCGAATTCCCAGGCGTCGTGAAGGAACTCCTGCCGAACGCGACATTCAGGGTCGAGTTGGAAAACGGCCATGAGATCATCGCACATACGGCAGGCAAGATGCGCAAGAACCGCATCCGCGTTCTCGCAGGCGACAAGGTACAGGTCGAGATGACCCCCTACGACCTGACCAAGGGGCGGATCAATTACCGCTTCAAGTAAGACCGGGCCGCTGCTGATCCTGGGATCGGCCAGCCCGCGCCGGAAGGAAATTCTGGCGCAACTGGGCATCACGCCCGACGCGGTGCGCGCCCCCGACATCGACGAAGACCCGCGCCGGGGCGAATTGCCCCGCCCCTATTGCGAGCGCATCGCCCGCGAGAAGGTGCTGGCCGTTCAGGCGGGCGCCGATGACATCGTGCTCTGCGCCGACACGACCGTCGCGCTTGGCCGCCGCATCCTTGGCAAGCCGTGCAACGCGGGCGAGGCGGCAGAGTTCCTGCTGGCCATGTCCGGCCGGCGCCACCGGGTGCTGACCGCGGTGGCGGTGCGGCGCGGCGCGCAGGTTTGGGAGCGAGTGGTAGAAACCGTGGTGAAGATGAAACCGATTTCCGACACCGAGCTGAACGGCTATCTCGCTACCGGCGACTGGCAGGGCAAGGCTGGCGCCTACGGCATCCAAGGGCCGGCGGGGGCGTTCTTCCCGTGGATCCAGGGCAGCTATTCGGCCGTCATGGGCCTGCCCGTCGTTGAGACCGCGCATCTGCTGGCCGCCGCCGGCTATCCGGTCTGGGGGCGCGCATGAAGGGCCGGGTTGTGGTTCTGGGCGCCCTTCGGGGGCGCGAGGCAGCGGCGCTGCTGGTCGATGGCCGGCTGGAAGACCTGCTGATCGAGCCGGGCGAGAACGCGCCCCCCGGCGTCGGCGCGATCTTCCGCGCGGTGGTGGACCGGCAGATGAAGGGCCAGGGCGGTGTTTTCCTCAAGCTCCCCAATGGCTTGAAGGGCTTTCTTCGCGAAACCGGCGGGCTTGCCCCCGGCCAGACGCTGCTGGTGCAGGTCTCGGGCCATGCCGAACCCGGCAAGGCGCTGCCGGTCAGCCTGCGGCTGCTGTTCAAGTCGCGCCTTGCCATCGTCACCCCCGGGGTGCCCGGCCTCAACCTCTCGCGCCGGGTGCGCGATGAGGAGGAGCGGGCGCGGCTGGAGGCTGTCGCCGCCGCCGCAATGGCGGGCAGCGAGTTCGGCCTGATCGTCCGCTCTGCTGCCGAGGGCATGGACGAGGCCGAGCTGGCCGAAGACATCGCCGCCACCCGCGCGCTGGCCGAGGCGGTCAGCGAGGATCTGGCCGGTGGCCCCGAGCTGCTGGTCGATGCCGCGGGCCCGCATGAGACCGCCTGGCGCGACTGGGCCGACCCCGCCCCCGATGAGGTGGCCGAGGGCGAGCGCGCCTTTGCCGATCACGGCATTGAGGATCTGGCGCTGGAGCTGCTGGACCCCATCGTGCCGCTGCCCGGCGGCGGCTCGATGGCCGTCGAGCCCACCCGCGCGCTGGTGGCGGTGGACGTGAACACCGGCGCCGATACCTCTCCCGCTGCGGGGCTGAAGGCCAATATCGCCGCCGCCCGCGACCTGCCCCGCCAGCTGCGCCTGCGCGGGTTCGGCGGCCAGATCGCCGTCGATTTCGCGCCGATGCCGAAGAAGGACCGCGCCACGCTGGAACAGCAGCTTCGCGCCGCCTTCCGTGCCGAGGGCGCCGAGACCAGCCTCGCCGGCTGGACCCCGCTTGGCCTGTTCGAGCTGCAGCGCAAGCGCGCCCGCCAGCCGCTGACCGAGGTGCTGGCCGAGGTGATGAAGGAGATCCGCGCATGAGCTGCCCGATCTGCGCCAAGACGACGGATGAGAAATACCGTCCCTTCTGCTCGCGCCGCTGCGCCGATATCGACCTCGGCCGCTGGCTGACCGGCAGCTACGTCATCCCCGGCGAGGCGCTGGAGGAGGACGAGGCGGCGCTTGCGTTGCCCGAAGAGGACGCAGACGAGCCGCCCCGGCGCAAGCCCCACTGAGCGCGCCTAGGGTCGCAGAGGGAAACCGCACAGGGGCAGCCGAGGCCTTCGCGGGGCCGCAGGCGGAAACCGCACCAAGCCCCCGAATTTTGCGCAGAACCCACTGGACAGCCCCCGCCCCTTCCCCTAATACCGCGCCACCAAGGCGGTAACGCCCCGGTCGATCCGCAAAGATCGTCCCGTGCCCGGATAGCTCAGTTGGTAGAGCAGCGGATTGAAAATCCGCGTGTCGGCGGTTCGAATCCGTCTCCGGGCACCACTTAAGTCTCTGAAAAAAATCGGATAAAAGTTGCGAGTTCAACCGCAACGACTGTTGCGACTGCGACGGGGACACAGCGGGGACACAGCAACGTTCTCCACATGTTTCTGAGTGTGGGGCGGCGGTGAGCGAAGAAACCTACGGAACTGCCCTTGACGAGGCCGAGTCTCGGCCAAGAAACGTCGCGGGTGCAACGAGCGGTCAGGGACAACTGCCCTTTAAGCCACGGCGAGCGCGAACCGGGACCCTGAGCCACCTGAGCCGGTTGACCACCGTTCCCTTGGCTCAGTCGAATACCAGCTCCGGCAGGACCGCTTCCCACTCTTCCCGGCGGATATGGGCGCGGTATTCCTCCTTGCTGTCCGCCTTGCGCCAGCGCACGACCGCCCCGACTTCGCCGCGAAGGAACGTCCTGTTGCGCGGGGGCGACCAGGACTTTGCAATGCGCCCGAGCTTGGCGCCCTGCGCGTTTTTGATGTGCCACGGCTCCCCGTCGGCGATGGCTGCGAGCGAGGTACCTCCCGCTCGCAGCCGGCCCGGCCAGGACATATCCACCAGCTTCAGGCTGGGCATCGCGTCGGCGTGGCTCACCGGAAGCTGCCCGCTCCGATCGGGCGACACCTTCCGGCGAAGGACGTTCTCGCAGCGCAGGGTCGGGTGCCCGCGCGGCCCATCGCGTCCTGATCAGGCGCACTCATCCGCAACTGATTTTCTCTTGGCAGAATGATCTTCTTTATATAGAATGGTCGTTGATCGGTGATTTCTGCGACCTGGCCGCCCGCGAAGACCTCTCGGACCCCATCCAGAAAGCCACCGCTCTAAGGAGGAGTCATTGGCTTGGTCTTGAAGTCCGCCCGGCGGTGCCAGCTTTGGCCAGCCCATCGCCGGTGCATGGCCGCACGGCGCTGCACGGATCATCCGTCTGCGCCCAAAGCCGGAACGCCGCGACAGGCGCCTGACAGGGCCGACTGTAATAAAATGCAGAAGGCGACCAGGCAACTCGATCAGGCGCCAGTCGGGCCGGCGCATAAAGGCCCGAAGCGCGGGGTGGGGAGACCCCGCGCGAGACGGCATATGATTGCAGGGCTGGATAGGAGGATCCACATCATGTCCAAGGCTTTCACCATAATGGGCGCGTTCGCTGCCTGTGTCTGTTACGCAATGCCAGCGGCGGCGGCGGACCATACGATTGGCGCGCTGTTCCCGCTGTCGGGACCGAACGCCGTATACGGCGACGTCTTCATGGCGGGCTCGGATCTCGCAGTCGAGCATATCAACGCCGACCACATGCTGTCGGGGCCGATGTCGATCGCCTATGAAGATAGCCAGGGCCTGCCGCAGCCGGCGGTCGTTGGCATGACCAAGCTGGTGAATGTGACCGGCGTGCCCTACACGCTTTCGGCCTTTACCGGCGTCTCCAAGGCGATCTCGACGCTCGCGATGCGCAATTCTGTCATTGCGGTCAACGGCGGTGGCGTGGGGCCTGATCTGGCCGACCTCGGCGAATATTTCTGGAACGTGATCCCGCTTGCCAACCTCGAGGTTCGCGCCGCGGTGCCCTATCTCGTCGAATCGCTGGGCCTCAAGAAAATCGCGCTGATCTATGTCGATGACCCGCTTGGCCAAGCGCTCAAGGATGAGCTGGAAACGGAAATGCCCAAGGCGGGTGGTGAGCTTGTTGACAGCTTCTCGGTTCCGACCAGTGCCCAGCAATTCTCGGGTGTCGCGGCGCAGGTGCGGGCTACGGGCGCGGATGCGGTCTATGTCGCAAGCTACGGCAACCAGCAGCTGCAGATCGTCAAGCAACTGCGTGACAACGGCGTCGACGCGCAGATCGCCACCTATTCCGGCTATGCCGTGCCCGATGCGCTCGCCCTGCCCGAATCCGAGGGCATGATCATCACCGGGCAAAGCGTCGATTTCTCGAGTGAAGACCCGGTCACGAAACGCTTCGTGGACGAGTTCAAGGCGAAATACGACCGCGATCCGACCGCCTATAATGTGAACTACTATAACGCGACGCTGCTTTACGGGATCCTTGCAGCCGCCCTTGAGGCCGATGGCACCGCGATCACTGGCGAAGCCCTGCTTGCCAAGCGGCGCGCAACGAAGAGCTTCGATCTCGTTGGCGGCACCGTCTCGTTCCAGGACAACGGCACGCTTCTGTTCCCGATCGAGGTCAAGCAGATCAAGGGCGGGCGCGCCGAAGCCGTCACCTCCGTCAGCTTCAACTGAGGCACAGAGCACAATGCTGGCGATCCAACTGGCCATCACCGGCCTGCAGACGGGGGCCCTCTATGCCCTCACCGCGGTGGGATTTTCGCTGATCTTCGGATCGACGCGCATCTTTCACTTCGCTCATGGGGCAACCTTCGTTATCGCGGCCTATCTCTTCTACTGGGTCTATGGCACGGGTTGGGGGCTCGTGCCCGGAGTGCTGGCCGCAACGCTTGGCGCGGTCTTCTTCGGGCTGGTGCTTGACCGGCTCGTCTATGTGCCGATCCAGCGCCACGAGGGCTCGTTTTTCACCGTCTTTGTCGCCTCATTCGGGGTCGGCATCGCGGTGCAGAACGTCATCGGCATGATCTTCGGTCGCGGCTTCACAAGTGTGAGCACACCCCTCTCGCGCTCGGCCGAGATCATCCCGGGGGTCTATGTCTCGCCTCTGGCGTGGATCGCCATGCTTTGCACCGCGCTCTTGCTGGGCGGACTGCACTTCTTCCTGCGGCGCACGCACACCGGCGCAGCGCTGCGCGCGCTGGCCGACGATCCCGAGCTGGTACGCACGTTCGGGCTCAATCCGCGGCGCATTGCGGCGACGGCCTTTGTGGTGGGGTCCGCGCTCGTGGTTCCGGCGGCGATCATCACCTCAGCCACCACGGGGCTGAACCCGACCATCGGGCATCACGTCATGCTGATCTCGCTCGCGGCGACGATCGTCGGTGGTATCGGCTCGATCCCGGGCACGATGCTTGCCGGGCTGCTCCTCGGCCTTGCCGAGAGCCTGGCGCTGCTTGTCGTGGACAGTCAGTGGACCGAGGCGGTGACATTCGCGATTCTCTTCGCCTTCATCGTCATCCGACCGTCCGGCCTGCTCGGCCGGGTCGTGGCGCATTGAGGAGAGGGAAAGTGGAAGCCTATATCTACAATCTCGTGAACCTGATCGCAATTTACGCGATCCTTGCGGTGACGCTGAATTTCATCATGGGCTACGCGGGCATCTATTCGCTCGCCCATGCAGTGTTCTTTGGGCTCGGGGCCTATGTCGCGGCCTGGGTCGCGCTGCATGTGCATCCCTCGATCTTCGTCACGCTTGCCGCCGCGATGGCCTCGGCGGCGGCACTCTCGTTGCTGCTGGCGCTGCCCGCGCTGCGGGTGCGTGGCGAATATTTCGTGGCGGCTTCGCTCGGTCTTCAGGTGCTCGCCGTCACCGTTTTTTCGGAATGGAAGAGCTTCACCGGCGGCATAGGCGGCGTCCTGGCGATCCCGCCCGCCGATGTCTTTGGCGTCGAGGTCTTCAAGCCGCAGCATTTTGCCATCGTCTCGCTCATCGCGCTGATCGTCGTGATCGGCCTGATCAATGCGCTGGTGCATTCGAGCTTCGGACGCAACCTGCGTGCCATCCGCGACAGCGAAAGTGCGGCCGCCTCGTTTGGCAAGAACGTCCCGATGATCAAGACGCTCTCGGTCGTGATCTCGGCCGCGCTCGCGGCTGTCGCGGGGGCGCTTTACGCCAGCTACATGAGCTTCATCAACGTCGAGAGCTTCACTCTGGACACCTCGGTTCTGGTGATGGCGATGGTGATTATCGGCGGCACCGGAACGGTGGCCGGGCCGATCGTGGGCGCGGCGCTGCTGATGTTGCTGCCCTCGGCGATCTCGTGGATCGACTTCCTGCCACAGACCGAGGTCGGCGCGCTGCAACAAATCATCTACGGGCTCGGCATGACGCTTTTGATGATCTTCCGCCCCGGCGGCATCGTGGGACGGAGGGCCGGGGTATGACAAGGACCTCGCCCGCCCTCGGCGAACCGCTTATGCAGATCCGCAAACTCGACAAAAGCTTTGGCGGCGTGAAAGCGGTTCAAGACGTCTCGCTGGACCTGCGCGCGGGCATCGTGACGACGCTCGTGGGGCCAAACGGCGCCGGCAAGACCACCTTTTTCAACCTGATCACTGGCAACCTCGCCCGCGATAGCGGCCAGGTCACCTGGCTTGGACAGGACACCGCAGGGCTCAAACCCTACCGCCTCGCCCGCGCAGGCGTTGGCCGCACCTATCAGGACCTGCGGCTGTTTGACGGGATGAGTGTCTGGGAAAACGTGCTCAACGCAACCGAGCACGGCGCCTTCCCGATGCCGATGTCGCGCGCCCATCGCCGCGGACGGCGCGAGCGGATGGAACACGTGCTCGAACGCACCGGCCTCATCGACAAGCGCCACACCCGTGCGATCGATCTTGCTTATGCCGAGCGCAAGTTCCTGTCGATGGCACGGATCATGGCGACCGAAGCCCGGCTCTGGCTGCTCGATGAACCGGCCTCGGGGCTCGACCCGAATTCCTATGAACGCTTTCTGACGATCCTGCGCGAGGATGTCGCGGGCGGCGTCACCGTCTGTATCATCGAGCACAACCTCGACATCGTCGTCGGCATATCGGATCGCATCGCCTTCCTCGACCGGGGAAAACTGCTGGCCGATGGTGACCCAAAGACCGTGCTGAACGATCCCGAACTTGCCAGGATCTATTTCGGAGACCGCGCATGACCGCCGTACTCGAAGCCCGCCATCTCGCCGCAGGCTACGGTGGCCGCCCCGTCATCAGCGAGATCGACCTTACACTGAACCCCGCCGAAGTGCTCTGCCTCATAGGCCATAACGGAGCGGGAAAATCCACCCTGCTCAAGGCAATGTTCGGCCTGATCGCTCCCGAGGCAGGCGAGGTTCGGATAGATGGCCAGACCGTCACGGGCCGCGCCCCCCGCGAGGTCGCCCAGATGGGCGTCGCCATGGTCCCCGAGGGCCGCGGCGTCTTCGCCTCGCTCAGCGTGACCGAGATCTTCGCGCTCGGGATGCATGCGACGAACGTGCCCAAGGAGGCGCGCGCCGAGCGCGTCGCATGGGTGCTTGGTATCCTGCCGGTAATCCGCGAATTCATGGATCGACCGGCGGCCACCCTGTCAGGCGGGCAACAACAGATGGTCTCGATCGGACGCGCGCTGTTGTCGCGACCCAAGATCTTGCTTCTGGACGAACCCTCGATCGGGCTTGCACCCAAGCTCTTTCAGGACCTGCTCGCGCCCATCCGCGCCCTGCAGCAGCGCGACGGGCTCTCGATCCTGCTGGTCGAGCAGAACGTGCGCGAGGCGCTCAAGATCTCGGATCGGGCGGTGGTGATGAAATCGGGCCGGATGATCTGGGAGGGCCAGCCCGAGGAGCTTGGCGACAACGACAGGCTGATGGAGCTTTATTGATGTCCAAAGAGCTGACCTTCGACGGGTTAATCGCGGCGCGGCGTCTGAGGACCGAAACGCGGCCCGTTTTCGTCACCGAGGACGGGCAGGAGATGACACCCGATGCCTTCGAGGTCACGATCGGCCGCGCCGCGGCCTGGCTGCGCGCACAGGGCATCGGCGCGGGCGACCGGGTGGCGATCTGGCTGCCCAACTGCACAGCCTGGATCGCGCTTTTGTTCGGTGCGGCACGGATCGGCGCCATCGTCGCGGCGGTGAACACCCGCTATCGCACGGCCGAGCTGCAACACATCCTGGCAAGTTCGGGCGCGCGGCTGCTGATCTTTGGTGGCCCCGATCGCCACGCGGATTTCCGCGCGATGACGGCTGCGCTCGATTTTTCGAGCTTGCCCGAGCTCACCGCGCTTGCCACCCCAGACGCGCGCGACCTCTCACCCGTTCAGGGGCTTGGGGTGGCACAGTGCTGCTATGAAGGGCTGGCGCCCCTGCCTGCGGGCCCCGCGACCCCCTCGGACCCGGTGCTGCTGTTCACCACCTCGGGCACCACCTCGAAGCCCAAGCTTGTCGTCCACACCCAGGCGAGCATGACCCGCCACGCCCTCAACTGCGCGCGCGCCTATGGCTTTGATGCGGCTGGCGCCCGCTATCTCGCCGCCATGCCATTTTGCGGGGTTTTCGGGCTGAACCCGACCTTCGCGGCGCTTGCGGGCGGCGCCCCGATCCATGTGATGCCCACCTTTTCGGTCGCCCCGGCGCTTGCGATCACGCGCGCGGCCCCCATCACCCACTTTTTCGGTTCGGACGAAATGTTCCGCCTGCTGTGGCAGACGGACCCTGGCGCCCTGTCGCAGGCGCGGCTGTGCGGGTTTGCCTCTTTCACGCCGGGGCTTGGTGCCATCCTGCGCGAGATGGCCGAGGCGGGGCTACCGCTTGCCGGGGTCTATGGCGCCTCCGAGGTGAATGCGATCTTCGCCGTTCAGCCGACCGACGCCCTGATCGAGCACCGACTGCAGGGAGGTGGCCGTCCCTCGGCCCCCGCGGCCGAGATCCGCGTGCGCGATGTCGAGACCGGCGCGCTTTGTGCCGCGGGCGAGAGCGGGGTCATCGAGATCCGCGCCGCCACCAATTTCTCGGGCTATTTCCGCAACCCCGCCGCCACCGCCAAGGCCATTGACGCCGAAGGCTTCTTTCATACCGGCGATGTGGGCTATCTGCGCGGCGACGGTACCTTCGCCTATCTGGCGCGCAACGGCGATTTCATCCGCCTCTCCGGGTTCCTGACCGATCCCGCCGAGATCGAGGAGGTGATCGAAGAGGCCCGGGGCGTCGCCAAGGCGCAGGTCGTGGGCGTGGCGCATGAGGGCCGGACCTGCCCCGTCGCCTTCATCCTGCCCGAGCCCGGCATCACGCCCGACGAAGCCGCGATCCTTGCCCACACGGCAGCGCGGCTTGCGCATTACAAGGTGCCCGCGCGGGTGATCACCGTGGCGAAATTTCCGACGACTGAAAGCGCCAATGGACTCAAGATTCAGAAAACGAGGCTGCGCGACATGGCCGAGGCGTTTTTGACGGAGCAGAGATGATGAGCCATTCGCTCTTTTACCACGACTTCGAACCGGGCCAGACCTTCGTCAGCCAGGGCCGCACGATGACCGAGACCGATCTGACGATGTTCTCGATGCTCACCGGCGACTGGAACCCGGTGCACAGCGACGCGGAATTCGCCAAGGGCACGCGGTTCGGCCAGCGGCTGATGCATGGCGCCTTCGGTATCGGCATCGCGGTCGGACTTATGCATACGCTCGGGATTTTCGAGGAAAGCGCGATTGCGCTGCTCGATGTGCAGGAATGGCGGTTCCTCGCGCCGGTCTATATCGGCGATACGCTGCATCTGCGACTGAGCATCCTCGACAAGTCGCTCGGCAAGTCGGGTAACAGCGGACGGATCGGGCGGCGCTTCGAGCTGATCAATCAGCAGGGGCGCGTGGCCCATTCGGGCCGTGCCGATGTTCTGGTTAGGGTGTCGCGCGCTGCGGGCTGAGGGCGCTCAGATCGGCGGTGCGCCGCCGCGCGCCCTGCCGATCTGCGCCGCAAACGCCACGAGCCCACCGGCCCGTTCCAGATTGGACACCCGCGCCCAGAGATCCGAGGCGGGCCCCATCCCCAAAAGCGTCGCAGCCTTCGCGCGCAGTCGCGCCTCGATGCTGACCGGATCGCTGTCTTCAAGAATGTCGTGGCGCGCCATCCGCGCAGAGCCGCCCGCCACAAGGCTGACCTCGGCCGCGCTGTCGGCAAGCCGGTCATCGACCACCACGCTTACCCGGTCGCGCAGCGCGCAAAGATCGGCGCGCGCGCAGGTCGCATCGCTGTAGACTTCAAGCGATGCGGTATCCACGCCGGCCAGCATCATCGCTGCGGTCAGACGATAACTGAATTTTGCCTGAAGCCCGGTCGCAGGCTCGGGCTGATTGCACACGGCAAGCCAACGCGGGTGCGTGCGAATCGTCACACTATCGACCGTCGCGGCATCAAGCCCCCCGGCGCGGAGTGCCCGCACCGCCTCGAGCATGGCATGCAACCCATGGCAACAGGCGTGAAACTTGTAGGAAATACGGGGGAAGACCCAATCGTGCCCGAGCCCGTCAAAGGCATGTGGCTCGGCAATCCCGGCATGGGTCGGGCCGAAGCCCTGCGGCCCCTCGATCGCCTCCGGGGCCGAGCACGCCCCCGCCCGTGCGAGAAGCGCAGAGGTGACGCCGACCTCGGCGGCAAAACCCGCGTTGAGCGGCTTCCCCATCGTGCCGAACTGGCTTTTCAGCCCCGCCGCGCGGGTCGCGGTCAGGCAAAAAGCCTGGGCCATCTGCCCGGCATCGAGCCCCAGCATGCGCCCCGCCGCGGCGGTCGCGCCGAAGGCCCCCGAGGTGCCGGTCTGATGAAACCCCGCCTCGTAATGCGGCCGCCCGAGCCAGGCGCCAATCCGGCAGGCCGTCTCGAGCCCGATTGAAAGTGCCTCAAGGAAGCCCGTGCCTTCGGCCCGCGTGCTTTGGGCAAGTGCGAGGGCGGCGGGGATGACCGCAACGCTCGGGTGCCCGATATGGCCGAAATGCGTATCGTCATAATCAAGCGCATGGCTTGTCGCGCCATTGGCCAGGGCCGCGGCGGCCGGCGGCGCCTGCCCACCGCCAAAGAGGGTTGCAGACCCTGCCCCGCCACTCGTCTCCAGCGCGACAGCGCGCGCGGCGCGCGCCACCGGCTCAGCCGTGCCGGCGATGCCGACCGTGGCCCAGTCAAAGAGCGAGAAGCGGACAAAACGCGCCATCCGGGCGTCGATATCGGGCTGGCACGTCGCAAAGGCGCCAAGGGTTTGCGCAATGGTCATGCTCGTTGTCCTCGCCCGTCCATCAGCCACACAGAGCCGCCCGAGCCGCCTGGTATTCCCGTTCGAGCCGCGCAACGACCGCCGCGGTCGGCTCGACCGAGTGCGATTGATCGACCGCATGCCCCGCACTCCAGACCTGCGACCAGGCCTTGGGCTTGTCGGGATCGGAGCGCTGACCCATGCGCCGGGGCTGAGCCAGACGCGCCTCTTCGACTTCGACGCCTGCGGCCTCGATGCTCGGCAGCAGATAATTGGCGTGCGTGCCCGAAAACAGCGGCGTGTAGAGGATCTGCTCCGAGGTGGCCGCGACGATCATCTCCTTGTGGGCCTGCGGGGCGATCGCTTCTTCGGTTGCAATGAAGACGGTGCCCGCATAAGCAAAATCACAGTTTAGGACCTGCGCGGCCAGCACCGCGCGACCGTTCGCAATCGCCCCGGACAGCGCCAGCGGACCGTCGTAGAAGGCGCGCACTTCCTCGATCAGCGCGAAGGGGCTGAGCGTGCCGGCATGCCCGCCCGCCCCGGCGCAAACGAGGATCAACCCATCGACCCCGGCTGCCAGCGCCCGGCGGGCATGGCGCGCCTTGACCACGTCATGCAGGACCACCCCGCCATAGCCATGCACTGCCTCGACCACCTTGTCAGGCGCAGAAAGCGAGGTGATCACAAGCGGCACCCGGTGACGCACGAGGGCCGCAAGATCCTCGTCGAGGCGGACATTGTAATCATTGACGATGAGGTTGACGCCATAGGGCGCGGGCGTGCCACCGGCTTGCCGGAACGCCTCGAGCCGGGTCTCGATCTCGGTCAGCCAATCTTCAAGTTGCGCCGCCGGGCGGGCGTTCAGCGCCGGGAAGGTACCAATCACGCCAGCGCAGCACTGGGCGACCACCAGATCGACGCCCGAGGCGAGAAACATCGGCGCGCCGATCAGTGGCAGCCGCAGCCCCGTCATCAGCGCGGCAATCGGGTTTCGTTTGGCAATATCCCTATCCAGTTGCTCGGTCATCTCATCCTCGGTTTTCGGTTGGCCTCAGGTCACCGTTGTGGGGGTGGATCGGTGGGCAAAACACCCGTCGATCCCCGGGTCTCGGGCTGGTCGCTCCAGATCCGCGCCCTGCCACGGTTCAGGAACCGCGCGGCGCGCGCGGCGACCGGTGATCGCCCGCCTTCGCCGTCGATCTCTGCTGGCTCCCCCTCGGCCACGAGAACGTTGCGCGCCCAGTCTATATCCTGCAGCTCGGCGCCGAAGCCCGCGCGGGCGGGTACGACCTGCCGCGGATGGATCAGGACCTTGCCACCGAAGCCCAGTTCGGCTGCATGCGCCGCATCCTCTGCCACGGACGCCGCGTCCTCGATGCTGACCGAAACTCCGTCGAGCGGCGCCGGGCGCCCGGCCAGTCGCGCGGCCTGAACGATCTGGCTCCGCACCGGCAAGAGCGCGAGCCGACTGTGCGCGCAGCCCAGATCCTCGGCGAAATCGAGCGACCCGAAGGCGATCCGGTCGGCTGCGCGCACGATTTCCTCGACATGCGACAGGCCCAATACCGTCTCGATCAACGCGATCACCACCTGCCCGGGGGCGAGGGCTGCGCGCAACGTCGCAATCTGCTCAGGACTTTCGCTTTTGGGCAGGATCACGCCCTCGAAGCCCGCCACGCGGGCAAAGGCCACATCGTCACGGTGCCAGATCGTGCCGACGCCATTGACCCGTGCCATGAGCTTGGTCGCACGCTCGGCGGGCAGGGCGCTGGCCGGGATGCGCCGTACCGCGGCCTTGCTGTCGGGTGCCACGGAATCCTCGAAGTCGATCACAACCACATCCGTCCCGGCATGGCAGGCCCGCGCGAACAGGTCGGGTCGGTCGGCCGGGACAAAAAGCGGAAAGCTTGGCGTCGCGGGGAAGGTATCGCTCATCGCCATGAGACACCCCAACCCGCGCGCGCGGGCGGGCGACATCCGATCTGGTGTGTCGAGGGCAGCACGCGCATCGTCTCCTCCGGTCTCAGGCGCTTTGCGGGCCGTTGTTGCGCAGGATCTCTTCCTCGGTGCGCTGCCAGAGTTCAAAAGCGATCGGATCACTGCGCTCCTCAAGGATGTGACCGACAAGCCCGATCGCCCGCGCCATCACGCCAAAGCCGCGCACGATCTGCCAAGGGAAGCCGAATTCGCAGCAGATCGCACCGATCGCCCCGGTCGCATTGATCGGCAGGGGCTTGCCGCGAGCGGCTTCGGCCTCGCGCTGGATCGCCTGCATCAGGGCGACATACTCGCCCGACATGCCGTTCTCGGCCGCGATCTGGAAGAGCCGCGGCGTGCGCGGGTCAACGGGTTTGTGCAGGGGATGGCCGAGGCCCGGCAGAATTTCCTTGCGCGCGGCGAACTCGGCCACGACCTGGCGTGCGAGCGCGTCGAGATCGGCGCCGGTGCCCAGTTTTTCTCGGGGAAGAACCTCGTAAAGCGTCTTTGCCGCGCCTTCCATCGACCCCACGAACACGGTCCCAAGCCCGTTCAGACCGGCCGCCACCGCCGCCTGCAACGACTCGGGTGCGCCCATATAGGTCAGCCGTGCGACCATCGCCGAAGGGGTGATCCCGTGCTCGACCAAAGTCATGACGATGGCGTTGAAGACGCTGGATTCTTCCGGCGTGGGCTTGCGATGGGCGGTCAGCAGGAAGGCCAGATCGCCGAGATTCATCACGCCGAGGATCTCGCTCGGCAGGTCGAGGCCGCGCACGGTGATCCGGTCCGGTGTGCTCCAGCCGATCTCGGAAGTCAGGTGTTCCTTGCGTTTGGGCATTCTCTTTCCTTCAGGTCAGGATTTTGGCGCCGGTCACGGCCTGCACCGCGTCGAAGCCGTTTCCGGGGGTGAGTTCCACAAGGCGGAAGCCTTGCGGGATGACATCAAGCACCGCCAGATCGGTGTAGACGCGGCTGACGACCCCGAGGCCCGTCAACGGATAGGTGCAGCGTTCAAGCAGCTTGGGCGTGCCGTCGCGATTGACGTGCTTCATCATCACGAAGATCGTCGGCACGCCGACCACGAGGTCCATCGCCCCGCCCACCGCGGGAGGATAGGTCTCGTCGAGCGTCGCCCAATTCGCCAGATCGCCATTTTCGGCGACCTGATAGGCACCAAGCACCGCGATATCGATATGCCCGCCGCGCATCATCGCGAAGCTGTCGCTATGCTCGAAAAAGGCCGCGCCGGGCGCCGTGGTGATATAGCGCTTGCTCGCGTCGATGAGTTCGAGGTCTTCCTGCCCCGGCGCGGGCGTCGGCCCGACACCCAGGATGCCGTTCTCCGAATGATAGATCACCTCGCGGCCCTCGGGCACATAGGCCGAGACATGGGTGGGTTTGCCGATCCCCAGATTGACGTAGGACCCGTCGGGAATGTCCTGCGCCACCCGCGCGGCAAGCTGCGCATCGCTGAGCATGTTGAGGTGCTTCAGGGTCATGGGCGTATCCCGTATTCGACGACGCTTTGCACGAAGATGCCCGGGGTCACGACATGCTCGGGCTCGAGCGCCCCTTCGGACAACTGCCGCACCTCGGCGATGGAATGGCGCGCAGCCATCGCCATCACCGGGTTGAAGTTGCGCGCGGTCGCATGGAAGCTCAGGTTGCCCCATTTGTCCCCGCGATCGGCCCGCACCAGCGCAAAATCGGCACCCAGCGGTGCCTCGAAGACATAACCGCGCCCGTCGATGACGCGGGTTTCCTTGCCATCAGCCAGCTTCGTGCCATAGGCCGTGGGGGTCAGAAACCCGCCCAGCCCCGCCCCCGCCGCGCGGATGCGCTCGGCCAGGGTGCCCTGCGGCACCACCTCAAGCGCGACCTCGCCCGCCTCGTAGCGCCGTTCGAACCAGATCGAGCCGGGCGTGCGCGGATAAGAGCAGATCACCTTCGCGACCCGTCCCGCCCGCAACAGCCGCGCGATGCCGGTCTCGCCCGCACCTGCATTGTTCGATATCACCGTCAGCCCGGCTGCCCCCTGTTCGACCAGCGCGTCGATCAGTCCGAAGGGGATGCCCGAGGACCCGAACCCCCCGATCATCACCGACGCACCGTCGGTGATCGGGGCGACGGCCTTGGCCAGATCCGTCACAGTCTTGTCCATGCGTTTGTCTCGCTTCTCGTTATGCTTTTGCGGCGCTACGTGCGCGGCCCAGCCGAAAATTGACCCCGAAAACCAGAAGCAGGATGACCGCGCCGATCAGGCTGGTCGTCATTTCCGGTAAAAGGATCAGGACACCCCCCACACCAAGGGCCGCGCGGCTCATCGGACCGGCCTTGCCGACCTTGTAGATCCAGGCCTCGAAGGCCGAGGTGATCGCCCAGATCGCGATCAGGGTCAGCACCACGCGCTGGATGATCTGCAGCACCGTCCCGTCCATCACCAGCGCCGGATCGTTGACAAAGATGAAGGGCAGAATGAAGAGCGGCATCCCGAGACGCATCGCATAAAAGCCCGTCTGCATCGGCTTCGAGCCGGCCACGTTGGCCGCAGTGATCGCGGCCAGCGCCACGGGCGGTGTGATGTAGGACAGCATGCCCCAGTAGAGGATGAAGAGGTGGCTCGCGATCGGGTTCAGCCCGGCCTGCACCAGCGCGGGCGCCAGCAGGATCGACAAGAAGATGTAGCAGGCCGTGACCGTCATCCCCATTCCCAGAACGAAGCTTGTCACGGCGCCCGCAATCAGCATCAGCGACACGTTGCCATCCGCATATAGCAAGAGCTCGCGCGAGAAGGCGCCCGCCACCCCGGTATAGGACAGCCCGCCCACGACGAGCCCGATCCCGGCCAGAACCGCGACAAGGTTCGAGACGTTCACGGCCACGTCGAGCAGAAGATCCTTGGCACGTGCGAACGTCAGCCGCGTCTCTTTGCGGAAGGCGGTCGCGACGATCATCACCACCGAAGCGTAATAGGGCGAGCGCGACTCCATCCGCAGCCCCATGAGCACGAAGACCAGCACCACGAGGCTGAGCAGATAGGGCCAGCCGGCTTTCAACACCGGCCAGATCGGCGGCAATTCCTCGCGCGGAAGCCCCTTGAGGCCCCGGCGTGCGGCATACATATCCACCTGGAAGAGCAGCGCGATGTAGAACATCAGCGCGGGCAGGATCGCCGCAACCACGATGCTGGAGTATTGCACGCCCAGGAACGAGGCCATGACGAAGGCCACCGTGCCCATCACCGGCGGCATCAGCGTGGCCCCCGTCGAGGCGCAGGCTTCGATCGCGGCGGCGTAATGCGCGGGGTATCCCACACGGCGCATCATCGGGATCGAGAACGGCGCCACGGTCAGGATGTTCGAGATCACGCTACCCGAAAGCGAGCCAAGAATCCCCGAGCCCATCACGGCCACCTTGGCCGGTCCGCCACGGCGGTGACCAAGGAGCGCGGTCGCGACCTCGATGAAGAATTCGCTGCCCTTGGTCGCGGTCAGCACCGAACCGAAGATGACGAAGCCCACGACCAACTCGGCCACCACCTGCATCGGAATGCCGATCACGGATTCGACCCCGAGGATATGCGCGCGCACAGTACTCACGGGCGAGAACTCGGTCCCCCAGAGGAAGCCAGGCATGTAATCGGCGTAAAGCGGATAGGCGCCGAACAGCAGTGCAGTGCAGAGCAGGATCGTTCCTCCCGCCCGGCGCACCCCTTCGAGCACGAGCACAAGCAGTATCGCCGCCATCGCATCGGCCAGCGGCGGGGCGTCGTATTCCCAGCCCTTCTGGATGATGTCGAGCCCATGCGCGCCGAGCCAGCCACTGCTGACCAGCGCGGCCACCACCAGGATGACGTTCAGGCAGGTGAAGCGTTGCGGCTGCATCCGGGCCGCGGGCAGCGTCAGGAAGGCGACCGCGAGGAAGATGCCGATGAGATAATAAAGGTAGGCGTTGCCCAGCGGCTGGAACCCGAAAAGGTTCAACAGGAACTGCTGGTTGATAGCCATCAGCACGCCGAGCGCGCCCAGAACCATGACGACGACCCGGGTCACCGCGTGGTGGTTCGGGCTTGCGGTCGCAGCGGGTGTCTGTTTCGGCGCAGGGGTGCCCGCTGCGTTGTCGGAATCCATGATCTTTTCCTGACCTGGTTAGACGGACCCCCGACGCGCAGGGCGCCGGGGACACTTGCAGGGTGCCAGACTCAGTTCAGGCCAGCGACGACCTCGGCGCGGCGCGCCATCCAGGCGGCGGCGAAGTCTTCGTCCGAAAGCCCCTCGTTCGCCGGCCTGAACGCGTCCCAGGCGGCAAGAAGCGCATCCATTCGGGCGATCCGCTTCACATTCCAGGCGTCATCCTCGGCGGTCCAGAGGCCCTTTTCCTTGAGGTAGCGGATCGCGCCCTCATGGAACGGCACGTCGATCGCCGGTTTGCCCGATTTCTCGAGCGCCCAGCGCCCCATCGTCGCGGTGCCGCCCTTGTAAAGGTCAAAAGTCTCGTCGAGGGCCTTGATGAAGGCATACACATCGTCGGCGGATTTATCGGGGGTCGTGGTAATCACCGGATAGCGATATGCCGCCATCTTGGCGATCTCGCCTTCCTTGAGGCCCGCCGCGACATCTTCATCGGAGGGGCTCATGATCGGCAGCACCTTGAGCAGCTTCTCCCAGCCATCCTTGTTGTCGGGCTCGAGCGGCACGTAGTGGATGCCGCGCGGGCTCTCGGCGAGTTCGTAGAGCTGGCTGGTGGTGGGCGTGGTGCAGGTCGCGTCGGATTCGTTGCGCGTCATCGACGACATCGCCGCCGCATAGGTCGGGAAGGTGACGACCTCGACATCGTCAAGCGTGAGCGCGCCAAAGGCGAGAATCGCCTCGCACTTCACGTTGACCGATGGGTTGCCCGCGACGAAAGCGATGCGCTTGCCGCGCGCGTCGGCCACGGTGTCGATCCCCGCATCCCCAGCCGCGATCAGTGTAATCCCTGCCGGACGCCCGGCGACCGCCCGCAGCGCGCGCGGGCCCCAGTCCTTGGTCGCGAAATCATAGGCGCCTTCCGAGACGAAGAAGGCCTCCGTCGCGAGATAGGCGTAATCGGCGCGGCCCTGGAGCAGCGGCTGAAGTCGGCCGATTCCGCTGCCCGAGGGCTGCAGCCGCACGCGGGTGCCGAACTTCTTGCCGAAAGCGTCGGCAATGGCCGAGGCCTCGGCATAGCCCGCCGAGCCCACGTCATAGGACGTCCATACCATCGTCTGCGGCAGATCCTGCGCCGACGCCGCCAGCGTGTTCAAGGCCATCAGGCCGCACGCGGCGGCCATGCATTTCAAAGTGGTCTTCATGTAGTCCTCCCTGTGAAGTGAGAGCAGGTCGTGGGGTCGATCCTCCTTCGCCCCCTTCGAACCGGGCGCCCGTCAGGCCCGCGCCGATACGAAAACCTTTCTCGCTTGGTGAAGACTGCCGGACTGGAAAACATGTTTCAAATGCATTATGAATATATCAGAGATACCAACGAGGCATGAATGGACTTTCGGCAGCTGCGCAATTTCGTTCAGGTGGTCGAGCTGAGCAGCATCACCGCCGCCGCCGAACGGCTCAACATCGCGCAGCCCGCGCTCAGCCGTCAGGTCAAGGCGCTTGAGGATGAGCTGAACGTCGCGCTGCTGCGCCGCCATGGGCGCGGGGTGATGCCCACCGAAGAGGGGCTGTGGCTTGCGCGGCGCGCCCGGGCCGTGCTTGAGGATGTCGAGGATATCGCCGACGAGATTTCGGGCAGCCGCGCGCGGTTGTCGGGGACAATCACGCTTGGGCTGCCACCCACCGTGTCCGAGATCCTCGCGACCCATATGATCGAGCGCACGATGGAGGTCTATCCAGACGTGAAACTGCGCATCATCTCGGGGTTCAGCGGTCATGTGCAGGACTGGCTTTTGCGCGGACGGATCGACCTCGGGGTCGCCTACGAGGGCCAGAAATCCCCCTCGATCAAGGCGCAACACATCCTCATGGAAAAGCTGTTTCTAATTCAATCGGCCAAGACCGAGGGCGCACATGATGGCCTTCCGATCCCCTCGCGCGAAGCGCTGTCGGCGCCCTTGATCCTGCCCAATCCCGAGCACGGCCTGCGGGGGCGCGTGGAATCGATTGCGCATGACGAGCGGATCGACCTCAATGTCGTGCTCGAGATAGATATCCTGCCGACGATGCTCGCCTTCGTCGAGCGCGGACTGGGCAGCACGATCCTGCCGCTGGTGAGCGTGACCCCTCAGGTCCGCGAGGGGCGCCTGATTGCACGGCCGATCGTGCGCCGGACGATTGATCGGAGGCTCGCGCTGATGACGCCGCTCAACCGCCCCGGTTCGCGGCTGATCAGCAGCTTCGCGGAGTTCCTGACCGCCGAAGTGCATGCCATGGTAGCCTCCGGGCAATGGCCGGGAACGACCCTGTAACGGCATCTCATGCCGCGATGGCATGACGGACTGCCTCGTCATCCGCGCAGGAACATGAAATGCTCCTAGATGACCCCGCACAGGATCCCCGCCGCGAGCCCCACAAGCCACAGCGCCAGGATCGACAGGCAATAGGGTCCGTTCCAGAGCGGCCCGATGACATTGCTGCTGCGCCCGATGATCGCCGATCCGATGACCAGCGTGGTGATGAAAGGCGAGAGCCCGATCACCGCAGTCCACCCCCCGGTGATGGCCAGCGCGATGGCAGTCGTACTCAGCCCCGGCACTGAAAGCTGCGCAGCAATCGCTCCGAAGACCGAGGCCGTGATGATCGGATTGACCCCGATCAGCGCAAGCCCGAAGGTCGACAGGCACAGCCCCAGCACAAGCATGACAGGCCCGAGCCCCAACACCGAGATCGCGCCGCGCAGTTCCTCGGTCGGGATCAGCACCAGGAGCACCACGGGCAAGAAGCCCGCCGAGGCGAAGACCCCGACCTCGGCCCCAGGGTCCGAAAGTCGTCCCCAGGTCGCGCGCGCGGCCTCGGCGACGCCGACCCGCGCCCCGCCCATCGCCCGGTGCCCCGCCCACGCTGACCACGCCAGCGCATAGCAGGGCACCGCCAGGATCAGCGCCTGCTGGAAGCTTAGCGGGGTGAACGCGTGGGTCAGAAAGACGCTCGCACCAAGTGTCAGGACGTGTCCGACCAGCAGCGCAGCCCCGCGCCAGCTGCCGGGGGGCGGGCTTGGGCGCGTGAAGTTCATCCGGCGAAACCGCCGCCCCTCCCAACGATCAAAGCCCCAGCCGATGGCGACAAAGACGAAGGACATGACGAAGCCGATGGGCCCGAAGTCTGTATAGGTCACCCCGGGCAGCGTGATCAGGATCGCGTTGGTGGCAAAGCCGAAGGGAGACCACAGCGAGATCAGCGAAAAACCTCGGATCACCGCCAGGGTCATGCGCCGCAGCCGCATCTCGCGCGCATCGGGCGGCAGTTGCGTGGCGGCGTCCGAGCCCATGGAGCGCTTGGTGAGGTCGAGCAGCAGTGCAAGCCCGCCGAAGTTGATCAGCACGCCGAAGAGATGCCCACCGAACGTCAGCGCGAGATAGCGCCGCGACGCGGGCTGGTTGGTGACGAAAAGCCCCGCCGCGCGGACTTCGGGCGCGATCGCAGCGGCCGAGCGCAGCGTGCCGAGCATGGCAATGAGCGCCGAGAGGAACAGCATCCGGTCGAGCGCGCGCCAGAACACCTCGGCGGGCACCCCACGCCCAAGGGCGAGCGCGGCGACCGCTACCGCCAGCAGGATCGGAACCCAGGTCCCGATCCGAAACTGCCGCCAGGCAAGCCCGAGGAAGACGACCAGCGCCACGGTGGCAAGAACCGTCAGCCCGCGCGTCTCGATGAAGACAAGGACGAGAGCAACAGCCATGACGAAGGCCATGCAGACCCTGCGCATCCGCGCCGCAAGCGGCGCACCGTCCCCCGACCCGCAACCGGGGGGAGCCTCCCCCCCGGTGATCAGCATCCGCGAAATCGCGGCGGTCTTTTTTCGGCGAAGGCCGCGCGCCCCTCGGCGGCGTCGGCGCTGTCGAGCAGGATCGGCTGCAACGCCTGTTCATATTCGAGCGCGGCGGCAAGATCGCGTGAAAACCAGTCGAGCACAAATTGCCGTGGCAGTGGCGCGCCTTGCGCCTCCTCAAGCGCCAGGCGACCGGCCAGATGCACCGCGTCACCGGCCTCGGCCAGCTCATCCACCATCCCCATGTCAAGCGCCTCGGCTGCGTTCACCACGCGGTTGGTCAGGATCAGCCGCCGCGCCCGCGCCGGTCCGATCCGCGCGGGCAAGGTGCTGAAAAGCCCCATGTCCGGCATCAGCGCGATCTTGGTGAAGCTCGCGACGAAGCGCGCCTCGCGCGAAGCGACGACCACCGGACAGGCCATGGCGAGTGCAAGACCGCCCCCCGCCGCCCAGCCCTCGATTGCCGCAACCAGCGGTTTGGGAAAGCGCGCGAGCCGGGTCACCACATCGCCAATGACGGCGAAACGTTCGCGATGCGCGGCCAGGCTGCGCTCACCCTGATCGCGAATATCGCCGCCTGCCGAGAAACACCCGCCCGCCCCAGTCAGAACGACCGCCCGCACCGTGTCGTCGCTCGCCGCGTCCGACAGCGCGGCCAGCAGTTCGCGCCGCTTTGCGTGACTGATCGGATTGCGGCGCTCGGGTTCATTCAGGGTGATGACGCGAAGCCCTTCTCCCTGGTCCTTGATCTCTATGCTCATACCGCCTCCCTCAACCTGAAGAGCCCGTTGCTGATCACGACCTGATCCCGTTCAAGCACCCGCGTGCGGAACGAGCCATCGCGCCAGATTTCGGTGCGCAGCGTCTCCCCCGGAAAGACGACCGCGGTAAACCGCGCGTCCATCGAGCCAAACCGCTCCGAATCATAGTCGCACAGCACCGCCAGCAGCGCATGCGCCGCGCAGCCAAAGGTGCAAAGCCCGTGCAGGATCGGGCGTTCGAACCCTGCCTTGGCCGCGACACGCGGGTCGAGGTGCAGCGGGTTCGGATCGGCGTTCCAGCGATAAAAGAGCGCCTGATCCGGCCGCGTCGGCGTGTCGAAGACATGATCGGGCGTCGTGTCGGGCAGCTGATGACTTGCCTTCACCGGTCCCTGCGGCCCCCCGAAGCCCCCGTCGCCGCGCAGGAAAGTCGTCCCCCGCGTGGTCGCGAGCAGCTCCCCGGTCCTGGCGTCGCGGAGCGTCTTTTCGGAGTAGAGCAGCGCGCCGCGTCCTTCGCCCTTGTCGATCAGCCCCGTCACCCGGGTCTTGCCGATCACCGTGCCCTCGGGTGGGAGCGTGCGGTGGACAGTCATCCCTTGCTCACCATGGACGAGTTTGAGCGCATTCACCCCGGTCTCGGGGTTGCCGAGCCAGAACCCCGGATGGCCCAGCACATTCGCAATCGCGGGCATTGCGCGGCTGTCATCGGCCAGTGCGCCGACATAGGGCAGCGCGCGCATATCGAGCGGGTCCTGGCCCATCCCGACGGTCAGGCCGTAGCGCGCGACTTCGGCCAGACCATAGCTTTGGCGCACCTCGGGAATGTCGAAGCTCATGAGGTGGTCATAGTCAATCGGCATCGGCCATGGCCTCCCGTGGTTCGAGTTCGATCACCGCATCGAGCGCATAGGCCCCCTGCCCAGCCGGCATCGCCAGCACCGGGTTGAGGTCGATCGACACCAGCCGCGCGCCCGCGCCTGCGGCAAAGACCGAGAGCCGCGAGAGCATCTGCGCGAGAGCGTCGATATCTGCCGGGGGTTGGCCGCGCGCACCCTGCAAGATCGCGGCGCCGCGGATGGAAAGGATCATCTCGCGCGCGGTTCCCGGGCCGAAAGGACAGGCACGAAGGGCAACGTCGTTCAGCAGCTCGACGAAGATCCCGCCAAGCCCGAAGACGGCCACCGGCCCGAAGGTCGGGTCGCGACTGATGCCCATCAGGCATTCGACCCCGCCCGAAAGCTGCCTGGCCACCAGCACGCCGTTCACCACCGCACGCGGCGCATGTTCGGCGGCCGCCGCGACGATAGTCGCATAGGCGTTGCGAACCCCCTGCGCGTCTTGGATGTTGAGCTTGACCGCACCGATGTCGGATTTGTGCAGGATATCGGGCGAGAGGATCTTCATCACCACCGGATAGCCCAGGTCCTCGGCCGCGGCGATCGCGGCCTCGACGCTTTGCACGGCGCATTCGGGGGCGGCCGCGATCCCGGCGCGGGCCAGCAGCGACTTGGATGCGGCCTCGTCCGGGGTTGCAGCCGGAAGGGTGACGGGGGTCACCGGGGGCAGCGGGATCGTGCCCTGACCGCGCGCGGCGCCAAGCCGCAGCACCGCATCAAGCGCGCGCACCGCCCGGCAGGGGTCATTGAACACCAGGATCCCGGCGTCGTCATAGCGGCGCAAGACCTCCTCCTCGCCAAGCGCACAAAAGGCGATGATACGGTCGGGGAACGCCCGGCGCAGCGGTGCCATCGCCTCGAGGATCACATCCGCCATCGCCCGGCTGCCCGCGACATAGGTCAAAAAGCACAGGATCGCGCCATAACCGCCGTCCTCGAGCCCCGCGCGGGTGAACTGTTCCAGAAGCGAGGGATCGTTCAGCGCCTGCGCGGTGCAGTCGAGCGGGTTGACCGGCGAGGCATAGGGCAGAACCGCCTTGAGCGCGGCCTGCGCCGCCTCGGGCATCGCGGGCATCGGCAGACCGACGCGCTCGGCCTCATCGCTCGCCACGATCCCCGCGCCGCCGCTGACGGTGACGATGCCGAGTGAATGCTGCGCTGGAAAGACCCCTTTCGAGGCGGCATAGGCGATATCCATCATCGTCTCGGGGTCGCGCAGAATAATCGCGCCATGGTCCGAAAGCACCGCATCGGCCACCACCGCATCCCCGGTAAGCGAGGCGGTGTGCGAGGCCGCCGCCCGTGCGCCCACTGCCGAGCGTCCCGATTTCAGCGCCAGCACCGGCTTGCCGGCAGCCCGCGCCACATCGAGCGCGGCCAGCAGCGCGGGGGCATCGTTGATCGCCTCCATATAGGTGCAGATCACATCGGTCGTGTCGCTTTCCGCCATCCAGCCGATCGCCTCGGCCACGGTGATGTCGGCCTCGTTTCCCGTCGTGATCAGCACCGAACAGCCCAGACCCCGGTCGCGCGCGAGCGCCCCAAGATGCGCCCCGAAGGCGCCCGATTGGCTGGCGATGCCGATATTCCCGGGCTTCGGAAAGCCAGTGTCGAGCGAGGACGAGAAAGTGCCGTAATAGCCAATGTCAACGTTATAGACCCCAAGCGTATTCGGCCCGAGCAGGCGTATTCCGTGCGACCGCGCAAGATCGACAAGCACGCGTTGTGCGGCCTCGCCCTCGGCGCCCACCTCGGCAAAGCCCGCCGAAAAGAGCGTCGCCGCACGACAGCCCTTGCGGCCAAGCGCCGCGATGGTCTCAGGCACAAGTTTCGCCGGCACCGCGATCAGCGCGGCATCGGGGGTTTCGGGCAGATCGGCCACGCTCGCATAGCACGGCAGGCCCTGCACCGTCTCGCGCCCCGGGTTCACGGGCAGGATCCGCCCGGCATAGCCCGCCCGCAACATAGCCGCGATCGGGCGCCCTCCAATCCGGGTCACGTCATCAGAAGCACCGATCACCGCAACCGAGCGCGGCGCGATCAAACGGTCGATATGGGCAAATCTGCTCACAGCACTGCCTCCGACCCGAGAATGGCCGTGCATTGGCTCGACAGCGTGCCGCCGTTGCCATGACACAGCGCGAGGTTGCATTCTGCGATCTGCCGCGCGCCCGCGTCACCGCGGATCTGCGCGACCGCCTCGGCAATCAGGAAAAGCCCGTACATCCCCGGATGCACACAGGAAAGCCCACCACCATTGGTGTTCACCGCAAGCTCGCCGCCCGGCGCGATCCGTCCGCCCTCGACAAAGCGTCCGCCCTCGCCCTTGGGGCAAAAGCCCAGGTCCTCGAGGAAGAGGATCGTGTTGATGGTGAAGGCATCGTAAAGCATCACCAGGTCGAGGTCCGCCTGCGTGACGCCGGCCATCTGCATCGCGCGCGGGCCGCTTTCGGCGGCGGCGGTGGTGGTTAGATCCGGCATCGCCACGATCGAGCGGTGATAGTTCGCGCCCCCGGCCCCAAGGAAATAGACCGGCTTGCCGGGCAGATCCCTGGCCCGATCGGCGCGCACAAGGATGCAGGCCGCCGCGCCATCGGTCACCAGACAGCAATCGGCGGCAGTCAACGGGTCCGAGATCATCCGCGCCGACAACACCTGATCCTTGGTCAGCGGACCGCGGGCAAAGGCCTCGGGGTTGAGGTTGGCCCAGCCGCGCGCGGCCAGCGCCACATCGGCCAGCTGCTCGCGCTTGGTCCCGAACTGCGCCATGTGCCGACTGGTGGCCAGGGCATAGGCTGTGATCGGATGGCGTGGCTTGTAGGCGGTTTCGTGCCATTGCGGTTCGCTCATCGAGACAAGCCGCCCGCCCGCCGTGCGCTGGTTCGAGCCGTAGCAAATGAGCGCCACGTCGCACAGCCCGGCCTCGAGCGCGAGGGTCGCCTGCAACAGATGCATCTCGAAGCTCGAGCCGCCGACATTGGTGCCGTCGAAGAACTTGGGCTTGAGGCCGAGATATTCGACGACGCTCATCGTCGGGAAGGCATGGCTGCTGGTCGCGGCGAAGACGCCGTCGATATCTTGCAGCTTCAGCCCGGCATCGGCGACGGCCGCCACGGCGGCCTGACCGAGCAGCTCCATGGCCGAAAACCCGGGCGCCTCGCCGACGCCCGCGGTGGCCATGCCGACGATCGCGGTTTTGCCGCGCAAGTTATGATGGCTCATGCCGCGCCCTCCTCGATCAGGTCGAAGACCACGCGAGGGCCCTCTTCGGTGGCTTCGATGCGCGCCTTGACCCGCGCGCCGATCGAGGCAGTTTCCACCGCAGGCAAGCTCGACATCATCCGCACCCCTTCGTCGAGGTCAATCAGCGCTACGTTCCACGCGCCGTGACGCGCGCGATTGACGGTAATCGCATAGACCGTGCCGGTGCCGCGCACCGCGACCCAGGTCAGATCGGTCGCGCCCCGGGGCGTCACCACCCGTGGCCAGAACACATATTCGCCCGTGCTCGGCGCGTGCTGGATCATGAACCGGCCCTCGGCCAGATATCGTTCATACACGGCCTGTGGCCCGACTGCTTTCGCTTCGGTATCCATCCTCGCTCCTCCCCCGTCGCTTCTCAGTCTTTCCAGCCCAGAAACAGATGCGTCTGGGTGGTCACGCCCGCGACCTTGCCGTCGCCGCGCGTCAGTGTGACCTGCAGCACCAACGTCGTGCGCCCGACATGCACGGGCACACAACGTGCGCTCAACCGCTCGCCGACCTTCACCGGACGCACGAAGTTGGTCTTGGCCTCGACCGTGGTGTTCGAGATCTCGACGGGGCTGTTGATGAAGGCCGCCGTGCCTGCCGCAGTATCGGCAAGCGTCATCAGCGCACCGCCATGCAGCACGCCGTTGCGGTTTGACATCTGCTCGGTCACCAGCATCGAGCAGACGACCTCCTCTGGGGTGACGTGATCGAATTCGATATCCAGCAGCGCCGCGAACTTCGACACGGGCGGCATGTCCTCGAGGCTGCGGGTCTTGCGCTCCGTCATGGTCAAGCCGCCCGTCCGGCCAAGGTGCGGCGCGCGATCACCAGTTGCTGGATCTGACTCGTGCCCTCGTAGATCCGCAGCAGCCGGATATCGCGATAAAGTCGCTCAATGTCGTATTCGGCCATGTAGCCCGCCCCGCCGTGGATCTGCAGCGCACGGTCGGCGATACGGCCCGCGGCCTCGGTGCAGAAATACTTGGTGCAGGAGGCCTCGAGGATCGCCTTGCCCTCACGGTCGAAGGTGTCGGCAGTCGCCCGCACCAGCGCACGCGCGGCATGCAGCTCGGCCTGACAGTCGGCGAGCATGCCCTGCACCAGCTGGTGCTCGCCGATCGGCTTGCCGAACTGGCGGCGCGAGAGCGCATAATCGGTGGCGATGTCGAGCATCCGCTGGCTCTGACCAACCGCCATGGCGCCGACATGGATGCGCCCGCGGTCGAGCACCTTCATCGCGGTGCGGAAGCCCTGATGCAGTCGTTCCGGCCCGCCGAGGATCGCCGAGGCCGGCACGCGCACCCCCTCGAAGATCACGTCCGAAGTCTTGGTGCCGCGCTGACCGAGCTTGCGGTCGGGTTTCGAGACGGTAATGCCGGGCGTGTTTGCGGGCACAATGAAGGCCGACACGCCATCTGCGCCGGGCTTGTCCGCATCCGTGCGCGCAAAGACGGTGAAGAGGCCCGCCCTCACCGCATTGGTAATGTAGCGCTTGGTGCCGTTGATCACAAAGTCATCGCCATCGCGCCGCGCCGAAGTGCGGACGCCGCCCGCGTCCGAACCGTTATCAGGCTCGGTCAGCGCGAAAGAGGCGATCACCTCACCGCGCGCGATGTCGGGAAGCCAGCGGCTCTTCTGTTCGGGGGTGCCGTCCATCACGATCCCTTGCGAGCCAATGCCGACGTTGGTGCCGATCAGCGAGCGAAAGGTGAGCGACGCATAGCAGAGCGCCTCGATAAGGCGCGCCTCCTGCGGGACGTTGATACCGATGCCGCCGAATTCCTCGGGCGTGGACAGGCCGAAAAGGCCCATCTCCTTCATCTCGTCAATGATCTCCGCGGGGATATCGTCCTCGGCCTCGACCTGACGTTCCGCCGGGATCAGCCGGTCGCGGACGAATCGCTCCACCGCCGCCAGAAGTTGCTCGAACACATCATTATCGACACCTGCCGCCATTGCCTCCTCCTCCCAAAAGGTGCTTTCGATCTGTACTTGCCCTAGCAGATATATTCTGTATAGTAAATATAATTCTACTGAGGAAATGCCATGAGCGACGACGGCGGCCAAAAATTTGTCCCAGCAGTGCAGAATGCCGTGAGCATCGTGCGCCTGCTGGCATCACAAGGTCGCCCGATGGGCGCGACCCAAATCGCGCGCGAGACCGGGCTGAACGTCTCATCGGCATTCAACATCCTGCGCACGCTGACGCATGAGGGGCTTCTGAGCTTCGATCCCGAGGGCAAGACCTACCGCGTCGGCATGGGGCTGATGGAGTTCGCCACCCCGCTGCTCGGCGCGAATCCAGCCGATGTGATCCGCCCGATGCTGACCGCGATCGCGCAGGAATATCTCGTGATGATCGCACTCTGGCAGATCACGGGAAACCAGCGGATCGTGCTGACCGACCGCTTCACGGCGCCGCGCATCCTGCATGCGGTGCTGGCGCGCGACAGCCGCCTGCCCGTCTTCGCGGGCGCGGTCGGGCGGTGCTATGCGGCGACGATGGGGTTCGACAAGGCAGTAACAAAGAAGGGCTTCGACACAGTCATCTGGCAGGATGCGCCAAGCTTCGAGAGCTATTGGGCCGATGTTCTGGCCGCACGTGAGACCGGCACCGCGAGCGACCGCGGACAGCTTTTCCGCGGGCTCGACATCGTGGCGACGCTTGCGCGCGACGCCGACGGGGTGCCGCGGCTCGGGATGAGCAGCATCACCATCGCGGGGCAACAGACCGAGGAGAACCTGGCGCGCGTGGCCAGTGCCCTGCGCGGCGCGGCCGAGCAGATCGAGCGCTGCATCTTCTGCCGCCCTGCGCCGGGCTGAGGCTCTGTTCACGATCAAACGACCACGGACAAGACGGAGGATACATGTCTGAATCGAAACCCCTGGAAGGCAAAGTCATGCTGGTGACCGGCGCGGGCGGCGGCATTGGTCGCGCGATCGCGATGGAGGCGGCCAAGGCGGGCGCCTCGGTCGTGGTGAACGACATCGGCGCCGCGCTCGACGGCCGGCGCGAATCGAGCGCGGCGTCACAGGACGTGGTGGCCGCAATCGAGGCGGCGGGCGGCAAGGCGGTCGCGAATGGCGACGACGTCTCGGACCCGACGGGCGCACAGGCAATGGTCAAACAGGCGGTCGATGCCTTCGGTCGGCTCGATGCGGTGGTGAATAACGCCGGTATCCTGCGCGACTGCTTTTTCCACAAGATGAGCTATCAGGATTTCGACGCGGTTGTGAAAGTCCACCTCTATGGCACTTTCAATGTCAGCCGCGCCGCGGTCGATGTGATGCGCGAACAGGGATCGGGTAGCCTGATCCACATGACCTCGACCTCGGGCCTGATCGGCAATCTGGCGCAGGCCAACTATTCCGCCGCCAAGCTCGGGATCGCGGCGCTATCGAAGTCGCTCGCCCTCGACCTGCGCCGCTGGAACATCCGGTCGAACTGCATCGCTCCCTTCGCCTGGAGCCGGATGACCTCGTCGATCAAGATCGACAGCCCCGAACAGGCGGCGCGGGTCAACCGGATGAAAGAGATGTCGCCGGAAAAGATCGCCCCCGTCGCGCTTTACCTCGCCTCGGACGCGGGCGCCGAGACCACCGGCCAGATCTTCGCCGTCCGCAACAACGAGATCTTCCTGATGTCGCAGCCGCGCCCGGCCCGCTCGGTGCAGCGCAGCGAAGGGTGGAACATCGACACGGTCGCAAACCACGCGATCCCGGCGCTGCGCGGCAGCTATGTGCCGCTCGACGTCTCGGCGGATGTCTTTTGCTGGGACCCGGTGTGATCGCGCGCTGAGACGGCCCGGGCGGCATCGGCCGAACCCGAAAACCAGGACGCGGCCCTGCACCCCGGGCCGGGTTCGCATTTGCGCGCCCGAAGATCATGCCTTTTCGGCATGTCTGAAAGTCAATTCAGATATTTGATTTATGACTTGCCACATTCGATGGTCGGGCAAAGCGCGGTGAACCGCGCCGCAAGACCCCGAAGGAGGCACCGTGTACGACCAGTTCAAAGACGAATTTCAGGACATCCGCGATGCCGTGCGCGCGCTTTGTGCCGATTTTCCTGACGAGTATCACCGCAAGATTGACGAGGTCCGCGGTTATCCCGAGGAATTTGTCGAGGCGCTGACCAAGGCAGGCTGGATGGCCGCGCTGATCCCGGTGGGCTATGGCGGATCGGGGCTTGGCCTGACCGAGGCGGCGGTGATCATGGAAGAGATCAACCGCGCGGGGGGCAACTCTGGCGCCTGCCACGGCCAGATGTATAACATGAACACGCTGGTGCGGCACGGCTCCGAGGCACAGCGGCAGAAATACCTGCCCAGGATCGCGAGCGGCGAGTTGCGCCTGCAGTCGATGGGCGTGACCGAACCCACCACCGGCACCGACACCACCCAACTCAAGACCACCGCTGTCCGCAAAGGCGACAAATACGTCATCAACGGCCAGAAGGTCTGGATCAGCCGGGTGCAGCATTCGGATCTAATGATCCTGCTTGCCCGCACCACACCGCTGTCGGAGGTGACGAAGAAATCCGAGGGGCTGTCGATCTTCCTCGTCGACATCAAGGACGCGATGAAATCGGGGATGACGGTGCGCCCGATCCTCAACATGGTCAATCACGAGACAAACGAACTCTTCTTCGACAATCTCGAAATCCCCGCCGAAAACCTGATCGGCGAAGAAGGTCAGGGGTTCAAGTACATCCTGACCGGCCTCAATGCCGAGCGGACGCTGATCGCGGCGGAATGCATTGGCGATGGCTACTGGTTCACCGACCGGGTGGTGAAATACGTCTCCGAGCGCACTGTCTTCGGTCGCCCGATCGGCCAGAACCAGGGCGTGCAATTCCCCATCGCCGAGGCCTTCATCGAGATCGAGGCCGCGAACCTGATGCGGCAGAAGGCTTGCCGGCTTTATGATGCGGGCCAGCCCTGCGGAGCCGAGGCGAATATGGCGAAATACCTGGCAGCCAAAGCCAGCTGGGAGGCGGCGAATGCCTGCCTGCAGTTCCACGGTGGCTTTGGCTTTGCCTGCGAATACGACATCGAACGCAAGTTCCGCGAAACCCGCCTCTATCAGGTCGCGCCGATCTCGACCAACCTGATCCTGTCCTATGTCGCCGAACATATCCTCGGCCTGCCGCGGAGCTTCTGATGCATCCTCTCGACGGTATCAAGGTGATCGCGATCGAACAGGCCGTGGCCGCGCCCTTCTGCACCTCGCGTCTGGCGGATGCAGGCGCGGAAGTGATCAAGATCGAACGCCCCGAGGGGGATTTCGCCCGCGGCTATGACGATGTGGCGGGGGGCCAGTCGAGCTATTTCGTCTGGCTCAACCGCGGCAAAGCCTCGCGCACGCTCGATCTGACCTCGGCCGGGGGCCGGGCCGCGCTCGAAGGCCTGCTAGCCGGGGCCGACGTGCTCGTACAGAACCTCAAGCCCGGGGCGCTGGCGCGGCTGGGTTTCCCGTTCGAGCGGCTGACGCGCGACTTCCCCCGCCTGATCACGTGCTCGATCTCGGGCTATGGTGAGCATGGCCCGATGGCCGGGCACAAGGCTTATGACCTGCTGGTGCAGGCGGAATCGGGCCTGTGCTCGATCACCGGGGGGCCGTCAGAACCCGCGCGCGTCGGCATCTCGCTGGTCGACATCGCGACTGGCGCCACCGCGCAATCGGCGATTCTTGAGGCGCTGATCCGGCGCGGGACGACCGGACGGGGCGCCAACATCTCGATCTCGATGTTCGACGTCATGGCCGACTGGCTGACGGTGCCGCTGCTGAACCACGAAGGCGGCAAGAGCCCCAAGCGCGTGGGCCTCGCCCATCCCTCGATCGCGCCCTACGGCGTCTTTCACGCCAAGGATGGCGCGCAGATCCTGCTGTCGGTTCAAAGTGATCGCGAATGGGCCAAACTTTGCTCGGTCTTCCTGGAACAGCCCGAGCTTGCTGGCGATCCGCGGTTCGCCAACAATCTCGCGCGCGTGGCGAACCGCCCCGAGACCGATGCCACGGTGGCCGCGGGCTTTGCGCAGATGACCGCAGACGAGGCCATTGCAACGCTGCTGCGCGCCGATGTGGCGGTGGCACGGGTCAACGATATGGCCGGCCTGTCTGCGCATCCGCATTTGCGCCGAGTGCGCGTCGACACGCCGAACGGCCCCGTTTCCTACCCCGCCCCTGCGCCGCTTTGGGACGATGACGCGCGGGTCTACGGCCCGGTCCCCGCCCTCAATCCGCAGGAGAGCTGAGCAATGCAGGCCACACTCGACATTGATCGGCTGCGCGACTGGATCGGCCGCACCGAGGAAACCTCGGAGCTGTTGACCCCGACGGTGGTGCAGCGCCTTTATGCGACGCTCGACCGCGACGGACCGACCGAAGAGGGGGCCGTCGCGCCGCTTCTCATCCACCACTGCCTGTGCCAGCCCGCCGCGCCCACGACCGCACTTGGCCCGGATGGTCACCCTCCGCGTGGCGGTTTCGTGCCGCCGGTCCCCCTGCCCCGCCGGATGTGGGCTGGCGGTGCGCTCAGCTTCCACACCGCGCTGCGGATCGGTGAACGGGTAAGTCGGCGTTCGGTGATCGAGGATGTCGTGCTCAAGGAAGGCCGCTCGGGGCGGCTGTGCTTCGTCACCGTCTCACATCACGTCACCAGTGACGGGCGCGAGATCCTGCGCGAGCGTCAGGATCTCGTCTATCGCGACACCGCCCTCCCGGGCGCAGCGCCCAAGGCCCGGCCAGCGCCCGCCCCCGCGGGCACGGCACGGCGCGAGGTCTGGGCCGCGCCCGAACTGCTGTTTCGCTATTCTGCCGTCACCTTCAACAGCCATCGCATTCATTACGATCATCCCTATACGACCACCAAGGAGGGCTATCCCGGTCTCGTCGTCCATGGCCCACTGCAGGCAATGCTGCTTGCACAATACGCCGAGGAGCTGCGTGGTCGCGCGCCCAGCCGGTTCAGCTTCCGCAGCTTGACGCCGATTTTCGGGGAGGCGCCGTTTTCGCTGAATGCCCGCGAGGAAAACGGTGGCCTCAGCCTCTGGACCGCTGCCGCCGGGGGGCCGGTCGCTATGGAGGCACGGGCGGAATGGTGAGCCTCGAAACGATCCGGGCGCCGCTTTTCGTGCCTGCGGACCGGCCCGAGCGCTTCGCCAAGGCCGCTGCGAGCGAGGCCGATGCGGTGATCCTTGACCTTGAGGATGCGGTGGCGCGCGACGCCAAGGACGCAGCCCGCGCCATGCTGCGCGCCGATTTCACCGACAAACCTGTGGTGGTGCGCGTCAACGCGGCGGGGACGCCTTGGCACGCCGCGGATATTGCGGCGGTGCGCCATATGCACGTCGCCGCGGTGATGGTGCCGAAGGCAGAGGACCCGATGACGCTCGGTGCGATCTGCGCCGGGCTTGGGACGGGCGTGCCGGTGATGGCGCTTATCGAGAGCGGGCTGGGTCTTGCGCGGGCCCGCGAGATTGCGGCCCTGCCCGGCATCGCGCGCCTGGTCTTCGGCTCGATAGATTTTTGCGCGGACCTCGGCTGCGAGCACCTGCGCGAGATCCTGTTGCCGGCGCGGATGGAGCTCGTGCTCGCCGCGCGCCTGGCGGGCAAGCCCGCGCCAATCGACGGCGTGACCGCACAGTTCGGCGATCTGGCGGAAACCTGCGCCGACGCCGAGCATGCACGTGCGTTGGGGATGAGTGGAAAGCTGTGCATCCACCCCAGCCAGGTGCCGCAGGTGCGGCGTGCTTTCGCCCCCTCTGCAGCGCAGATCGACTGGGCCCGGCGGGTCCTTGCCTCAGGCGACGGCGCGGTCTCGGTGGATGGCGTGATGATCGACGAACCGGTCCGGCGCCGCGCCCGCAGCATCCTGGCGCAAAGCACAGAGGCCTGAACCCTACCGCCTCCATAGGGCGCTCCCGATGGACTCCCACTGACACCTCCCGCGCAAATCTCCGCAAGGAGCCCCATCGCAGCTTACGGAGTCAGCTGGAAGGTGGGGGCCGGACAGCGCTTACCGATCGCCTGCCCGGCTGTCCCCAGACTCGGCAGCGGGACGAGCTGTGGGGTCTGATCCGCAATGGGGTTTCAGCTTGTGTCGATACTTCGCCACCGTCCGGCGGGCCACGATGATGTCGCGCTCTGCCAACCACGCGGTGATTGACTTGTCGGTCAGGCGGCCAGGTTGCGCGTGCTGCGCAACACAGGTCGAGATCAGGGACAGCAGGCGTTGCTGGCTCACTCCGCTTGCGAGGGCGCCCGTGGTCGTGGAGCGGCCGAAGAACTGCGAGAGGGCAACGGTCCTGCCCTCGATACGGGCCGAGGCGTGCCTGACGATCCTTCCAACGGTTGTCTCGTGGAGGCCAAGCTCTGTTGCGACCATCCGGCGGGTCAGGGGCGACTGGTCCGACGGGTTGCCGGCAATCGCGGTCGATTGCCGGGCGACGATGCAGCGCCCGACCGCAAGAACCGATCGGTTGCGCAGATCCAAAGCCTTGGCGAGATGCTGCGCGCGGCCCCAGGCTGCGGCGAGTCCGGGAGACAAGCGGCTGCCAAGACCGGCCCGAAACTCCTGATCCAGAACCAGCCCTGGCTGCGCCTCGGGGTTCAGCTGCACATCCCAGCCGGTCTGCAGGCGCAGGATCAGCAGCTCGGGGATCTGGCTTGGTGCGTGCTGCCAGCCAAAGGCTGCCCCAGGTCGTGGGTCAAGCCGGCGCAGCTGCGCCAGCATCTGGGCAAGGCGGGCAAGTGACACCCCACATTGTTGCGCCAGATCCTGCTTTTCGCCTGTGACGATCAAGGGAAGCCTTGCAAGCAGGCGGCGAAACTCGGGGGTCAACGCGCCCTGGCTGTCCAGTTGCAGCGACAGGCAGTCCGCCAGATCGCGGGCGAACAGGCCCGCAGGCTCGGCCCGCTGCATCTGCTGCAGAACGGCCTCAAGCCGTTCTGGCGGCACTCCGCAGCGGCGCGCAATCTGGCTGGGGCTTTCGGCCAGATATCCGGTGGCGTCCAGATCCTCGATCAGGGCGCGCGCAAGACGGCGATCTTCCCTGCTCGCGACAAGCCCGTCCAGCTGGCGCAGCACGTGCTCGATAAGCCCCGGGGCCTGCGCCGCGGGCTCGGCCATGGGAGGGCCGGGGGGCGCCGATCCCGCAGCACTCGCCCACTGGGGCGGTTGCAGCCGCAGAAATGGGTTTGCATCGGCCTCGGCCGTCAGCGCGCCCAGCAGATCGGCGGGGCCAAGGCTGACGAGGTGCAGCGCCTGCTGGACGGTCTGGGACAGCCGCCCGGACTGGCGCAGCTCGCCCTTGATGCGGCCATCAAGCCGCATGGCCGCCGTCTTGCGGCGCTTTCGCGGCGCGTGCCGGACTGTGCAGGTAGAACCGGGCAAACCCCTTGGCCAGCGCCGACGCATCCAGCGGCGGGCCCAGTGTCGCCAGCGACTCCGCGACAAGGGGCCGGGGGAAGGCCGCGACTGCGGTGCCGGTCAGCAGGCCGCGCACATAGGCCGGGTCAAGCTCTGGGTGAACCTGCACCGACAGCGCCGGAAAGTCATAGAGAAAGCCACCGTTTGGCGAGGCGGCCGAGGACAGGATGCCCGCCGCGCCCGGGGGGGCGGCCACCACCTGATCCTGATGGAAAGACAGCGCGGCCAACGGTGCGGCGCCGAACAGCGCCTGACCGGCGGGCTCGACAGCGTGCAGGTGCCGGCCGATGGTCCAGCCTGCCGGGGCACGGTCCACCCGGCCGCCGAAGGCCTCGGCCATCAGCTGATGGCCAAAGCAGATGCCCCCGATGGGAACGCCTGCCGCGGCAAGCGCAAGGACATGGGCCTTCAGATCGGCAATCCAGGGCTCCCCGTCATGCACCCCGGCGCGCGATCCGGTGATCAGCACCGCATCGACCGAGCCCGGCTCTGGCGGGGCCTCGCCCCCGGCGACAAAGCTGCGCGAAAAACGGGCCTGCGGCAAGGCGGGGGCCAGCCAGCGTTCGAACATGTCGGCATAGCTTCCGAACCGCGCCTGATCCTCGGGCGTCGGCCGGTCTGCCTCATAGATGCACAAGCGCATTCGGGCCCCCTAGCTGCGCTTGTCGCGCGTGACGACGACAGAGATCACGATCAGCACCAGCGAAGCCAGCACGATCAGCGTGCCGACCGCGTTGATTTCAGGCGTCACACCCCGGCGCATGGTGGAGTAGATATACATCGGCAGGGTGTTGTCGCGGCCGGTCAGGAAGAAGGTGACGGGGATCTCGTCGAAGGACAGGACAAACGACAACAGCCCTGCCCCGATGATCGCCGAGCGCAGATTGGGCAGGGTCACGTAGATGAAGGTGCGCAGCGGGTTGGCACCAAGATCGCCCGAGGCCTCGGCCAGGGATCGCGGCAGGCGTTGCAGCCGGGCGTAGACTTGCGTGACCACCACGCCGAGCAGGGCCGTGGCATGGCCGAAGATCACGGTTTCCAGCGACAGCGGAAAGCCGAACAGGCTGAACATGTTCAGCATGGAAATGCCGGTGACGATGCCGGGCAGCGTGATCGGCAGCAGGATAAGGCGGCGGAACAGGGTCTTGCCGGGAAAGTCATAGCGGTTCAGCGCCATCGCGGCCGCCACGCCCACCACCAGTGCCAGAAGCGTGGCGAAGGTGGCGACGTAGAAGCTGTTCCCGACCGCTGTCTGCAGATCGGCGTTGGCAAAGAGCTTGCGATACCACTCCAGCGTAAAGCCCGGAATGGGCCAGGTCAGCGACCGCGATGAGGAAAAGCTGAAGGTGATCAAAACCCAGATCGGGATGTAGAGAAACGCCATCAGCAGCGCAACAAAGGTCATGAAGGCGGTATCGGCGCCGTAACGCGAGATCAGCCCGCGCGAGGTTCTTGCGGTCATGTCAGCTTGCTCCTACGCGGGAGGACCGTTCCAGTCGGTCGGACAGGGACACGATCGACAGCACGATCACCAGCATCACGACCGACAGTGCCGACCCCAGCGGCCAGTTGAGCGCAGAGCCGAACTGGGTCTGGATCACGCTGGCAATCAGGTTGCCATCGGGTCCGCCCACCAGAAACGGGGCGATGAAATCCCCGAACGACAGGCAGAAGGTCAGCGTGAACCCTGCCGCGATGCCCGGAGTGGACAGCGGCAGGGTGACCTTCAGGAAGGTCTGCCACGGGGTCTGGCCCAGATCGGCCGAGGCTTCGGCCAGGTTCGGGGGGATGCGTTCCAGCGCGGTGTAGATCGGCATCACCATGAACGGGATGAAGATATAGGTCAGCGTCAGCACCATGGCGAACTGGTTGTACAAGAAGATGTCCGACGGCGCGTCGGTAAGGCCCGACCACATCAGGAACGAGTTCAGGATGCCCTCTGTGCCCAGAATCGTCTTCCAGATATAGGCGCGCAGCAGGTAGCTGACCCACAGGGGTGCGATGACCGCCATGTAAAGCCAGGTCCGCACCCCGGCCCAGCGGCAGCGGAACACCAGCCAATAGGCGAATGGATAGGCCAGCGCGAGCGAGGCCACCGACACCAGCGCGCTGATTTTCAACGTGCGCAGAAGAACTTGCAGATACTGCGGGTCACTGAACAGCGTGGCATAGTTGCCGAACTGAAAGTCTGGTCTGAAGGTCGGATAGGTCTTGGACCAGAAGCTGTAGGTGCCGATGATGGCATAGGGCACCAGCATGAACACCACGATCCAGGCCAGCGGGATCCCCAGCACCAACATGCCGGAAAGGTGACGGCGCACAAAGGTCATGACCGCACCTCGCCGGGAAAGACGAAGATGTTGTGCGGCGCGATTGCCACGCGGGCCGGGGTGCCGGGTCTGGGAATGGCGCTGCGCACCAGCGTATCGGCCAAGAGCGTGTCGATGAACAGGCTGTCGCCCGTGGGCAGTTCAACGGAGGTCCGCAGGCCAAGGCCGTAATAGATCACCTCGGCGATGCGGCCTTCCAGCACGTTCGGCGCGGTTTCGCCTTCGGCCAGCAGGCGGGTCTTTTCCGGGCGGAAGCCCAGCGTCACCCGCGCGCCGGCTTGCGGCGCTGTCTCCGTCAGCACATCGACCCCCGCGCCGCCGCAGTTGAACGTCGCGCGGCCGGCCCCGGTCCGGGTGACGATGGCGGGCAGGAAATTGGTCGTGCCGATGAAGTTGGCCACATAGGGCGAGGCGGGGTGGTCGTAGATATCCTGGGGGCGCCCGTCTTGCGCGACGCGGCCCTGCTCCATCACGATGATGCGGTCCGACATGGTCAGCGCCTCTTCCTGATCGTGGGTGACCATGATGAAGGTGATGCCGACCTTTTCATGCAGATGCTTCAGTTCGATCCGCATCTGGTCGCGCATCCGCGCATCCAGCGCCGACAGCGGCTCGTCCAGCAGCAGAACCTTGGGCCGCCGCACGATGGCGCGGGCTAGGGCAATGCGCTGACGCTGCCCGCCCGAAAGCTGGTCCGGCCGCTGGTCGATCTTGTCGGGCAGGCCGACAAGCTCCAGCGCCTCGGCCGCCCTGGCGCGGGCCGCGGCGCGGCGCTCTCCGGCCATCTTCAGCCCGTAGGCAATGTTCTGGCCGACGGTCATGTGGGGGAAAAGCGCATAGTCCTGGAACACCATGTTCACCTCGCGGCGATAGGGCGGGTCCCAGGTCACGTCGCGGCCGGCAAGGAGGATGGTGCCCTGCGTCGGCTCTTCAAACCCGCCGATCATCCGCAAAAGCGTGGACTTGCCGCAGCCAGACGGGCCGAGCAGGGTGACGAACTCGCCGTCCTCGACGGAAAATGACACATCATCGACGCCGATGATGGTTTTCGAGTAATGCTTCGAAAGGCCCCGAAGCTGGATGATAGCTGCCATGTCGGCCTGTCCCCATTGGTCATGTTGGAGTGCGGCGGAGCAGCCAAGCCCCCGCCGCACCCGGGTTTATGCAGCTTATTGCGCCTTCACGGCGTTCCAGGCGTTGACATAGGTTTCAAACCGATCGCCAAGGGCGGTCCAGATCAGCAGGCTGTCCAGATAGTCGGGGTCATCCTGATGCAGGGCGGTGTATTGCTCGGGCGACATGCAGCTCTTGGCTGCCGCCGCGTTGACCGCGGAATAGCCGTTCACATTGGCCACGCCGCACTGGCCCTGCTCGGACAGTTGCATGTTGAGGAACTTGTAGGCGCACTCCTTGTTCGGCGTGTCCTTCACCACCATCCAGCTGTCCATCCAGCCTTCGGCCCCTTCGGTGGGGATGAATTCCACCACCTCGATACCTTCGGCCGCCAGCAGGCTGGACTGATATCCCGCCCATGTGTTCGAGATCACCACCTCGCCGGCCTTGTAGACGTCCACCAGCTCCCCGGCCGTGGCCCAGTATTTCCGCACCAGCGGCTTCTGTTCGACCAGCGTCGCCTTTGCCGCCTCGATCTGCTCGTCCGTCAGGTTGTAGATGTCCATGTCGCCATTCTTGCGGGCGGCCACATAGATCGCGCTCTTGTCGTCCCACAGCGAGATCTTGCCCGAAAGCTCCGGCTTCCACAGATCGGCGATCGAGGTGGGCGGCGTGGTGAAGGCGTCCTTGCGATACATGAAGGCGATGGCACCCCAGCTGTAGGGCATCCCGTAATAGGCGCCATCGCGCTGAATGCCGGGCAAGGACAGGAACTTGCCATAGATGTCGTTCCACCCGGCAAGGGCGGCGGTGTCGAGCGGTTCGACCACACCCAGATCGATCATCAGCGCCGTGGTGTCGATGGACGGGGTAATCAGGTCATAGACCCCGCCGCCCGCCAGCAGCTTGGGCGCGAAATCGTCATTCGATCCGACATAGGTGGCGCTGACCTTGCAGCCCGTGTCCGCCTCGAACTGCGTGATGAAGGAGGCATCGGTATAGCCTTCCCAGGTCAGCACGTTGACGGTGCCTTCGGCCAGCGCGGGCCCTGCGCCAAGTGCGAGGGCAAGAAGTGAAGTCAGGGTTCTTTTCATCATGTCTCTCCGTTGTTGGGATTGTTCCGGCCCGTTCAGGGCTCTTTTCGGGTGGTTTTTCGGACGATGGTGCCAATATCGATCCCCAGCGCCGCGGCGGCCTTGCGCTTGCTGCCATGTTCGCGGATCGCGTCGGCGATGATGTCGGCCTCAAGGGCAGCCATGCGGTCGCGCAGGCTGCCGGTCGGTGGGCTGGTCTCGGCGGGTGCGACTGGCAGCGCCTGGGCCTGCAATCGGCGCGGCAGGTCTTCCTCGTCATCGCCCAGCACGCTGATCTGTTGCAGCAGGTTGGACAGCTCGCGGATGTTGACGGGGTATCGGTAGGCCTTCAGCCTTTGCTGCAGCGCATCCGACAGGATCAAGGGCACGCTGCGGCGCTGGTTGATGGCGGTCAGGAAGCGTTCGATCAGATGGTCCAGAAGCTCGGGCATCTCGCGCAGCGGCTTGATCGGCATGTTGACCACCGCGAGCCGGTAATAGAGATCGGTGCGAAAGCTGCGGTCTTCCGACATTTGCAGAAGATCGCGGTTGGTGGCCGAAATGAAGCGCACATTCACCCGGCGCGGCTTGGTCGAGCCGACGCGCAGGAACAGCCCGTCTTCGAGAAAGCTGAGAAGCTTGGCCTGCATGGTCAGGGGGATTTCGCCGATTTCGTCAAGAAACAGCGTGCCACCTTCGGCCGCTTCGATCAGGCCCTTCTTGCCCTCGGTCGAAGCCCCGGTGAAGGCGCCCTTCTCATAGCCGAACAGCTCGGATTCAAACAGGCTCTCGGGAATGGCGGCACAGTTCACCGCGACAAACGGGTCGGTCGCGTTTGACACAAAGCTGTGCAGGTGGCGGGCGATCTCGGTCTTTCCGACGCCGCTTTCGCCGGTGATGATGACGCGCGCGCCGTGCAAAAGCGCCCGCTCGCCGCGCGCGATAATGCGGTCGAGATAGGGCGACAACTGGCGCTGGCGCGAGAAATCGGGGCGCAGGCGCCGTTCGACAGTGGATGTGAAACTGGCCGGGTCGCGCTGGCCCGAGGCCATGCGGCGGGCGTGATCGAACACCGACAGATCGCGCAGGGTGATGACCACTGCCCCCGGCACCTCGGCCACCCGGCGCAGGGTGACGAAGATCGACCCGATGTTGTCGGACCGGATGATCACCTCGCCGGCACGGGCCTCGGCCAGCATTTCCAGCACCGGCGCCCAGTTCAGCGGACTGTCGATGACCACCTCGGCCAGAGGGCGGCCGATGGCGCCCTTCCCCGACAGGCCCGCAATCGCCGCAGCCTCGCGGTTCAGCTGCGCCAGCCGGGCAGCGGGGTCCAGCACCAGAACCCCGTCCGGGGAGGCGTCGAATGCGGCGAGCAGGAGCCGCGCCCGCTCGCGCTCGCCCTCGGTGGCAGAGGCACCGGCCAGCACCTGCGGGGCGCGCGACATGCTCATCGGCCCCCCGCATTCGCCGTCAGGCGCGCGCCGCGTTCCACCGCACGCGGGACATGACGCAGGCAGATCGCCAGCATGGTCTCGCCGCGCAGGTCGAAGGTTTGCGCGGTGCCTTCCACCTTGACCCCCCCGCCCGGCAGACGCACCAGCGCCACGAAGGGTTCGCGGGCGGTGGAGCCCACCGACACGCGCGCATCGGAGAAGAGCCGGCCCAGAGAGGCCGGAGCTTCGACCAGGTCGTCGAAGCGTTGCAGGATCAGCCGGTCTGACGGCGCCTCGAACAGCGCCTCGGCCGCCATGTTGGCGAAGACGAGGGCGCCGCCCGGGTCCACCACCAGCACCGGGTCCGGCAGGGCGGCCAGCACCACCTGAAGGAAGGCGATCTCGCCCCGCAATTCGGTCTCTCGGCGGATGTGCTTGGAAACATCGCGCACCGTACCCCACATGCGGAACAGCCGGTTGCCCCGGATATGCCCGCGCACGTCGTTTTCCACGTCGATGAACAGCCCGTCATAGCGCAGATCGCGTGAGGGCGTGCCGTTCACGTCGAAATCTGCCCGGATCAGGCGGCGGATGAAATCCTCGTTCTGCGGCGTGCGGGGGAAGGTTTCCGCCACGGGGCGGTTGTTGAAGTCGGCGCCCGGCGGCGTGCGGTAAAGCCGCGCCATCGCCTCGTTGCAAAACCGCCAGCGCGGGCCGTTCTCGAACACCTGCCGGACGATTTCATGTTCGGGGGCGGACAGATCGACAGGGTCGGCCCATTCCATGCACCATCCCGCATCCGCCGAGGCGGCAACGATGCCCGACAGCACCTCGTTCGCTTCGGCCAGGGTGGCGACATCGTCCAGCTCGCCGCCCGCGGGCCATTTGCACAGCCGCAGGCACAGCCCGTGGGCCACATCCTCGAAAAGTTCGGCCACCGCCGTCGTCGGAACCAAAGTCCCGTCTGCGGCGCGCAGCGTCAGCGGCAGAACCCGCGGCAGGGGCGAGAGCGCGGCGAATTGCGCCGCGATCCGCTCCCGGGCTTCGAGCGTATAGGCCCGCGCCCAGGGGGTGCCCTCCGGCTCGGTCAACCCGAGCCGGAGGGCCTGTGTGTCATCCATCGACACGAAGCTGCCATCGGCGGACAGCACATCGACCATCCGGCCCGGAGGGACCCTGAGGGGAGCATCTATTGGCGTCACGGCTTCACCTTTCCGATGCCTTTCCCGGGCATCACGGCACACAGTGCAGATAGCGCTCCACGTCCCAGTTTGTCACTTCGCGCAGGAAGCGGGTCCATTCGTCGCGCTTGTATTCATCGAATACCTCATAAAGCCGGCCGGGAAGCGCCGACTTGATGACCTCGTCCTTTTTCAGGGCTTCGAGGGCGTCGTGCAGGTTCAGCGGAATCAGCTTCACCGGCTCGCCGGCCTGCCAGACCGAGGTGACATTGCGCGATTCCGGCGGGCCGGGGTCGATCTGGTTCTTGATGCCGTCGTCCATGGCCTTCAAAAGCGCGCCGCAGAACAGGTGCGGGTTCACCATGCTGTCCACCGCGCGGAACTCGAAGCGGTCGGGCGACGAGATGCGGATGGTGCAGCTGCGGTTCTGCAGGCCCCAGTTGGCGCCGATGGGCGCCCAAAGCCCATAGTCGTTGAATCGCCGGTAGCTGTTGACGGTGGACGCGCCAAGGCAGGTCAGTGCGTCGATATGCTTCAGGCTGCCGCCAAGGATGTGGTGGCCAAGCTCGGTGGGCAGCCAGCCGCCGTCCTTGTTCTCGAACTCGTTCACCCCGCCCTTGGAGTAGTGGAACAGCTCTTCCATACCCGGCAGCTCGCCCGGCACCAGCGCCTGCATCTCGCGGCTTCCGCCCGTCCAGACCGAGCAGTTGTGATGGCAGCCATTGGCGGCATAGCCCATGAAGGGCTTGGCCATGAAACAGGCGATCAGGCCGTTCTGCCGGGCCACCTCGGCGCAGATCTGCCGATAGGTGGTCATCCGGTCGCAGGTGGGCAGGGCGTCGTCGAACTGGTAGTTCAGCTCGATCTGGCCCGGCGCGTCCTCGCAATCGCCCTGGATCATGTCGAGACCCATGGCCAGAGCATAGTCCGACACCTGCTTCCAGATGTGGCGGGCCTCTTCAAACTGGCCGATGTGATAGGCAAACGCCTGGGTGATGCCCTCATAGGGGCGAACCTCGCCCTCCTTCGGCTTCAACCACAGCATCTCGGGCTCCAGCCCCACACGCAGGTGCAAGCCGTCATGATCGGCGCGGAACTGCTGGTCAAAGCGCTTCAGGTTGCCGCGCGTGTCATGTTCGTAATACTGGCCCGGCGAGTTGTAGTCCTCGAGGCTGTAATACAGCGTGCAGAACACCCGCGCGATGCGCTTGTCCCAGGGCAGCTGGCAAAAGGTATCGGGATCGGGCAGCGCGATGCATTCCATCGCATTGCTGTCAAAGCCGATCAGGTTGCCCTTGAAGTCCGGCGTGACGTTGGCCACACCGCCCATCCAGGTCTGCACGCCCTTGCGCGCCTGCGTCTCCCAGTGGCGGGCGGGGGCGGCCTTGCCCATCACCCGCCCGGTGATCGAGATATACTGATAGTAGATATAGTCGATGCCCATGGCGTCGATCTTCTGGCGCACGCGCTTGACCAGTTCGGCCCGGCCGGGGGCCTCTATGTCGCGGTGATAGTCGGTATCGGTATGCACTTGGTCTCTCCCTGTTGTCTCTCAGGCCTCAAGGTAGCGGGCGCGCTCTTCGGCGCTGACCGCCTTGGCCAGGCTGGCGTATTCGGCGCGGCAGGCGGCCACGAAGTTGTCGGTGAAGGCATCGCCCCAGATGCGGCGGACGGTGGCGCTGGCCGCCATGCGGTCGGCGGCATCGGCCAGGTCGCGCGGAAACCGCTGCGCGCCTTCGGGCACATGGTCCGGTCCGGCCGATTGCGTGGCGGCGGGGGCAGGCAGCTTGCGTTCGATGCCGTCCAGACCCGCGCCCAGCATCATGGCGAGCGTGAGGTAGGTGTTGCAATCGGCGGGCGGCACGCGGAACTCCAGCCGGGCCGAGGGGCCGGCATGCGGGACAGAGCGGACCGCGACGGTGAAGGGATGTTCGGCCCAGGTCAGCGATTTCGGCGCCCAGCTGCCCGGCGCCAGGCGGCGATAGGCGTTCACCGTGCTGGTGCACATGGCAAAGGCCTCTGGCACGATCTCCATCATGCCCGCGATGAACTGCCCGGCCAGCGCGCTGGTCTTGCCATCGGGGGACGAGAACAGGTTCTGCCCGCTTTTCGCGTCGCGCAACGACAGGCAGCAATGGCCGCCGATGCCGGGATATTCCGCGCCCAGATAGGGCATGAAGCTGGCGGTCTTGCCCTGCTTGCGCGCAAAGGATCGTGCGGCCAAACGGAAGAAGGCGGCGTCATCGGCCGCGCGCAAGCCCTCGGTGGCCGCCAGAGTGCCCTCCAGACAGCCCGGCCCCAGTTCCACGCCAAGCCCGTGCAGGGCGATGTCATGGCCCAGCACTTCGGCCTCGAAGGCGGCAATGAAGGCGGCTTCGGCATTGGCGGTGGTGCCGGACCAGCACTTGTTGTCGGGCGCGAATTTCTGCAGCCCGTTGAAGCCCTTGGCCCGCACGGTCTGCGCATCCTCATTCAGGATGATGACCTCGAACTCGAAGGCGGCATCGACCTTGAGGCCCATGCGCGCCGCCCGCTCGATCTGGCGGCGCAGCACTTGCCGGGGCATCACCTCCTTCGCGTCGCCCGACAGCTCGGCGATCATCGTCACGGCGCCGGGCTCGCTCGGGTTGCGACGGATCGAGTCGGGGTCGATCTCGACAGTCTCGGTATAGAAGCGGCTGCCGCCGAACAGGTTGTCCGCGGTGTCCCAATGCGCGATCACATTGGCAAAGCGCGGGTCATCGGCCCATTGCAGGAACTGCTCGCGGCGCAAGCGGCGCTCGCGGAAGACCGAGGCAAGGTCGAACTGCCCTACATGCACGACCTTGGCGTCCAGTCGGTCCAGTGCGTCTTTCAACTGGGTCATCACACTCTCCCTTTCATGGCGGTTCATGCCGCCACTGTTTCAGTCAAGGCCCGTTCCAGCCGCGCCCGGTGCTGCGCCAGGGCAGCGGGGGCCGCGCCAAGGCCCAGAATGCCCACGGGTTTCCCCGCACGGCGGTATTCGATCAGGCATGGCAGACGGCCCAGGGCGGCCAGGCCGCCCTCCAGCACCTGCACTTCGTCGCCCAGGCCCGGGGCGCCAAAGCTTTGCAGGCGCAAGCCGTGCTGGTCGCTCCAGAAGCCCGGCAGCGGGGCAAAGCGGGTCGGGGGTTCCACTCCGGCACCCCGCGCCGCGATGGTTTCGGCGGCGCGCCTGGCGGTCAGGCCGGGGATAGACCAATGCTCGACCCGGCGCGGGGTCGCATCGAACAGCGCGTTGGGGAAGCGGGCCACATCGCCTGTGGCAAGGATGCGGTCGCTGCCCTCGGCGGTCATCGTGGCGTCACAGAGCACGCCGTTCGACAGGTCCAGCCCCGCGCCGGCCAGCCATTCGACATTCGGAACGGACCCCACCGCCTCGACAATCACATCGGCCCCGATCCGGCTGCCATCCGACAGGACCACCGCCCCATCCTCGGCCCCCGTCACCGCCATCCCGCAGCGCAGGTCCACGCCGCAAGCGCGGTGAAAACCGGCGAGCGCCGCCGCCACCTCCGGCCCCAGCGCCGCCAGCATCGGCTGCGCCAGCGGTTCGACCACAGAGACCGACAGGCCCAGCTTCACCGCCGTTGCCGCAACCTCGCAGCCGATGAAGCCACCCCCCACCACCAGCATCCGCGCGCCGGGGCGCATCCGCGAGGCAAGTCGCGTGGCATCGTCCACACTCCGCAGGACATGCCGCTCCTCGGCGCCCGGCAAGGCCAGGCGCCGAGGCCGCAGGCCGCTGGCGGCGATCAGCCAGTCATAGGCCAGAACCCCGCCGTCACTCAGGTGCACCACCTGTCGCGCCGCATCGGTGGACAGCGCCCGGACACCAAGCCGCCAGGTCACCGCATCCTCGGCCAGACGGTGCCGGAAGGTCAGCTTGTCCAAGGCCGCCTCGCCCGCAACCAGCCCGGCCAGCGTCTCCTTCGACAGCGGCGGGCGGTTGTAGGGCGGATGCGCCTCGTCCCCGACGAGCGTTACCTGCGCGTCCGGAACGGCCGCCAGCACCGCCTCGGCGCTGCGCAGCCCGGCCAGCGAGGCCCCTATGATGAGGACGCGGGGCCCCACGATCAGCCGTCGATCACGATGGCCTGCTCGGGGCAGGCATCGGCGGCAGCTTCGACGCTGGCGCGCAGGGTCTCGTCGCACTCGGCAAGCCAGACCAGATTGCCATCTTCGGCGAAGGAGAACACCTCCGGGGCAGCGATGACGCACTGGCCGTGCAGCAGGCAAATCGACATGTCTACGTGAATATTCATTCCGCTATCCTCTTGATTTGTTGACCATCAGGCCTTGTCGAAGGCCAAGGGCATCCTGATCGCCCCGGTATTGCCGCTGTCCGGCAGCCAGATCACCTCTCCTGCATAGCGCGGGTTCTTCATCCGGGCCGCCATCAGCGCCAGCGCGGCCGTCATGTCACCGCGGGCGATGAAGTGGCCGAGGCAATGGTGGGTGCCGCCGCCAAAGCCGAAATGCGGTTTGCGGGTGGCGGTGATGTCGAAGGTCTCTGCATTCTCCATCGCGGCAGGGTCCGTGGCCGCGGCCTGGCCCCACAGGTGCAGTGTGGTCCCTTCGGCGATCTTCAGGCCCTGAAACTCGAAATCCTCGGTCGCGCCCCGGGTGACCCAGGTTGTGGTGGGACGGGTGCGCATCACCTCTTCCACCGCCGCCTTGGCCAGCTCCGGCCGCTCGCCCAGCAGCGCCCATTGGTCGGGGTGCTGCACGAACATGTCCATCGCCAGGCCGATCTGGTTGCGTGTGGTGTCGATGCCGCCAAAGATCGCGAGGACGATCATGTCCAGCATTTCCTGCCGCGACAGCTGGTCCGGGTTGTCACGATTGGCATTGACCAGCATGCCGATGAAGTCTTCGGACGGGTTCGCCTCGCGCTCTGCCACCACCTCTTCGGCATAGGCGAACAGGCGGGCGACCGCGGCCTCGATCTTGGGCAGGTCTTCCTTGAAGGTCACGCCGAGGGCCAGGCCCATATCGCCGGCGATATCGGCCAGATCACGCCATTTCTCGAACGGCAGGCCAAGCAGATCGCAGATCACGCCCGTCGCATAGGGCTCGGTGAACTCCGCGATGAAATCGCACTCCCCACGGTCGATGAAGGCGTCGATCAGGCGGTTTGCCAGTGCCTGGAACTTGGGCTGCAGATCGGCGATCAGCTTGGGGCTGAAGGCCGGGTTCGCCATCCGCCGCAGCCGGGCGTGCGTATCGCCCTCGACGCAGAGCAGCATGTTGCACCACCAGGTGGCGAACTTGCCTTCCGTCACGCCGTTGTGCTGCGGCCAAAGATGGCTGCCCTGCCGCAACTTCGGATGGCGCAGCATCTTTTGCACTTCGTCATAGCGCAGAACCGCCAGGCCATAGGGCGTGTGAGCATACCAGTTCAGCGCCCGGGCATCCTTGACCTGCTGCGACCGTATCGAAAAATCAGGATCGGCGACGTTGAGATAGGCTGCTTCGGCAAGGGTTGTATCGGTCATGACTGACTCCCGGTTAAAGCGCGTTCCCTCTCCTAGATGCAGGTTCGGTGCCAAACTTGGACAAATTCTGGTAACCATCTGTTAGGTTTGAATAAATAAAATTCCGCCCCGGATGTTGCCGCTTCGGGGCTGCCGTTGCCCGGGCTCTTTGCTGCGATCTTGCATTGATCGATGCGCGTTTGCATCGGGGGCCGATCCCTGGGGGCGCGGAATATGCTTGCCCAAAGGCGAACCCTGGTCCGGGAAGCTCGCGTTCAAGGGCTCGCTCCATGGGGCGGCAAGGTCCTCGGCCCCTGCCCTGTCGTCGGTGTATCATCGCCAGTGGCGCGGATGGCCGCCAGCGCCGCGTCGCTTATGCGTGCGAAGCGGTCATCAGACGCGTGGAAATGCTCGAGGCCGCTGACCTGGCAATGGCCGCAAGATCCAGATCGTGAGACCGCTTACTGGTATTCCAGTTAATTTGCCGTTTTCTCCGCGCCCACGTTTTGGGCGAAGGCTGGTGCGACCTGTGGCGGGGGTGCCAGCAATGGGCCGCAAGCGTGGCACTTACAGGGCCTCCGGGGCCATCTGCGACATTACGTCGCGGCGCAAGCGCAGAAACTTCATATCAACGCAACGGACGGTAGGTGGAATGGACTGAGCGTCAGTCGGCAAGCCGAGTTGGGGGTAGCGTATGTTTTCGTTGCAAGGACAGAAGGCACTGGTGGTCGGGATCGCCAATGAACACTCGATCGCCTGGGGCTGCGCGCAGGCGCTGAAGGCGCAGGGCGCGGACCTCGCGATCACCTGGCTGAACGACAAGGCCGAGCGCCATGTGCGCCCACTGGCCGAACAGCTCGGCGCCGAAATCATGATGCCGCTCGACGTGGCCCAGCCGGGGCAACTCGAAGCGGTCTTTGCCGAGATCACCCGCAAATGGGGCCGGATCGATACCGTCCTGCACTCCATCGCCTTCGCCCCGCGCGAGGATCTGCATGGCCGCGTCGTCGATTGCTCGGCCGAGGGCTTTGGCCTTGCGATGGACATCTCCGTCCATTCCTTCCTGCGCATGATCTGCCTTGCGGAACCGCTGATGCCCAATGGCGGCTGCTGCCTTTCGGTCAGCTTCTTCGGCTCCTCCCGCGTCGTGCGGCATTACAACATGATGGGCCCGGTCAAGGCCGCGCTGGAAAGCTCCGTGCGCTATGCCGCGGCCGAGCTTGGCGAAAAGGGCATCCGCGTCCATGCCCTCTCGCCCGGGCCGCTCAAGACCCGCGCCGCCAGCGGCATCGACCATTTCGACGAGCTTCTGGCCGCCGCCTCGGACCGCGCGCCCACCCACCAACTCGCCTCGATCGAGGATGTGGGGGCGATGGCCGCCTTCCTTGCCTCGCCCGAGGCCCGCAATCTGACCGGCGGTGTCCATGACATCGACGGCGGCTTCTCGATCACCGCCTGAAGGGTTTCACCATGGCCAATGTCTTCGATCTGTTCGATCCCGCGCAAAAGCCGCGGATGCCCCACCCCAAGACCGACATGGTGACCGCCCTGCTGGGCGCGCTGGAAAAGGCCGAGATCGGCGCCGGGTCGGAAACGCTCGACATCCTCAACACATCCGTCTCGCGCCAATCGGCCCGGATCAAGGACACCCATTCCCGCCGCGCCGATGAGACGATGAAAAAGGCCGGCAGCCTGATCGAGGTTCTGGGCCGCGCCCAATCCGAGGGCCGCATGGGCAAGGACCTCGCCGAATACCTGCGCGACGCGGCCGAGCGGATGATCCTGACGATGGACACGCTGCGCAAACGCGGCGACATCTTTCTGGAGCATGAGGCGGCGGGCTGCCCACCGGTACTGATCTATGATTACGAGGTGGTCATGGACGGCAAGGACCTGCCCTACCCGTCCAACTACATGCTGCTGAAGATCACCCCGCCCGAAGGCGTCACGGTGAACGACACCCGCCGCCCCTATATCATCATCGACCCGCGCGCCGGCCACGGCCCCGGCATCGGCGGATTCAAGGCCGACAGCCAGGTCGGCGTCGCGCTGCGCGAAGGCCATCCGGTCTATTTCGTCGCCTTCCGCCGCGAGCCCGAGCCGGGCCAGTTCATCTCCTACGTCACCCGCACCGAAGCCGCCTTCGTGCGCGAAGTAATGCGCCGCCACCCCGAGGCCTCGCGCCCGGTGATCACCGGTAACTGCCAGGGTGGCTGGGCGACGCTGCTGCTGGCCGCAACCAACCCCGACCTGACCGGCCCCATCGTCATCAACGGCGCCCCGATCGCGCCCTGGGCCGGCAAGGTCGGCGAGAATCCGATGCGCTACAATGCCGGCGTGCTTGGCGGCACCTGGATCCCGATGATGCTGTCCGACCTTGGCGGCGGCATCTTCGACGGCGCGAACCTGGTGCAGAACTTCGAGATGATGAACCCCTCGCGCACCCTGTTCCGCAAATACACCGACCTCTTCCGCGACATCGACAAGGGCGACACCGCCTTCCTCGAGTTCGAAAAATGGTGGGGCGGCTTCTTCTTGCTCAACGAATCCGAGATCAAGTGGATCGTCGAACAGCTCTTCATCGGCAACCGCCTTGTCAAGAACGAGGCCCGCATCGAACCCGGCCGGCCCATCGACCTCAAGGCGATCCGCGCGCCCATCGTGGTCTTCGCCAGCCACGGCGACAACATCACCCCGCCGCAGCAGGCGCTGAACTGGATCGCCGAGACCTATTCCGACGTCAGCGAAATCCGCATCCGCGGCCAGCGCATCGTCTACATGGTCCATGATCAGGTCGGCCATCTGGGGATCTTCGTCTCCTCCAGCATCGCCAAGCGTGAACATTCCGAGGTTGCCTCCACCCTCAAGACCATCGAGGCGCTGGCCCCGGGGCTCTATGAGATGCTGATCGAGGATGTGACCGAAAAGGACGGCCACAAGACCTTCACCGTCGGCTTCGCCGAACGCACGCTCGATGACATCCGCGCGCTGGACGATACCGTGGCCGACGAACGCCCCTTCGCCGCCGTCGCCCGCGCCGCCGAAGTGCAGGCGCAGCTTTATGACACCATGTTGCGCCCCATGGTTCGCTCGATGGTCACCGAAACCGGCGCCGAGATGAGCCGCGCCCTGCATCCGCAGCGCCTGACCCGCGCGCTGATGTCCAGCCGCAACCCGGTGATGCACACGGTCGAGATCGCCGCCGAAAAGGTCCGCGGCGCCCGCACCAAGGCCGCAGACACCAACCCCTTCCTCGCAGCCGAGGCCTTCTGGGTGCAGGCGACCGAGAACGCCATCGACTTCCTGCGCGACGCCCGCGACATGCAGTTCGAGCTGACCTTCTTCTCGCTCTGGGGGACGCCCTGGGCCCGCGCCTTCGGGCGCACCCATGAAACCCGGCGCACGCTGAAATCCGAAGATGAGCTGCGCGGCCTGCCGGAAGTTTCGACCGCGCTGATGAACATGGACCAGGGCGGCTTCCCCGAGGCGGTGATCCGGATGCTGGTGCTGCTGGCCGAGAACCGCGGCGAGGTCCGCCGCGACCGGCTGGAACGCTCGGCCAGGGTGCTGACACAGGACGAGCCGTTCCGCAGCCTCGGCGCGGAACGGTGCGCGATGATCATCCACCAGCAGACACTCATCGCAACCTTCGAGCCGGAAAACGCCATCGAGACCCTGCCACTGCTGCTGCAGGGTCCCGAAGAGCGCGCGCTGGCGCTGCAGATCGTGCAATTCATCCCCGGCGCGATTGACGAGATGTCGCCGCGCACCCTGACCCTGCTGCACCGCTTCCATGACGTTCTGGGCGTGCCCGCACTCAACCAGAACGTGACCGAAGACCCGCTCTCGGCCAGGGCCGCCGGGGAGCCCGCCCCGCCGCAAGGCGGGGTCGTGCGGGCGCCGATGGTCGAGGCTGGCGTCCCCGGACCGGCAGCCGAGAGCCTGCGGCAATCGCGGCCTCGACCGAGACTGTGACGGCGAAGGCCCCCGTGCTAGAAGCAGCGCCAGCCGCTGACGAGGCCCCTGCCCCTGCGCCCCGGCGGCGCAACGGCGCGGCCCAACCCTAACCTGAAAAGACCTGAAATGCGCCTGACCAACCGAACCTACGACGAGATCCAGCCCGGCGACAGCGCCGAGCTGCGGCGCCTGATCACCCAGGACGATCTCTATGTCTTCGCCGTCTCCTCGGGCAATACCAACCCGATGCATCTGCAGGACAGC
>Ga0209024_1000403_pt1 | contig 76914 bp, 65 predicted proteins | sample AutmiccommunBRH5_FD_187380 | JGI IMG/M metagenome (GOLD analysis project Ga0209024, IMG submission 187380) | Deep subsurface microbial communities from Mt. Terri, Switzerland - Autotrophic microbial communities BRH/5 (SPAdes) (version 2) | ecosystem: Environmental > Aquatic > Deep subsurface >... | reverse complement strand
CGCATATGCTGCTGGCGCGCACCACGATCATTCCGCACCGGGAGCCGGGGGCGCTGGTCACCGGCGGGCTGTTCCGCTTCAGCCGCAACCCGATCTACCTTGCCGATGCGCTGGTGCTGGCGGGGGTGATCGTGCTGCGCGATGCAGCCCTGGCGGTGCCGCTGCTGCCGCTGTTCATGGCGGTGATCCAGAAGCGCTTCATCTTTGCCGAGGAGGCGCGGCTGCGCGCCGCCTTTGGCCCGGACTTCACGCACTACGCCGCCCGCACCCGCCGCTGGCTGTGACCTGTGCGCACAGGCAGGGGTTTCGGGTTGTTGCACCGCGGCGTTTCGCTTGTGATAGTTTGTTGCGCAATGTTATGACTTCGCGGCCAATTCAGGTCCACCGAGGCTGAAAGGCCCAAGCGACTGGGGGAGAGACAGTGAAGATCGGGGCACCGAAAGAGATATTTCCGGGTGAAGCGCGCGTTGCGATGACACCTGACTCGGCGCTGCAGCTGCAAAAGCTGGGGCATGAGTGTTTTGTGGAGGCCGGGGCCGGCAAGGGCGCGGGGATTTCGGACGCGGCCTATGCCGGCGCCGGGGTGACGGTGCTGGCAGATGCCGCGGCGCTGTTCGCGGCGGTCGACGTGGTCGCCAAGGTGCGCCCGCCCGTGGAGGCCGAGGTGCAGATGCTGCGCCAGGGCCAGACGCTGATTTCCTTCTTCTACCCCGCGCAGAATGCCGAGCTGCTGGAGCAGGCCAAGGCGCAGGGCGCCACGGTCATCGCCATGGACATGGTGCCGCGGATCAGCCGCGCGCAGAAGATGGACGCGCTGTCCTCGATGGCGAACATCGCCGGCTACCGCGCGGTGATCGAGGCGGGCAGCAATTTCGGCCGCTTCTTCACCGGGCAGGTGACGGCAGCGGGCAAGGTGCCCCCCGCGAAAGTGCTGGTGGTGGGTGCGGGCGTTGCCGGGCTTGCCGCGATCGGCACCGCGACCAGCCTCGGTGCCATCGTCCATGCCTTCGACGTGCGCCCCGAAGTGTCCGAGCAGATCGAATCGATGGGCGCGAATTTCGTGTTTCTGGAGTTCGAGCCGACGCAGGACGGAGCCGCGACCGGCGGTTACGCCGCGCCTTCGTCACCTGAGTTCCGCGAGAAGCAGCTGGCGAAGTTCCGCGAGCTGGCGCCCGAGATGGACATCGTCATCACCACCGCCCTGATCCCCGGCCGGCCCGCGCCCAAGCTGTGGACCGAGGACATGGTGGCGCTGATGAAGCCCGGCTCGGTGGTGGTCGACCTTGCCGCCGAGCGCGGCGGCAATTGCGACCTGACGGTGCCGGACGAGAAGATCGTGAGCCCGAACGGCGTGACCATCGTCGGCTATACCGACTTCCCCAGCCGGATGGCGGCGCAGGCCTCGACGCTCTATTCGACCAACATCCGCCACATGATGACGGACCTGACCCCGAAGAAGGATGGCGCGATCTTCCAGAACATGGAGGATGACGTGATCCGCGGCGCGACCGTGACCCATGATGGCGCGATCACCTTCCCGCCACCGCCCCCGAAGATCGCGGCCATTGCCGCCGCGAAGCCGAAGGAGAAGGTGCGCGAGCTGACGCATGAGGAGAAGCGCGCGGCGGAAACCGCAGCGTTCAAGAAGCAGACCCGCGATCAGGTGGCGCTGCTGGCCGTGGGCGGCGCGCTGCTGCTGGCGGTGGGGCTGGTGGCGCCTGCCAGCTTCATGCAGCATTTCATCGTCTTCGTGCTGGCAGTGTTCATCGGCTTCCAGGTGATCTGGAATGTCAGCCATTCGCTGCACACGCCGCTGATGGCGATCACCAATGCGATCTCGTCGATCATCATCCTTGGCGCGCTGATGCAGGTCGGGTCGGGGAACTTCCTGGTGATCTTGCTGGCGGCGCTGGCGATCTTCATGGCGGGCATCAACATCTTTGGCGGTTTCCTGGTCACGCGCCGGATGCTTGCCATGTTCCAGAAGTCGTAAGGAGACACGGGAATGGATTACGGCTTCACAACCGCCGCCTATGTCGTTGCGGCGATCCTGTTCATCCTGTCGCTTGGCGGGCTGTCGGGGCAGGAGAGCGCGAAACGCGCGGTGTGGTATGGCATGGCCGGCATGGCGCTGGCCGTGGCGGCGACGCTGATCGGCCCGGGCTCGGGCCTGTGGCTGCTGTCGCTGATCATGATCGCGGGTGGCGGTGCCATCGGCTGGGTCGTGGCGCAGCGGGTGCAGATGACCGCGATGCCGCAGCTGGTGGCGGCGATGCATTCGCTGGTCGGCCTGGCGGCGGTGTTCGTCGGCTTCAATGCCGATATCGAGCTTGGCCGGGTGCTGGCGATGGAACCGGCGGCGCGGGCGGGGCTGGAAGGCTTTGCCGCGGTGCTGGCGCACAAGACCCCGGTCGAGGTGTCGATCCTGCGGGTCGAGGTGTTCCTGGGCGTGTTCATCGGCGCGGTGACCTTCACCGGATCGGTGATCGCCTTTGGCAAGCTGGCGGGCAAGGTCAACACCGCGGCGCAGAAGCTGCCGGGGGGGCATATGCTCAACGCCGGGGCGGCGCTTGGATCGGTGCTGCTGGGGGTGCTCTACTTCAACGACGCGGGCATCTGGTCGCTGATCCTGATGACGCTGCTGGCCTTCTTCATCGGCTACCATCTGATCATGGGCATCGGCGGGGCCGACATGCCGGTGGTGGTGTCGATGCTGAACTCCTATTCAGGCTGGGCGGCGGCGGCGATCGGCTTCAGCCTGGGCAATGACCTGTTGATCGTGGTGGGGGCGCTGGTCGGCTCCTCGGGCGCGATCCTCAGCTACATCATGTGCAAGGCGATGAACCGCAGCTTCGTCAGCGTGATCCTGGGCGGGTTCGGAGGCACCTCTGGGCCGGCAATGGAAATCTCGGGCGAGCAGATCGCCATCGACGCCGAGGGCGTGGCGGCGGCGCTGAACGATGCGGACTCGGTGATCATCGTGCCGGGCTACGGCATGGCGGTGGCACAGGCGCAGCAGTCGGTGTCGGAGCTGACGCGCAAGCTGCGGGCGGCGGGCAAGACCGTTCGCTTCGCGATCCACCCGGTGGCGGGGCGACTGCCGGGGCACATGAACGTGCTGCTGGCGGAAGCCAAGGTGCCCTATGACATCGTGATGGAGATGGACGAGATCAACGAGGATTTCCCCACGACCGACGTGGTGATCGTGATCGGGTCGAACGACATCGTGAACCCCGCCGCGCAGGAAGACCCGAACTCGCCCATCGCCGGAATGCCGGTGCTGGAAGTGTGGAAGGCCAAGCAGGTGTTCGTGTCCAAGCGCGGGCAGGGCACCGGCTATTCGGGGATCGAGAACCCGCTGTTCTTCAAGGACAACACAAGGATGTTCTATGGCGATGCCAAGAAGTCGCTGGATCAGCTGTTGCCGATGATCGACTGACGGTCCGGCTTCGAGGTTGCAGGGCGCCCCGCGGTTGCGGGGCGTTTTGCGTTTCTGGCTGCGGAAGAAGGGGGGGCCGTCTGCCCCCCTTCACCCCCCGAGGATATTTGGAAAAGGCAAAGGGGAAGGGAGCTGCGCGCCCCTGCCTTTGCCTTTTCCAAGTATCCTCCGGGGGTCCGGGGGTGGAAAACCCCCGGCGCCGGGGGCGGGCGTTGCACAAAAGCAAGTATGCGAGGGGATGCCGCGTGGCGTGGCAATTTGCACGCGCGGGACGCAGGCCGCGCGCAGTAGTCCTGCACCGATGAGGAGCCGATGATGACCCCGTTGCAAGACCACCCCCTGCGCTATGCGCTGACCAACGAGCTGCATGCGCGGCCCTTCCCCTCGCTGGAGGCGCCGTGCGAGGCGGTGTATCTGGCGATCAAGCAGCCCGTCGATGCGGCGAACCGCGACCGCGGCGCCGACCGCGCGCATCTGCTGGCGCTGCTGGACCGGCATGGCGCGGTGCATCCGCAGCCGGAGGCGACGCATTTTTCCTGCACGCTGGGGCGGCATGACCTGAAATGGGAGAGCCATACCGAGTTCGTGACCTATTCCGCCTTCTCCTCGGGGCTGGCGGAGCGGGCCTTCGATCCGGCGCTGGCCGAGGTGTTCCCGGCGGCCTGGCTGGCCGGGGCACCGGGCAAGCGGCTGGCGGCGGTGACGGTGCGGGTGGAGTTCATGCCCGAGGACCCGGCGGAGATCATGGCGCGGCTCGACCAGTGGTTCGTGCCCGAAAGCCTGGCTTGCGCCACCATCATCGATGGCGGCGCGGTGGTGGCGGGGGATTTCCGCATCGATGCCGCCGGGCAGATGCGCTTTGCCGTCTTCGTGCGTCCTGGCACCGGCGCGCGGCGGGTGGGGCGGATCGTGCAGCGGCTCTGCGAGGTGGAGACCTACCGCGCCATGTCGATGCTGGGGCTGGGGCGGGCACGGGAGTTGACGGCGCGGCTGAATGCGCTTGACCCGCAGCTGTCGTCGCTGGTGGTGGGGATGACGGATGAGGCGCGCCTGTCGGAGGAGACGCTGCACGCGTTGCTGGCGGTGTCGGCCGAGCTCGAGGGGCTGGCGATGCAGCACAGCTTCCGGTTCGGCGCGACCGGGGCCTATGAGGCCATCGTGCTGCAGCGGATCGAGGTGCTGCGCGAGACGCGCTTCGAGGGGCGGCAGACCTTTGGCGAGTTCTTCATGCGCCGCTATGACCCGGCCATGCGCACGGTGAAATCGGCCGAGCGGCGGCTGGTGCAGATGGCGGAGCGGGCGACGCGGGCTGGCGAGTTGCTGCGCACGCGGGTGGATGTGGAACGCTCCGCCCAGAACCAGCGGGTGCTGGAGAGCATGGACAAGCGCGCCGACCTGCAGCTGCGCTTGCAGCACACGGTCGAGGGGCTGTCGGTGGTGGCGATCAGCTATTACGCGGTCAGCCTTGCCAGCTATCTGGTGCTGCCCTTTGCCGAGGCGGCGCATCTGCAGAAGTCGCTGGTCACCGCGGCGCTGGTGCCGCTGGTGGTGGGCGCAGTCTGGCTGATGGTGCGGCGGATCCGGAAGGCGATGCATTAGGGGCCGGCGTTTCCGCCGGCCCCTTGCTCAACGGCCCCGGATGCGCGGGTCGAGCGCGTCGCGCAGCCCGTCGCCGATGTAGTTGACGCTGAGCACCGTCAGCGAGATGGCGATGCCGGGCATGATCACCCGCATCGGGTAAAGCTGGATCTGGTCCACCGCGTCGAACAGCAGCCGGCCCCAGGTTGGGAAGTCGGGCGGGAAGCCGAGGCCGAGGAAGGACAGCGCGCTTTCGGTGATGATCGCGCTGGCGATGCCGAGCGTCGCCGACACCATGATCGGGCTGAGCACGTTGGGCAGGATGTGCCGCACGATCATCTTGAACGGCGAGGTGCCGATCGAGCGGGCCGCCAGCACGAACTCCCGCTCCTTCAGCGCCAGAACCTCGCCGCGGACGATGCGGGCGGTCTGCATCCAGGAGGTGACGCCGATGGCGACGACGATCAGGATGAAGATGCCCGTCTCTGGCCCGAAGCGCTTGGACAGCGGCTCGCGGAACAGCATGACCATGACCAGCAGCAAGGGCAGCAAGGGCAGCGCCAGGAACAGGTCGGTCAGCCGCATCAGGATGCCGTCGAGCCGGCGGAAGAAGCCGGCCGAGATGCCGATCAGCGTGCCAAGGAAGATCGACAGCGACATCGCGGTCATCCCCACGGCGATGGAGACCTTGCCGCCGGCCATCAGGCGGGCGAGCATGTCGCGCCCCAGCTGGTCGGTGCCAAGCGGGTGGCCCATCATCGGGCCCTTGTTGCGGTTGCGCATGTCCACGAAGGTGGCGTCGGTGTGCCAGAGCCAGGGGCCGACGATCACGGCGGCGAGGATCAGCCCGAACACGATCAGCCCCAGCATCGCGCCGCGATGGCTGCGGAACTGGCGCCAGACATCGCGCCACTGGTTCGAGGGCGATTCCGAGGGCGGGGTGGCGGTCACGGCATCAGTCATAGCGGATCCTCGGGTCCAGGATGCCGTAGAGGATGTCGGCAACAAGGTTGAAGAGCACGATCAGGATCGCGAAGATGAAGGTCAGCGTCTGCACCATCGGCAGATCGTTGGCGTGGATCGCGGTGATCAGCAGCTGGCCGAGGCCGTTCACCTTGAACACCTGTTCGGTGATGATCGCGCCGCCGAAGATGGTGGGCACGCCAAGCGCGATCACCGTCACCACCGGGATCATCGAGTTGCGCAGGACGTGGGTCAGCACCACCGCGCGCTCCTTCAGCCCCTTGGCGCGGGCGGTGCGCACATAGTCCTGCCGCAGGTTGTCGAGCATCGAGGCGCGCATGAAGCGGCTGATCTGGCTGGCGTTATACAGTGCCAGCACCGCCACCGGCATCGCCATCTGCCGCAGCTGGAAGACGAAGCTGTCCCAGTCGGTGACCTTGTGGGTGGTGTTGTAGATCGAGGGGAACCATTGCAGGTTCACCGCGAAGATGATGATCAGCACCACGCCGGTGAAGAAGGTCGGCACCGAGAAGCCGATCATCGAGATGAAGGTGCCGATCTGGTCGAACCAGCTGTATTGCTTGTAGGCCGAGATTATGCCGATGGGCAGCGCGATGGCCACGCCGACGACATAGGCGAGGCCGACGACCCAGAGCGTTTGCGGGATGCGCTGCGCGATGATGTCGGCGACCGGGCTGCGGGTCTGCCAGGAGATGATGCGCTGCGCGTCGCCGCCGAGGTTGGTGCCGAACATCGCGTCGAAGATGTGCAGCGGCTCGATGATGAAGAACTGTTTGAGCCACAGCGCATAGCGGATGTGGATCGGCTCGCCGAGGCCGAGCGCCTCGCGCATCTTCTGCTTGACCTCTGGCGGGACGGTCAGCGGCATCTGCGCCATCGGATCGCCCGGGGCAAGGTCGAGCAGCAGGAAGATGATCAGCGAGATGAACAGCAGCGTCGGGATCGCGATCAGCAATCGGCGAAGGGTATAGGTCAGCATGGGGCGGCGCCTTTGGTCAGCGGTCCACGGGGAGGAGAGGGCATGTGCCGCGGCACCCCGGTCCGAAGGCCAGGGTGCCGCGGTCAGGCGAAGATGCCCGCCTTACTTGATGCGATACCAGTCAGCGGCGTTCCACAGCTCGCTGTCCCAGGTGTTCAGCACCACGCCGCCAAGCGTGTTGGAATGCGCCGAGAGGCGGCCGCGATCGACCAGCGGGATGATGACCATCGAGTCCTTGGTCAGCATGTCATTGAGCTTGCGGGCGATCTCGCCGCGCTTGTCCAGCTCGCCGGTCTTGCCCAGTTCCTCGACCAGCGCGTCATAGGCCGGGTCGCAGAAGCGGTTGATGTTCTCGCCCTGCCACTGCGTTTCGGGCTTGGGAGCCTTGTCGCAGGTATACATGGCCAGATAGCTTTCCGGGTCGGTGCCGTCGAAGTTGTTCGCGTACATCTCGACGTCCGCATAGAACTTCTGGAAGGTGTCGGGCGAGCCGGGGTCGCCGCCGAAGAAGACCGAACCGTCGACGTTCTTCAGCTGGACCTCGACGCCGAGTTCTTCCCACCACTGCTTGATGATCGCCTGGAAGTCCTGGCGCACGGCATTGACCGAGGTCTGGTAGACGATCGAGAACTTCATCCCGTCCTTGTCGCGGATGCCGTCGCCATCGGTATCGGTCCAGCCGGCTTCGTCGAGCAGCGCCTTGGCGCCTTCCATGTCCTGCGGGATGCAGCCGGTATTGTCGGTCGAGGCGAACATCTCGGGCGCCGGGACCAGGTTGCAGGTCGGGCGGCCGGCCTCGCCATAGCCGATGTCGGACAAGAGCTGACGGTCGATGGCCTTGGACAGTGCGGTGCGCACGCGGATATCCGAGAAGATCGGGTGCGGGTGCATTGCGGTCGAGCGCTCGCCTTCCGGCAGGTCGGGCGAGGGGTCGGTCATGTTGATCTCGATCCGCTCGACAAGGGTGCCGAAGGCGTTGACGAGCTGGCCCTTGCCGCCCTTGAGCATCTCTTCCAGCACCTCGGGGGCGAGCTGGGTGTTCCAGGCATAGTCGAACTCGCCGGTTTCCAGAACCGAGCGCGCCGCCGCTGCCGCATCGCCGCCGCCCTTGAAGGTCATGGTGGCGAAGGCGGGCTTGGCCGGGTCGCGGTAGTTGGGGTTGGCCGAGAGGCTGATCACGTCATTGGGGCGGAATTCGTCGACCTTGAAGCCGCCGGTGCCGATCGGCATGAAGTTGGCATCGGTGCATTCGGGCGCACGGGCGCCGAGGCAGTCCGCGAATTGCGCTTTCTGGATGATCGGCGACTGGCCGCCCGAGAACGGGCCATAGGGGAAGGGCTTGGGCGCCTCGAAGGTGACGACGACGGTCAGCGGATCGGGGGCCTCGACCTTGCTCACGCCCTCGAACTTGGCCAGCTGCGCGCAGCCGCCTTCGGGATGCATGCAGTATTCGGCGGTGAAGACCACATCCTCGGCGGTGAAATCGGTGCCGTCGGACCATTTCAGGCCCGGCTTGATCTTGTAGGTGATGGTGGTCAGGTCTTCCGACACACCGCCATTCTCGACGGTCGGAACCTCTTCCACCAGCCAGGGCAGCATGGCGCCAGTCTGGTCATAGCGGATCAGCGGTTCAAGGATGAGGCTGGCAGACTCGATGTCCTTGGTGCCCGAGGACAGGTAGGGGTTCAGGATAGAGGGCGCCTGGGAATAGATCACGTTGACATGACCATCCGCCCCGCGCTCCGCCATCGCGGCGGGCGCAAGGGCGAGTGTCGCGCCCGCGCCCAGTAGAAGCGTCATCAATTTCATAGCTCTCTCCTTGTTGGGTAGATCCGCGCGTTTTCGCGTCGGGGGTCACGTCGATGTCGGGAATTGAACCGCGGTTCCGGCCTTGGCGGCACGCTTTGCGCGGGTCTGGCACCTTGGACCGGGCGGCTGTTTATCTGGCACGGCTTCTCGCCTGTCCTTGTTGTTGGCAGTCCGGGCGGGCTGTCCCGACATCGTGCAATTTTCGAACCAAGCCGCGGAAAAAGGCAAGAGGCTTGTGTCGTGACCTCGCTTCCCCGCGCAAAGCCGCTTCGCGCGGCGTCATCCCCTGCGCCTGTTTGACTTTTTGGTCAGCTTCTCGCTAGCGTGACAGGCAAGGCCGCGATGACGGCCGTTTTTGGTTCACCTGACAGGGGCCCACACAATGCTCGATCTGACCGATTCTGCAGCGCCCGGCGATGCGCGCCCGCCGCTGGTGGCGATTCGCAACCTGCGGGTGGAGTTCGAGACCAATGACGGCACGGTGCTGGGGGTCGAGGATGTCAGCTTCGACATCGCCCCCGGCGAATGCGTCTGCGTGGTGGGCGAAAGCGGGTCGGGGAAGTCGGTCTCCTCGCTGTCGCTGATGCGGCTGGTGGAGTTCGGCGGGGGTGAGATCGCGGGCGGCAGCCTGGTGTTCCAGCGCGAGAAGGGCGGGGCGGTCGACCTCGCCAATGCCGAACCGGACCTGATGCGCCAGATCCGCGGCAATGAGATCGGGATGATCTTTCAGGAGCCGATGACCTCGCTCAACCCGGTCTTCACCATTGGCCGGCAGCTGACCGAGGGGCTGCGGGTCCACAAGGGCATGACCCGGGCCGAGGCGGAGGCGCGCGCGCTGGAACTGCTGCGCATGGTGCGGATGTCGGAACCCGAGCGGCGGCTGAAGCAATATCCGCATGAGCTGTCTGGCGGGATGCGGCAGCGGGTGGTGATCGCCATGGCGATGGCCTGCGAGCCGCGGCTGCTGATCTGCGACGAGCCGACGACGGCGCTGGACGTGACCATCCAGGCCGAGATCCTGGCGCTGATCGACCGGCTGAAGCGCGACAAGGGCACGGCGGTGATGTTCATCACCCATGACATGGCGGTGGTGGCGCAGATGGCCGACCGCGTGGTGGTGATGTACCGGGGCAAGAAGGTCGAGGAGGGGCTGGCGACCGAGATCTTCGAGGCGCCGCAGCACCCCTATACCAAGGCACTGCTGGCAGCCGTGCCGCGGCTGGGGGAGATGACCGGCAAGCTGGCGCCCGAACCGATGCGCCTGTTGGACCGGCAAAGCGGCGGCGATGTGACGCCGCTCAAGCATGATGCGGCGATGCGGGCCGATGGCTCCACCGCGCCGGTGCTGCTGGACGTCAAGCACCTGACCACGCGCTTTCCGGTGCGCGGCGGGCTGCTGCGGCGGCTGGTCGCCAATGTTCATGCGGTCGAGGATGTCAGCTTCCAGATCCGGCAGGGCGAGACCCTCAGCCTTGTGGGCGAGTCGGGCTGCGGCAAATCTTCCTGCGGGCGCTCGATCCTGCGGCTGGTGGAGCCGACATCGGGCTCGGTCTGGCTCGACGGGCAGGATGTGCTGGCGCTGGATGACCGTGGCCTGCGCCGGGCGCGGCGCGAGATGCAGATGGTGTTCCAGGACCCCTATGCCAGCCTCAACCCGCAGATGCGGCTGTTCGAACAGGTGGCGGAGCCGATCCGCAACTATGGCCTCGCGTCCGGGTCAGAGCTGCAGGACCGGGTGGCGCAGCTCTTCGACCGGGTGGAGCTGCCGCGCAGCTTCCTGCGCCGTTTCCCGCATGAGCTGTCGGGCGGCCAGCGCCAGCGCATCGCCATCGCCCGTGCGCTGGCGCTGAACCCCAAGCTGATCATTGCCGACGAGGCGGTGAGCGCGCTGGACGTGTCGGTGCAGGCGCAGGTGCTGAACCTGATGATGGAGTTGCAGGCCGACCTTGGCCTCTCGTTCCTGTTCATCAGCCATGACATGGCGGTGGTGGAACGGGTCAGCCACAATGTTGGCGTGATGTATCTGGGCCGGATCGTCGAGATGGGCCCGCGGGCCGCGGTGTTCGAGAACCCCAGCCACCCCTATACCAAGGCGCTGCTGTCGGCCGTGCCGATCGCCGACCCCCGCCGCCGCGTGCTGCGCGGCGAGGTGCAATACCAACCGATCCCCTCGCCGATCTTCCCGGTGGATCACGCTCCCGCCGCCTCGGTCTATGACCAGGTCGAGCCGGGCCATTTTGTCCTGAAAGGCTGAAGAATGCCCCCCCTGAACATGTCGCCGCGAGAGATCCTCGCAAAGCTGGTGTCGTTCCCGACGGTCAGCCGCGACAGCAACCTGCCGCTGATCGACTGGGTCGAGGCGTATCTGGCCAGCCACGGCGTTGAAAGCCACCGGGTGCCGAACGAGGATGGCAGCAAGGCCAGCCTCTATGCGGTGATCGGGCCCAGGGTGCCGGGCGGGGTGGTGCTGTCGGGCCATACCGATGTGGTGCCGGTGGACGGGCAGGACTGGTCGAGCGATCCCTGGGTTCTGGAGGAACGCGGAGGGCGGCTTTACGGGCGCGGCGCGGTGGACATGAAGGGCTTCGACGCGCTGGCGCTGGCGGCGGTGCCTTTGGCGCTGAAGGCCGGGATCAAGCGGCCGCTGATGATCGCGCTCAGTTATGACGAGGAGCTTGGCTGCGAGGGCTGCCGCGGCATGGTCGAGGAGATGGCGGCCCGCTTGCCTGCGCCCGAGGCGGTGATCGTCGGTGAGCCGTCGATGATGAAGGTGGTGACGGGCCACAAGGGCGGCACCGCGTTCAAGGTGCATCTGAAGGGCTACGAGGTGCATTCCTCGATCATGCATACCGGCGTCAATGCGATCATGGAGGCGGCGAAGCTGATCTCCTGGGCGAACGAGAAGAACGCCGAGAACCGCGAGCGCGTCCCGGGGCCTGTGGGCGCGGCCTTTGTGCCGCCGTGGACGACAGTGCATGTCGGCACCATCTCGGGCGGCACGGCGCATAACATCACCGCCGGCGATTGCCACATGGGCCTCGATTTCCGCGTGGTGCCGGGCGAGGATCTGGACGACTGGGTGGCCGCCGCCGAGGCGAAGGTGGCCGAGCTGCGCGCCGAAATGCAGGCGGTGCGGCCCGAGGCGGACATTACCCTGCATCGCTACTTCACCGTGCCGCCCCTGGTCCCTGAACCCGGCGGCGCGGCCGAGGCGCTGATGCGGCGGCTGACCGGCGACAATGCCAGCCATGTCGTCAGCTACGGCACCGAGGCCGGGCATTTCCAGCGCAACGGCTGGTCGGCGGCGGTCTGCGGGCCGGGCGATATCGATCAGGCGCACAAGGCTGACGAGTTCATCGAGGTGGCGCAGTTCGAGGCCGGATGGGCCTTCATGCAGCGCGTGGTGGAGCAACTCTCGAAATGATGCCCTTTCCGATTGGGGCGAACAGCCCTGTGACCCACGCCGCCCCGCTGCCGGGCGCCTGCGACGTGGCGGTGATCGGCGGCGGGGTCATCGGGGTGATGACCGCGCTGTTCCTCGCCCGCGCCGGGCAAAAGGTGGTGCTGCTCGACAAGGGCCGCATCGCCGGCGAGCAATCCAGCCGCAACTGGGGCTGGATTCGCCAGCAGGGGCGCGATCCGTCGGAACTGCCGATCATGATCGAGGCGCGGCGGATCTGGATGGATCTGGCCGCCGAAGTCGGGCCGGACCTCGGCTACCGGCAGGCGGGGGTGATGTATGTCGCCCGCAATGACGCGCAGGCCGCGAAATACGCGGGCTGGCTGCCCCATGCCGCGGCGCACGGGCTCGACACGCGTATGCTGAGCCGGGCCGAAATGGAGGCGATGGTGCCGAACGCGGCGGGCTGGACCGGCGCGCTGTGGACGGCCTCGGACGCGCAGGCCGAACCCTGGGCCGCGGTGCCGCTGCTGGCGCGGCTGGCGGCGGGGGCGGGAGTGCTGATCCGCGAGAATTGCGCGGTGCGCGCGCTCGACATCGCCGCGGGGCGCGTGGCGGGCGTCGTCACCGAGGCCGGTCGCATCGCCTGCGACCGGGTGGTGCTGGCGGGCGGCGCCTGGTCGGGCCTGTTCGCGCGGGCCCACGGCGTGCACCTGCCGCAGCTTTCGGTGCGCGCCACCGTCGCCGCGACGCAGGTGCTGCCCGAGGTGTTTGCGGGCGCGGCCTCGGACAAGAGCTTCGCCTTCCGCCGCCGCAGCGACGGGCGCTATGCGCTGGCTTGTGGCGCGCTGCACGATTTCCACATCGGCCCCGATGCCTTCCGCCACCTGCGCGCCTTCTGGCCGCAGATCCGCGAGGACCTGTCGGGCACCAGCTTCCTGCCGATGGCGCCGAAGGGCTTCCCCGATGCCTGGACGACGCCCCGGAAATGGGACGCCTCGCGCCCCGGCCCGTTCGAGGCGCTGCGGGTGCTGGACCCGGCCCCCAATGCCCGCAACGTGGAAAAGAGCCGCGCCCAGTTCGCCGCCGCCTTTCCGGGCCTCGGCGCGGTGAAGATCGACTGTGCCTGGGCCGGGATGATCGACACCATGCCCGATGTGGTTCCGGTGATCGACCATGCCGCCGCCGTCCCCGGCCTGACCATCGCCACGGGGATGAGCGGGCATGGCTTCGGCATCGGCCCCGGCGTCGGCCGGGTGGTGGCCGATCTGGTGCAGGGGCGCGCACCGGGGCATGATCTGACCCGCTTCCGCCTGAGCCGCTTTGCCGATGGCTCGCCGATCACCATCGGCCCCTCTCTCTGAAAGGACCCCTCCTATGCCCGTCAAGAACCGCTTCGCCGAACTGCTGCCCGAAATCACCGCTTGGCGCCGCGATTTCCATGAGCATCCCGAGCTGATGTTCGACGTGCAGCGCACCGCTGGCAAGGTGGCCGAGCTGCTGCGCGAATTTGGCTGCGACGAGGTGGTGGAGGGGATCGGCCGCACCGGCGTGGTCGGCCTGATCAAGGGCCGGACCGACAGCGCCGGACGGGTGATCGGGTTGCGCGCCGACATGGACGCGCTGCCGATCATCGAGGCGACGGGGCTCGACTATGCCTCGAAAACCCCCGGCAAGATGCATGCCTGCGGCCATGACGGGCATACCGCGATGCTGCTGGGGGCGGCGAAGTATTTGGCCGAGACCCGCAATTTCGACGGCACCGTGGCGCTGATCTTCCAGCCCGCCGAAGAGGGCGGTGGCGGCGGGCGCGAGATGGTGCAGGACGGGATGCTGGACCGTTTCGGCATTCAGGAGGTTTACGGGATGCACAACATGCCCGGCATCCCGGTCGGCACCTTTGCGATCCGCGAGGGCGCGATCATGGCGGCCGCGGATCAGTTCGAGATCGTGGTCACCGGCAAGGGCGGCCATGCCGCGAAACCGCATGACTGCATCGACACCACGGTCGTCGCCGCCCATATCGTGGTGGCGCTGCAGACCATCGCCTCGCGCGGGGTGGATCCGCTGAAGCAGGTGGTGGTTTCGGTCTGCACGGTGGCGACCGACAGCACCGCCCATAACGTGATCCCGCAGCAGGTGGTGATGAAGGGCACGGTGCGGACCATGGATCCGAAAGTTCAGGATTTTGTGGAGCGGCGGGTGTCGGAGATTGCGCAGGGCACAGCTTTGGCGCTTGGGGCCAATGCGGTCGTCAAATACCAGCGCGGCTATCCGGTGACGGTGAACGCGGCTGAGCCGACGGGCCATGCCGTGAAGGTCGCGCAAGAGGTCTCGGGCCGCGTCGATGCCGATACCGCGCCGCTGATGGGGGCCGAGGATTTCAGCTTCATGCTGAACGAACGGCCCGGCGCCTACATCTTCCTCGGCAATGGCGATACGGCGATGGTGCATCATCCGGAGTACAACTTCGACGATGATGCGATCCCGTTCGGATCCAGCTGGTATGCCGGCATGGTCGAGGCGCGGATGCCGGCGGCCTGAGGCTCAGGCCAGCGCCGCTTCGGTCAGCGGGCAGGGGCTGCCGGCATAGAACGCCTGCAGGACCTGCCCGAAAACGGGCGCATCCCCGGCCAGGGCAAACAGCGTTGCCGAGGAGCGCAGCTTCATCGCATCGACGGGGCCGAGGATGGCTTCGGCGCTGCGGCCCTGGTGCGTCAGCATGGCCTCGGCGCAGGCGATCAGCCGCTGGCCAAGCACCGGGTCCGCAAGATAGGCCCGCGCCTCGGCCAGATTGGCGATGCCGTAGAACTTCGCGGTGCCGGAGCGGCCGAGGCTGGCGAGTTGCGGGAAGATGAACCACATCCAGTGGCCGCGCTTCTGCCCGGCCTGCAACTCGGCCAGGGCGCCGGCGTAGGTATCTTCCTGCGCCGCGTGGAAGCGTTGCAGGGTCATCCGCCCGTATGGCTCATGTGCCGGGTCATCTGCCCCTCGACGCGCTGGCGGGAATAGTCGAAATCGTGGCCCTTGGGCTTGCGGGCAATGGCGGCTCGGATCGCCGCTTCCAGCACCGCATCGTCGGGGCTGGCGCGCAGGGGCGCGCGCAGGTCGGCCATGTCTTCCTGGCCGAGGCACATGTAGAGCTCGCCAGTGCAGGTCAGCCGCACCCGGTTGCAGCTTTCGCAGAAATTGTGGGTGAGGGGGGTGATGAAGCCGATTTTCTGCCCGGTCTCCTCCAGCCGCACATAGCGCGCCGGGCCACCGCTGCGCTCTGCAAGGTCGACCAGCGTGAAGCGTTCGGCCAGCCGGGCGCGCAGGTCCTTCAGCGGCCAGTACTGGTCCAGCCGCAGCTCCTCGCCCATCTCGCCCATCGGCATGACCTCGATGAAGGTCAGCTCATGCCCCTCGCCGCCGCACCAGTCGACAAGGCGGAACAGCTCCGCCTCGTTGAAACCCTTCAGGGCCACGGCGTTGATCTTGACCTTGAGGCCCGCGGCCGTGGCGGCGCGGATGCCTTCGAGCACCTGCGGCAGCCGGCCCCAGCGGGTGATGGCGGCGAACTTGTCGGCATCGAGCGTGTCCAGCGAGACATTCACCCGCCGCACCCCCGCCGCCGCGAGGTCGCCGGCAAAGCGCGCGAGCTGGCTGCCATTGGTGGTCAGCGTCAGCTCTTTCAGCGCGCCCGAGTCGAGGTGGCGGGAAATGGCGCGGAAGAAGGTGAGGATGTCGCGCCGCACCAAGGGCTCGCCGCCGGTGATGCGCAGCTTTTCCACGCCAAGCCCGATGAAGGTGGAGCACATGCGGTCCAGCTCTTCCAGCGTCAGCAGGTCCTTCTTGGGCAGGAACTGCATATGCTCGGCCATGCAATAGGTGCAGCGGAAATCGCAGCGATCGGTCACCGACACGCGCAGGTAGCTGATGGGCCGGGCGAAGGGGTCGATGAGGGTTTGCATGGAAGGAAGGTAGGCGGGGCGGGGGGATTGGGCAAGGGGGATGGGGGGGCGCGCTGAAAGGCACTCGCGGTGCCGCGTTCCCTCTTGCCCGGAACAAGGCGCCTTGGCGCCGCCGGGCAGCGCCCGCCTCCCGGCCCGGCCACGGGCCGGGCGTTCTTCGCGGAAATCCTCCACTGGAGGATTTCTTGTCGCTCATCACCCCCTCGGGCGGGCGCTCCTCCACCGTTCCGCGCAGAACGCCGGTGGAGTTACGCCGCACCATAAAGTGCCTAGAAACGCCGTTGCAGCGCCCACCCGGCGGACGGGCGCTGCCCTGTGTTCGCGCCGGGGCTCAGGATTCGGGCGTGGGCTCAGGCTCGGGGCTCTCCTCGACCGGCGCCCCATCCCCCAGATGCTTCATCGCCTCGCGCAGCGCCCAAGGCTTCAGCCGTTCGCCATGCTCCGCCAGCCACAGCCGCACCCGCCCTGCATCGTGCTTGGAGAGGTCGCGCAGCCACCAGGCCACCGCCTTCTGGATGAACCAGTCGCGGTCCTTGGCATAGCCCTCGGCCCAACCCAGCACCCGTTCGCGGATCGCGAGATCCTCGGGCGAGGGGTGGTTCTGCTTGGTCCAGGGCAGGGTAATCACCAGCGCGGCGCGGCGGGCCCACATCGACTTGGACCCCGTCCAGCCCTCGACCTCATCGAGCCGCGACGGGTCCGCCACCAGCCGCCGCCCGCCCGCATTGCAGACATGGTCGGCAATCGCCCAGCCGTCGAACTCGGGCACCCAGGAGGCGATCAGCTCCCAGACCGGGCCATCGTCCTTGATCCGCGCCTGGGTCAGCAATTTGGCCGCTGCAATTCGCGCTTCGTGAATGTCCGACTGCCAGAGCCCGTCTGCCAGGGCGCAGCGCGCCGGAACATCCAGCCCCTCGCGCCAGCGTTTCGCCATCTCGTCGATCACCGGGACCGGCACGCCGAGATACTGGCGGGCGGTCTTGTGGTAGGCCGCGGCCTGTTCGGCGCGGGCAGGGTCCCCGGCGGCGATCAGTTCGGCAAGCGCGTCATTCATTTTCACTCCACTGTTACCGATTTCGCCAGATTGCGCGGCTGGTCCACATCCGTGCCCTTGGCGACGGCGGTGTGATAGGCCAAGAGCTGCGCCGGCACCGCGTAGAGGATCGGCGCGAAGAGGTCCGCCACCGTCGGCATCACCAGCGTGCGCCAGGTGCCCATCCCCGCTTCCTCGGCCCCGCGCGCATCGGTCATCAGCAGCACCTGCCCATGCCGGGCCATCACCTCTTGCATGTTCGACACGGTCTTGTCGAACAGCCGGTCATGCGGGGCCATCACCACCACCGGCACCATCCGGTCGATCAGCGCGATGGGGCCGTGCTTCAGCTCGCCGCTGGCATAGCCCTCGGCATGGATATAGCTGATTTCCTTGAGCTTCAGCGCGCCTTCCATCGCCAGCGGGAACATCGCGCCGCGGCCCAGGAACAGCACGTCCTGCGCCTCGGCCAGCCGTTCGGCCAGCACCGCGATCTCATCGGACCGCGACAGCGCCTGGTTCAGCAGGCCCGGCAACAGCGCCAGGTCGCCCAGATGCGCCGACAGCTGCCCCGCGTCGATCCGCCCCCGGTCCGCCGCCGCCTTCAGCGCCAATAGGGCCAGCACCGTCAGCTGGCAGGTGAAGGCCTTGGTCGAGGCGACGCCGACCTCGATCCCCGCCAGGATCGGCAGCGCCACATCGCTTTCCCGCGCGATGGAGGAGGTGGGGACGTTCACCACAGACACCACCTGCGCCACCTTGTCCCGCACATAGCGCAGCGCGGCCAGCGTGTCGGCCGTCTCGCCCGACTGGCTGACGAAGATGGCGACAGAGGTGGGCGACATCGGCGGCTCGCGGTAGCGGAACTCGCTGGCGATATCGACATCGCAGGGCAGGCCGGCCAGCGTCTCGAACCAGTATTTCGCCACCATGCAGGCATAGTTGGCCGTGCCGCAGGCCACCAGCGTCAGGCGGTCGACATCGGTGAAGTCGAGGCTACCCGGCAGGTTGATCGCGCCGCCCTGCACGTAGTGGCGGATCGCATCGCCCAGAACCACCGGCTGCTCGGCGATCTCCTTGGCCATGAAATGCTTGTAGCCGGCCTTCTCGATCCGCGTCGCATCCAGCGCAATGCGCTGCATGTCGCGGTTGGCGCGGCGGCCCTGCGCGTCAAAGATCTCCGCTCCGGCGCGGGTCACGAAGGCATAATCGCCCTCTTCCAGATAGGTGATGCGGTCGGTCATCGGCGCCAGCGCGATGGCATCCGAGCCCACGAACATCTCGCCGTCGCCATGCCCGATCGCCAGCGGGCTGCCCTTGCGGGCGGCGACCATCAGGTCCTCCTCGCCGTCGAACAGGAACAGCAGCGCGAAGGCGCCCTGCAACTGGCCAAGCGTCGCCACCGCCGCCTCGCGCGGGGGCAGGCCACGGTCCATGTGCAGGCGGGTCAGCATCGCCACGGTTTCGGTATCGGTTTCGGTTTCTGCGGCAAGTCCCGCGGCGGCGAGCTGCGTGCGCAGCTCGCGGAAATTCTCGATGATGCCGTTATGCACGACCGACACGCCGCCCGACCGATGGGGATGCGCATTGCTGACCGTCGCCGCGCCGTGCGTTGCCCACCGGGTGTGGCCGATGCCGGCCTTGCCCGCCAGCGGGTCATGCACCAGCAGATCCGACAGGTTCACCAGCTTGCCGACCGCGCGCCGCCGCTCCAGCCGCCCCTGATAGACGGTGGCGATGCCGGCGGAATCATAGCCGCGGTATTCCAGCCGCTTCAGCGCCTCGACGATGATCGGCGCAACCTCGTGGTTGCCCAGAACGCCAACGATTCCACACATTATCTGGACCTTCCCTTGCGCCGCAAAGCCTCGGCTTTCATCTTCTCGAACAGGCGCACCGCCAGCCCCAGCTTGTTTTCCTGCCGCGCCCGGCCCACGGCCAGCGCGCCGTCCGGCACATCGCCGGTGATGACAGACCCGCTGGCGGTCATCGCATGGGCGCCCACGGTGACCGGTGCCACCAGCATGGTATCAGAGCCGATGAAGGCATGGGCGCCGATCTTCGTGCGGTGCTTGGAGACGCCATCGTAATTGCAGGTGATGGTCCCGGCGCCAATGTTGGTGTGCTCGCCGATATGCGCATCGCCAAGATAGGTCAGGTGACCGACCTTCACGCCCTCATCGAGGACCGCGTTCTTGATCTCGACGAAGTTGCCGACATGCACATCCTCGGCCAGTTCCGCCCCGGGGCGCAGCCGCGCGAAGGGGCCGACGGTGGCGCCGCGGCTGACATGGCAGCCTTCGAGGTGGCAGAAGGAGCGAATCTCGGCCTCGGATTCGATGGTGACGCGCGGGCCAAAGAAGACGTTGGGGCCGATCACCGTGTCGCGCCCGATCACCGTGTCGAAGCTGAAGAACACCGTGTCCGGCGCCTGCATCGTCACGCCATTCTCCATCGCCTCGGCGCGCATCCGGGCTTGGAAGGCGGCTTCGGCCTGCGCGAGTTCGGGCCTCGTGTTGATCCCCAGCGTCTCGGCCTCGGGGCAGGTGACGACGCGGGCGTCGAGGCCGCGGGCACGGGCGGCCGCGGCGATGTCGGTCAGGTAATACTCGCCCGCCGCGTTGTCATTGCCGAGGCCTGCGACCAGATCGGCCAGCAGGTCGGCATCGGCACACATCACGCCCGAGTTGCACAGGGGAATGGAGCGCTCGGCCTCGGAGGCGTCCTTCCACTCCACGATCCGCTCCAGCCGGTCACCCTCGGACACCAGCCGGCCATAGCGGCCGGGATCGGCGGCGGTGAACCCCAGCACCACCAGATCGGCAGGCGAGGCCAGCATCGCCTCCAGCGTCTCGGTCTGGATGAAGGGGGTATCGCCATAGAGCACCAGCGCCCGGCCGGAAAACCCCGCCAGCGCCGGCATCGCCTGCGCGACGGCATGGCCGGTGCCAAGCTGCTGCTCTTGCCGCACGCAGACAACCCCGGCGTCATAACCGCGCGCCGAGGCCTCTACCGCCTCGGCGCCGTGGCCGGTTACGATCACGATCTGCTCAGGATCCAGCGCCTGCCCGGCGGCCATGGCGTGCCACAGGATCGGCACGCCGCCCAATGGGTGCAGCACCTTGGGGCGGTCGGAATTCATCCGCGTGCCCTGGCCCGCGGCCAGGATGATGAGGGCTGCGCCCATGGAATGCACCTTTTCTTCTGCTCGCCCCCGTTTTACCGAAGCACGGGGACCCCGCAAGGGGCGGGGGCTTCACTTGTCCTTACCACAGGTTTCAGCCAGAGGGCGGAGGAGCGGCAGATGCGCACGGTGATCTTCGATCTGGACGGCACGCTGGCCGATACCTCGGCCGATCTGGTGGCGGCGGCGAATGCCTGCTTCCGCAGCCTCGGGCATGGCGATCTGCTGGATCCGGCCTGCGACGCGCTGACCGCCTTTCACGGCGGGCGGGCGATGCTGCGGCTGGGGTTCTCGCGGGTCGCGACGGCCGAGGAGGCGATCGACGAGCTGCTGGTCGATGCGCAATACCCGGCGCTGCTGGAGCATTACGCGCGCGACATCCTTGTCCACACCCGCGCCTATCCGGGCGCCATCGAGGCGGTGCAGGCGCTGCGGGCGCAGGGCTTTGCGGTCGGCATCTGCACCAACAAGCCCGCGGGCCTTGCCGAGTCGCTGCTGGCGAAGATGGGGGTGCGGGATCTCTTCGCCTCGATGATCGGCGCCGACACGCTGCCGGTGCGCAAGCCAGACCCCGCGCCCTATCTGGCCGCGGTGACGCAGGCGGGCGGGCAGGTGGCGCGCAGCCTGCTGGTGGGCGATACCGAAACCGACCGCAAGACCGCCGCCGCCGCGGGGGTGCCTTGCGTGCTGGTGACCTTCGGGCCCGAGGGCGACGGCATCGCCCGGCTGACCCCCGAGGCGCTGCTGGACCGCTACGAAGACCTGCCGGCGCTGGCCGAACGGCTGCTGGGGGCCGCGTGATGGAGCGCTTTACCGGCAACTTCACCCAGCAGGAGCCGATTCCCGAAGAAGGCATCGAAGCCGCCGTCGCCGCGCTGCGCCACGGCCGCCTGCACCGCTACAACGTGGTGCCGGGGGAGGAGGCGGAGGCCTCGCTGCTGGAGCAGGAATTTGCCGCCTTCACCGGTGCGCGCTTCTGCCTCGCGGTGGCGTCCGGCGGCTATGCGATGGCTTGCGCCATGCGGGCGGTGGGCGTGAAGGCGGGTGACAAGGTGCTGTCGAACGGTTTCACCCTCGCGCCGGTGCCGGGGGCGATTGCCAGCCTTGGGGCCGAGCCGGTGTTTGTCGAGGTGACGGAAGACCTGACCATCGACCTTGGGGACCTGGCCGCCAAGGCCGCCAGTTCCGGCGCCCGCGTGCTGCTGCTCTCGCACATGCGCGGCCATGTCTGCGACATGGACAGGCTGATGCAGGTCTGTAACGCTGCCGGCTTGCTGGTGGTCGAGGATTGCGCGCATACGATGGGGGCGGAGTGGCGCGGGGTGCCGTCCGGCCGGCATGGCGTCATGGGCTGCTATTCGACGCAGACCTACAAGCACATCAACTCGGGCGAGGGCGGGCTGATCGTGTCGGACGATGCCGCGGCGATGGCGCGGGCGGTGCTGCTGTCGGGCAGCTACATGCTCTACGCCCGCCACGCCGCCGCGCCGCCGCCCCAGGCGTTCGAGGGTCTGAAATGGGACACCCCCAACATCTCCGGCCGGATGGACAACCTGCGCGCCGCGATTCTGCGCCCGCAACTGCCGCTGCTGGCGGACCGCCGCGCGCGCTGGCGCGAGCGCTATGTGGCGGTGGAGGCGGGGCTGGAGGGCACGCCGGGGCTGCGGCTGATCCCGCGGCCGGAGAATGAGGCCTATGTGGGATCGTCCTTCCAGCTGCTGCTGCCGGGCTGGCGGGCGGAGGCGGTGCAGGACCTGCTGGCCCGCTGCGCCGCGCGGGGGGTGGAGCTGAAATGGTTCGGCGCCGCCGAGCCTGTGGCCTTCACCTCGCGCTATGACAGCTGGCGCTATGCCCCCGCGCAGAGCTTGCCGCGCACCGATGCGGTGCTGGCGGGGCTGCTCGACATGCGCCTGCCGCTGACCTTCACGGTGGAGGATTGCGCGCAGATCGCCCGCATCCTGCGCGCCGAGGTGTCGGCGGTGTGGCAGGCGGGGGCCCTCTAAGGTCCGCCGTCCGGTCTTTTTCAGAATTTCGGCCGTCGACGAAATTCTGATGTGCCCGCCCTGCGGGGGCGGGCACATTCGTGCCCACCGGGCGGGCCCACCAGAATTTGGAACCGTAGAGCCAAGCTCCACCCCCCTTGCCCTGCGGCTTGCGCCTTCGGGCAACCGTCGCGGTCGGCTTGCCACTGGCAAGCCGCCTTGTCGCGCCGGGAGACAACACCCCCCTTGACGCGACTCACCCTCCTGCGCATTAATGAACAAGCGTTCAATAAGGCGCACGCTCGGGGAGGAGTGACTGATGTTCATGGCGTCGATGACGTTCGATCTGGGCGAGGATGTGAACGCCCTGCGCGAGATGGTCCACCGTTGGGCGCAGGAGCGCGTCAAGCCGATGGCCGCCGAGGTGGACCGCGGCAATACCTTCCCGCCCGAGCTGTGGCGCGAGATGGGCGATCTGGGCCTTCTGGGCATCACCGTGCCCGAAGAGTTCGGCGGGGCAGGGATGGGCTATCTGGCGCACGTCATCGCCACTGAGGAGATTGCCCGCGCCAGCGCCTCGGTCAGCCTGTCCTACGGCGCCCATTCCAACCTCTGCGTCAACCAGATCAAGCTGAACGGGTCCGACGCGCAGCGCCGCAAATACCTGCCCGGCCTGATTTCCGGCACCCATGTCGGCGCGCTGGCGATGTCGGAAACCGGCGCCGGCTCTGACGTGGTCGGCATGAAGCTGCGGGCCGAGAAGCGCAACGGCCATTACCTGCTGAACGGCAGCAAGTACTGGATCACCAATGGCCCCGATGCCGATACGCTGGTGGTCTATGCCAAGACCGATCCCGAGGCTGGGGCCCGCGGCATCACCGCCTTCATCGTCGAGCGCGGCGTGAAAGGCTTCTCCACCAGCCCGCATTTCGACAAGCTGGGGATGCGCGGGTCCAACACCGGCGAGCTGATCTTCGAGGATTGCGAGATCCCGTTCGAGAATGTGCTGGGGGAGGAAGGCCGCGGTGTGCGCGTGCTGATGTCGGGCCTCGATTACGAGCGCGTGGTGCTGTCGGGCATCGGCACCGGCATCATCGCCGCCTGCCTCGATGAGGTGATGCCCTATCTGCACCAGCGCCAGCAATTCGGCAAACCGATTGGCGAGTTCCAGCTGATGCAGGCCAAGATCGCCGACATGTACACCGCGATGAACACCGCCCGCGCCTATACCTATGAGGTGGCGAAGGCCTGCGACAAGGGCCAGGTCACGCGGCAGGATGCGGCGGCCTGCGTGCTCTATGCCAGTGAACAGGCGATGGTGCAGGCGCATCAGGCGGTTCAGGCGCTTGGCGGCGCGGGGTTCCTCAACGACAGCACCGTCAGCCGGCTCTTCCGCGATGCCAAGCTGATGGAGATCGGCGCCGGCACATCCGAGATTCGCCGGATGCTGATCGGGCGCGAGCTGATGGCGAAAACCGCATGACCCGCCTTGCGCAAAAGGTCCGGGCCACTGCTGGCCCGGACCTTCTCAAAACCGGCTCTACGCGCCGATCAGAACTTGTGAACGTAGGAAACACCCATGACGACCGGGTCGATCTTGGCCTTGCCGATATAGTCGCCGTTCAGCTTGACCTTGCTCTCGATATCCATCCAGCGGACGTCGGCGCGCAGCGAGCCATTCTCGGTGATCTTGTAGTCAAAACCGGCATGCAGCGCGACGCCGGCCGAGTCCTCCAGCTGCAGGCGGTTGCCTGCCAGCGCGCCCGTGGTCTTCTCCTTGAAGAACACGGTGTAGTTGAAGCCGACGCCGACGAAGGGCGTGATGTCGCTGGCATTGGCGAAGTGGTACTGCAGCGAGACTGTCGGCGGCAGGTGCTGGACCGAGCCGACCTTGCCCAGACCGTCAAGCTTCACGTCATGCTCGAAGGGCGTCGCGGCCAGAACCTCGATGCCGACATTGTCCATGATGAAGTATTCGAAGGTGATCGTCGGCTGGACGTTGTTGCCGATATCCGCTTCGAGCCCGGCCAGATCGCCGTTGCCGTCCTTCGGCTGGACGTAGCCCAGGCCGACGCCAAGCGTCCAGTCCCCGGCGGATTGCGCCAGCGCCGGCAGGGCCGGCAGGGCCAGGGTTGCAGCAAGAGCGAGGGCGAGAGTGTTGTTTTTCATGGTTCTACCCGTGGTTCAGTCACGAGGCGAACCGTTACGCCCACCACAGGCGTGAACCTTGATGTGGATCAAACTTCCGCCAAGGATGCCAAACCCTTGCCGGGACGCATTGCCGCAGGCGGGTGGCGCGGCATGATAAGGAAGTCTTCATGAAACTGCTTTCGCGTGCCCTGCCAGGCTCCGACACCTTCCGCGCCAACCGCGCCGCGCATCTGGACATGCTGGCCGCCGTGGCCGAGGTCGCCCGCGCGGCAGCGATGGGCGGCGGCGCCAAGGCCCTCGCCCGCCACACCGCGCGCGGCAAGATGCCCCCGCGCGAGCGGGTGGCGAATCTGCTCGACCCCGGCAGTCCGTTCCTCGAGATCGGCGCCACCGCCGCGCATGGCCTCTATGACGGCGCCGCCCCCGCGGCAGGGGTGATCGCCGGCATTGGCCGGGTGCATGGGCTGGAGGTGATGGTGGTGGCCAACGATGCCACAGTGAAGGGCGGCACCTACTACCCGATGACGGTGAAGAAGCACCTGCGCGCGCAGGAGATCGCCGAGGAGAACCATCTGCCCTGCATCTATCTCGTCGACTCGGGCGGCGCCAACCTGCCCAGCCAGGATGAGGTCTTCCCCGACCGCGACCATTTCGGCCGCATCTTCTACAACCAGGCCAGGATGAGCGCCAAGGGCATCGCCCAGATCGCCGTGGTGATGGGCAGCTGCACCGCCGGCGGCGCCTATGTGCCCGCCATGTCGGACGTCACCATCATCGTGCGCGATCAGGGCACCATCTTCCTCGCCGGCCCGCCGCTGGTGAAGGCCGCGACGGGCGAGATCGTCACGTCCGAGGATCTGGGCGGCGGCGATGTGCACACGCGCCTGTCGGGCGTCGCCGACTATCTGGCCGAGGATGACACCCACGCCCTTGCCCTGGCGCGCCGGGCCGTGCTGCACCTCAACCGCGCCAAGCCCGCCACCGTGCAGCTGCAATCGCCCGAACCGCCCGCCTATGACCCCGAGGAGATCCTCGGCGTCGTCCCCGCCGACCTGCGCACCCCCTATGACATCCGCGAGGTCATCGCCCGCCTCGTCGACGGCTCGCGCTTCGACGAGTTCAAGGCGCGCTTCGGCGAAACGCTGGTGACAGGCTTCGCGCATCTGAACGGCATCCCCGTCGGCATCGTCGCCAACAATGGCGTGCTGTTCTCCGAGGCCGCCGTGAAGGGTGCGCATTTCGTCGAGCTGTGCAGCCAGCGCTCCATCCCGCTGATCTTCTTGCAGAACATCACCGGCTTCATGGTCGGCCGCCGCTACGAGAATGAGGGCATCGCCCGCCACGGCGCCAAGATGGTCACCGCCGTCGCCACCACCAATGTGCCCAAGATCACCTGCCTCGTCGGCGGCAGCTTCGGCGCCGGCAACTACGGCATGGCTGGGCGCGCCTACTCGCCCCGCCTCCTGTGGAGTTGGCCGAACTCCCGCATCTCGGTCATGGGCGGCGAGCAGGCGGCGGGCGTGCTCGCCACCGTCCGCCGCGAGGGGATCGAGCGCGCGGGCGGCAGCTGGAGCGCCGAGGAAGAGGCCGAGTTCAAGCGCCCCACGACAGAGATGTTCGAGCGGCAAAGCCAGCCGCTCTACGCCTCCGCCCGGCTCTGGGACGACGGCATCATCGACCCGCGCAAGACCCGCGACGTGCTGGCGCTGTCGCTCTCGGCGGCCCTGAACGCCCCGATAGAGCCGACCCGCTTCGGCCTGTTCAGGATGTGAGGACACTTCTATGGATAGTATTCTGGACTCACTGAAGCCAACGCAAGCTCAGAACTTGATCAAGCTTGTGGAAGAAGCAGGGTTCGATATCTCCGACTGGTCAAATTACAAAGGCGGTTCCACAAGGGCGGGCGCTAACCCCAAGTATTGCTACGAGTGGTGCTTCGTCGACGGTGCAAGATGCTTGGTGAACATTTGGTACGAGAACTGTTGTGAGAATGAAGGCAAAATCACGCAAGACTTGAACATGCGTGAGCGAGCGCAAAATGAGATAGGCCCCCGCAAAGCTCGCGCGCTACGATTTGACTACTGCGTGAAGAAAGCCTTTGAGCAGTCGGCAAACTTACGAACCGTTATTCTTGATCGCCCGGAACTTGGCGTGGGCGGAGTAAAGCGGAGATCCCTTGACCCAGTCGCGTGGCACGTCGCCAAGTATGATGATTTTACCGGCGCATTCAAATTGCAACGCGGGGAACGACCACAGACTTCGACTTCGAGCGGAGGCTATGATCCTGCGACACAGGAGTATAGTGAAGGTGAGATCCGAAAGAAATTGCTAGAGCACCGCAGGCGAGAGCGGCGGGCACGCGATGCGAAGATCAAGCAATTTATCGGGGTGAACGGCCGGCTATTTTGTGAAGTTCCCGAATGTGGATTTGATTTTGAAAAGTTCTACGGAGATATTGGGCGCGGCTACGCTCACGTGCATCATAAGGTGCCACTCGGCTCACTTCCTGCAACGGGCGGTACCGTTAGCCTGAAAGATCTAGCGATCGTTTGCGCAAATTGCCATGCAATGATCCACCGTGGCGGAGAGTGCCGCAATCTAGATGAAATCATTAGGAATGCACCATGTTCGCCAAGATCCTGATCGCCAACCGCGGCGAAATCGCCTGCCGAGTGATCGACACCGCCCGCCGCATGGGCGTCGCCACCGTCGCCGTGCACTCGACGGCCGATGCCGGCTCCCGCCATGTGGCCATGGCGGATGAGGCGGTGGCCATCGGCGGCCCGGCCCCGGCCGACAGCTACCTGCGCGGCGATGCGATCATCGCGGCCGCGCTGCAGACCGGCGCGCAGGCGATCCATCCCGGCTATGGCTTCCTGTCCGAGAACCCCGAGTTCGTCGATGCCGTCACTGCCGCGGGCCTCGTCTTCATCGGCCCCTCGGCGGCGGCGATCCGCGCCATGGGCCTCAAGGACGCCGCCAAGCACCTGATGGCCGAGGCGGGGGTGCCGGTGGTGCCGGGCTATCACGGCGCCAACCAGGACCCCGAGCATCTGGCGGGCGCCGCCGACACGGTCGGTTACCCGGTCCTCATCAAGGCCGTCGCGGGCGGCGGCGGCAAGGGGATGCGGCGGGTGGAGCGGCCCGAGGACTTCGCCGAGGCGCTCGCCTCCGCGCAGCGCGAGGCGGCGGGCGCCTTTGGCAACCCGGCGGTGCTGATCGAGAAATACGTCGAAAAACCTCGCCATATCGAGATGCAGGTCTTCGGCGATGGCACCCATGCCGTCCACCTCTATGAACGCGACTGCAGCCTGCAGCGCCGCCACCAGAAGGTGATCGAGGAAGCCCCGGCCCCCGGCATGACCGCCGAGATGCGCGCCGCGATGGGCGAGGCGGCGGTGCGCGCCGCCACCGCCATTGGCTATTCCGGCGCCGGGACCATCGAGTTCATCGTCGATGCCTCGGACGGCCTGCGCCCGGACCGCTTCTGGTTCATGGAGATGAACACCCGCCTGCAGGTCGAGCATCCGGTGACCGAAGCCATCACCGGCATCGACCTGGTGGAGTGGCAGCTGCGCGTGGCCTCTGGCGAGCCCCTGCCGATGCGCCAGCAGGACATCCCGCTCCGCGGCCACGCCTTCGAGGCCCGGCTCTATGCCGAGGATGTGCCCGCCGGCTTCCTGCCCGCCACCGGCACGCTGGACCATCTGGCCTTCCCGTCCGGCGCGCGCATCGAGACCGGCGTGCGCCCGGGCGATACGATCAGCCCCTGGTATGACCCGATGATCGCCAAGGTCATCGTCCATGGCCCGACCCGTGCCGTGGCCCTTGGCCAACTCGCGCGCGCGCTGGCAGAGACGGAAGTGGCGGGATCGGTCACCAACCTCGCCTTCCTCGGCGCGCTGGCCCGCCATCCGGGCTTTGCCGCGGGCGATGTCGATACCGGCCTGATCGCCCGCGACCTGCCGGCGCTGACCGAAGTGCCCGCCTGCCCGCCGGGCGTGGTCGCCCTTGCGGCGCTGGCAGCGGCAGGGCTGGACGCACCCGCCCGCCCGCAGCAGGGCTTCACCCTCTGGGCGCCGCTGCGCCAGCAGGTCACGCTGACGGCGGCGGGCGAGGACATTGCCGCCGTGCTTCTGCCCGAAGGCCCGGACCGGGTGACACTCGAACTTGCCACAGGCACCCTCCATGCCGAACGCCGCGCCGGTGGCTGGTCGCTGGACGGCGCCAAGGCCCCCGGCAGCGCGCACCGCACTCCCCATGGCATCGCCGTCTTCGGCCCCGCCGGAACCTTCACCTTCACGCCAGTGGACCCGCTTGCCCGCGTCGGGGCCGCCGGGGCCGCGGCCAACGTGGTGCTCTCGCCGATGCCCGGCCTCGTCAAGGCGGTGTTCGTGGCGCCGGGGCAGGCAGTGACGGCCGGGGAGCGGCTGGCGATCCTGGAAGCCATGAAGATGGAGCATACCCTGACCGCCACCCGCGATGGCATCGTCGCCGAGGTGCTGGCCGCCCCCGGGGATCAGGTGGAGGCGGGGGCGGCGCTGGTGCGGCTTGAAGACGAAGCCCCCGACGCCGCCGCCAAGGAGGCCGCCGCATGATCCGCCTGCACCATGTCGCGCAGACCCGGTCCTTCCGGGTGCTGTGGATGCTGGAGGAGCTGGGGCTGGAGTTCGAGCTGGTCCCGCATTCCTTCTTCGACCGCTCGCTGCGCGATCCCGCCTACCTCGCCCTCTCGCCCGCGGGCCGGGTTCCGGCGCTGGAGATCGACGGGCGCACCTTGTGCGAATCCGGCGCGATCCTGCAATACCTCGCCGAGACCCGCGGCGCTCTGACCGGTACGCCGGACGAACGCCCCGACTGGCTCGAATGGATGCACTACGCCGAAACCGTCGGCTCCCACGTCGCCAACCTGACCCAGCACCACATCATGCTGCGCGAGCCCGCCATGCGCAGCCCTACTGTGATGCGGCTGGAGGCGAAGCGGCTGGAGAAGGCGCTGGAGGGCATCGAGCGGCGGATGGCCGGGGATTGGCTGTTGCCCTCGGGCTTTTCCGCGGCCGACATCGCGGTGTCCTATGGCGCGCTGATCGGCCAGCGGTTCGTGGTGCTGGACCGGCTGCCGAAGGTGGCCGCCTGGCTGGAGCGCATCGCTGCCCGCCCCGCCTTCCTGCGCGCGGCCGCCCGCGACGGGGAGGCGCAGATCTACAAGGCACCGTTCTATCCAGCCCCCGAGGAGACTCCCAATGCTTGACCGGGTCGAGATTTTCGAAGTCGGCCCCCGCGACGGCCTACAGAACGAAAAGCGCATGATCCCCGCTGCGGAAAAGATCGCGCTGGTCGATTGTCTCTCGCGCGCCGGGTTCCGGCAGATCGAGGTCGCCAGCTTCGTCTCGCCGAAATGGGTGCCGCAGATGGCCGATGGCGCTGAGGTGCTGGCCGGCATCACCCGCGCCCCCGGAGTGGCCTATTCCGCGCTGACCCCCAACCTGAAGGGCTATGAGGGCGCCCGCGCCGCCCGCGCCGATGCGGTGGCGGTCTTCGCTGCCGCCAGCGAAGGCTTCAGCCGCGCCAACCTCAACTGCACCATCGCCGAGAGCCTCGAGCGCTTTGCCCCGGTGATGGAGGCGGCCAAGGCCGATGGCATCCCGGTGCGCGGCTATGTCTCGGTCGTGACCGACTGCCCCTATGACGGGAAGGTGGCGCCGGGGGCGGTGGCAAAGGTCGCGGCGGCGCTGCTGGCAATGGGCTGCACCGAGATCAGCCTTGGCGACACCATCGGCCAGGGCCGCCCCGAGACGGTGGCGGCGATGCTGGAGGCGGTGCTGCAAGAGGTGCCGGTGGCGCAGCTCGCCGGCCACTACCACGACACGGCGGGCCGGGCGCTGGCGAATATCGAGGCCTCGCTGGAGCTTGGCCTGCGGGTCTTCGATGCGGCGGTGGGCGGGCTTGGCGGCTGCCCCTATGCCCCCGGCGCCAAGGGCAATGTGGCGACGGAGCTGGTGGCGGCGCGGATGGTCGAGCTGGGGCATCCGACCGGGCTCGACATGGCAGTAGTGGAACAGGCGGCGGCAATGGCGCGCACGATGCGGGGGCAAGGGCAATGACCTATGACACGTTGACGGTAGAGACGGACGCCCGCGGCGTGGCGCGGCTGGCGCTGAACCGGCCCGAGAAGCACAACGCCCTCGATGCCGCGATGATCGACGAGCTGACGCAGGCCGCGCAGGCGCTTGGTGCCGATCCCGCGGTGCGGGTGGTGGTGCTGGCGGGCGAGGGGGCCAGCTTCTGCGCGGGCGGAGACCTTGGCTGGATGCGCGCCCAGATCGCCGCCGACGGGCCGACGCGCGCGGCGGGCGCCCGGGCGCTCGCCATGATGCTGAACGCGCTGAACCTTTGCCCCAAGCCGCTGATCGGGCGCGTGCATGGCAATGCCTTCGGGGGCGGCATCGGCATGATGTCGGTCTGCGACGTGGCGATTGCCGCCGAACCCGCGCGCTTTGGGCTGACCGAAACCCGCCTCGGCCTGATCCCCGCCACCATCGGCCCCTATGTGCTGGCGCGGATGGGCGAGGCGATGGCGCGGCGGGTGTTCATGTCAGCGCGGCTGTTCGGCGCCGGGGAGGCGGTGACCCTTGGCCTTGCGGCTCGCGCCGTGCCGCCAGCGGATCTGGATGCGGCGGTGGAGACCGAGGTCGCGCCCTACCTGTCCTGCGCGCCGGGGGCGGTGGCCGAGGCAAAGGCGCTTGCCCGCAGGCTCGGCCCGCCCATCGGCGGCGCCGAGATCGAGGCCAGCATCGCCGCGCTGGTGACCCGCTGGGAAAGCCCCGAGGCGGCAGAGGGGATCGCGGCCTTCTTCGACAAGCGCAAGCCGGGCTGGGGGTAGGGCACGTCTTTCCTTGCCCGGAATCAAGGCGCTTCAGCGCCGCCGGGCAGCGCCCGTCCGCCCCCTCGGGCGGGCGCTTTCAACGTCTGTGCCTAGAACGCCGGTGGAGGGGGCCGCACCATAAAGCGCCTAGAACGGGCGTAGCTCGCCCACCCGGCGGACAGGCGCCGCCCTGTGTTCTGCGGGTATCAGGAGTGCGCAGCCTCAGTAGGCTTCGCGGCCACCCGAAGGCCACTCCGCCTCTTGCCCGCCGCGCCGCGCCCCGCTAGACAGGGCAGGCCTTACGGCGCAAGGGTGATTAGCTCAGTTGGTAGAGCGCCTCGTTTACACCGAGGATGTCGGGAGTTCGAGTCTCTCATCACCCACCACTCCCCTTACCGCCCCACCCCGCGCGCGATGATCGCTGCCAGTTGCGCAATCGCGGCCGATTGCGCGGCGGCGATGTCCTGCGGTTCGGTTCCGGCCATCGGCACAGCGATGGCGAAGGGGGCCGAGGCGGGGCCGACCGAGACCTCTTCGGCGCGCACGTAATACTGCCCCTCCAGCCGGAAGACGGCGTCCGCGCCCGCAAGGCTCTGCTCCACCCGCACCTCGATCTCTGCATCGGGCAGGCCGGCCAGCGGCCAGGGCTCTGCCGCCACCGTCGCCGACAGCGCCGCATCCAGCTGCCGGGCCAGCGCCAGCGTCGCGCTGCGCTCTGGCAGGTCGGCCCAGAGCGCGCGGCGGGCGTTCCTGACCGCACCGCCCTCCTCCTGCACCGCGATTTCCGAGGCCGCGGCATATTCGGGCAGCGACACGTCGCGCAGCATGATCGTGCGCGCCTGCGTCGTCAGCCGCAGCTGCGGAGCCGGCGGGTCGATCAGGTAGCGCGGGGCATTGCCGCAGGCGGCCAGCGCCAGCGACAGGATCAGCAGCATCGGCGGTTTGGCCATCATGTGTCAGCGTCCCAGGATCAGAGAGTTCGGATTGCGTTCGATCGTTCGCGCCAGCGCGGTGACGGCATCGGCTGCTGCCTGGATATCGCGCAGGACTGACATCAGTTCCGTGTTGAAGCGCGAGCTTTGGCCATAGCCGGCGATCACTCCGTCGGCGCTGACCACCAGCCCCGACATCCGCTCCGACAGGTCGGGCAGCGATTGCGCCGCCTCATTGATCGAATTGGCGGCAGCCTCGGCGGCGCTGATCGCAGAGTTGGCGCGCTCGATGGCCCCCCCGGCGCGGATCTGCGCCAGGAACACCGTCACCTCTTCCAGCGCGGCCGAGAGGTCGGCGGGCAGGGCGCGCGCCTCTTCGGTGCCGATCAGCGCATCGGCGCTGTTCACCAGCCGGTCGGCCGAGGCCAGCAGCTCCTCCATCGCCAGCCCGTCGACCTTCTCGGCGATGGAGCGGACTTCGGCGGTGATCGCGGGGAAATCCTCCGACGCGGTCTCAAAGCTGGTCAGCGCCCGGTCGGCGCGGCCGATGGCGGCGATCAGGTTCTCGACCGCCTGGCCCTCCTCGATCTTGTCCAGGATCTGCCGCGCGCTGGCGGCAATCGCCCGCACCTCGGCGGGGATCGCGGCCACGTCTTCGGACCTGACCAGCGCGCGGGTGTCATCGAGCAGCGAGACCGCCGCCTCGGGCACGCGGCGGGTGGCGGGGTCGGCGGCGAGGGTGCGGAAGCTGTCCAGCGCGTCGATGGCCGATTGCATCAGCTCCTCGACCGGCAGCGCGTTGATCCGCTCGAACACCCCCTGCGAGGTGGCGGCAAAATCCGAAAGCGCGGCTTCGGAGGTCGGGAGTTCCGGGTAGGGCTCCGCCTCCAGAAGGATCTCGGCGGGGGGGGCATCGGGCAGTTCCACCAGATCGACCAGCAGCCCGCCGGTCAGGATGCTGGCGGTGGTCAGCCGGGCGCGCAGGCCGTTGATCTGCACGAAGGTGCCCAGAAGGTCGATGGCCTGCTCGGGCGTTGCCTCGTCGCCAAGGCCAAGCTTGCCGATCTGCAGCTCCAGATTGGCGCGCAGCCGCACGCGGCGCGCGGCGCCCGTCCCCTCGACAAACGCCCCAAGGTCGGTGACCTGACCGACCTTCAGCCCGCGGAAGCGCACCTCGGCGCCCACCGTCAGGCCCGAAACCGAGCCGTCGAACACCACCGAGACCGGAAGCGTGGCATCGTTGGCCGAGGTGAAGACACTGTCGCGCGCGGTGTTCTCGTCGGCATAGACCTCGAACGTATCGCCCGGGTTGACCGGTTCCCCGCCCGACACCACCGTGTCGAAGCTGATGCCGCCCTCGATCAGCGAGGCGAGGCTCTTCACGTCCAGCTCCACCCCCGAGGCGCCGATGGTGACATCGAAGCCCGAGGCGTCCCAGAAGCGCGAGGCCGAGGTCAGCCGCTCAGTATAGGGCGCCTGGATGAAGGCGTCGATCAGCACGCCCTCGCCATCCTCGGCCAGCCGCGGCGCGCCGACCCGGCCCACCTCGATGCCGCGGTAGAGGATCGGCGCGCCGGCCGAGATCTGGTTGCCGTCGCGCAGTTTCAGCACCACCACCATGCCGGTCTGGTCCATCCCGCCCAGCATCGGCGGCACCTCGAGCCCGGTGAAGCGGCTGCGCGCGCCGCTGGACTCGGAATCCCACCGCCCGGCGATGAACGCGCCCGACAGCACGGTATCGAGCCCGGTGACGCCGCGGACGCTGACCTCGGGACGCACCACCCAGAACTCGGCGCCCTCGTCGATATAGGGTGCCACGTCCTTCGCCACCCGCACATTGACCAGCACTTCCGACAGGCCCGCCCCGAAATTCACCTTCTCGACCACGCCGATGGTCACGTCGCGGAATTTCAGCGGCGTCTGCCCCGCCTCGATGCCGGAGGCGTTCTGGAAGCTGATGGTGATCAGCTCGCCGCGCCCGGCATAGCTTTGCCACGCGACGCCAAGCGCCGCCGCCAGCGCCACCAGCGGCACCAGCCAGACGGGCGAGATCTGGTGCCACCAGCGCCTGCGCGCGGGGCGGACCTGCATCTGCGGGACGTCGCCCTGCGGCGAAGGGGTCTCAGTGTCGGTCACTTTGGATATCGCCTCATTCGTCCCAGATCTGCCTGGGGTCAAAGCTTTGCGCGGAGAGCATGGTGAAGGCAACCGACAGCGCGAAACTGATGGCCGCGATGCCGGGGTTGATCGTCGCCACCGCATCGAAGCGCACCAGCGAGGCAAGGATCGCCACCACGAACACGTCGATCATCGACCAACGGCCGATGAACTCCACCACCGCATGCAGCCGGTGCTGCGCGTGCTCATCCAGGAGCCGGTGCTTGCGGATCGAGAGGGCGAGGAAGGCGATGGCCAGGAACTTGCCGACCGGGATCAGGATACTGGCGAAGAAGATGACGAAGGCGACGAAGTAATCGCCATGGCTCAGCAGCTCCACCACGCCGCCCAGGATCGTGCCCTCGCCGGAATAGGTCAGGGTGCGGGTGATCAGCATCGGGTAGATATTGGCGGGGATGTAGACGACGAGCCCCGCGAACCACCAGGCCCAGACCCGCTGCAGCGCGCGCGGGTCGCGGCTGGAGAGGGGGGCACCGCAGCGGGCGCAAAGCTCGGTCCCCGGCGCGAAGACCCGGCCGCAGCGGGTGCAGCCGATCAGCCCGGCAGAGCGGGCGGTGGGCGTGGGGGCAGTGGTCATAGGCTTGCCGAGGCATCGGCGGCCATGCGCCGCGCTGTGTCGCGCCGCTCGATGGCCTGCCAGACCGATTCCGCGTCCATCACGTCATCATGCAGCACCGTGACCACCACCAACCCGCAAAACGCCCAGAAGGCCGGGCCGGGGGTGACGGTGGCGATGCCGGCGACCTTGACCAGCGCGACGGCAACCCCGATCAGGAAGATCTCGGCCATCGCCCAGGGTTTCAGCGCATCGGCCAGCCGGAAGGCCTGCGCCGCGCGGGGCAGTGCCGGGCCGCCGCGCATCATCGGCGCCAGCGTATAGACGATCAGCGACAGGCGCAGCGCCGGGATCACCACGATCAGCGCCCCCACCGCCACCGACAGCGGCAGCATCATCCCTTCGGAAAAGGCCAGCACCGCATCCAGCACCGAGGCGCGGCTGTGCATCCCCGAGGCAGAGAGGTCGAGGAAGGGCATGAAGATCGCCGCCCCCATGAGGATCAGCGCGGTGACGGCCAGCGCGATCACCCGGCTGAAGGCGCGGGCGCGCGGCGCGATCAGCACCGCGCCGCAGCGGGTGCAGACCGCGCGCTCGCGCGGGGCGACCGGCGCAATCCGGTAGAGCGCATCGCAATGGGGGCAGGCGCGCAGGCCTTCCAGCGCCGCCGGGGCGGGCCCGGTTGCGGAGGAGCTGTCCTGCCGATACGCATCTGCCGTCACCCCGCCCCCTGACCAAACCTGCTTGGCTGACTGAAACCTGTTTTGCCGGCATAACTTAGCCCCAATCGCCGCCGGGTCCAATGGCGAAGCCGGAACCGCGCCTGCCGTCTTGTGCGGCGCCGAGGGCAGCAAGGCCAAAGGCCGCGCCGTTTCACGCAATCTTGACCGGCGCTTCGTTGCCACGGCTCTTTCGTGCTGCACTTGCAGCGGGGACTGCAGCATCGTGACTTGCACGAGGCCCCGATTTTCCGCCTACTCGTGCCCGATATCACCTGCCGCCGCCGACAGAATTCCCGCCCTCCCGCGTTACATGCCGGGAACAGCCAGACCGGAGACGACGATGCCCCTTTGGAAGCAGGCCCTGATGACAGGTGCCCTCGTCGCGGCGGCCTTCGTGCTGTGGGCGCTGTTCGTGCCGGCGGCGCGGCCCTTGCTGACCGGGCTGGGGGTGCTGGAGCCGATGCAGCGGATCGGGCTGATCGCGGCGCCGGACCCCCAGGCCGGGGGCGATGCGCCGCGCGCAGCCCCGGCGGCCACCGTGGTGGCGGTTGCGCCCGAGCTGCGCGAGATGACGGATGTGGTCACCGCCATCGGCACCGCCCGCGGCGTGCGCTCGGCCGTGCTGGCGGCCGAGGTGCCGGGGCGGCTGGCACGGCTCAACGTCGCCTCGGGCGACTTCGTCGAGGCGGGCGCGGTGCTGGCGGAGCTGGACAGCGAGGCGGCGCGCATCGCGCTCGACCGCTCGCAACTGCTGCTGAGCGATGCCGAGACCGATTTCGCGCGGCTGAGCCAACTGCGGCAAAGCGGGTCAGGCACCGAGTTGCAGGTGCAGGAGGCGGAGCTTGCCCTGCGCAGCGCCGAGCTGGAGCTGCGCCAGGCCGAGTTCGACCTGCAGCGCCACACGCTGACCGCGCCGATTGCGGGCTGGGTCGGGATCATCGAGGCCGAGATCGGCGACCTGATCCCCTCGGGCGCGGAGATCACGCGGATCGAGGACCGCTCCAGCCTGCTGGTGGAGTTCCGGGTGCCCGAACGCGTGGTCAGTCGGCTGGCGGCGGGCGATCCGGTGTCAGCCGTGCCGTTGGCCGATCCCGGCGCGCGGCTGGAGGGGAAGATCACCGCGCTCGACAACCGGGTGGACCAGACCAGCCGCAGCCTGCGGGTGCAGGCGGCGATCGAGAACACGGATGACCGGCTGCGCGCCGGCATGGCGATCGGGATCGAGCTGGCCTTCACCGGCGATGCGCATCCGGCGGTGGACCCGCTGGCGATCCAATGGGGCGCGGATGGCGCCTTCGTCTGGGCGGTGCGGGGCGGCAAGGCGCTGCGCCTGCCGATCCGCATCTTGCAGCGCAGCGCCGAGGCGGTGCTGATCGAGGCGGCGCTGGAGCCGGGCGATCTGGTGGTGACGGAAGGCGTGCAGGTGCTGCGCCCGGGCGCGGCCGTGACGCTGGCGCAGGAGCCCGAGACATGAGCACCGAAAAGGCCCAATCCGACGCCGACGAGGCGCTGGAAGCCGCCGCCACCGCCCGTTCCGGCACCGCGCTGCTGGTGCGCCGCCCGATCCTCGCCTTCGTGCTCAACGCTCTGATCGTGCTGGCCGGGCTTGGCGCGCTGATGGGCGCCGAGGTGCGCGAGCTGCCGGACGTCGACCGCCCGGTGGTCAGCGTCAACACCAACTTCGACGGCGCGGCCCCCGAAACCATCGACCGTGAGATCACCGCCGCCGTCGAAGGCGCCGCGGGGCGGGTGGCGGGGGTGAAATCCATCTCCTCCTCCTCGCGCTTTGGCCAAAGCCGGGTGACGGTGGAGTTCCGCGACGATGTCGATCTCGACGTGGCCGCGACCGACCTGCGCGACGCCGTTGCCCGGATCCGCAACAGCCTGCCCGATGATGCCGACGATCCGCGCGTGGTCAAGGCCGATGCCAATGCCGAGGCGGTGATGCGCATCGCCGTCACCTCGGCCACCCGCTCGCCGCAGGAGCTGACCCAGCTGGTCGAGGATCTGGTCGAGGACCGGGTGCTCTCGGCCCCCGGCGTCGCCGACCTGCAGATCTATGGCGACCGCGAGCAGGTGTTCCGCGTCGATATCGACATGGCGCAGCTGGCCAGCCGCGGCCTCACGCTGGCCGATGTGCGGGGCACGCTGGCGAATGTGGCCTTCGACGCTCCGGCGGGCTCCCTAAGCTCACAGCGGCAAAGCCTGCTGGTGCGGGCAACGGCATCCGTCAGCACCGGGACCGAGTTCGAGGCGCTGGAGTTGACCCCGGACGTGAAGCTTGGCGAGGTGGCACAGGTGACGCTCGGCCCCGATCCGGGGGAGACCACGCTGCGCGCCAATGGCCAGACCGGCATCGGCCTTGGCATCTTGCGGCAGGCGCAGAGCAATACGCTGGATATCTCGGCGGCCGTCACCGAGGTGGTGGAGGATGTGCAGGCGATCCTGCCGCCCGATGTGGATATCTTCATCACCTCGGACACCGCCACCTTCATCAACGGCGCGATCCATGAGGTGGAAATCGCGCTCGGCCTGTCGGTGCTGATCGTGACCGCGATCATCTACCTGTTCCTGCGCGATGCGCGCGCCACGCTGATCCCGGTGATCGCCATGCCGGTCTCGCTGATCGGCACGCTGGCGGCGCTGTGGCTGGTGGGCTTCTCGATCAACATCCTCACGCTGCTGGCGCTGGTGCTGGCGACGGGGATGGTGGTGGACGATGCCATTGTGGTGCTGGAAAACATCGTGCGCCGCCGCAGCCAGGGCATGGGCGCGCGGGCGGCGGCGGTTCTGGGCACGCAGCAGGTGTTCTTCGCGGTCATCGCCACCACGACCACGCTGGCGGCGGTGTTCATCCCGCTGTCGTTCCTGCCCGGCCAGACCGGCGGGCTGTTCCGCGAGTTCGGCTTCACCCTCGCCATCGCGGTGCTGCTGTCCTCTGTGACCGCGCTGACGCTTTGCCCGGTGCTGGCCAGCCGCCTGCTCAAGGCGCAACCCGCCGAGGGCGCGGCACCCAAGGGCGCGCTTGGCTGGGTCGGGGCGAAGCTGTCCGGCCTCTACGCCCGCTCCCTGCACTGGGCGCTCGGCGCGCCAATGGTGGTGCTGGCCATCGCCGCGCTGTTCGCGCTGACCGCCGCCATGCTGTTCACCACGCTGCGCCAGGAGCTGACGCCGCCCGAAGACCGGGCGCTGGCCCTCCTTAGCATCACCGCGCCGCAGGGCGTGGCGCTGGATTATACCGACGGCAAGGTGCGGCAGATCGAGGATCTGCTGCAACCGCTGCGCGTCTCGGGCGAGGTGGTCAATGTCTTTGCCAATGTCGGCATGGGCGGGCGCGACAATCGCGGCTTCATGGTGCTGAGCCTTGCCGACTGGGCGGAGCGTGACCGCAGCCAGCAGGAGATCGTGGCCGAGATCAACGAGCGCCTGAACGGCGTGATCGGGGTGCGGGTCTTCGCGATCCAGTCCAACTCCTTGGGGATCCGCGGCGCGGGGCAGGGCCTGTCCTTCGCAGTGGTCGGCGACAGCTATGAGCAACTGGCGGATGCGGCCAACGCGCTGGTGGCGCGGATGGAGGAGACCCCGGCCTTCGGGCAGGTGCGTATCGACTATGACACCACCCAGCCGCAGTTGTTCATCGAGGTGGACCGGGCGCGGGCCTCTGACCTTGGCGTGGATATCGACGGCCTCGGCGAGGCGCTGCAGGCGGTGCTGGACGGGCGCACCGTGGCGACGGTGTTCCTCGATGACAAGAGCTATGACGTGAAGATGGTCTCCACCACCAACCCGGTGAACGACCCCGGCGATCTGGAGCGGATCTTCGTCAAGTCCGGCACCGGCAGCGCGGCGGGCGGGCAGATGATCCCGATCTCGACCTTCGTCACGCTGGAGGAACGCGCCGTGGCGCCCGAGCTGGGGCGCGAGGGGCAGATGCGGTCGGTCCCGGTCAGCGCGGGCCTGACGGATGAACTGGCGCTCGGCGACGCCTGGGCGCAGGTGCAGGCGCTGGCGGCCGAGGTGCTGCCCGAGGATGCCCGGCTGATCCCGCTGGCCGAGGCGGCGACGCTGGGGGAAACCTCGGGCGGCCTCTTGATCACCTTCGGGATGGCGCTGCTGATCGTGCTTCTGGTGCTGGCGGCGCAGTTCGAAAGCTTCGTGTCGGCCTTCATCGTGATGGCGACGGTGCCGCTTGGCCTTGCCTGCGCGGTGGTGGCGATGGTGCTGACGGGGGGCAGCCTGAACGTCTACAGCCAGATCGGGCTGGTGCTGCTGGTGGGGATCATGGCCAAGAACGGCATCCTGATCGTCGAATTTGCCAACCAGCTGCGCGACGAGGGACGGTCCGTGCGCGAGGCGATCGAGGAAGCCTCCACCGTGCGCCTGCGCCCGGTGATGATGACGATGGTGGCGACGGTGCTTGGCGGCCTGCCGCTGGTCTTTGCCTTCGGGGCAGGGGCCGAGGCGCGCGAGGTTCTGGGCTGGATCATCGTCGGCGGTTTGGGGCTGGCGACGGTCGCCACGCTCTACCTGACGCCGGTGGCCTATCTGCTGCTGGCTGGGCTCTCGAAGCCCAAGGCGGCCGAGGAGGCGCGGCTGCATCAGGAGCTGGCAGAGGCCTCGCGCGTGGGCCGGCTGCCGGCGCAATAACGCGGCAGCGACCTGCAAGGCGGCCTGTGGACGCGCCTGATGGCAGGGCAACTGATCGAATTTTAGGCACTCCGATTGCGACGGGGCCGATGGCGAACGCTATGCTGACCGGCAATGAGTTTGTTTTTACCGGAGTATGCAGAGTGTCGTTCAAGTCCCTTGTTGCCATCGCCCTGTCCCCGGTTGCCGCTGCCCTTGCGCAGGGCGCAGCGCAGACGCCGGTCCCGCTTACGCCGCAGGCTGCCCTCGGTCTTCCGGCGGCCGTTGGCGCGGGTGAGGCGCTGCCGCTTGGCACGCTGCTGCTGACGGGCGGGACCGTGGCGATGACCTCCGTCGCTTTCGCCGGTGGCGGTTCGTCCGATGGCGCCACCATCACGACGACCACCACCACCACGACCAGCACCGTCAACTAGGCTCGCGCGAGGCTGCCGCCGCTGCGGCAGCCCCCTGACGCCCGCAACCGCATGGCCAGCCGCTTTGGGCTGGCCATTTGCTTTGAAGGGACGGCCGGCGGCCCCGCTTGTTCGCTTTGGAGAGGCTTGTGGCAGCGCCTGAAGGCCGTCAGTCTCAAGCTCAGCCCGAAAAACCGGCGCACTCTGCCGTTGCGACCTGGGCTCTCTGCGGCCTGCGGACAGGGCGATGCACGGACGCATCGGCCCCTGTTGCGCAGCTGCCCGCTGACCCCGGCCCAAGCCGGCCCCTCCCGCCCGCATCACGGTAAATAGCCAGCGCAGCAGGCACGATTCCGCCCGCCGCCCTTATTTCATGCACAAACTGGACCAATTAGAGGCTGTGCTGCAGGGCAGAATGTGCTAACGATTGGTTACCCCGAAGCAGGAGTTTGCCCCATGACCATCAAGATTCTCTTCTCCGTCCTGGCAGTTTCCGCCGCTTCCGTCCTTCCGGTTGCTGCCGAACAGTCCAACACCGCCCCGTCGCTCGGCCTGCCGACCACCGTGTCGTCGCAGGGCGCCGAACTGCCCGCCACCAACCTGCTCTTCGTCGGCGGCGCGTTCGTCGCTGCCGTGGGCATCCTGGCTGGTGCCGAAGGTGACGGTAGCGACGAAGCCACCACCACGACGCCCAGCACCACCTCCGAGTGATCGGGACGGTTCCTTTGCGAAGGAACGTCGTCAGGTGCAAGTGACAAGACAAAAAAATGACCGGCCCTCTGGCCGGTCATTTGATTCGCGGGCCGGGCGCCCGGGGCCGCAATCCGCGCCGCAGGCCCGCCCGTCATGAAACCGTCACCTCGCCGGGCTAACCGCAAAGGCCCAAGGACCGGAGCTCATGGCCGAGATCGCATTCCACTCCGTCACCCGTCGTTTCGCCGACACCACGGCCCTGGCCGATGTCAGCTTCACCGTGCCCTCTGGCGCGTTCTTCGCGCTGGTCGGCCCCTCGGGCTGCGGCAAGACCACGGTGCTGCGGCTGATCGCGGGGCTGGAGCGGCCGGATGCCGGACAGATCGCGCTTGGCGGCCGGCCGGTCGCGGGCGAGGGGCGCTTCGTGGAACCGGCGCAGCGCAACCTCGGGATGGTGTTCCAGTCCTACGCGCTTTGGCCGCACATGACCGTCGCCGGCAACATCGCCTTCGGCCTCGGTCTGCGGGGCCTGTCCAGGGCCGAGCAGCGGGCGCGCACCGCCGAGGCGCTGGCTCTGGTCGGGCTGGAGGGTCATGCGGACCGCCGCCCGCATGAGCTGTCAGGCGGGCAGCGGCAGCGGGTGGCGCTGGCGCGCAGCCTTGCCATGCGGCCCGCGCTGATCCTGCTGGACGAGCCCTTGGCCAACCTCGACGCCCACCTGCGCCAGGCGATGCTGGCCGAGTTCCGCCGCATCCACCGCCAGGCCCGCACCACCTTTGTCTTCGTCACCCATGACCAGAACGAGGCGATGGCGCTGGCAAGCCTCGTCGCGGTGATGGACAGGGGCCGGATGCAGCAGATCGCCCCTCCGCAGGAATTGTTCGCGCGCCCCGCCTCGGCGATGGTGGCGCGCTTCGTGGGGCAGGGGCGCACGGTGCCGGTGGAGGTGCTGGGGGCGGAGGGCTCGGGCCTTCGGGTGCGGCTGATGGGCCGCAATCTGGTGCTGCCGGGCGCCGCGCCCGCCGGCCCCGGCTGGCTCTGCCTGCGCGCCCGCGACCTGACGCTGGACGCGGCGCCGGGCCAGCCGCGACTGGCGGGACGCGTCGCCGACCTGCGCTTCGAGGGCGGCGATTACATGGTGTCGGTGGATCTGGAGGGGGCAGGCGCCGACCTGATCGAGGTGCGGAGCGCCGCCCCGGTGGCCCCCGGCTCCGAGGTCACGCTTGGCCTGACCGGCGGCTGGGTGCTGCCGCGCGCGGCGCTGGCGCCGATGGCCCTGCAACCCAGCTTCGAGGTGGCGTGATGGACTTCCACCTGCGCGCGATCTCCGGCTTCGGCGTCAAGGGCCCGGCCTGTTTCCTGCTGGAGGTGGCGGGCGCGCGGCTGATCCTCGACCTCGGCGAGGGCCCCGATGCGGGGAAGCGCCCCGACCTTACCGGCGTGGGGCGGGTGGACGCGATCCTGATCAGCCACGGTCATCCCGACCATGTCGGCGCGCTGGATCTGGCACCGGCGCTCGGCAACCCGCCCATCCATGCCACCGCGCCGGTGCGGGCGCTGCCCGGTGACCCCCGGCTGACCCAGGCGCAGGACCTGCCGATCCGCGGCGCGGTGCAGGTGGCGGGGCTGACGGTAGAAACCGGCCCCTGTGGCCACGCGCCCGGCGCGGTCTGGATGCGGATCGGCGGGCCCGGCGGGCTCCTTTACACCGGCGACATCAGCGCCGAGAGCAGCCTTTATCCCTGCGCGCCGCCGCCCCCCGCTGCGGCGCTGGTGTTCGATGCCTCCTACGGCGCCGCCGATCAGCCGCTGGTGGATCAGGTCGCGCAGCTCCTCGCCCTCGCCGCCACCCGCCCGCTGCTGCTGCCGGCGCCTGCGGGCGGGCGCGGGCTGGAGATGGCGATGGCCTTTGCCGCCGCTGGACTGCCGGTCGCGCTCTGCCCCGCGCATCGGCAGGTGGCATCCGTGCTCCTCGACCATCCCGGCGCGCTGGTGCCGGGCGGGGCCGAGGCGCTGGCGGCGCTGCTGGCCGGCACCGCGGCGCTGAGCGCGGACAGCCCGGCCATGGGCGTGATGATCGCCGCCAAGCCCAATGGCGATGCCGGGCTGGCGGCCGACCTGATCGCGCGGTTTGCGAAAACGCGCGAGGCGGAAATCGTCTTCACCGGCCATCTGGCCACCGGCAAGCCCGCGGCGGAGCTCGTCGCGTCGGGCAAAGCCCGCTTCCTGCGCTGGAACGTGCATCCGCGCCTGACCGGCATCGCCGCGCTGGCCGCCTCCGTGCAGCCCCGCTTGCCAATGGCGGCCTTCGTCGAGCCCCAAGGCGCCGCCGATCTGGCCGCCGCCTTGCCCGCCCTGCCGCTGGTCCATGCGCCGGAGATGCGCTGGTGATCCCGCTGTTCGAGCAGTCTTTCCTGTTCCTGCGCCACGGGGAGACCGCGCATAACCGCGCGGGCATCATCGCCGGGTCTACCGATGTGCCGCTGAACGCCAGCGGCCTCGCGCAGGCAAAGGCCGCGGCGGAGCAGCTGGCGGGCGTGCCGATCGCCGCCATCTGGTGCTCCCCCCTGATCCGGGCCCGTGCGACGGCCGACATCGTCGCGGAACGCCTCGGGCTGCCGCTGCGCGTGTTGCCGGGGCTGGCCGAGCGCAATTGGGGCGCGTGGGAGGATCAACCCTACTCCGTGCTGGTGCGCGAGATGGTCCCCCCCGGGGGTGGCGAGGGGCCGGGCGCCTTCCAGACCCGCGTCACCGCCGCGCTGGCGCAGGTCGCCCCGCCCTTCCCGGTGCTGATCGTCGGCCATTCCGGCACCGCGCGGGTGCTTGGCGCGCTGCTGTGTCCCGGCGTGGAACTGCCGCGCTTTGCCAATGCGGTCCCGGTGCTGTTCCAGCGCGAGGAGGAGGAGGGCGAGGCGCCCGACTGGTCCTTGCGGGCTCTGGGCGCGGCGGAACTGGCCGATCCGCTGCTGGCAACCTATCGCCTGCGGTGATCCGGTCGCAAACGTGACTTGAGAATGTTTCTTTCCCCGCCGACTGTCACAGGACTGTCAAGCGCGGGGGCTACCAAGCGGCCAGACATCCTGGATGAAAAGGCCATGACATGACCCTCCGCACCTCTCTCACCCTCGCGCTTCTGGCTGGCACCGCGCTGACGGGACCCGCCTTCGCGCAGGCCACCGGCACCATCACCGTCTATACCTCGCAGCCCAATGACCAGATGGCGCTGGTGGTGGAAGCCTTCAACAAGGACCATCCCGAGATCACCGTCGAGGTGTTCCGCACCGGCACCACCGAGCTGATGAGCAAGCTGCAGGCCGAGTTCACCGCCGGATCGACCCCCGCCGACGTGATGCTGATCGCCGATGCCGTGGCGATGACCCAGCTGAAGAACGATGACCGGCTGCTGGCCTACACGGATGCCCCGGTGACGGGCGTCCCCGCCGCGGTCATCGACCCGGACATGACCTTCTTCGGCACCAAGCTGATCACCACCGGCATCGTCTACAACACCGCCATGGTGGATCAGGCCCCGACCTCCTGGGCCGACCTGACCGCGCCCGAGGCGGCCGCCTCGCTGATCATGCCAAGCCCGCTCTATTCCGGCGCGGCGGTGATCCATGTCGGCACCATGGTGCAGCAGCCGGAATTCGGCTGGGAGTATTACGAGACGCTGGCGGACAACGGCGCAGTGGCCGGGCAGGGCAACGGCACCGTGATCGAGGCTGTGGCGCGCGGCGAGAAGGCCTACGGCATCATCATCGAATACATGGCGATGAACGCCAAGGCCAAGGGCTCGCCGGTGGAGTTCGTGTTCCCCGAGGAGGGCGTCTCCTCGATCACCCAGCCGGTCGCGATCCTGAAGGACAGCGACAACCCGGATGCGGCGAAGGTCTTCGTCGACTGGCAGCTGTCGAAGGCCGCGCAGGAACAGTCGGTGGCGCAGGGCTACTTCCCGATCCTCGCCGGTGTGGCGCAGCCCGAAGGCTATCCGCCGGTGGAGGCGCTGAAGATCCTGCCGGCCGATGCCGGCGTGATGCTGACCGACGATCAGGCGACCAAGCAGGCCTTCGCGGACCTCTTCGGTGGCTGACACGGGCCTACCGGCCAGGCGCGCCTGGCCCATGCTGACCGGCCGGGGCGGCGAGCATCTGCTCGTCGCCCTGCTGGCGCTTTACGTGCTGGTGCTGGGGCTCTGGCCGCTGCTGCGGCTGTTTGCCGAGGCGTTCGGGGCGAATGACGCGGGGGAGAGCTTCGGCCTGATCCGCGACGGGCTGGCGGCGCGGGCCACCCACCGCGCCTTTGGCAACACCCTCTACGCCTCGGCCGGGTCGGTCGTGGTCTCGGCGGTGCTTGGCGTGGCTCTGGCGCTGGCAATGGGGATGCTGCGGCTGCGGGGGCGGGTGGCGATGACCTTCTTGATCCTCGCGCCCTTGCTGATCCCCTCGCAGATCATGGCGCTGGCCTGGATCGAGCTGATGGGCTCCTCCTCGCCGATCCTCGGCCCGCTGGGGCTGGCTCCGGCGCCGGGGCAGACCAACCCGATGTATTCGGCCGGTGGCATCATCGCGCTGATGGGGATCGAGCATATGCCGCTGGTCTTCCTTGCGGTGCGCGCGGCGCTGGCGGCTTTGCCCGAGGATCTGGTGGAGGCGGCACGCATTGCCGGGGCCGGGCGCGGGCGCATCCTGGCACGCGTGGTGCTGCCGCTGGTGGCACCCGCCGCCGCTTCCGGCGCGATCCTGGCCTTTGCGGCGGCGGTGGGGAATTTCGGGGTGCCGGCCTTGCTGGGAATCCCCGGGCGGTTCTCGATGCTGACCACGCTGATCTATCAGCGGCTGAACGGCTTTGGCCCGGCGGTGATCGGCCAGGTGGCGGTGCTGGCGCTGCTGCTGGTGGCGCTGGCGGGGGCGGCGCTTGGGCTGCGGGCACTGCTGGTGCGCCGCGCGGTGCCGGTGGACCGGGGCGGGCGGCCGCTGCAACCGCTGGAGCTGGGGCGCTGGCGGCTGCCGGTGGAGGTGGGGCTGTGGGCGCTGCTGATCGTGATGGCGGTGCTGCCGATGCTGGCCTTGCTGGGCACCGCGCTGTCGCCGGCGCTTGGCGTGCCGCTGACCCTTCAGACCCTTACCTTCGCCAATTTCACCGACACGCTGCTGACCAACGCCACCATCCGCCGCGCCTTTGCCAATTCGGCCTGGCTGTCGCTGGCGGCGGCGGTGATCTCGGCGGGCGTGGCACTCGGCATCGGCTACATGGCGGCGCAACGGCGGCATGGCCTGGCCCGGCGGCTGCTGTGGCTGACCGACGCGCCCTTCGTGGTGCCGGGTACGGTGCTGGCGCTGGCCTATATCCTGGTGTTCCTGCCGCCGCTGCCGGTCTTGGGAGTGTCCATCTACGGCACCTCCACCATCCTGCTGCTGGCCTATCTCGCGCGCTTCCTGCCGCTGGTGCTAGGTCCCGCGACCGTGGCGATGGCCAGCACCGAACCGGCGCTGGATGAGGCGGCGCGGATCGTCGGCGCCGGGCTTCTGACCCGCATCGCCCGCATCACCGCGCCGATGGCCGCGCCCACCCTCGTGGCGGGGGCGGTGCTGGTCTTCCTGACCGCGTTCAACGAGCTGACCCTCTCGGCGCTGCTGTGGTCGAGCGGGGTGGAGACGGTGGGGGTGATGGTGTTCTCGCTGCAATACGAGGGCAATTCGACCGGGGCGGCGGCGCTGTCGGCGGCCTCGGTCGGGTTCGTGCTGCTGCTGGCGCTGGCGCTGGACCGGCTGGCGGGGCGGCTGCCGCCGGGCACGCTGCCCTGGCGGAGCTAGCGCGGCTCTTCGTCGATCCGCAAGGCCAGCTCCCCGCTCTCGCCCACCGGCAGCCCTGCGATCGGCAGGGTCAGCCGCCGCTCGGGCCCGGAGCGGATGCGGCCGGACCAGATTTCCTCGCCGCCGCGCGTCACCACCAGCCGGCCCATCACCGGCCGCGTCACCCGCAGTTGCAGCATATCGGCCGCTCCCTCGCCGCAGCCGCGGCTCACAAGCCGTTGCGGCATCACGTATTTCAGCGTCGGCCCCTCGACCTGCAGGCGCAGCCCACCGGCACGCGGGGGCAGGGCGCCGCGCAGGCTCGCGGCGATGGCGCGGGCGGCGCGGCGGCCCTCCTGCCAGCACCAGGACGGCGTTTCCACCGGGCGCAGCAGGTTTCCGGCGGCGAAATAGCCGGGGTCGGAGCAGCGGCCGAACTGATCGACCTCGGGCCCGCCCGTGCGCGGATCAAGCGCGAGGTGACCGCGCAGCAGATCCGCCTCGGGCAAGTAGCGCCCGGTCAGGAGCAGCCCATCGGCCTGCACGCGCCGCTCTGCCCCGTCCGGCGCGCGCAGCACCATCTCGCGCAGGCCGCTCTCGCCCTCGATCCCCACCAGATCAGTGTTCAGCAGCAGCGGAATGCCCAGGACCCGCGGCAGCAGCCCCGCCGGCCAGCGGGCGACGACGCGGGGGGAGGGCTCGACGATGGCCACGGGGTGGATGCCCGCGTCCTGGCAGGTCAGCAGCGCCGACATTGCGACCGCCTCGGTTCCCAGCATCAACGGGCTTTGGAAGGGCAGGCGCCCGCCGTGATGCAGGCGCCGCTTCAGCTCGGCCGTGGTCAGCACGCCAGCCGCGCCGCTGCCCGCGATCTTCCGCTCGGCCCAGCCGGCTTCGCGCGCGCCCGTGCAGATCAGCACCCGGCGCGCGATCATCTCCTGCGCGCCTTTGGGGGTGGAGACGGTCAGCCGCGGGCCGCCGTGCAGTGCGGTGACGGAGGTGCCGGGAAAGATCAGCGCCCCCGCGTCCCAGGCGGCCTGCGCCAGCCGCGCGGCATAGGCGGGGCCGCGCATCGGCGATCGGAACTCGCGCAGGCCATAGCCCGGCAGGCTGCAATGGCGGGCGCCGCCGCCGGGCACCTGCGCGCGGTCCAGCACGATCACCCGCCCCGCGCCGCAGGCTCGCAGCTCGGCCGCGGCGGCAAGGCCGGCGGGGCCGGCGCCGATGACCGCCACATCGCAATCGCCTGGAAGGTCAGCCATCAGCGCGCCTCGCCGCAGCCGCAGGCCAGGTGCCGCGGGCGGGGCGTGTGGGCGTCACGGGCTGGCTTGCAGCGCGGCAGCGTCGCGGGCAGGGGCAAATTTCGTACTCTTTACTGGAGGATCGGGCACCGGGACGTGAAACCCGCCTTGTCCCGCGTCTGCCACGCTTTGCCCAATCCGTCAACAATCCCAGCGGGTTCGGCCAGACCGCGTGCCATGATGTTGCCAGAGCGGACCCTGCGCCGCGACCGTGGCACGGTGCCCAACCGGGCCTAGGGCTTGCGCAGGACGCGCGGCGCCGCCGGGGCCGGTTCCAGCCCGCTGCGCAGCCCGCCCAGAAGCCCGTCGCGCAGCTCCATCCCCTCGGGCCAGGGACCAAAGCCCGCCTCGGTATCGACATGCCCGGCGCGGCCGATATCCACCGGCTCCACCCCCCACAGCCGCGCCTGATGCATCGCAGCGGCAAAGGGCAGATGCGGGTCATTGCGGCTGGCGACCAGCAGGGCGGGCACGGTGATCCGGCCCTCGGGCAGGGGGCCGGAGTCAGGATCGGCCGGGGCCACCAGCAGCGCGCCCGCGACCTGCAGCTGCGGCCAATGGGTCAGCAGCCGCGCCGCGACCACCGCGCCATAGCCATGCCCGACCAAGATCGACCCCGGATGCGCCAGGATCGCGCCCGCCACCTGCATCTCCCAGGCGTCGGGGGTCTCGGCCGCCCAGGGCTCTTGCGCCACGATCAGCGCGGCCGGGTCGCGCATAGCCCACCAGTGCTGCCAATGCGCAACATCCGCACCGTTGCGGCCCGGGATGATCAGTGTCTTGGTCATGGATCTGCGCCCCTGTGTCCCTGCTCTGGCGCAGCAACGCGGGGCGCGGGGGGCGGTTCCACCGGCGCGCGTGCAGGCCTGCGTGACGGGCGGTTAAGCGCTCAGGCGTCGAGCACCAGGAGATCGGCGGGCGAGATCGAGACCTGCACCTTGTCGCCGGCGGCGGGGGGCGGGGTGTCGGGGCGGTTGAACGTGTCCAGCGACAGCGCCGTGCGCCCGGCCTGTGCCCTGACCCGGATCACCGCACCAAGGAACTCCACCTCGCCGATTTCGGCGTGCAGCACCAGCGGGCGGCCCTCAGCCAGGCCAAGGCTCACCGCCTCTGGCCGGCAGGCCAGCGTCACCCGGCCCGCGGGCAGGGCGCGCCCCAGGCTGATCTCGGTGGTGCCGATCCGCACGGTGCCGGTGTTCGGGGTAACCACATCCGCCTCGATCAGGTTCAGCGTGCCGACGAACTGCGCCACGAACCGGGTGGCCGGGCGGTTGTAGATCTCGAAGGGCGCACCGACCTGTTCGGCGACGCCGCCGTTCATCACCACGATCCGGTCCGAGATCGACAGCGCCTCCTCCTGGTCATGGGTCACGAAGATGGTGGTGATCTGCAGCTCGCGCTGGATCTCGCGGATCTGGGCGCGCAGGCTGACGCGGATCTTGGCGTCGAGCGCGGACAGCGGCTCGTCCAGCAGCAGCACCTGCGGCTTGACCGCCAGCGCCCGCGCCAGTGCCACCCGCTGCTGCTGCCCGCCCGACAGCTGGAACGGATAGCGGCCCCCCAGATCGGGCAAGCCGATCATCGCCAGCATCTCGTGCACCCGTGCCTCGCGCTCGTCCTTGGCCACGCCCTTGATCTTCAACCCGAAGGCGACGTTTTCCGCAACGGTGAGGTTCGGGAACAGCGCATAGGCCTGAAACACCATGCCGATGTTGCGCTGGCTGGGGCGCAGGGCAACCACGTCCTTGCCATCGACGATGATCGCGCCGCTGGAGGGGGTTTCAAACCCCGCCACCATCCGCAGCACCGTGGTCTTGCCGCAACCCGAGGGGCCCAGCAACGAGACGAATTCGCCCTTCTCGATCGTCAGGTCGAAATCCTTGACCACACGGGTGGAGCCGAAGGATTTCTCCAGATGCTCGATCTTCAGGAAGGCCATCAGCGTTGCACCCTGTTATGTCTGGTAAGTCGCGTGGCGAGCTGGATCACACCCATGCAGGCCCATGTGATGCCGAAGGCGATGACCGCCAGCGCCGCGGGTTCGTAAGCCTTGTTGCCGCCCATCCAGACCATGTAGGGCCCAAAGGCCGGCCGGTTCAGCAGCGCCGCAAAAACGTATTCGCCGATGACGATGGCGAAGGTCAGGAAGGCGCCGGAGAGGATGGCCGACAGGATATTGGGCAGGATCAGCCTGGTGATGATGGTGAACCAACTGGCCCCCATGCTCTGCGCCGCCTCGGTCAGCGTGGCGACGTCGATGGTGCGCAGCCCGGTATCGACGGCGCGGTACATGTAGGGTAGCGCCAGCACCGAATAGCCGAAGGTCAGCAGGATATTGGTGCCCATCGCGGTGCCGGTCAGCGGCAGCCAGCTGGAGGTGTTGTAAAGCCGGATATAGCCGAACACGATCACGATCGGCGGGATCACCAGCGGCAGCAGGGTGATGAACTCGATCACCGGGCGCAGCTTGGGCAGCTTCAGCCGCACCCAGAAGGCGGTGGGCGCCACGATCAGCACCCCCAGCACGATGGTGAAGAGCGCGACGGTGACCGAATACATGAAGGTCTGGCGGAATTGCGGATCGCTCAGCACGTTGGCATAGGCCTGGAACGAATACTCCCCGCGCCGGGCGCGCAGCGAGAATTCGAACATGCCGATCAGCGGCAGGAAGAAATACAAAAGGCCAGCGACAAGGGCGGCCCAGGACCAGAAGCGCGGCGAGCCCATCATTTGATCCACTTCTCGGCGCGGGTGCGCAGCACGATATAGACGAGGTTGGCGATGCCGGTGATGACGATCATGCCAAAGGCGATGGCATAGCCCAGATGCGGGTCTTGCAACACGTCGCCGCGGATCTGCGCGAACAGGATGATCGGCACGATCGACAGCGAGGATCCGGTCAACGCCATCGCGGTGGCGACGGCCCCGAAGGAATTGGCGAACAGCAGCGCGAAGGTGCCGAGCAGGGACGGCCACAGCACCGGCAGCGCCACCATGCGCCAGTATTGCGCGCCGCTGGCGCCCAGGATCTCGGCCGCCTCGCGCCATTCGCGCTTCAGCCCGTCCAGCGCCGGGGTGATGATCAGGATCATCAGCGGGATCTGGAAATAGAGGTAGGTCAACGTCAGGCCGACAAAGCTGATCAGGTTGAACCCGCTCGCGGCAAGGTTGATGCCGAACACTTCCTTCAGCACCACGGTCACCAGCCCCAGCCGCCCCAGCGTGGCGATGAAGGCAAAGGCCAGCGGCACCCCGGCGAAGTTGCTGGCGACCCCGGAAAAGGTCAGCATCGCATCGCGGATCCAGCCCGGCAGCCCGCCCTTGGTCACGGCGGCGGCGATCACCAGCCCGATCAGGCAGCCAAGACCCGCGGTCAGCAGGCTCAGCTTGATCGACAGCATGAACGGGCGCACCACCTGCGGCGCGGCCAGCCCTTGCAGGTTGCGCAGGGTGAAATCGCCCTCGGGCGTCTGGAAGGCGCCAAGCACGATATGGATGGTCGGCAGGATCAGGAACAGCAGCGCAAAGACCATGAAGGGCGCGACGCCCAGCCATTTCAGCGGCAGCGCCGCCGCCCTTGCAGGGCGCGGGCGCGGGGCCTCTGTGTCCACCGGCTTGGACGCCGGAGCAGCAAGGGTGGCGTCGGTCATCGGGCGGCTCCGGACGAAGAAGCGCCCGCCCCTTTCTCAAAGGGCGGGCGCGGGTGTCAGATCACTGAACGTTGGCGCCGACGACGGCATCCCACTGTTCGGAAACCACCTTCTTGTTGGCCTCCTGCTGTTCCACGGTCGGGAACACGGCGCGGGCATAGCCCTCGGCCGGGGGCAGCGCGTCCAGCAGCTCTTGCGGGATCTTGCCAGCCTCGGACATCGCCACGAAGCGGGCGGGGTGGCAATAGCCGGCCAGCCAGCCCAGCTGACCCTCGTCCGAATAGAGGTATTCCATCCACAGCTTGGCGGCGTTCGGATGCGGCGCGTAGGCGCTGATCGCCTGCACATAGACACCAGCAAGGCTCGGGCCTTCCGGGATCACGATCTCCATCGGCGGGTTGCCCGCCAGGCTGTCACGCCAGGCCAGCAGGTTGTAGTCCCAGGCGGCGACGATCGGGGTCTGGCCCTGGGCGATGGTGCCGGTCTTGCCCGAAACCGGAACGAAGTTCCCGGCCTTGTTCATTTCCGCCATCAGCTCGAGGCCGAGCTTGCCCGACTCCTCGCCCGGCTCGGCGCCGCGCGACATGCCGGCCGACATGATGCCGAGGATCGCCTGGTTGGAGGCGCGCGGATCGCCGGTCAGCGCGAAGGAGGCGGCATAGTCGCTCTTCAGCAGGTCTTCCCACTTGGTCGGCACGGTGTCGATCAGGTCGGTGTTCACGCCGAACGCCATGACGCCGTAGTAATCGCCATACCAGTGGCCTTCGGGGTCCTTCACGCTCTCCGGGATCTCGTCCCAGGTGGAGACCTTGTAGGGCATCAGCAGCCCTTCGGCCTGCGCCTGCGGACCGAAGGCCAGGCCCACGTCCAGAACGTCCGGCGCCTGCGGGCCGGTGTTGTCCTTGTTGGCGCGAACCGCTTCCAGCTCGTCCGCCGAACCCGCATCGGGGTTCAGCTCGTTCACGGTGATTTCCGGGTACTTCGCCTTGAAGCCCTCGATCACGGCACCATAGCCGCACCAGTCATGCGGCAGGGCGATGGTGGTCAGCATGCCTTCGGCTTTGGCCGCGGCCTCCAGCTCGGCCATCGACTGGGCCTGGACCATCGCGGTCGAGGCCAGCAGCGCGGCAAGGGCAAGGGCGCCCGACGCTTTCACGGTCGATTTCATCTCATACTCCCTAAAGGTCCGGTTGGATCAGAGGCCCGCGGTTGGAACCGGGGGGCCGATGCCCGGACGCCTATCTCTCGGATACGTCAATCATGTGACAGCAGCTAAGCGCGGGACGCCCCGTCTGGCAACAGTCTCGTTCGCAGGCAAACGAAAGCAGAACCTTTGGTGCGATCTGCCGCTATTGCGGGCAGAAGATAAGGCGCGGCAAAGACTTGGCGCGGGGGGGAGGACGGCGAATCTGCGCGTGGGGGTGCCCGGCCAAGCGGTGGGCAGAGGCGAATCGGGTCGATTCGGCCGGGCGCCCGTCAGTGCCCGCCCTCAGTGCCCCCGCCAGTGTCCCCGTCAGTCGCCGGCAAAGGCCCGGGTCAGCGCGCTCTCCGGCAAAGCCAGATCCGCGATCACGTCGAAATGGTGTCGGCCCGGCACCTCGACCAGCCGCATATCCGTATCGAACCCGGCCCAGGCGTTGGCGAGCAGCGCCGACTGGCGGACGAATTCCGGCCGCTCGTCCGCACCGACCCAGGCCTTCAGCCGCGTGCCGGGCCGCGGCTCGGCAAGGGCAGGGCTCTCGGCCCGCGCCTCCGCCAGCGTCAGCCGCAGCACCGCGTTCATCTGCGTCGCCAGCAGCGGGCGCAGGTCATGCACGCCGCTGAGGCTCAGCACATGCTCCACCCGCGCCGCCACCGCTTCCGGCAAGGGCGAGTCCGTACAGACCGTCCGCGCCACCAGATGCCCACCCGCCGAATGCCCCGCCAGCCGCAGCGGCCCCGGCACCAGCGCGGCGGCGGCCGTGATCGCCCGCGCCACCGCCAGGGTGATCTCCGAAATCCGCACCTCCGGCGCCAGCGGATAGGAGGGCAGGGCGACCGCCCATCCCTTGGCCCGCGCCCCCGCCGCCAGATGCGACCACAGCGACTTGTCGAACGCCTTCCAGTAGCCGCCATGGACAAAGACACAGAGGCCGCGCGGGGTGCCCTCTGGCACGAACAGATCCAGCCGCTCCCGCGCCCCGGTGCCATAGGCGATGTCGAGCCTCCCCCCCGCCGCCGCCCGGAACGCCGCCGCCTCGGCCTGCCAGCGCGGCACGAAGCCCTCGGCCCCCGGAATATGCGCCCCATTGGCATAGGCATCGTCCCAGTCGCGCATCGCCTGTCCCCCCAAAGTTCCCCACCACCTTCGCCAACCGCCCGCGCCACCGCAAGGCCCCCGATATCCCAAAAACGGCAGAACCTGGCCGGTTTCGGCACAGCGGCCGCGCGAAATCTCGCGCCTGCAGCATTCCGCGCCTCCCGCACGCAGATCCCGCTTGCTTTTTCGCCATGTCAGGCGACATAGCGCCCCAATCGATTATCCCACCGATTTTCCCGTGGAGTCCCGCCTTGCGCCGTCCCGCCCCGTTCCGACCCATCCTCCATCTTGCCGCGCTCGCCGCGCTGGCGCTGCCCCATGCCGCCACGGCCGAGACGCTGACGCCGGTGGCGGCCGAAATCGCCGCCCCCTTCACCCCGGCCCTCGCCGCGCCCCAGCCCTTCTCGTTCGACCTGCTGGCCGAGCGCGCCAAGGCCCTTGCCGCCGCGCCCTATCAAGCCCCGCAGGTGGCGCAGCCCGAAGTGCTGGAGCGGATCGACTATGATGCGCATTGGCGCATCGCCTTCCGCCCCGAGACCACGGTCAAGGTCGGCAAGGTGCCGGTGCAGTTCTTCCACCTCGGCACCTATTTCCGCAGCCCGGTGAAGATGGCCGTGGTCGAGGCGGGCCAGTCGCGCGAGGTGATCTATGACCCGCGCTTCTTCGACATGCCGGCGGACAGCCCGGCCCGCGAGTTGACCGAAGGCACCGGCTTTGCCGGCTTCCGCCTGATGCGCGAGGACCTCAAGACCGACTGGATCAGCTTCCTCGGCGGCGCCTATTTCCGCACCGATGGCGCGCTGCGCCAATACGGGCTCTCGGCCCGCGGCCTCGCGCTCGACACCGGCCTTGGCACGCCCGAGGAGTTCCCCCGCTTCACCGAATTCTACATCGAGGAGCCCGCCGACGGCTCGTCGGACGTGATCATCCACGCGCTGATGGACAGCCCCTCCGTCACCGGCGCCTACCGGATGAAGACCACCCATGCCGAGGGCCAGGGCCAGGTCATGGAAATCTCCAGCCGCCTGTTCTTCCGCGCCCCGGTGGAACGGCTGGGGATCGGCCCGCTGACCTCGATGTTCTGGTATTCCGAAACCAACCGCGTGCTCGGCTTCGACTGGCGCCCCGAGGTGCATGATACCGACGGCCTGATGATGGTCATGGGCAATGGCGAGCAGATCTGGCGCCCGCTGAACAACCCGCCCCGCGTCGTCACCTCCAGCTTCTTCGGGCAGGACATCAAGGGCTTCGGCCTGATCCAGCGCGACCGCAATTATGCGAACTACGAGGATGACGGGGTGTTCTACGACAAGCGCCCGGCCGTCTGGATCGAGCCGCTGTCGGGCTGGGGCAAGGGCGCCGTGCAGCTGGTCGAGATCCCGACCAATGACGAGATCTACGACAATATCGTCGCCTTCTGGAACCCGGCAGAGGCGCCGCAGGCCGGCAGCCAGATGCAGTTCGACTATCGCATGTATTGGGGCGTCGATGCCCCCATCGAAACCCCGCTCGCCCGCACCGTTGCCACCCGCATCGGCGCCGGCGGCATCCCCGGCCATCCGCGCCCGGCCGGCCACCTCAAGATGGTGCTGGATTTCGAGGGCCCCGCGGTCAAGGGCCTCGGCCAGCAGGACGGCGTCACCCCCGAGATCACCCTGCCCGAAGGGGTGCAGCTGGTGCAGGCCTATACCCTGCCGGTGGTCGGCACCGACCGCTGGCGGCTGATCTTCGACATCGCCGCCCCGGGGGTGGAGACTGTGGACATCCGCGCCTATTTGTCGCGCAAGGGCGCACCCCTCACCGAAACCTGGCTCGGCCAGGTCCAGCCCGCCCAGTACGACCGCGCCCGCTGAGGGCGCCCACCGCACTTGCCCATCTTCTTTGCTGAAATATCCCGGGGGTGCGGGGGCAGCGCCCCCGCGCGCGGCCGGCCACGCGCGCCGGCCCCGCCGACCCTGGCCAAAGCCCCGGAATTCCGTTCTTTCAAGTCCGTTCCGGACCTGTCCCGATTGACGCATTCCCATGCCTCGGCCATAGGGTGGGCAGTATTCCGCCACAGCGTCGTGGCGGCGGGGACTGAATTTCATGGGAGGACGGCAATGGGTGGTTTACTAACCCTGTCTGCAGTCATCGACCGGGTGAACGAGATCATCGGAAAGGCCGTGTCCTGGCTGATCCTGGTGGCGGTGCTGGTCAGCGCCACCAATGCGGTGATCCGCAAGACGATGAATGTATCGTCGAATTCCTGGCTCGAACTGCAATGGTATCTGTTCGGCGCGGCGTTCCTGCTGGCGGCCGCCTATACGCTGAAGCAGAACGAGCATATCCGCATCGACATCGTCTATGGCGCCTTCTCGCGCCGGGTGCAGCACTGGATCGACCTGTTCGGCCATGTGTTCTTCCTGATGCCCTTCGTGGTGCTGATGCTCTACCTGTTCATCCCCTATGTCTCGATGTCGGTGCGCTCGGGCGAGGTGTCCACCAACTCGGGCGGGCTGGTGATCTGGCCGGCCAAGGCGCTGCTGCTGGCGGGCTTCACGCTGCTGTTCTTCCAGGGCATTTCCGAGATCATCAAGAAGATCGCCGTCATGCGCGGCGTGATCCCCGATCCCACCCCCTTCATCTCTGCCCATGAGGCAGCCGAGAAGGAAGGCGAAGCGCTGGTGGAGGAGATCCGCAAATGATGGAATTCATCGCGCAGAACATGGCGCCGATCATGTTCCTGTCGCTGATCGGCTTTCTGCTGATCGGCTACCCGGTCGCCTTCGCGCTGGCCGCCAATGGCCTGTTGTTCTTCTTCATCGGGGTCGAGCTGGCGCCGATGTCGGGCGGCTCGATCAACCTCAGCTGGCCCTTGCTGAACGCCATGCCCGAACGGATGTGGGGGGTGCTGTCGAACGAGACATTGCTGGCGATCCCGTTCTTCACCTTCATGGGCATCTTGCTCGAACGCTCCGGCATGGCCGAGGACCTCCTCGACACCATCGGCCAGCTCTTCGGCCCGATCCGCGGCGGCCTTGCCTATGCGGTGATCATCGTCGGCGCGCTGCTGGCAGCGACCACCGGCGTCGTGGCCGCCTCGGTGATCGCCATGGGCCTGATCTCGCTGCCGATCATGCTGCGCTATGGCTATGACCGGCGCATCGCCTCGGGGGTCATCGCAGCCTCGGGCACGCTGGCGCAGATCATCCCGCCGAGTCTGGTGCTGATCGTCCTCGCCGACCAGCTTGGCCGGTCGGTGGGCGACATGTACAAGGGCGCGCTGATCCCGGGCATGGTGCTGACCGTGTTCTACATGGGCTATGTGTTCCTGATGTCGATCTTCCGCCCCGCCTCGATGCCGGCCCTGCCGCTCGAGGCGCGCACCCTTGGCAGTGGCGTCACCTCGCTCGCGGTCGCGCTCGCGGTCTGCATGGCCATCGGCTACGGCACCCATGTCTGGCTGGCCCCGACCCATGGCGCCAATGCCGACATCCTTGGCGCGGCGGCGGCGGTAATCTTCATCTACATCGTCGCCCTCCTGGACAAGTCCCTGAAGATCAACGCGATGTCGCGGCTGGCCCAGCAGGTCATCATCGTGCTGATCCCGCCGCTGGCGCTGATCTTCCTGGTGCTCGGCACCATCTTCCTCGGCATCGCCACGCCGACCGAGGGCGGCGCGATGGGCGCGGTGGGGGCGCTGTTCCTCGCCGCCGTCAAGGGCCGGCTCAGCCTCAGCGTCGTCACCCAGGCGCTGGCCTCGACCACCCGGCTTTCCGCCTTCGTCATGTTCATCCTGATCGGCGCGCGGGTGTTCTCGCTGACCTTCTACGGGGTCAACGGCCATATCTGGGTCGAGCATCTGCTGACCTCGCTGCCGGGCGGCGAGACCGGGTTCCTGATCGCGGTGTCGGTGCTGGTGTTCTTCCTGGCCTTCTTCCTCGACTTCTTCGAGCTGGCCTTCATCATCGTGCCGCTGCTGGCCCCCGCGGCCGAAAGCCTCGGGATCGACCTGATCTGGTTCGGGGTGATCCTCGGGGTCAACATGCAGACCTCGTTCATGCACCCGCCCTTCGGCTTTGCGCTGTTCTTCTTGCGATCCGTCGCGCCGAAGGTGCCCTATGTGGACAAGGTCACCGGCCTGACGATGCAGCCGGTGACCACGGCGCAGATCTACTGGGGGGCGGTGCCCTTCGTGTTCATCCAGATCGTGATGATCGCGGTGGTGATCTCGTTCCCGCAGATGGTGATGCATTACAAGGGGCCGGTCATCGACACCTCGAACGTGACCATCACCCTGCCGCAGATGCCGGGCCTCGGCGCTGGCGGCTTGGGTGGAGGCCTGGGCGGCGGCCTCGGTGGAGGCCTCGGCGCCCCCGGCGCCGCTCCGGCCCCGGGCGCTGCTCCGGCAGCGGGAGGCCTCGGCACCCCGCCGGGCCTCGCCCCGGCACCTGGGGCAGCACCGGCCCCCGCGGCTCCGGGTCTCGGCCTGCCGCCCGGGCTGCAGGCGCCCGCACCCACGAACTGATTGGGCTTCGGCTCCTTCGACCAGACCGGCGGCCCGAAAGGGCCGCCGGTTTTCGTTTGTCCCTTCTTGCCCGGAATCAAGGCGCCTTGGCGCCGCCGGGCAGCGCCCGTCCGCCCCCCCGGGCGGGCGCTCCTCACGGTTCCGCCTAGAACCACGGTGGAAGTTGGCCGCACCATAAAGCGCCTAGAACTGAGGTTGCTCGCCCACCCGGCGGACGGGCGCTGCCCTGTGACAGTCCCTGCCACCTGCCCGCGCCCACTCCACCTTCCCCCCCGCCCGCTCTTGCGCTAGGTCTGACCCCGAACAGCACAGGACGCCCCCATGCCAGACCTCGCGACACTTCTGCCCATGCTGGCGCTGCTTCTCGTCACCGGAGCGCTCGCCGGCCTCGTCGCCGGGCTTCTGGGTGTGGGCGGCGGCATCGTGCTGGTGCCGGCCTATTTCTACATCTTCACCGGGCTCGGCCATGACGGGCCGGGGCTGATGCGGATCTGCCTTGCCACCTCGCTGGCCACCATCATCGTCACCTCGGCCCGCTCGGTCATGTCGCATAACCGCAAGGGCGCGGTGGACTGGCAGATCCTGCGGCAATGGGCGCCCGGGATCGCGGTCGGGGCGCTGATCGGGGTGCTGGTGGTGGCGCAGCTGCGCACCCAGGCGCTGCAGGCGATCTTCGGGCTGCTCGCGCTGACGGTGTCGGTCTACATGGCGCTTGCCCGCGACGACTGGCGGCTGGGGCCGCAGATGCCGGGCCTTGCCGTGCGCCTGCCGCTGTCAGGGACGGTCGGCTTCCTCTCGGTGCTGATGGGCATCGGGGGGGGCAGCTTCGGCGTGCCGCTGATGACGCTCTACAACGTGCCGATCCACCGCGCCGTCGCCACGGCCGCCGGCTTCGGCATCACCATCGCGCTGCCCTCGGCGGCGGCCTTCCTGCTGGTCGCGGTGCCGGATGCGCCGCCCTTCACCGTCGGCGCCGTCAACATGCCCGCCTTCGCCCTGACCATCGCCATGACCCTGATCACCGCCCCGATGGGCGCCGCACTGGCGCACAGGATGAATCCGAAGCCGCTGAAACGGGTCTTCGCGGTGTTCCTGGCAATCGTCGCGCTGAACATGCTGCGCAAGGCGCTCGGTTCCTAACCCTCGCGCCGCATCCGCCCCTCGCGCCCCCCGCGCCGCGCGCCCGCCACCCGCGGCGCGCGCCCCGGCAGCTCCGCCATCACCGCCCGCCGCGCCTCGGGGCTCATGCCGCTCCAGCCGCCGATCTCGGAAAGCGTGCGGTAGCAGCCCATGCAGATTCCCTCGGCGGGATGCATCACGCAGAGCTTCACGCAGGGGCTCTCGATTTCGTCGCGTTTCCAGATCTCGTTCATCCGTGCCGCCCGAGATGCGCCAGCCGGTCCAGCGCCCCTTGCAGGATATACCCGGCCGCCACATGGTCGATCACCTCGGCGCGACGCTTTCGCGACGTATCCGCCTCCAGCAGCGCCCTTTCGGCGGCGACGGTGGACAGGCGCTCGTCCCAATAGGCGATCGGCAGTTCGGTGAGCCGGGAAAGGTTGCGGGCAAAGGCGCGGGTCGATTGGCAGCGCGGCCCTTCCGACCCATCCATGTTGAACGGCAGCCCCAGGATCAGCCCGCCCAACTCCCGCTCCGCCGCGATCTTCAAGACCTGAGCCGCATCCAGCGTGAACTTCTCGCGCCGGATCGTGTGCAGGGGCGAGGCGACGCTGCGGAACCTGTCCGACACCGCGACGCCAATGGTCTTGGTGCCAAGATCCAGCCCCGCCAGCGCCCGCATCGGCGGCAGCGCGGCGGCGAACTCCGCCATCGTCTCATGGATCATTGCAGCACGCCCGCGGACCGCGCCGCCGCCGCCACCTTCTCCAGATCATCCGGCGAGGCGGCGAAGATATCCTGCGCCTCGGCCCAGATCGCCGCCGCCCGCTCGGTCTCGCCCAGAACCCCAAGCGCGCCGATCAGCCGCGCCCAGTCGTCCGAGGTGCCGCCTTCGCCCGCCAGCCGCGCATTCAGCCCCTCGACCATGCTGCGGATCATCTGGTCGCGCTCCTCGGGCGTCATCTCCGCCGCCGCCTGCATGTCGCTCTCCGACGGCCCGCGCGAGGCGGCCGAAGGCGGCACATAGCCCTCTTCCCCCGCCAGCCAGGCCAGCTCGCTGATCGAGGCCCGGATCGGCGGCATCCAGGGCGCATCCTCGGGCCCCTCTTCCAGCAGCCCGCGCCAGACGTTGAAGGTCCGGTCCGGCCGCCCGGCCTGCGCCAGCATCAGCCCCAGGAAATAGCGCGCCGAGCCATTGGCCGGGTCCAGCTCCAGCGCCCGCGCCAGCACCGCCTCGGCCTCGGGGGATACCACGCCGCCCGCCGCCAGGATCATCAGCTCCGCCAGCGCGGCATGGTCCTCGCCCGTCGCCGCATCGCCCTTCAGCGCGATCAGCCGGCGCTGCGCCTCCCAGGCGGCGCGGAAATTGCCCACGGCGGCCTCGTTGCGCGCCAGCAGCTCCAGCCCCTGCAGGTCATTGGGCCGCGCCGCCACCGCCGCGCGCAGCTTCTCCATCAACTCCGCCATCCGCGGATCGGCCGGGGGGGCTGGGGCCATGTTCAGCGCCGCCGTCTCCTCGGCCTCATCCTGCGGCTGCCGGGCGGCATAGAGCTCCTCCGACATCGCCACCCGCCGCGCCAGCGGCAGGTCGCCATAGCCGGGCGCGCCGAGGCTCTGGTACAAGAAGAAAGACCCCGCCAGCACCAGCGCCCCGAACACCGCCACCACATAGGGCCCGGGGCCGCTGGAGCGCGCAGGTGCCGCCCCCATCTGCCGGTCGGCCTCGAGGATCCGCCGCGAAATCTCGGCCTTGGCGCGCTCGGCATCTTCCGCCGCCAGCACGCCGCGGCCCTGATCGCGGTCGATCTCGGCCAGCTGGTCGCGGAACACCCGCAGGTCATAGGCGGCAGCCGGCGCATCGGCGCCGCGGCCGCGCGTATAGGCGCGCGCCAGATACAGCGCCACGGCCAGGGCCAGCGCTATGGTCAGGGTCCAGAACAGCATGTTTCCTCCGCTACTTGCCCCCATGTAAGGGCACTCGGCCCCGCACAAAAGCCCGAACTGCCGCAGCGCCCCGCCTCACCGCGCGCGTTCTGTCGCAGCCCGCCCGCACAGCCATGTCGGTTTCTTCCCGATTGCGCCGCTTGCCGCGCTGCCGCACAGATGCGGGCGGGCGATGAAGCGGGCAGGGCTCCCCGCACGGCGCCCGCAGGATTCGGGCAGATGAAGGGGCAGCACATGACGCGATATTCGGTTTTCGCCGTGGCACGCGAGGCGCTGCGCTGGCATTCGGGCTGGGAGCGCGCCTGGAAAAGCCCCGCCCCCAAGAAGAAATACGACGTCGTCATCGTCGGCGCCGGCGGCCACGGCCTCGCCACCGCCTATTACCTCGGCAAGAACCACGGCATCCGCAATGTCGCGGTGATCGAGAAGGGCTGGCTCGGCGGCGGCAATACCGGCCGCAACACCACCATCATCCGCTCCAACTACCTGCAGGACCCCTCGGCCGCGATCTACGAAAAGGCCCGCAGCCTTTACGAAAACCTCAGCCAGGACCTGAACTACAACGTCATGTTCAGCCCCCGGGGCCTCCTGATGCTGGCCCAGACCCACCATGAGGTCCGCGGCTACCGGCGCACCGTCTATGCCAACAACCTGCAGGGCGTGACGACGGAATGGATCGAGCCCGCCAAGGTCAAGGAACTGGTCCCGATCATGAATATCGAGGGCCCGCGCTACCCGGTCCTCGGCGCGCTCTACCAGGCCCGCGGCGGCACCGCCCGCCATGACGCCGTCGCCTGGGGCTATGCCCGCGCCTGTTCCCAGATGGGCATGGACATCATCCAGCAATGCGAGGTCACCGGGGTCCGCACCCTGAACGGCCAGGTCCAGGGCATCGACACCACCCGCGGCGCCATCGACTGCGCCAAACTCGCCATCGTCGTCGCCGGCCACTCTTCGGTGCTGGCCGAAATGTCCGGCTTCCGCCTGCCGATTGAATCGATGGCGCTGCAGGCCCTCGTTTCCGAACCGATCAAGCCCTGCATGGATGTGGTCGTGATGGCCAACACCGTCCATGGCTACATGAGCCAGTCCGACAAGGGCGAGATGGTGATCGGCGGCGGCACCGACGGCTTCAACAACTACACGCAGCGCGGCTCTTGGCAGCATGTCGAGGAAACCACCCGCGCCCTGATCGAGACCTTCCCGATGCTCTCCCGCCTCAAGATGCTGCGCCAATGGGGCGGCATCGTCGACATGACCGGCGACCGCTCGCCGATCCTGTCGAAAACCCCCGTCGGCGGCATCTTCGTCAATTGCGGCTGGGGCACCGGCGGCTTCAAGGCCATCCCCGGCTCCGGCTGGGCGATGGCCGAGCTGGTCGCCAAGGGCGAGCCGGGCCCCCTCGCCGCCGAGTTCGGGCTGGACCGCTTCAAGGAAGGCCGCTTCATCGACGAAAGCGTCGCGGCGGGGGTGGCGCATTGATGGCTTGGCTGGCAAACAAAACGCTGCTTCACCCGTGGATCGTTGCGCTCGTGTGCTTGCTTATCGGTCTGGGCGGTGGTGCGTTGTTCGAGGTGCTGTCACAGGCAAATCACTTCCAGCGGGCTGGCAACCTGACTCTCCTTCTCGGGCTCGTCACCTTTGGTGCGACTGTTGGTGAACTCATTATCCACGGCCAAGCCGGGCGCTTCAGCGATAAGAACGGGGAATTGCCCTATCCGCACAACCGCAAGAACCTCGAGTCTGTCTTTCTGTCTGAAACGATAGTCATCGCGGTTGGGGTTCTTCAGTCTGGCTACGGCGACTTCGTCATGAAGGCGCTCCCCGCATGACCTTCCTTCGCCTTTGCCTTTGCCAAATATCCCGCGGGGGTCCGGGGGCGCGAAGCCCCCGGCGCCTGCCACAGACAGGCCCTCTGACATGCTGACCCTCACCTGCCCCCATTGCGGCGTCAAAGCCGAGGAAACTGAGCTCTCCCCCGGCGGCGAGGCGCATCTGAAGCGCTACGGCCCGGGCGACACGGACGAGCAGTTCGAGGCCTACATGTTCGCGCGCAAGAACCCCAAGGGCGTGCATTTCGAGCGCTGGCGCCATGCCTATGGCTGCGGCAAGTGGTTCCTCGCCGCCCGCTGCACCGCCACGCTCGAGGTGTTCGGCACCTATCCGGCGCAGACCTCGGCGCCTCCCGAACACATCATCGCGGCGATCACCGCGAAACGTCCCGGCTGGGAGGGCTATAAATGAGCGCGCGTCTGTCCCGTGGCGGCCGTCTGATCGACCGTAGCGCCCCCGTCACCTTCCGCTTCGATGGCAAGCCGATGACCGGCTTTGCCGGCGACACGCTGGCGGCGTCCTTGCTGGCCAATGACCAGGTGCTGGTCGGGCGCAGCTTCAAGTACCACCGCCCGCGCGGCATCGTCGCCTCGGGGGCCGAAGAGCCGAACGCGCTGGTCGGCCTCGGCCAGGGTCCGCGCTTCGAGCCGAACCAGCGCGTGACCACGACCGAGACCTTCGAGGGGCTGACGGCGATCAGCCAGAACCACTGGCCGAGCCTCGAATATGACATCGGCGCGGTGAACGGCTACCTCTCGCGCTTCCTGCCGGCGGGCTTCTATTACAAGATGTTCCTCTGGCCGCGCCCGTTCTGGAAGCATGTGTATGAACCCTTCATCCGCCAGTCCGCCGGCCTCGGCAAGGTGCCGCAGGAGGCCGATGCCGACCGCTACGAACAGGCCTATGCCTTCGCCGATCTGGTGGTGGCCGGCGGCGGCATTGCGGGCCTGACGGCGGCATTGACCGCCGCACGTGCCGGCAAACGGGTGATCCTTGTGGAGCAGACCGCGCATTGGGGCGGGCGGGCGCCGGTGGATGGCGATATCATCGACGGGATGGCGGCGGATCTTTGGGTGAGGAACGCTGTGCAAGCCCTTGAAGGCATGGCAAATGTCACGATGCGCCTGCGCACGATGGTCTCCGGCCTCTACGACCACGGCTATGCGCTGGCCTATGAGCGTGTCGCCGACCACACCCCCGGCGACGGGCGGCCGCGGCACCGGCTGTGGCGCATCCGTGCCGGCAAGGTGATCGCGGCGACGGGCGCGATCGAACGGCCCTTGTCCTTTGCCGGCAACGATATTCCGGGCGTGATGCTGGCGGCGGCGGTGCGCGACTATGTGGTGAACTGGGCGGTCAGCCCCGGCGACCGCACGGTGGTGGTCACCAACAACGACGACGCGTATCGTACCGCGCTGGTGCTGGCCGATGCGGGCCTCGTGGTCGCCGCCGTCATCGACGCGCGCCCCTCGGTCACGGGCGATCTGCCCGCACAGGTCCGCGCCCGCGGCATCCGCGTGCTGGAAGGCCGCGGCATCGCCAAGGTCAAGGGCGCCAAGCGCGTCACCGGCGTCGCGATCTGCGCGCAAGAGGGTGAGGGCGCCGTGCTGGAAGAGATCGCCTGCGACGTGGTGGCGATGTCCGGCGGCTGGTCGCCGGTGGTCCACCTCTGGAGCCATTGCGGCGGCAAGCTGATCTGGGATGCCGATGCCTCGATGTTCCGCCCCGACGCCGCCCGCCCGCCGGCCGGCGATGCCGGCCAGCCGATTGCCGCGACCGCCGGTGCCGCCTCCGGCGCGCTGCAGACGGCGGCGGTGCTGGCCGACGCCCATTCTGCCGCGGGCGGTGAGGGGCTGGCCCCGCAGGCCAGCGGGCCGGTGGAAGCGCCGATGCTGCCGGTCTGGATCATGCCGCAAGGGGCTGGAATTGCTCTGAAATCCAAGATGTGGCTGGATTACCAGAACGATGTGAAAGTCTCGGACGTGCAGCTTGCCGCGCGCGAGGGGTATGAGAGTGTGGAGCATACCAAGCGCTACACCACGCTCGGCATGGCGACGGATCAGGGGAAACTCAGCAATATCAACGGTCTCGCGGTGCTTTCTAATGCATTACATCAAGAGATCCCCGCAACCGGCACGACCACCTTCCGCCCGCCCTATACCCCGATCAGCCTCGGCTCCATCGGCGGCGAGGCGCGCGGCGAGATCTTCCAGCCGCTGCGCCGCACCCCGATGCACGACTGGCACGAGGCGCAGGGCGCGTATTGGGAGCCGGTGGGTCAGTGGCGGCGCCCCTATTGCTACAAGCGCAGTGCCGAGACGGCGCATGAAGCGGTGAACCGCGAGGTCATCAACACCCGCAGCAATATCGGGCTGCTGGACGCCTCCACCCTTGGCAAGATCCTGGTGAAGGGGGCGGATGCCGGGCGGTTCCTCGACATGCTCTACACCGGCGTGATGTCGACGCTGCCGGTGGGCAAGTGCCGCTATGGGCTGATGTGCAACGACAACGGCTTCCTGATCGACGACGGGGTCGTGGTGCGGCTGTCCGAGGATAGCTGGCTCTGCCACACCACGACGGGGGGCGCGGACCGGATCCATGCGCATATGGAAGACTGGTTGCAATGCGAATGGTGGGACTGGAAGGTCCACACCGCCAACCTGACCGAGCAATATGCGCAGGTCGCCATCGTCGGCCCCAAGGCCCGGATGCTGCTGGACAAACTCGGCGGCATGGATGTCAGCCGCGAGGCGCTGCCGTTCATGACCTACTCGGAAGGCACGCTTGGCGGCTTCCGGGCCCGGGTGTTCCGCATCAGCTTCTCGGGTGAGCTCAGCTATGAGGTCGCGGTGCCGGCGTCGGAGGGCCTTGCCTTCTGGCAGGCCTGCGTGGCGGCGGGCGCCGAGTTCGGGGCGATGCCCTATGGCACCGAGGCGCTGCATGTGCTGCGCGCCGAGAAGGGCTTCATCATGATCGGGGACGAGACCGACGGTACGGTGATCCCGCAGGACCTGAACCTCGGCTGGGCGATTTCCAAGAAGAAGCCCGACTACCTGGGCAAGCGCGCGCAGGAGCGCAGCCATATGGCCGATCCGAACCGCTGGAAGCTGGTGGGGCTGGAGACGCTGGACGGCTCGGTGCTGCCCGATGGCGCGCTGGCGGTGGCGGAGGGCGTGAACGCCAATGGCCAGCGCCGGACGCAGGGGCGCGTCACCTCGACCTATCACTCGCCGGTGCTGAAGAAGGGCATCGCGATGGGGCTGGTGCTGAACGGGCCAGGCCGGATGGCCGAGGTGCTGGATTTCCCGGTGGATGACGGGAAAGTCGTGCAGGCGCGGATCGTGGATCAGGTCTTCTACGACAAGGACGGGGAGAAGCAGAATGTCTAATGCTGTCAGTGCCCTTACGGGACGAAGCTACAGTGGTTTCTCAACTGTGCGCGAGGCCGGACTGGTCGGCATGGTGACCCTGCGCGGGGATCTGGCTTCGCCCGAACTCGCGGTGGCGGTGCTGGCGGCAACCGGCTGCGCGGTGCCGGCGCAGCGGCGGCGGGTGACGGCGGGCGCCTGGTCCGTCTGCTGGATGTCGCCGGATGAGTTGCTGCTGACGGGGCCGTATGAAGCCGCACCCGGGCTGGTGGATCAGCTGACCGCGGCGCTGGCGGGGCAGCACGCGCTTGCTGTCGATGTGTCGGACGCTCGGGCGAGCTTCAGCATCACCGGCCCAAGGGCGGCGGAGGTGCTGATGAAGCTGTGCCCGGTGGATTTCGCCGCGCTGGAGGCCGATGAGGTGCGCCGCACGCGGCTGGCCCAGATCGCCGCTGCGCTGTGGAAATCGGCCCCGGAGGAGTACAGTCTCGTCTGCTTCCGCTCTGTCGCGAGCTATGCCTTCGGGGTGCTGGAAAACGCCGCGCGGCCGGGGTCGGAGCTGTTTGCAGGGTAGGCGGGAGCGGGCTCAGGGCCGAGTTTTCGGCCGCTCTGCCCTTGACCTCGCGGCGGGGCGGTCCTCTATAGACCTTAGCATTTCCCCCGCGCGAAAGGACCGAACCGATGGCTTTCACCCTTCCCGATCTTCCCTATGCCCATGATGCGCTGGCATCGCTTGGCATGTCCAAAGAGACGCTGGAATACCACCACGACATCCACCACAAGGCCTATGTCGACAACGGCAACAAGCTGATTGCCGGCACCGAATGGGAGGGCAAGACGGTCGAGGAGATCGTCAAGGGCACCTACCAGAAGGGCGCCGTGGCGCAGAACGGCATCTTCAACAATGCCAGCCAGCACTGGAACCACGCCCAGTTCTGGGAGATGATGGGCCCGGGCGAAACCGGCATGCCCGGCGACTTGGAGAAGGCGCTGACCGAGGCGTTCGGCTCGGTCGCCAAGTTCAAGGAAGACTTCGCCGCCGCCGGTGCGGGCCAGTTCGGCTCGGGTTGGGCCTGGCTGGTGAAGGATGCCGATGGCAGCCTGAAGATCACCAAGACCGAGAATGGCGTGAACCCGCTGTGCTTTGGCCAGACCGCGCTGCTGGGGTGTGATGTGTGGGAGCATTCCTATTACATCGACTTCCGCAACAAGCGGCCGGCCTACCTCACCAACTTCCTCGACAAGCTGGTGAACTGGGAGAACGTCGCCTCGCGCATGTAATCTGTGCGATGCAAGTTTCCGAAAGGCCCGCCCGCTGTGGCGGGCCTTTTTGCGTCCCGCCTGCGGATTTTTGCCGCATCGGGGCCGCGGGGGCGGGCAGCGGCGCAAAAGATACCTATGTCAAGGGGGAGCCGCCGCCATGGCGGTGCCCTGCAAGATGGAGGATCGTGATGCTGTTTCTGACAACCGGAACCTGGGTGGTGGTGGCGGACGGCGCCAAGGCGCTGTTGCTGGAGAATACCGGCACGGCCGAAGCGCCGCAGCTGCGCGTGGCGGGCAAGGCGGCCATCGACAACCCGCCGACGCGCGAGCAGGGCACCGATCAGCCTGGACGGATGGACGGGCCGGGCGGCGCGCCGCGTTCGGCGATGGAGCAGACGGATTTCCACCGGCTGGCGGAAGAGGGCTTCGCCCGCGATCTTGTCGCCGATCTGGGGGCGCGGCTGGAGGCCGGCGAGATGAAGCGGCTGGTGCTGGCCGCGCCGCCGCAGATGCTGGGCAGCCTGCGGGCGGCAATGGGCCCGGCGCTGGCGGGCGCGGTGGTGGCCGAGCTGCCGAAAACGCTGACCGGGCATCCGACGCCGGAGATTGCGAAGATCGTCACCGACCACCTGTCGGCGATGTAGCCTAGCCGAAGGCGCCGGTCAGCCGGGTTTCCAGCTCGTCGAGGCCGGCGACCGGCACCATGTAGTCGGCGAGCGAGCGTTCGGCAAAGCCCTCGGTGATGACGGTTTCGGCCATGGCCAGCAGCGGGTTCCAGTAGCCCTCGGTGTTCAGCAGGTAGATCGGTTTGCTGTGCAGGCCGATCTGCCGCCAGGTGACGACCTCGAACAGCTCGTCGAGCGTGCCCGCGCCGCCGGGCAGCACCACGATGGCGTCGGAGTTCATGTACATGACCTTCTTGCGCTCATGCATCGTCTCGGTGATGACGAAGGTGGAGATGTCGCGCTTGCCGACTTCCTTGCCCAGAAGGTGGACCGGGATCACCCCGAAGGTCTCGCCGCCCGCCTTCTGCGCCGCCCGCGCCACCTCGCCCATCAGCCCGACATCGCCCGCGCCATAGACCAGCCGCCAGCCGCGCTCGGCCAGCATCCGCCCCATATCCTGCGCCGCCGCGGTATAGGCGGGGCGGGCCCCGGGACGCGAGCCGCAGAAGACGCAGACGGAACGTGTGTATTTCGGCATCGGGCGGGATCCTTGGCGTTGGGCGGAATGCAGTTGCTTTGACCCCTGATACCGGCATTGCTATGCTGGCTCAAGCGCGCCGGGGGGCCGCTGCAACGGGGATGCGGGAATGTCGGAGAAGACGCAAGGCGCGGCGGCCGGGGATACGGCCGGCGCAGAGGCCGGTATGGGGGCCGTTGCCGGTGGCACCATGCGGGTGGTTGGCGGCGTGGCGGCCGGGCTGGCGCTTGGCGCGGTGATCTGGTGGGGGATGGTGAAACCGCCGATGGAACAGGCCGCGACCGAGGCGCAGCCGCTGGCGGCGGTGCCTTCGGTGCCGGAGCCTGTCGCGGAGGTGCCGGTTGCCGAGCCCGTGGCCGAGACCGCGGCCGTTGAGCCAGACCCTGCGCCCGGGACCGTGGCCGCTGTGGAGCCCGCCGCCACACCGGAGCCGCCTGCCGATCCGTCGCTGCCCAGCTTCGACACGGTGCGCGCCGATGCCATGGGCGGAGTGCAGGTGGCGGGCCATGCCGCGCCGGGGGCGAGGGTTGCGCTGATGGCGGATGGGGCCGAGGTCGCGACGGCCGCGGCCAATGCGCGGGGGGATTTCGCCTTCCTGACCGACCTGCCGCTGACCGGCGCGCCGCGCGAGCTGAAGCTGCAGGTGACGGATGCGGCGGGAACGGTGACGATGTCGCAGCAAAGCGTGGTGCTGGCGCCGCGGGCGCAGGCAGAGGCGCAGGTGGCTGCGGCGCAGGAGGCCGAGGCAGCGGCGCCCGAGACGACCGAACCCGCCGCCGAAGCGCCGACCGTGCTGCTGTCCGACGGGTCGGGCCTGTCGGTGCTGTCGCCGCCGCGCATGGGCGGCAATGTGGTGATCGACTCGATCAGCTATGATGCGACCGGCGCGGTGACGCTGGCGGGCCGGGCAGGGGGCGCGGGCGAGGTGCGGGTCTATGTCGACAACGCCGCCTTTGCCACAGCGCCGATAGCCGCCAATGGCGCCTGGCAGGTGCTGCTGCCGGAGCTGGCGGGCGGGCTCTACACCCTGCGCGTCGATGAGGTGGACGGCGCGGGCAAGGTCGTCTCGCGTTTCGAGACCCCGTTCCAGCGCGAGTCGGCCGAGGTTCTGGCCGCCGCGATGGAGGCGACGCGGCCGGGGACTGCCACTGCCGCTGATGACGAGACTGCCGCCGAACCGGTGGCCGCTGTGGTCCCGGAGACGGGCGCCGCCCCCGCCGAACCTGCCGTGCTGGCCACCGGCGCTGCGCCCGCGACCCCGGCGGTTCTGGCGGCGGTGGAGGCCGAAGCCGCCGCAGGGGCCCCGGAGACCGCGGCGACCGATGCCCTGCCGACCCCGCAGCTGATCCAGGTGACGGTGCAGCCGGGCTTCACGCTTTGGGCCATCGCGCGCGAGAACTACGGCGATGGGTTCGCCTATGTGCGGGTCTATGAGGCGAACCGGGCGCAGATCCGCGATCCGGACCTGATCTATCCCGGGCAGGTGTTCACGGTTCCCGAGGCGGAATGATCAGCGCGGGGGTGCTGCTGGAGCCCGAGCAGGCCCCCGCCGGCTGCCGGGACCGGCAGCATTCCCGCACCTCGGGGTGATCGAGGCAGCAATCGTTCAGCAGGTAGCCGAAGGTGCGCCCGATCCCGGCGAAATCCGCCGCATAGAACACGTTGCGCGATTCGCGGCGCGCGGTGATCAGCCCCGCCTGCTCCAGCGCCGCAAGGTGGAAGGACAGGCGCGAGGCGGAAATGCCAAGCAGGCGGGCGATCTCTCCGGCACTCAGCCCCTCTTTCCCGGCGGGCACCAGCAGGCGCACCAGATCCAGCCGCGTTTCGCTGGCCAGCGCCGAGAGGGCGGAGAGAACTTGGCGACGCTCCATGTTTCAACTACTCGTGAATCGTTGAAGTAACCTCACAGATACGGTAACCCGGCCCCCGGATCAATGACGGGCGGGCGCGATGGCCCGCCAGGGCGGCCCTGACGGGGCGGCAGGAGAGACAAGATGGCAGACAAACCGGCGCGCAAGCAAGCCAGCGGCATCCGGACCATGCGCCGGGTGGCGCCCTACCTCTGGCCCGAGGGGCAGACCTGGGTGAAGCGGCGCGTGGTGCTGGCGCTGATGGCGCTGGTGCTTGGCAAGGTGATCTCGATCCTGATCCCGTTCCTCTACAAGGGTGCTGTGGACTCTCTGGCGGGCGAGGAGGGCGGCGATGCGGCGCTGCTGGCCATCGGTGCCATCGGGGTCACGGTGGCCTATGGGGTCGCGCGCCTGTTGTCCGTCGGCTTTGGCGAATTGCGCGATGCGATCTTCGTGCGCGTCGGCCAGCGGGCGCTGCGGCAACTGGCGCTGGAGACCTTCACCCATATCCACGCGCTCAGCCTGCGCTATCACATCACCCGCAAGACCGGCGGGCTCAGCCGGATCATCGAGCGCGGGGTGAAGGGCGTCGATTTCCTGCTGCGCTTCATGCTGTTCTCGGTCGGGCCGCTGATCCTGGAACTGGCGATGGTGGCGATCATCTTCGCGCTGGTGTTCAACGTCTGGTACATGGCGGTCGTGGTGGTGACGATCTGGGCCTATGTGACCTTCACCTTCAAGGTCACCGAATGGCGGGTGAAGATCCGCAAGCAGATGAACGACCAGGATACCGATGCCAACCAGAAGGCCATCGACTCGCTGCTGAACTATGAAACCGTGAAGTATTTCGGCGCCGAGGCGCGCGAGGCGCAGCGCTATGACGCGGCCATGCAGGGCTATGAGGGCGCGGCGGTGAAGACCGGGCAGAGCCTTGCGGTGCTGAACTTCGGCCAGTCGCTGATCATCACCACCGGCCTTGTGATCGTGATGGTGATGGCGGCGATGGGGGTGCAGAGCGGGGCGCTGACGGTGGGCGATTTCGTGATGGTCAACGCCTACATGATGCAGATCACCATGCCGCTGGGGTTCCTGGGCACGGTCTACCGCGAGATCCGGCAGGCGCTGGTCGACATGGGCGAGATGTTCGACCTGCTCGGCCAGCCCGCCGAGGTGACCGACAAGCCCGGCGCGCCCCCCCTGAAGGTGGCGGGCGCGACGCTGGAGCTGGACGGGGTGATGTTCGGCTATGACCCCTCGCGCCCGATCCTGAAGGGCGTCAGCCTGACGGTGCCGGCGGGGCGGACGGTCGCGATCGTCGGACCCTCGGGGTCGGGCAAGTCCACCATCGGGCGGCTGCTGTTCCGGTTCTATGACGTGACGGGCGGCGCGATCCGCATCGACGGGCAGGACCTGCGCGATGTGACGCTGCAATCGGTGCATGATGCGATTGGCGTGGTGCCGCAGGACACGGTGCTGTTCAACGACACCGTCTATTACAACATCGCCTATGGCCGGCCCTCGGCCAGCCGGGCCGAGGTGGAGGCCGCGGCGCGGGGGGCGAAGATCCACGATTTCATCACCTCGCTGCCCGAGGGGTATGAGACGACGGTGGGCGAGCGCGGGCTAAAGCTGTCGGGCGGCGAGAAGCAGCGGGTGGGCATCGCGCGGACCTTGCTGAAGAACCCGCCGATCCTGCTGCTGGACGAGGCGACGTCGGCGCTGGACACGCAGACGGAGCGTGACATCCAGGACAGCCTGCGCGCGATGGGCGAGGGGCGCACGGTGATCACCATCGCGCACCGGCTGTCGACGATTGCCGATGCCGACGAGATCGTGGTGCTGGAAAAGGGCGAAATCGTGGAGCAGGGCCGCCACGAGGCGCTGCTGGAGGCGGGCGGGCGCTATGCGGCGATGTGGGCGCGGCAATCGGCCGAGGGCGAGGACGAGGGCGAAGACGAGGCGGCCTGAGCTGCTTGGGTCCTTTCTTCCCTTGCCCGGAACAAGGCGCTTCAGCGCCGCCGGGCAGCGCCCGTCCGCCCCCTCGGGCGGGCGCTCCTCAACGCCGGCGCCTAGAACGCCGGTGGGAGATGCCGCACCATAAAGCGCCTAGAACGAGCGTGGCTCGCCCACCCGGCGGACGGGCGCTCCCCTCTGACTGCGCCGGAGAAGCCATCCTCCCGCCCGGGCTTGGCAACCTCGCCCCTTGCCGTGTAAGAGGTGGCCCAACAGCGCCATGAGGAGGCACCGCCCGTGAGCAATTCCGACAGCTTCATCGACGAGGTGACCGAAGAGGTCCGCCGCGACCGGCTTTACGCCGCGATGCGCCGCTATGGCTGGATCGGGATCTTGCTGGTGGTGGGGATCGTCGTCGGCGCCGCGGTGAACGAGTGGCAGAAGTCGCGCGCCGAGGCCGAGGCGCGCGCCTTTGGCGATGCGCTGATGGCGGCGATGTCGGCGGAAACGCCGAGCGCGCGGGCCGAGGCGCTGGTGGCGGTGCCTGCCGACGGCCCAGAGCGCGCGGCGCTGCAAGGCTTCCTTGCGGCGGCCTCCTCGCTGGAGGCGGGCGATGTTGCCGCGGCGCTGGCCGACTGGGATGCGATTGCCGCCAATGGCGAGCTGCCGGTCAGCTATCGTCACCTCGCGCTGATCAAGCGGGTGATTGCGGCGGGGGCCGAGATGCCGGCCTCCGAGCGCGGCGCGGCGCTGGAGACGCTGGCGGTGCCCGGCGCGCCCTACCGGATGCTGGCGCTGGAACAGCAGGCGCTGGATCTGGTGGCGGCGGGCGAGGGCGAGGCGGCCATCGAACGGCTGCGTGCGCTGCTGCAGGAACCGGGCGTGACCTCGGGCTTGCGCAGGCGCGCGACACAGTTGATGGTGGCCCTGGGTGCGGAGCCCGAGGCGGCCTGAGAACGACATTCCGGGGGTGCAATGGCGCCCCAAGCGAAGAAACGGGCGAACGTGAAAAGGACGGGGCAGTGACGCTTTCCATCGCAGGTCTTTCCCGCGGCATGGCCGCGCTTCTGGTGCTGGCAGCCCTTGCCGGCTGCGAGAAGGAAGTGCGGCTTCCCGGGGAGCGGCTCGACCCGCAGGACGCGCTGTCGGGCGTGGCCTCGCAGCCCTTGCGCGCCCCGGCTGTGCCGCTGGCGCTGCCCGCCCCGGTGATGAATGGCGAATGGAGCCAGCCCGGCGGGGCGGCGACCCACCGCCTTGGCCATGTCGCGCTGTCGGCGGCCCCCGTGCGGATCTGGTCCGCCAATGTCGGGCGCGGCGATGGCAAGCGGCTGCGGTCCACCGCGGCGCCCGTCGTCGCGGCGGGGCGGATCTTCACCCTCGATGCCAATGCGCAGGTCAGCGCCACCAGCCCCTCGGGCGCGGTGCTGTGGACGGCGAGCGTGGTGCCCGCCAGCGCCCGCAGCGGCGAGACCATCGGCGGCGGCCTCGCCTACGGTGACGGCAAATTGTTCGTGACCACCGGCTATGGCGAGCTGGTCGCGCTCGACCCCGCCAGCGGCGGCGTGATCTGGCGGCAGGATTTCGACTCTGCGGTGGGCGGCGCCCCGGCGGTTGCGGGCGGCATGGTCTATGCTGCCACCCGCAGCTCTGTCGGTTGGGCGGTGCGCGCCGCCGATGGCCGCGTGCAGTGGAAGACGCAAGGCCTGCCTTCCCCGAGCAGCATGGCCGGCGTTGCGGCCCCGGCGGTGGAGGGAGACACCGTGGTGTTCCCCTTCCCCAGCGGTGAGCTGGTGGCGGTGAACCGGGCGGACGGGGCGCGCAAATGGGCGGCGCCGATCCCGGGCCGCCGCCTTGGCATGGCCTATGCCGATGTGATCGGCCTGACAGGCGAGCCGGTGATGGCCGGCGGCACTGTCTATGCCGGCACCTCGGCGGGCCGTCTCGCGGCAGTGGACGCGGCCGCAGGCAAGGCGCTCTGGACGGCGGAGGAGGGCGCGGCAAGCCCGGTCATCCCCGCGGGCGGCTCGATCTTCATGGTCACCGATGCCTCGAGGCTGATGCGGCTCGATGCGGCGACGGGGCTGGAGATCTGGTCGGTGGAGCTGCCCTATTACGTGCCCACCCGCAAGGACAAGCGCCGCCGGGCGATCCATGTGCATTACGGCCCGGTGCTGGCGGGCGGGCGGCTGGTGCTGGCCTCGACCGACGGGGTGCTGCGCAGCTATGATCCCTCGACCGGCGCGCTGACCTCTCAGACCGAAATTCCGGGCGGCGCGGCGGCTGCCCCGGCGGTTGCCGGCGGAATTCTCTACGTCATGGGCAAATCCGGCCAGCTTCACGCTTTCCGCTGACGCGAAAGCGGTGTAAGCGGGCCTCTTCTGTTTTACCGGAGGGGCCATGAGCTTCACCCTAGCCATTGTCGGACGGCCCAATGTGGGCAAGTCGACGCTGTTCAACCGACTTGTCGGCAAGAAGCTGGCGCTGGTCGATGACCAGCCCGGCGTGACCCGCGATCTGCGCGAAGGCGCGGCGCGGCTGGTGGACCTGCGCTTTACCGTGATCGACACGGCAGGGCTGGAGGAGGCCACCGATGAAAGCCTGCAGGGCCGGATGCGCAAGCTGACCGAGCGCGCGGTGGAGCATGCAGACATCTGCCTGTTCGTCATCGACGCGCGGGTGGGCGTGACCCCGACCGATGAGATTTTCGCCGACATCCTGCGCAAGAAGAACGCCCATGTAATCCTCGCCGCCAACAAGGCCGAGGGCAAGGCGGGCGATGCCGGCGCGCTGGAGGCCTGGAGCCTTGGCCTTGGCGAGCCGATCCGGCTGTCGGCCGAGCATGGCGAGGGGATGGACGACCTCTACCTGACGCTGCGTCCGCTGGCCGATGCCTTCGACGCGCAGGCCCGCATCGACGCGCCCGAAACCGATGTCGACGTGGTCGAGGGCGAAGGTGAATACGACTACCGGCCGACCAAGGCCAAGCCGCTGCAGATCGCGGTGATCGGCCGCCCGAATGCCGGCAAGTCGACGCTGATCAACAAGATCCTCGGCGAGGACCGGCTGCTGACCGGGCCCGAGGCTGGCATCACCCGCGACGCCATCTCGGTGGGGACCGACTACATGGGCACGCCGGTGCGGATCTTCGACACCGCCGGGATGCGCAAGAAGGCCAGGATCTCGGACAAGCTGGAGAAGATGTCGGTCGCCGATGGCTTGCGCGCCGTGCGCTTTGCCGAGGTGGTGGTGGTGCTGCTGGATGTGGAAATCCCGTTCGAGCAGCAGGACCTGCGCATCGCCGACTATGCGGAAACCGAGGGCCGCGCCGTGGTGATCGCCGCGAACAAGTGGGACC
>Ga0209024_1000395_pt1 | contig 78697 bp, 79 predicted proteins | sample AutmiccommunBRH5_FD_187380 | JGI IMG/M metagenome (GOLD analysis project Ga0209024, IMG submission 187380) | Deep subsurface microbial communities from Mt. Terri, Switzerland - Autotrophic microbial communities BRH/5 (SPAdes) (version 2) | ecosystem: Environmental > Aquatic > Deep subsurface >... | reverse complement strand
TCTGCCGGCAGCAGGCCGTCCAGATCGACCATGTCCCAGGAAAGCTGGGAGCGATCCGCTTTCACATAACGTGCCGATCCTGCCATCACCGTCTCCTCCAACGACCCCGGAAGAGAATCACACCTCGGCAAACAAGGGAATCGGTCGATAACAACTATAGCGAAGAAAACATAGACAATACACCCGCCAAAGTCACATCATGGCGCGTGCAACGGCGGGCAGGTGATTTCTTCACATCCTCCGAAGCGACGCAGTCGCGCAGAGCCGGAACCCACCCGACGCGCCGCGCTTGCAGCTGCCTGTGCCCGTCGCCCGGTGGGTTCCGGCTCGGCCGCGCCGGGGCGGCGCGTCCCTCCGGAATGACGACGAGGTGGGGGCGGCCGGCGGCAAAGCGAGTAGTTTCATGTCCCGGCAGCAGCCCGCGACGTTTAGAAAGAACATAATTCTAATAACCACTTAACTACCATTACTCACATTATGCACAAGCTTATCCCCGTAAAACCGAATCACCCTTCCCCACCGTGAACATTACGTGATCACCCGCCCGGAGGGCCGTGCACCACCCGGGCCGGCGTCACCGCCATGCCCGGGTGCTCCCAGCGACCGCCCTCCTCCAACTCGACCAGGGACAGCCCGAATTTCTGCCGGGTGGCCGAAGAACCTGGAAATGCAGTTTCCTGCGCCCGGACAACCACTCTCGCAGCCCCGCGCGGCCGGCGATGGTTAACGGTGCGCTGCGCCTGGCGAAGAACTGCGCGTCGAGCGCGAAGAACGGAACGCCAGCGAAATGATCTGCGTTGAAGCACGACCAGACTCGTATCGATAGCATTACGATCCACGCCGGCCGCCTTCATCGCCGGCAGCGCCGTGCCTCCGCAGTCGATCAGGAAGAAAACCCGACCCGGATCATCGCTCCTCCGCCACGTCGCGGTCCTTCACGCTCTCCATCACCACATAGGTGCTGGTGTGCGAGACATGCGGCAGGCTCGACAGGCTCTCGCCCAGGCTGCGCCGGTAGGCGCGGATGTCGGCGGTGCGGACCTTGAGCAAGTAGTCGAAGCCGCCGGCGATCATGTGGCACTGCTCGACCTCCGGCAGTCGCCGCACCGCCTTGTTGAAGGCGTCGAGCGCCGGCGTGGTGGTGTCGCTGAGCGTCACCTGCACAAAGGCGATGTGGCCGGCGTCGAGCCGCGCCAGGTCGACCAGGGCGGTGTAGCCGAGGATGTAGCCGCGCTCCTCCAGCCGCCGCACCCGCTGCTGGCACGGGCTCTTCGACAGCCCGACCCGGGCGGCCAGCGCCGTCATGGTGATGCGGCCGTCGCGCTGCAACTCGGAGACGATCTTGCGGTCGATCTTGTCCAATTCGTCGGTCATCGGCCCTTCCGCGTGTCATCCGGCCCGTCAGATGCCATGATTTCGGGCGGAACGCCTGCAGAAATCCGCCGAACGACCGGAACGCTGCCGCCGGATTGCGCTAGCATCGGCAGATCACGCTCTACATCACGCCCGACACCACGAGGTTGGCTCCATGCGCGACGGCTCCGACACCCTGGCCCGGCTGCGGCAGACCATCGCCGGTCATGTCCTCGCCGACGAGAAGGCGACGCTGGACGGCCTGGTGTCGCTGGCCGCCCTCGACGGCGACGCCCGCGCCGGCATCGCCGCCGAGGCGGCGCGGTTGGTGCGCGCAGTGCGCGGCGGCACCAAGCCCGGGATCATGGAGAGCTTCCTCGCCGAGTACGGCCTCACCACCAAGGAGGGCGTCGCCCTGATGTGCCTCGCCGAGGCGCTGCTGCGGGTGCCCGACAAGTCGACCATCGACGCGCTGATCGAGGACAAGGTGGCGCCGGCCGACTGGAGCCGGCATCTCGGGCATTCCAGCTCGCCGCTGGTCAACGCCTCGACCTGGGCGCTGATGCTGACCGGCCGGGTGGTCGGCGGCGGCGAGGAGGACGACCTGGCGGGCGCCCTGCACGGCATGGTCAGGCGCCTGGGCGAGCCGGTGATCCGCACCGCCGTGCGCCGCGCCATGCAGGAGCTCGGCCGGCAGTTCGTGCTCGGCCGCACCATCGACGAGGCGGCCGAGCACGCCAAGGTCATGGAGGGGAAGGGCTACACCTACTCCTACGACATGCTCGGCGAGGCGGCGAAGACCGAGGCCGACGCGCGCCGCTACCACATCGCCTACAGCCAGGCGATTTCGGCGATCGCCGCGCATTGCCGGCACGGCGACATCCGCGCCAACCCCGGCATCTCGGTCAAGCTGTCGGCGCTACATCCGCGCTACGAGTACGGCCAGAAGCCTCATGTCCTGGACGACATCGCTGCCCGCACCCGCTCGCTGGCGCTGATCGCCAAGAGTGCCGGCATGGGCTTCAACATCGACGCCGAGGAGGCCGACCGCCTCGACCTGTCGCTCGACGTCATCGAGGCGGTGCTGTCGGACCGGGCGCTGGCCGGCTGGGACGGTCTCGGCGTGGTCGTGCAGGCCTACGGAAGGCGCGCCCGTCCTGTGCTGGAGTGGCTGCACGCGCTGGCCGGGCGGCTGGACCGCCGGATCATGGTGCGGCTGGTCAAGGGCGCCTACTGGGACAGCGAGATCAAGCGCGCCCAGGTGATGGGGCTGGCCGGCTATCCGGTGTTCACCCGCAAGCTGTCGACCGACGTCTCCTACATCGCCTGCGCCCGCCTGCTGCTGGGCATGACCGACCGCATCTACCCGCAATTCGCCACCCACAACGCCCACAGCGTCGCCGCGGTGCTGCGCATGGCCGGCGGTGTGGAGGGCTACGAGTTCCAGCGCCTGCACGGCATGGGCGAGGCGCTGCACGAGACGGTGCGCCGCGAGACCGGGGCGCGCTGCCGCATCTACGCGCCTGTCGGCGCCCATCGCGACCTGCTGGCCTACCTGGTCCGCCGCCTGCTGGAGAACGGCGCCAACTCGTCCTTCGTGAACCAGATCGTCGACGAGCGGGTCAGCCCCGAAGAGATCGCCCGAGATCCGTTCGCCGCCCTCGCCGGCCTCGGCGACGCCGTGGCGAACCGGCAGCTGCCGCACCCCTCGGCGATCTTCGGGTCGGACCGCCGGGGTGCCAAGGGCTGGGACCTGACCGACCCGCCGACGGTCGCCGCCCTGGAGGCGGCACGGGTGCCGTTCCGGACGCATCTGTGGACCGCAGCGCCGATGGTCGCGGCCCCCATGGTCGCGGCTGGGGTCGACCTCGACCTGACGGTGCGCGAGGTGCTCGACCCGGCGACCGGCGCGCCGGTCGGCACGGTTGCCGACGCCGGCGCCGAGCACGCCGCCGCCGCGATCGGGGCCGCCCTGGCGGCGCAGCCCGGCTGGGCGGCGCTGCCGGTCGCCGAGCGCGCCGCCTGCCTCGACCGCATCGCCGACCTCTACGAGGCGAACGCGCCGGAGCTCTTCGCCCTGGCCTGCCGCGAAGCTGGCAAGACCCTGGCAGACGGCGTCGCCGAAGTTCGCGAGGCAGTCGACTTCTGCCGCTACTACGCCGCGGAGGCGCGCCGCCAGGGCGACGGCGTGGCGCCGCCGGCGGGGGTGTTCGCCTGTGTGTCGCCGTGGAACTTCCCGCTGGCAATCTTCACCGGGCAGATCGCCGCCGCCCTGGTGACCGGCAACGCGGTGGTCGCCAAGCCGGCCGAGCAGTCGGTGCTGATCGCCGCCCGCGCCGTCGAGCTGATGCGCGCGGCCGGGGTGCCGGACGCGATCATCCAGCTGCTCCCCGGGCCAGGCGGGACCGTCGGTGCGGCGCTGACCGGCGATGCGCGGCTCGGCGGCGTGTGCTTCACCGGCTCCACCGACACCGCCCGCCGCATCCACCGGGCGCTGGCCGCCGGTGCGGGGGCCGAGGCGCCGCTGATCGCCGAGACCGGCGGGCTGAACGCCATGATCGTCGATTCGACCGCCCTGCCCGAGCAGGCGGTGCGCGACATCGTCGCCTCGGCCTTCCAGAGTGCCGGCCAGCGCTGCTCGGCGCTGCGCATCCTCTATGTGCAGAAGGACGTCGAGGAGCGCATCCTGGAGATGCTTTACGGCGCCATGGACGCGCTGCGCATCGGCGACCCGTGGGACCTCGCGACCGACGTCGGCCCGGTGATCGACCACGACGCCCGGCGCGACATCGAGAGCCACTGCGCCGCGCTGGAGAGCCAGGGCCGGCTGCTGCGCCGCGCCGCGTTGCCGAAGGCCACGGCCGGCGGCAGCTTCGTGCCGCCGACGGTGTTCCGGGTCGACGGCATCGCCGGCCTGGAGCGCGAGGTGTTCGGCCCGGTGCTGCACGTCGCGACCTACGAGGCAGCAGATCTCGGCCGCGTTCTGCAGGCGATCAACGCCGCCGGCTACGGCCTGACGCTGGGCCTGCACACCCGGGTCGACAGCCGGGTGCAGGAGGTGGTGGACGCCGCCCGGGTCGGCAACCTGTACGTCAACCGCAACCAGATCGGCGCGGTGGTCGGCTCGCAGCCCTTCGGCGGCGAGGGCCTGTCGGGCACCGGCCCGAAAGCCGGCGGGCCGCACTACCTGGACCGCTTCCGCTGCCGTCCGCCGCAGGCCGCGTCGGCCGCCGCGACCGTAGCACCCGCCCGGACCGTCGACGTCGACCCGGCCGCACTCGAGCGCGCCCTCGAGGGCACCTCGGCCGGCGCCTGGGCGGCCCGAAGCGACCGGCCCGCCGTGCTCGGACGGGTGGTGATGGCGATGGACGGCTGGGTGCGGGCTGTCGCCGAGGCGGCCATCGAGACCGCTGAGGCGGTCGACATGACCGCGGTCGACCTGCCGGGCCCGACCGGCGAGAGCAACCGGCTGTCGCTGCACCCGCGCGGCACGCTGCTCTGCCTCGGCGACCTCGGCGCCGACGGCCCGGAGGCGGCAATCGCTCAGGCGGTCCTGGCGCTGGCGCTCGGCAACGCCGCCGTGGTGGTGGCGCCGGGTGCGGCGGCGCCTGGGGCGGCGCTGCGGGCCGCCGGCGCACCGGTGGCGGCGCTGGATGGCCGTATCACGCCGGACATGCTCGAGCACTGCCGGCCGTTCGACGCGCTGATGGCCGAGGGTCCCGCGCCGGACCTCGCCGCCCTGCGGCGGGCGTTGGCGGCGCGCGACGGCGCGGTCGTCCCGCTGGTCATCGGCCGCGACGACCCGCAGCGCCTTCTGGTCGAGCGCGCGCTGTGCGTCGACACCACGGCGGCCGGCGGCAACGCGCAGCTGCTGGTGGCGGCGGCGGAATGATCCTTCGGGGCTCGCTTCGCTCGCACCTCAGGATGAGGGAGGACGACGGGCACCGCGGTTCGCCGCCTTTTTACTGTCGTGCTGAGGTGCCGCGCAACGCGCGGCCACGAAGCACCGGCTGGCAAGCGACGTGCCCCTACCCCCGCGGGTCCAGCAGCCGCGTGTCGTACGCACGCGGCATCAGCCCCGACTGGAACCACAGGATGAAGGAATAGATGCTGAACACCGGCACCTCGAGGGCGCGGCGCAGCTCCGCTGCGTAGGGGATCATGTTGGTGCACTCCAGCACGATGGCCCCGACGTCGGGATGCGCTTCCAGCAGCGCGCGGCCGGCGTCCAGCAGGTCGAGGCGGGCCAGCTCGGTGTCGAGTTCCGGCTCGTTGCCGAGCAGCACGCGAGTGAACTCGCGGCCGCCCTCGGTGCCGACCACGGGCGTGTCGAGCGGCACGCCGGCAGCCTGCAGATGCGCCGGCGTCAGCGAATCGCGTGAGACCGTCAGCACCCCGACGCGGCGGCCGCGCGGCAGCAGCGACTGCACCGCCGGAATCTGCATCAGCGACGAGGTGGCCACCGGCACGCCGACGGCATCGGCGATCTCGCGCTGGAACAGCGACAGGAAGCCGCAATTGGTGGTGATGCCGTCGGCGCCGGTGGCGACCAGGTCGCGGGCCGCCTCGATGAACGGCTCCAGCAGCCCCTCGGCGCGGTTTCGCACCACCCGGTCCGGCGAGGCGCCGCGCACCACCCGGTAATGCACCGGGAACGGCCAGGTCAGCGCATTGCCCATGTCGCCGGGCACCCGCGGGAACCGCGCCTCCAGCATCAGGATACCGACGGCGGCGCCGAACACCGCCTTGCCGCCGCGCTCAATCGACGAAGTCTGCATATCCCGCTCCTCATGACTGGGCTGCCGGCACGCTAGGCAGGTTTCCCGGGTCGGGCAACACGTGGTCCGATCCGAAGGGTCCAGCGGACTCTTCGGCGTCCTGAGTTCCAGGTGACGCTCCCAGGGCGGCTGCGAAACCCTGCTCAGGACTTGGCGGCTCGCGGCGGTATCTTGATGGGCGTCGTCTCCAGCGGCGAGGTCCACGCGATGCGGACGATGCGCCCGGCGCGCTCCTCGATTCGCTTCCGCGCCACGTCGGCCGCGGCCGAATGCCTCGCAGCACGCGCCGGGTCGCTCTCCGCCAGCGCATCGGCCAACAGACGGTTCGCCTCGATGAACACCGACAGGCTGCCGCCGGCGCTGTTCGCCGCCATCGCCCTGAGAGCGAGCAAGCTTGCAGCGCCCACGTCCTCGACCTTCAGGAGGCGCGCGAGCTGCATCAGTACGGCTGCCTGCTGGTCGAGGTCGGTCGCCTCCCGCGATGCCGCCCATTGCATGTAGCGACCTGCGAGAGCCCGTGCTCCGGCGGCATCACCTCTGGCCTGGACCAAAGCGATGGCGGCGTCCGCCTCCATCGCGAAGTCGCCACGCTCAGCGGCCAACGCGACCGCTCGCTCCAGCCCGGAGACCGCATCCTGGGACCGTCCTTCTGCGATCGTCACACGACCGAGACCTACCAGCGCAATGCCGCGGAGCCGCCAGGACGGAGCCTCCTCCGGAATGAGGCCGCTGAAGAAACCCGGGCGATCGGACTCCGGGAGCACCGTCAGCGCCCGCTGGTACGCCGCCCGCGCCTCAGAAAGCCTGCCGTTGTCGAGCTCGATCGCGCCAAGCAACACGAACGGCAGGGCGGCGGCGCCGCCGAACAGACCGAAGCCGCTTCCATCCGGCCTGGTCTGCTTGGCGACCGAGGCATCGACCACGTCGGCCGCGCGGGTGGCGATCCTGCGGGCGGCGTCGACATAGCCCATCGACCAGACCTGCGACGCAATCCGGGTGAGCGCCCCGCTCCGGTTGAAGGTCGGGAACCGGGCGTCGTCGACAGTCAAGGCGGCATCGGCGATGTACCGGTCGACGGCGTCAAGATCACCGTCATTGGCTTTCAGTTTCGCCTGCGCCATCAGGATCGTCGGCCGGTAGCCGCCCGCCTCCTTCGGGTGGCGCGCTGCCGCCTCCTCGGCGTCGGCGAGATACTTCCTGCCGGCGGCGGGGTCCCGCATCAGGAAGCAGGCCTCGGCGAGCATCAGCGCCGCACGCACCCGGGTGCCGGCCCACCTTGCCGTTTCGTCGGTCATTGCAAAAGCGGAGCCGAGCATCTCGCGTGCCTCCGCCGGTCTGGATGCGAGCAGTCTACCGCCGAGCGTCAAGCGGGTCTCGACGGCACCGAAGGCAGCACCAGCTGCATCGTACTTCTCGGCGGCCCGCCGGTAGATGTCCTCGGCGCTCGCGTGTTTGCCCCGCCGCAGATCGAGATCGGCGAGCGCAACCAGGGCGTTCGCCGCCGCCGAGGACCTGCCGCCGGCGTCGGCGAGCGCCACCGCCTCGGCGAGGACGTCCGCGCCCCGGTCCAGCCGGCCGGCTGCGATCAGCATCCGCGCCAGTTGCAGCCGCAGTTCGTCCTCCTTGCCGGCATCGCCATGCGTTCCGGCCGCCTTGATCGCCTGCCGCATGGCGCGGATCCCGGCGTCGAGGTCGCCTTTGCGAAACGCATTCTCGGCATCGAAAGTCCAGTAATGCACCTGGGTATCGAGCGGCGCCTCGCTGATGTGCTTGACGCGCTTCCCGGAGGACGTGGAAACACAGGCCGAAAGCGCCAGCGCCATCAGCACAACCGTCGCGCACCGTCGAATCATTGGCCCCATCACCCGCAAAGGCTGCACCCCGGCGGAGTTTCGAACAGCCGGAAAGTGTCCGCAAGAGCGCACGGACTTCGGCCACTCACCCCAGCGCAAGCCCCTCGACTCGCCGCCTGCATCGCCACGTCGCCGGAATCGAAAGGGGCCCGGCTTGCGCCGGACCCCTCCCGAAAGCGAATGGCTGTGCCGTCGGGCGTCAGGTACCCGGCTTCACGTCACCGACCTCGACATAGTTGCCGTTGGTCCACTTGTACCAGGTGTAGTCGGCGGTGGTGCGGTCGCCCTTCTTGTCGAAGGCGATGTCGCCGATGACCGTGGAGAACGGGCCGCTGTGCAGGGCGGTCTGCACCTTCTTGATGTCGACGGCGCCGGCCTTCTTCACCGCGTCGGCCCAGATCTGGATCGCGGCGTAGGTGTAGAGGGTGTAACCCTCCGGGTCATAGCCCTCGGCCTTGAAGCGGTCGACGATCTTCTTGGCTTCGGCCTTGGCGCGCGGATCCGGCGCGAAGGTGAACAGCAGGCCCTCACCGGCGTTGCCGGTGATCGACCAGAACTCCAGCGTGTTCAGGGCGTCGCCCGACAGGATCTGGGCGTTCAGGCCCTGCTCGCGCATCTGCCGGGTGATCAGGCCGAGTTCGGTGTGGTAGCCGCCGTAGTACAGGGCGTCGATGTTGGCGGCCTTCAGCTTGGTGACGAAGGCCGAGTAGTCGCGCTCGCCGGGGTTGACGGTCTCGTACAGCACGGCGCTGCCGCCGAGCTTCTCGAACGCCGCCTTGGTCAGGTCGGCGAGGCCCTTGGAATAGGCCTGCTTGTCATGGGCGAAGGCGATCTTCTTGCCCTTGTAGTGCTTCGACAGCCACAGCCCGGCATAGTCGCCCTGCTGGTCGTCGCGGCCGCAGGTGCGGAACACGTTCTCGAAGCCCTGCTCGGTGAACTTCGGGTTGGTCGAGGCCGGCGACATCTGCAGGATGCCTTCCTCGTTGTAGACCGCCGAGGCCGGGATCGACGAGCCAGAGCAGAAATGCCCGGCGACGAACTTGATGCCGTCGTTCACGAACTTGTTGGCGACCGCCACCGCTTCCTTCGGGTCGCAGCGATCGTCGCCGATCGACAGCACCAGCTTCTGGCCGAGCACCCCGCCGGCCTCATTGATGTCGCGGACCGCCGCCTCGGCGCCCTTCTTCATCTGCTCGCCGAACGACGCGTACTGGCCCGTCATCGGGCCGGCGGTCGCGATCTTGATATCCGCGTGGGCGCCGGTGGCCGCCAGGGCCAGCAACGCCGCTGCCGCGGTCGTGACCATGTGCCTCTTCATGCGAAGTCTCCTCTTTCCCTCGTCCTGCTTTTATCGGGACCGCCCATGATCCAGCCGCGCGCCACCCCTCGCCGGCCCGGATCCTAGTCGGTCGCCGCCTTGGCGTCAGACGCGCCGCCAAAGTCGGTTCCCGGCACGACCCGCCATGCCAGCGGGCCTGCCCGTTCGTACAACCATGGATACTGCGAGACCATCATGTCCACCTGGTTCCACCGGAACGCCAGCGCCGCGATCGATGCGAACATGACGAGCGCCAGCGCAAAGCCGACCGGATCGAGGAGCGACGCATCACGCAGCGCAAACAGCAGGAACCGGTCGGCGAGCGCGATGAGCACCGAATAGGCGATCGCCACGGCCATCGAGCGCCAGCCGCGCGCGGCCGCCTGCCCGGCCAGCCAGCTGCACAGCCCGAACACGATCGCCAGGATCACGAAGACCGGGACCGACTTCGACAGGATAGCCTCGGCCGTCACGCGTGACCTCCCTCAAGATAGGCCGCCTTGACCTCAGGGTTCTCCAGCAGCTCGCGGCCGGTCCCGGTCATGGTGATCTGCCCGGTCACCAGCACATAGCCGCGATGCGCCAGGCGCAGCGCGTGGTGCGCGTTCTGCTCGACCAGCAGGACGGTCATCCCGCGCTGGCCGTTGATCCGTCGGATCGCCTCGAAGATCTGCTTGACCACCAGCGGTGCCAGGCCGAGCGACGGCTCGTCGAGCAGCAGCAGCGTCGGCTCGCTCATCAGGGCCCGGCCGATCGCCAGCATCTGCTGCTCGCCGCCGGACAGCGTGCCGCCGCGCTGCGCCTCGCGCTCCTTGAGGCGGGGGAACAGCTCGAACACCGACGCGAGGTTGTCGTCGTAGCGCGCCGGATCGGCGGTCAACGCCCCCATCCGGAGGTTCTCCATGACCGTCATGCGCGGGAAGATCCGCCGGCCCTCCGGCGAGCAGGCGATGCCCCGGCGCACGATCATGTCCGTGCGTTCGGCGGTGATCTCGGCGCCGTCGAAGGCGATGCGGCCGCGCCGTGCCCGGGCGACGCCGCAGATGGTCATCAGCAGGGTCGACTTGCCGGCACCGTTGGCGCCGATCAGCGCCACGATCTCGCCCTGCCCGACCTGCAGGTCGACGCCCTTCAACGCCTCGATCGCCCCGTAGAAGGTGTGGACGCCCTCGATGCTGAGCATCACGCCACCTCCTCTTCGCCGAGATAGGCGGCGATGACGCGCGGGTCGCTCTGCACTTCCGCCGGCGTGCCGTCGGCGATCTTCTTGCCGTAGTCGAGCACGATGACATGGTCGGAGATGCGCATGACCACGCTCATGTCGTGCTCGATCAGCAGGATGCCGATGCCCTTCTCGCGGCGCAGCAGCAGCAGCAGGTCGTTCAGCTCGCTCGATTCGCGAGGGTTCAGGCCGGCGGCGGGCTCGTCCAGGCACAGCAGCACCGGGTCCGAGCACATCGAGCGGATGATCTCCAGCCGCCGCTGCGCCCCATAGGGCAGGTTCCCGGCCTCCCAGTCGGCGACCTCGACCAGGCCGGCCAACTCCATGAAGTGGCGCGCCTTCTCGATCGCCGCGCGCTCGGCCCGCTTGTAGTTGGCGAGCCCGAGCAGGCCGGCCACCGAATACCAGCTGGCGCGCATCAGGTGGGTGTGCTGGGCGACCAGCAGGTTCTCCAGGACGGTCATGCGCGGAAACAGCCGGATGTTCTGGAAGGTCCGGGCGACGCGCGCGTCGCGTCCGATCCGATAGGCCTCCAGGCGCTCCAGCAGGAAGCGCTCGCCGCCGGCATGTTCGAGCCGCAGCCGGCCGACCGTCGGCTGGTAGAAGCCGGTCAGGCAGTTGAAGACCGTGGTCTTGCCGGCCCCGTTCGGGCCGATGATCGCGGTGATCTCGCCGTCCCAGGCCGAGAAGCTGACGTCGTCGACCGCGGTCAGGCCGCCGAAGCGCATGGTCAGGTGCTCGACCGAAAGCAGGGCGCGCACGCTCATTCCGCCGCCTCCCCCGCCGCCACGGCGCGTCTCGCCGGCGGCGCATGATCGCTGAGCAGGACCGACGGCTCACGGTGCGACAGCAGCCCGCGCGGCCGCCAGATCATGATCATCACCAGGCCGGCGCCGAACGCCACCATGCGATACTCGGCCAGGTCGCGGAACACCTCCGGCAGGCCGATCAGCAGCACCGCGGCGAAGGCGATCCCGAGCAGCGAGCCCATGCCGCCCATCACCACGATGGCGAGGATGATCGCGCTCTCGATGAAGGTGAAGCTCTCCGGGCTGATGAAGCCCTGGCGGGTGGCGAAGAACGCCCCGGCGAAACCGCCCCAGGCCGCCGAGATGCCGAAGGCGGCGAGCTTAATGGAGGTGCGGTTGATGCCGAGCGAGGCGCAGGCGATGTCGTCCTCGCGCAGCGCCTCCCAGGCCCGGCCGATCGGCAGGCGGCGGATGCGGATCGTGAAGATCGCCACCAGCGCCGCCATCGCGACGATCAGGTAGTAGAGGAAGATGATGCGGTGATCGGACGAGAACTCGAGGCCGAAATACTCGTGGAACGGCGGCAGCCCGTCGGATCCGTTCCGCGTCATCGACGCCAGGCCGAAGAAGTCCGGGCGCGGGATGCCGGAGATGCCGTCCGGCCCGTTGGTCACATCGTACCAGTTGATCAGCACGATGCGGATGATCTCGCCGAATCCGAGCGTGACGATGGCGAAATAGTCGCCCCGCAGCCGCAGCACCGGGAAGCCGAGCAGCAACCCGCAACTGGCGGCCAGCAGGCCGGCGAACGGCAGCGCGATCCAGAAGCTGATCCCGAGATACTGGGCGGCGAGCGCGTAGGAATAGGCACCGACGGCGTAGAACGCGACGTAGCCGAGATCCAGCAGCCCGGCATAGCCGACGATGATGTTCAGCCCCCAGCCGAGCATGACGTAGGTGACGATCAGGGTGCCGACATCCATGACGTAGCGGTTGGAGAACGGCAGGAACGGCAGGGTCAGCGCGAACAGGATCGCCGCCGCGGCGAACACCCGCATCAGCTTGCGCAACTGCTCGCCGAGCGCCTCGGCACGCGCGTCACGCTCCGCCTTGGTGGTCGCCGAGTTGCGGCGGCTCATCTGCAGCACGGCGCGGATCGCCAGGATGGCGCCGCCGACGCCGAGCAGGAACGACAGCGTGTAGGTCGGCGCCAGCGCCGGCCAGGCGATCATCCCGAACAGCCGTGCGATGGTCTCCTGGAACAGGTCGAGCAGGCCGATGATCGCCGCGATGGTGCCGGCATTCGCCACCCAGGCCTCGTAGCCGGGGGTGCGCAGCAGGATGATGCCGAGGCGGCCGAGCACCAGTGCCGCGACGATGAAGAAGGTCGAGCCCCAGCGTCCGTAGAGTTGCAGCCCGCCGACGTCGTCGATGGTCTGGTAGCTGACCAGCGGCACGGTCAGTGCCAGCCCGATCAACGCGGTCAGCACCAACTCCTTCGCCACAGCGCCGAAGTCGAGCCCGGCGGCGGCCGGGGAAGCCTGGACGCTCATGTCACACCTTCTCGACTTCCGGGCGTCCGAGCAGGCCCTGCGGACGGAAGATCAGCACCAGGACCAGGATCGAGAATACCGCGACGTCCTTCCATTCGCTCGAGAAATAGCCGGCCCACAGCGCCTCGATGAGGCCGATGAGCAGGCCGCCCAGCATCGCGCCGGGCAGCGAGCCGATGCCGCCCAGCACCGCCGCGGTGAAGGCCTTCAGGCCGGCCAGAAAGCCGAGGAAGAAGTCGACCACGCCGTAATACAGGGTGACCATCACGCCGGCGACTGCCGCGAGCGCCGCTCCCATGACGAAGGTCATCGACACGGTGCGGTCGACGTTGACGCCGAGCAGTGCCGCCATGGTCTTGTCCTGCTCGCAGGCGCGCTGCTGGCGCCCCAGCGAGGTGGTGTTGATGAACTGCGTGAAGCCGGCCATCAGCACCAGCGTCGTGACCACGATCATGATCTGCAGGTAGGAGAGCTGCACCGTGAAGCCGGCGTCGTCCCACACCGTGAAGCCGCCCTGGATCATCGGCGGCACCGGCTTGTTGCGCGCACCCTGCAGCAGCTGCACGTAGTTCTGCAGGAAGATCGACATGCCGATCGCCGAGATCAGCGGCGCCAGCCGGAACGAGCCGCGCAGCGGGCGGTAGGCCACGCGCTCCACCGTCCAGCCATAGGCCGCGGTGATCAGCATCGAGCACAGCAGGACCAGCAGGATCGCCACGACCAACGGGAAGTTGGCGAAGGCGGTGAAGGCAATGACCGCGACGAACGCGCCGATCATGTAAATCTCGCCATGGGCGAAATTGATCATGCCGATGATGCCATAGACCATGGTGTAGCCGATGGCTATCAGGCCGTAGATCGAACCGAGCGTCAGCCCGTTGATCAACTGCTGCAGCAGATACGCCATGTCCCCCCGTTCCGGCGGCCGGTTGTTCCGGGAACGCACTCGTCGACAGCCACTGCCGGCGGTCGGCGACTATGTTCTTTCCGGTCCGGGCCTGCCCGTATCGTGCGCGGCTCTGTCCGAGCGTCCCGCATTGTCGCGGTGACGCGCCCTGTCATCCCTTTTAATCCAGGCTGGCGCGCGGATAAAGCCATCGCGTTCAACCGAATGGTCAGAAAAAATCGGCTGGCGGGCGAGGCCGCTTCGGCTTAGCCTTCCGCACGGGAAGTTCCGGGCGCCGAACCGGCCCCGACGAGAACGTTGGGAGGCTACCAAATGAAGAAGTTCATCGTGGGCGTAGCACTTGCGACCGCCATCGCTGCGGCGCCGGTGGCGCCGGCTGCAGCATCGGAGATCACCACCAAGACGCTGGCCTACACCTTCGTGTTCGCGTTGGCAGGCACGGCGGCCGGCGCCGTGCTGGTACCCTACGCTGCCCCGGCGGCGGCACCGGCCGTCGCTGGCGCCTACGCCGCGACCGCCATGGCGGTCGACGGTGCGATCACCGGGCTCGGCTCGCTGCTGCTCCTGGAGCCGCGCATGACCGGTGCGGTGCTCGGCATGGGTACCGGTCTCATCAGCGGACTGTACTTCTTCAGCGAGTGACACCCGCTCGACGGGACGCCAGCGACATTTGAGCGCCGCAGTGCGCCGCAGAGGCCCAGGGGGACGTCAGGGATGAATAGATTCGTTTGCGCATTTTTGCTACTTTTGATTGCTGGACCATCCTACATTATCGCCGCTGCGACGCCGGTATCCGCCGCCGAACTCGGCAGTACGGCCTCCGCCCGCGTCGAAGTCCTGACGCGCCAGATCCCGCTGCCGGCGGGTGAGTGGACGGTGGTCGGGCGCGGTACCAACGCGCTGACCAGCGGCACCCCGGGTGCCTACGGGACCATCGAGAACGTGATCCTGGCGCGGCGCTCGGAAGGCCGGATCGACGGCCTGGTCGAGATCAACGCGAATCGGCTGCCGGTCGGCGGCGGCTGGGGCGTCGCCGCCGACTGCGCGCGCAGTGACGGGCTGGCGACGGTGGCCTTCTACAAGACCCCGGTCGACGGCTTCTGCATGTTCGTCACGCCAACCGCGATCGGCGACCCGGCGGCTCCGGGGCCGGCGGCGTGGGAGCGCGTGCGGCCGATGCTGCAGGAAGGCGGCGCGCCGTCTCCGTTGTGGCTCACCGTCGGCTTTCGTGTGTCCGACCGGCGCGACGTGCTCGACGTCCGCTACCACCTCGATCCGCGGCGGCTCGGCTTCCGGCCGCTGCCGGCCAGCGACTGGACCCTCGAGAAGGTGCTGGCGGCACCGGAGCGCTATTCGGCCGTCAACCAGCTGAGCGCCTGGGGCAGCCTGGCCGCCGGCCTCGTCGAGGATGGCTTCCGCGGTGCGCTGAACCCGGGTGCCACCGCCCTCCCCAATGCCTGGGACGTGGCGGCGCCGAAAGAACCGATCAGTGCCGCGGCGGCGGCCCAGCCGCTCGGGCGGGTCGCCCCGTCGCAGCGGCTGGCGGCCCTCGACGCCCTTGTCGAATCTGGAACCATCACCGCAGCCGACCACGCCGCCTACCTGAAGGCGATCGAGGAGGCGCCACCGCCCCCGAATCCGGACGATTATTACCGCCTGCTCGGGATGAAGGTGTTCTCCTTCAACTTCTTCCGTGTGTCGGTCGACTACATTCTGGCGTTCGTGGTCACGGTGAACAACCTGATCTCCGGTTACATCACCGCGACGATCGTCGCCACCCACAGCGTCGCCCAGGTGTTCAACGACATGTGGTGGGACAACTACATCGCCACCCAGGCCAAGAGCGCCACCAACCACACCGACTTCGTCTACATCGGCGTCCGCACCGGAGGTGTGTCATGAGCGGCCTGCGCAACAGCCTCATCGCCACGGGCGCGCTGCTCGGCGTCGCCTTCGGCACCTCCGCTCCGGCCTGGGCCCAGACCGTCGGCGCCGCGGTGTCCGGCCGGATCGACGTGGGCGGCAAGCAGGTGCCGCTGCCGCCGGGCGAATTCACCGTCGTCGCGGTCGAGAACCTGTCCGCCAGCCTGGTGAAGTCCGGGGCGGCCACCGACCGGATGGATCTCGGGCCGATCCGCTCGGTCACCCTGGCGCAAGTCGCCGACGGACGGGTCACGGCGGTGGTCGAGGCGGCCGCCAACCTGCTGCCGTATCACGACGGCTGGGGCACGACGGCGGACTGCACCCGCAAGGACCTGTACGCGGCGGTGACCCGGTACAAGAGCGGCTTCGACGTGTCCTGCCTGTACCTGAAGCCGGTCCCGGTCGGAGCCGAAGTGCCGCTGCCGGGCGGCAACGCCGTGCGGCAGTTCGCGACGGCTCGCAAGGCGAGCCTCGGCGATTTCTGGTTGACCGCAGGGCTGCGGAACGCCAACCGCCAGGACGTGGTCGACGTGCGCTACAGCGTCGACCCGGCCATCCTCGGCGCACCGGCGAAGGCGGCGAACGCGGCCGCGTGGTCGCCCGAGGAGATCGAGCGGAATCCGGCCGGGCTGACCGCCGTCAAGGACCTCGCTGCATGGGCGGCCCGCATGGCCGAGCCGCTCGACGACGGGCTGCGCGGCCGCATGACCGGGAATGCCTTCCCGGCGTTTGCCGGGGCAGCCGCTGTCGATGTCGCCGAAATAGAGCGCGCCGCCCGCGTCGACGCCCTAACCGCGCTGCGCAATTCCGGCTCCATCACCGCGGAGGAGTTCGATCGGCAGGTGGCGACGGTCACCACCGCCGCCTCGGCCGCGGCGGCTGCGGCGGCAGGCGGCTGGACCTACGCTCAGGTCGCCGGCTGGAAGGCCTTCACCTATCGCGTGGTGGTCACCACCATCAACGCCGGCATCGATTACGTGTTCATCGGCCGCCCGTTCGCGGCCGGCGTGCTGGTCGTCCTGCAGGTCGTGGTGAACACCACGAAGTTCTTTTTCCACGAGATGATGTGGCAGGAGGTTTTCGGCATCAGCCCGCTGCAGCGCGAGGCGCCGAACGTCATCGAATTCGGCCGCCGGGTGGTCACCGCGTCGGCGGGATGATCCGGGCCGCCCCGGCGCCGCATGACCGGAAGTCAGGCTGGCCGCAGCACGATCTGGGTCTGGGTCGTCAGCGCCACCAGCCTGCCCTCCCCGGTTTCGATCCGGGTCTGCCACACATGGGTACGGCCGCCGCGGTGAACCGGGGTGGCGGTCGCCGTGATGGTGGCGCCGACCGGAGCCGGGGCGAGGAAGTTGGTCTTGCTCTCGATTGTGGTGGTGGTCTCGCCCGCACGCAGGTTGACCACCGTGGCGACCGCCCCGACCGTATCGGCAAGCGCCATCAGCGCACCGCCATGGGCAACCGCGGGTCGTGTGCAGAGTTCGTCCCGGATCGTGAGCTCGGCAGCCACCAGGTCGGCCTCGACGCGCACGAACCGCACGCCCAGAAGCCGGGCGAATGGCAGCATGCGATCGTTGGCGTCATCGACGGTGAGCACCGTCCCGCCCTCCCATGGTCTCCCGATCAGGGCAGCCAGTCGGCGATGACGAAGGGGACGCGCTGCTTCGGCACTTCGGGATGGTGCCAGGAATACACGATCTCGGCCGCCTCGAAGGCGACGCGCTCATCGGCGCCGGAATCCTTCAGGGTGCTGTAGGCCCTTGTGACGGCCTGGCGGCAGGTCGCGGTGACCGGGCAGTTCGGTTCGACCATGGTGTCCGGTTCCTCGTTCAATGCTTCTTCTTCAGGCGGACGCCGAACAGTTCGAGGTGGTGGTCGACCAGCTCGAAGCCGAGATCGCGCGCGATCCGCTGCTTCAGGTCCTCGAGTTCCTGGTTGTAGAACTCGATCACCTCGCCGCTCTGAACGTCGATCATGTGGTGGTGGTGATCCTCCGGACCCGACTTGCGCTCGTAGCGCGCCCGGCCGTCGCCGAAGTCGCGCTTGGAGACGATGCTCATCTCCTCGAACAGCTTCATGGTCCGGTAGATCGTGGCCATCGAGATCGACGAGTCGATCGCCTTCACCCGGTCGTACAGTTCCTCGGCGTCCGGATGGTCCTCCGAATCCGACAGCACCCGCGCGATCACGCGCCGGGGCTCGGTCATCCGCAGGCCCTTCTCGGCGCACAGCGCCTCGATCCTGGACAACACGCCGATCTCGTTCACCGCTTCGTCCTCGACGGCCACTGATCCGCCCTCAATTGACGCCGATGCTCTGGATGACCTCGGCCTTGCCTCGCGCGGTGTCGAACTTCAGGCGCTCGACCGCTTCGAGATCGGTGCCGGTCACGCGAACGAACCGGGCGTCTGCCGGATAGTCGATCGCGTGAATGGCCCCGATATCGTACAGCCCCGCGGTGCCCGGAGTCAGCCGGTAAGTCTTCACGTGTTCGAGGGTCGCGTCGCCGGCGCCCGACTTGCCGTCGACGCGCCGGTACTCGCTCATGTCGGTATACTCGGTCGCCTGGCCGTAGATCGCCCAGGACGACCCGTGGTCGTGCGGCGGCGACTTGCGCGCCGCCTTGTTGACATGCGCCAGCACGACGAAGTCGAAATCCGGGTCGCGGTAGAGCTGCCGCACGCCGTGGTCTACCTGCGGGCCGCAGACCGAGTCGACGAAGGCCTGGTTCTTCAGGAGCGCCTCGAGGTTGCGCCTGATCGTCTCCTTGCCGCCGCGGCCGGAATCGGCCCTCAGGGCGGCGTTCGCATCCTTGCAGAACTGCTCGAACGAATAGGCCATCGCGCGTCCTCCGACTTGCTCGCTTCTTTTCCACCGCAACTTACGCCACCGCTCCGCCGCCGACAACGCCGGGAGACGACCAATCCCGCGGCCGGGCGCCGCAGCGGTGCCAGTCAGCCGCGCAGCAGCCGCTCCATGCGGTCGCGATAGGCATCGACCGGGGCGACGTAGAGTCCCTCGACCTTGCCGCAGTCGTCCCATTCGCGGAGCCGCAGAGCGGCGTCGCGATGCGGCTCGGCGTCGAACGCCCGGACCTCCTCGGCGTTCATCGGCCCGCCCTGGTGCGCCAGGGTGTGCGTGGACGCCGCCGACAGCCGTCCCGCATAGGCGGGATCGACCGCGACCCGGTACCGCTTGGCGGCGACGTGCAGCCGCACCGGATCGACCACCGCGTCCGGGAAATGCCGGGCGAGGAAGGCGGCGCCGCCGATGTCGTGGCGGTGCACGCCGAAAGCGTCGTCGGGGTCCTCGATGAGGTGGCCGACGTCGTGCAGCAGGGCGGCAACCACCAGCGCGTCGCCGGCGCCCTCGCGAACCGCCAGGGCGGCGCATTGCAGGCCGTGCTCGGCGACCGACACGTCCTCGCCATAGGGCTCCCGCCCCTTGGTGGCGAACAACTCAACGATGTGATCAACGACGATGCTCATTGCACGAGGATAGCGCCGCAAAGCCGCGCGGTCGACCGGATCGCGCGATGCCGCCCCTTCGCAGCCCCACTTCGGTGTCACCCGTCACTATTCCCGGTTCTCAAATATAATTTTGCGCGTTGAAGTGAACCTGAAAACAAACCATCTACGCTGTGCAGCATATTTCGCCAATTTCTGAAAGGAATTTTCCATGACCGCCGGGCAATTCTCCGACATAGACGGAAACAGGTACGAGGACGACGGCAGGGACGAGGGTGCGCAGGCGCCGGACACCGATCAGCCGGTCGGCGAGCCGGGCGCGGCACCGGCCGAGATCACGCCGCCTCCCCAGCCATAGCGGATGCAGCGGAGGGGGGCGCCCCCCTCCGTCGGCCCCATGGATCAGGAGAAGCCGGTGAACAGGCGGACGCAGACCGGGACGGTGAGGTTCAGCCGGCCTTTCACCCTTGCTGGCTGGGACGAGATCCTGCCGGCCGGCACATACGAGGTCGAGACCGACGAGGAACTGGTCGAGGGGATTTCGTTCGCCGCCTATCGAAAAGTTCAGGTGCTCATCCACCTGCCGCCATCGGCCCGGCATCCCGGCCTCGCGCGTACATTGACGATTGATCCGGCGGCGCTCGACGCGGCGCTGCTGCAGGACCAGGCAGGCGAGGACAGTCTTGCCCGGCTCGCCGACCCATCCAGGAGAGACGACATGACGGCCAACGCCCACGAACCGCCGATCACTGCCGAGGAACTGGCGCGCTACGGTATCACTCGCGTGCCCGTCGATTATTTCCACCTCGGCGATTTCCGCTACACCAGCCTCTCGGACGCGATCGCCCAGGCCAAGCGCCGGGCGGCGGCGGTCGGCGGAACATGAGCGCTGCGAGCGGACCCGGGCCAGCCACCCCCAGCCCGCCCACTCCTTGCCCGCCCGACGCAGATGCGACGGTGCCGGACCGGAACCGGCAGCGGTCACGCGCCGAGGACACCGAGCTCGAACGGCGTGTTCTGGCGCAGGAGCGCGTCCTGCAGTCGCTGATCGCGCACCTGGCGGAGTCCGAGCCGAGCCTGCTCGACAAGCTGAATTCGGGCGTCGGCGATGCGAACGGCGCATGCCGGCAGGAGCAGGTTTGCTCCGAAACCGCCCCCCGCGCCGAGCAGCCGATCGGCGCGGTCACCCGGGTCGGCGCCCAGCCGGTGGCTGCCGGTCGCGAAGCGACAATGCTCCAGGTCGTGATCCGCCGCAGCCTGTGGCGGATCATGAAGAACGGATCCTTCCATGGCGACTACCTCGACCGGTCCCGCGCCGAGAAGGCCGTGAATGCCGCTGTCCTCGAAATCGTGCGAGGTGGAGGCACGGTGCAGGTATCCTGGCCGCAGCCACGGGACGATGCCGACCGCTGAGCGCCGGGAATCCGACGGTGCCGGACCGTCCCATCCGCCACCGTCGCGCCCACCGGAGCAGCCCGTGATCACGATCGGTATCGAGCACCGGACCACCTACCGCTATTCGCGGCCGGTGAACCTCGGGCCGCACACGCTGATGCTGCGCCCGCGTGAGGGCCGCGACCTGCGACTGCTCTCCAGCGCGGTCACCCTGTCACCGGACGCGGCGGTGACCTGGGCGCAGGACGTGCTCGGCAATGCCGTCGCCACCGCTACCTTCCAGAGCATGACGGAGCAGCTGGTGATCGAGAGCACCGCGCGGGTCGAACTGGACGCCGCACCGTGGCCGGTGTTCGACATCGCGGCGTCGGCGATCCGTTACCCGTTCCTGTATTCCGACGACGAGTGGGCCGACCTCGGCGCGCTGACGATCCAGCAATACCCGGACCCGGCCGGCCGGCTGCGTGACTGGGCCCGGGCGTTCGTCCACGCCCGGCCGACCGACACGCTCGCCCTGCTCAAGGACCTGAGCGCCGGCATCACGGCGTGGATCAGCTACCAGAGCCGCGACGACGAGGGCACGCAGTCGCCGATCCAGACCTTGGAGCGCGGCTGGGGATCCTGCCGCGATTTCGCCGTGCTGTTCGTCGAGGCCGCCCGCAGCCTTGGCTTCGGCGCCCGCATCGTGTCGGGATACGTGTTCACCCCCGACCGCCCCGCGACGTCGCCGCACGACCCGGGATCGACCCATGCCTGGGCCGAGGTCTACGTGCCGGGGGCCGGCTGGATCACCTTCGACCCCACGAACCGCAGCGTCGGCGGCTTCAACCTGATCCCGGTCGCGGTCGGGCGCGGCATTCGCCGGGTGATGCCGGTGGCGGGCAGTTTCCTGGGAATGACGGACGCCTTCGCCGGCATGGCGGTCGAGGTCGCGGTGACGACCGAGTAGAGCGCCCGCGTCAGACTGCGGTGTGCGCCGGCTTTCCGGCGACGCCCTTGTAGAGCACGGCCTGCCGGAACTCCATGATGCGCTTGTGCTCGGCCATCGCCCCGGCGTCCATGTCGGCGACCGGCGGCTTCTCGTGGATGAAGTTGCCGTAGCGGTCCTCGCCGCGAACCAGCAGGGCGGAGTCACGGTCGCCGTTGATCTGCCTGACATAGGGCGGGATGTAGCGGATGGCCACGCCGATCCGGCGGTCGTCGCTGCGGTTCGGCTCGGACGCGTGCGCCGCCAGCACATGGTGCAGCGAGATCTCGCCCGGCTGCAGCGGCATCGCCACCGCCTCCGCCTCGTTCACCTCGACCGCGATCTCCTGGCCGCGGGTCAGCAGGTTCTCCTTGGCCAGCGTGTCGCGATGCTCGATCTGGTTCCAGGTCTGGCTGCCGGGGATGACCTTCATACAGCCGCTGAGCTCGGTCGCCGGCGACAGCGCCAGCCAGGCGGTGACGACGTCAGGCTTGTCCAGCCCCCAGTAGGTGGCGTCCTGGTGCCACGACACGAAGCCCGGGTTGTGCGCGTCCTTGACGAACAGCGACACGCCCCAGCAGAACAGGTCGGGCCCGAGCAGATCCTCGACCGCGTCCAGGATCTTCGGGTGCGCGGCCAGCTCGGCGACCCAGGTCTGCAGCAGATACAGCTTGGCGCCCTTCGAGAGCTCGTACCAGCCGCCGTTGGCCGCCTCATAGGCCTCGAACCGGCGGCGGTACGACGCCGCGGTGGCGGCGTCCATCACCCGCACCGGGGCGGCATAGCCGTCGCGGTGATAGGCGGCGATCCGGTCGTCGGACAGCATCTTTCCCATGGCGCACTCCCTTGGCGGCGGCCGGCTGAGCCGGACTCATTCGTCCGGCCAAGGGTAATTCGGCCCTTGCCCTGGGGCAAATGATCGGTTTTCCTCTCTCGGCTGAAACCAGTTCAGGCGAAATGGCCGCTCTCCCACCCCTTCCGGCACTTCCCCCACTGGCGGCGCTGCGCGCCTTCGAGGCGACCGCCCGGCGGATGAGCGTGCAGGATGCCGCCGAGGAACTGCGGGTGACGCCGTCGGCGGTCAGCCACCGCCTGCGCGGCCTGGAAGGCGCGCTCGGCGTGAAGCTGTTCCACCGGCTGAACCGCCGGCTGGTCCTCACCGACGCCGGCTCGGTCTACCTGTCGCGGGTGGCGCCGGCGTTCGACACGCTGCGCGCCGCCACCGCCGAGGTCGCCGAGCGCCGCACCTCGGATTCGCTGACCCTGACCGCGCCGCCGAGCTTCGCCGAGATCTGGCTGCTGCCACGGCTCGGCCGGTTCCTGGCGGCGCATCCCGACATCGAACTGCGGATCGAGGCATCGTCGCGCGCCGTCGATTTCGCGCGCGAGCCGGTCGACGCCTCGATCCGCTACGGCCGCGGCGACTGGCCGGGGCTGCTGTCGCGCCGTCTGGTGGAGGAGCGGCTGGTGGCGGTCAGCGCGCCGGCGCTTCTGGCCGGCCCGGTGCCGCTGCAGCGGCCGGCCGACCTCGCCGGCCACACCCTGATCCATTCCGACCAGCGCCTGACCAGTTGGACCGCCTGGCTGCGCGACCGCGGCCACGGTGAGATCCGGGGCGCCAGGAACCTTCGGTTCTCGCAGTCGGCGCTGTCCCTGCGCGCCGCCGCCGACGGCCTCGGGGTGGCGCTGGAAAGCCGGGTGATGGCGGCGGACTACTTGGCGGCGGGCACCCTGGTGGAGCCGTTCACCGACCTCGCCCCGGCCGACGACGGTGCGGCCTACCACCTGGTGATGCCCGCCGACCGCGCGGCGCTCCCGAAGGTGCGCGCGCTGGAGGCCTGGATCGTCGACGAAGCCAGGGCACCGGCGTCGCCCCCGGCGGTTGCCATAGCGAACCAACCGGCCCGATAACCGCCCGTTCCCATCCTCCCGGCCCACCCGACCGCAAGGGTCCGAATGCTCCTACCGATCCCCAAGCGCCTGCCGCCGGCCGATCACCCGGCATCCCCCCTTCGCCGCCTCGCCGCCGGCCCGTTGCTGGTCTGCCTCGACTTCGACGGCACCCTGGCCCCGATCGTCGCGCGGCCCGACGGGGCAAAGCTGGATCCGGCGATGCTCGACCGTCTGGCCCGGCTGGCGGCACTCGTGCCGACCGCCGTGGTCAGCGGCCGCGATCTCGGCGACCTGCGCGACCGCGTGCCGATCGCCGGCATCAGCATGGTCGGGACGCACGGGGTCGAGATCGCCCATGCGGACGGTAAGGTCGAACGCGTGCCCGGGCTGGATCGCAGCGACGCCCGTCTCGGCGGCCTGGTGGAGCGGCTGCGGCGGGCGACCGCCGCGTTGTCGGGGGTACTGGTCGAGCCGAAGCGGCATTCGGTGGCCGTGCACTGGCGGCTGGCCGATCCGGCGGCCGAGGCGGCGGCGGAGCGCATCGTCGACGCCGCCGCCGAGGACTATCCCGAATTCCGGGTCGGGCGCGGCAAGATGGTCGCCGAGTTCCGCCCGGCGGTCGAGCGCGACAAGGGCGGTGCCGTGGCCCTGCTGCGCCGGAGCGCAAACGGCGCCGTCCCGGCGGTGCTCTACATCGGCGACGACGTCACCGACGAGGACGCGTTCCGCGTGCTCGACGGCCACTGCGATGTCGGCATCCTGGTCGCCGATCCGCCGCGGCCGAGTGCGGCCCACTGGTGCGTGCCCGACACCGACGCCGTCGGCGCCCTGCTCGACCGCCTGGTCGCGGCCCGCGCCGGCCTCACCGCATCCGGCGTCACTCCATGATGCAACAGGTCAGCAGGTCGTCGCCGCGGTAGAGGGCGGCGGCGAAGCGGTGGTTGCCGTCCTGGATGCGGCCGTCGCGGATCGTCACCGAGCAGCGGTTCGGGCGGACGTTGCGGATCAGCCAGGCGATGCGGCCGGCATGCTCGGCCGCCGGCACCGGCGCGTTCGGGTCGCGGCCATCGTCGGGCGCGATCAGGTCGTCGTTGGCCAGATGGCGCTCGATCAGGCCGTCGTCGACGGTCACGTCGCCGGCCCAGCGCGGATAACCCCTGACGCCGGTCAGGGCCATGACCTCGCGCACGGGCAAGGTAGCCAGTCGAATCGCCATCGGCGGCCTCTCTCCGGTTCGTCGCACCAATGGGGACGGCGCCGGCGGGCCGGTCGATCCCTGTGTCTGGAAACGACACGGAGGCCCCGCGCGCGGCGGCGGCCTCCGTGAAGACGCGGCGTATATAGAGATTCGTTTTGCACCGCAACAATCGCGAAACGACAGACGGTGTCGTTCGCGGACGATTGCCGGGGCCGCCGGCCACCTATGTAACCGTCCGCGCCGCCGTCGACCGCGATGGCCGCCGCCCAACCAGGACCACAGCCATGCCCAGCGGCATCGAGACCCCGAACCTCGGCGTCGACCCGACGGTCGACCCCATCATCCTGGTGGTGATGCTCGTCGCGTTCCTGATCGGCGCTGTCGGACCGTTCGCGCTCTGCGTGATCGGCTCGATCCGCGACGAGCGGGCGATGCGCCGCTACGCCGCCGACGGGCGCGATGCCGCCACACGCGACGTCGATGTCCCGGCAACGGTCGCCAATCCGGTCGCCGCCACGGTCGTTCCGGCGGCCGCGACGCTGCAGCCCGCTACCTTGCCGGTGGCCCGCGTCGCCGCCAACGATGCCGCCGCCAACGACGACGCCACGCCGGCACGCGCCGTCAGAAGCTGAGCCGCACCATCGAGACGCCGTAGGCGGCCTCGTTGTCGGTGCCGAAGCCGCTGCCGTCCTCGACCCGCGCATAGCCGAGCACGCCGACCACCGAGACCCCCGGCCCAAGGTCGTAGCCGGCCTCGAGTTGCACCGTATCGAAGCTCGCCTCGCGCGCGCCGCTGCCGCCGGCATTGGCCGCCGGCGTGCCGTCGCGGTCGCCGAAGAAGCCGGCGAGCGAGACCTTCCACGGTCCCGGGGCATAATTCAGCCCGACGGTCCAGCCGCTGCTGTCGCCGCTCCCGGTGTCGCCGTCGGCGCCGGCGAATGCCGCCGCCAGAGTCCAGTCCGACAGCCCGAATGACAGCCCGGCGTTGTAGGCGGTCGGATCGGAGCCCGACGAGCTGTCCGCCGCCTGCATCATGCCCCAGCCGGCCGACGCGCCGACCGTCACCGGCCCCAGCCTGCCGCGGTATGACGCCGCGACCGTCACGCCGTCGTGCAGCGCCGCGTCGCGATCGACCGGAGCATTGCTGTCCTCGGCGGCATCCGGAATCCAGCTGGCGCCGAGCTGGAAGCCGCCGAGCTGCGGCGTCAGCCATGTCAGCCGGTTGACGTCGTTGACCCGGCCGGGCTCGACATAGGTCGAGGCGAGCGGGCCGCGGAACACCCCGGTGTTGCCGCCGACCCCGCTGAAGTCGACCCATTCGGTGTTGTCGCCGGAGTTCAGCCCGAAGCCGAAATCCCTGGGCGCCACATGCATCAGGAACATGGCGGAGTTCTCGGAGCCGAGGATGAACTGGCCGAACCAGCCCTTGGCGGTCATGAAGGACTCGTCGATCTGGTCGGCCTCTGTGTTGCCCTCGAGCTGGACGTTCAGGCCGAACTCGATGCCGTTGTCCAGCACGGTCGAGCCGGTGAACCAAATCTCGGTGTCCGACTTCACGTCGGCGCCCGACAGGTCGCGGCCCGGCACGTCCTGGTCGACCCAGCCGACGAACTGCTCCATGTAGCCGCCGACCTTGAGCTTGACCGGCTCGGCGGCCGCCACCGGAAGCGCCGCGGCGGCGCAGCCGGCGAGCGTCAGTGCCGTGGTCGCCAACAGATTGCGTCGCATCATGCCTCCTCGGGTTCGCCGCCGCCGGGGCCTAGAGCCGGCGCGGCAGATAGCCGGCGATGCCCGCGGTCGCGACCATCAGCACGCCGAGCGCCACGAACACCGATCCGACCGGCAGCACAAGCAGCAAGCCGGCATAGATCGCCTGCGGCACCAATTGCGACATCTCGATATAGGTGCGAAACACCGATGTCATCTCGGAGCGCTCATAGGGGTGCACCGAGCGCAGGAACGGGATGTTGCCGAGCGCGTCCAGCGTCACGGTGCCGAAGCAGGCGACGAAGAAGATCACCGCCATCGCCTCCGGGCCCGGCGAGGCGAGGCCGGCGGCGATCGCCAGCACCCCCGAGAACGCCATCGCCGCCATGATCACCCGGCGGATGCCGAACCGGCTGCCGAGGCGGCCGGCGACCGGCGCCAGGAACAGCACCCCCTGCCCGCCCGACAGCAGGGCGGCCGCCAGCATCTCGTCGCCGCCGGCCTTCACGATGTACAGCGGCGGATAGACGAAGAAGGTGGTCCAGAACGCGCTGCGGGCGAACGGGATCACCCAGGCCAGGCGCAGCCGCGGCTGCGCCGCGAAGCGGCGGATGTTGTCCCAGGGCATCGGCGGCTTGCGGGTCGCCGGCGCCACCGCCGGGTTCTCCTGCATCCGCAGCACCCAGAAGTAGCCGAGCGCCAGCAATGCGAAGGTGGCGCTCGGCACGCACACCGCCAGCAGGCCGACGGTCTTGTACAGCCAGATCCCCAGCCCCGGCCCGATGAACCAGGCCACCCCCATGAAGGCCAGGCGGCGCGGCTCGGCGGTGACGAAGTCCTTCCGCCGGATGTAGTCGAGGATGTACAGGTTCAACGAGATGTTGACGCAGACCACCGCCAGCGCGCGGAACTGCAGGGCGCCGACGAACGGCAGAGCGGCCTCCAGCAGCATCGTCAGCGGCGCCACCACCATGAACAGGCAGCCGGCCGAGAAGACCCATTTCCGCCGCACCACCCGGATCACCAGCGGCACCGCGAAGCTGGCGAGCAGCGCCACCACGCCGATGACGGTGTAGGCGACCGAGACGTTGCTCTCGGTGACCAGCAGCGCATAGGCCTCGAGCGGGATGATCCCGGCGATCAGCGATCGCGAGAACGCCTCGGTGGCCGACAGGATCGCGAAGACGTTCGCACCGGGCCGGTCGACGACCCGGAGCCACATGGGGAACCGGATTTCCATGACGCAACATTAGCCACCGGACAGCGTCCTGGAACCCCGTTTGCGCAGCGGCCGGCATCGGCAGGGTGTTGCGCGCTCCGCCTTCGGCCCACATGAGGGCGGCGCACCGCGACTCGGCACGGCGACGACCTCCCGTCGGGCCAAAGGTTGCGAATGGTCTGCCTGTTGCGCGGCAGCCTTGCGAAGCCGTGACGGATCGGTTCTGCTCCCGCCGCCGTCGGAACCTCCGGATTCGCCATGCCGACCCTTCACGCTGTCTATGACCTGGAATGGTCGCCGATCACGTTCGACGTCATGTATTTCCTGGCGATGGCGCATCTCGTCACAGTCCGCGAAGGCTTCGACGACTTCACCGTGACCTACCTGCACGGCGACAACGGCTGGCGAAAGCGGACACCCAAGGATCGCGCGCTGCCGGATGACGAGAAGCAATGGCGCCTCAACAACATTCACATCCCGCTGGCCGGCCTCGCCCGCAAATGCGTCGGGCACGGGGCGGCGCGGCGCAGCGACTTCGCGCCCATCGCCAAGTCGCTGGAGCGGAAGGTGCTGTTCCCGCGGGGATACCGGGTGGACCGCCCAGTCTATCAGTTCGTTGTCATGCTGCTGCTCGAAGACGACCCCACTCCGGAGGAGATGCGGGTGCTCGAGCCGACCGCCGCGGCGATCTCCAAGGTCGATTACTGGCTGGAAGCGCGCCGCATCCGCAACCCGGTCACGCTAACCTTGCGAACCTCGAGATCGGAACCGGAGCGAAATTCGCGCATGAAGGACTGGGTGGCGGCGGCGAAGGTTATCAAGGAAAGGGGCTACGATCCGGTCATCGTCCCCGACACCGATCTGGCCACCGTCGGCGTCACCGACTTCGGCGATGTCCCGGGCTTCCCGCTGGGGGCGTTGAGCGTGGACCTCAGGCTCGCGATGTACCGCCGAGCCCTCCTCAACCTCTCGCACGGTGGCGGTCCCGGCTTCCTCCCCTGGTTCTCGGATGCCCGGATGCTCGCCTTCCTTCCGGTCGAGAACCTGCCGGTCTCGGCCCGCGGGTCGCTGTCGGGAATGGCGCAGCTGCTGGGCACCGCTGTCGGCGGCGACTGGCCCAATGCCACGCCCCTGCGCCGGTTCGTCTGGAAACCGGCCACCGTCGAAGCCATCATCGGCGAGTTCGATGCGGCGGTGGCCGCGCTGCCCGCCACATGACGAATTACCGGCAAGCCGACCAGTCGATTGTCGCCCGCAATGACCTATGACGAATTGAACGCATTCTGCGCCTCACTGCCGGCCGCGACGCATGTCGTGCAGTGGGGCGGCTCCGACGTCTGGAAGGTCGGCGGCAAGGTGTTCGCGATCGCCGGCTGGGACGGCGGCGACGCCGAGCCGCGGGTGACGTTCAAGGTGTCGCCGGTGGCCTACGAGATGCTGAAGGGCGAGCCCGGCCTGCGCCCGGCGCCGTACCTGGCCTCGCGCGGCATGAAGTGGATCCAGCACCACGACCGCCCCGGCCTCTCCGACCCCGACCTCAGGGATTACCTGCGCGAGTCGCACCGTCTCGTCGCGGCGGGACTGACGAAGCGGGCGCGGCGGGAGCTGGGGCTGGAGCCGGGCTGACGAATTGCGCGTCGTCGCGGCCGACCGAGCCTTCGGCCCGGCGTCACAGGCCAGCGGCTCTCACTGACTCTTGCCGTGGCGTGTCGCCCATTCGAGCGCGGCACCCGCGGACAGTCCGTGGACGACCGTCGACAACAGGATCGTGAACGCGACGGTGGCCCACAGCGGCCCCTCGTCGGCGAGATCGACATGGGCGGCAGCGTAGCCGAGGTAATAGATCGATCCGATGCCCCGCACACCGTAGACCGCGACCACCACCCGCTCGCCCGGCCGCAGGCCGGTGCCGGCGAGGCAGATCCAGCCACAGGCCGGCCGAATCACCAGCACCAGGGCGAGTCCCACCGCGGCGTGCTGCCAATTCAGGTCAGGCCACAGGATCGGCATCACGACTCCGGTCAGCACCAGCAGCAGCGCCGTCAGCGCGTGCTCGATCGCCTCGTTGAAGCCGTGCAGCGTTCCGTGGAAGGCGTGCTGCGCCTCCATGCCGCGCAGCGTCACCCCGGCGACGAAAACGGCGATGAAGCCGTAGCCCTCAACCAGCTCGGTCGCCCCGTAGCAGAACAGCACACCGGCCAGCGCGAGCACGCCCGATCCGGTCTCGGCGAGCGCGTTCCCTCGGGGGAACGCGAACATCGCCTGGCCGAGCAACCATCCGCACGCCGCCCCGGCCATCACCCCGACCACGATCCGGTACACCACGTCCCGCGCCAGCCACTCCAGGCCCCATTGCCCGGGCGCCAGGCCTTCGGCGGCGATGATCAGGCCGAGGTAGACGAACGGAAAGGTCAGGCCGTCATTCAGGCCGGCCTCGGTCGTCAACGCGAAGCGGACCGGGTGCTCGCCGCCCTCGGTGGGCGGGCCGACCTGCACGTCGCCCGCCAGCACCGGGTCGGTCGGCGCCAGCACTGCGCCGAGCAGCAGCGCACCCGCCAGCGTCATGCCGGCCAGCCACCAGCCGAGCGCCGCGACCCCGAGGATCGTCATCGGCATCAGCACGACGAGCAACCGCACGGTCGGCTGCCATCGACGATAGCTCGAGAGGCTGTCGATCCGCAGCCCGGTGCCGAACAGGGCGACGATCACCGCGAGCTCGCTGAGGGCCTCCCAGAGCACCGGCGCCTCTCGCGGGTCGACCTCCTCGGGCAAGCCCGGAACCACGACGCCGATGCCGACGCCCGCCAGGATCAGCAAGGCCGACGCCGCCGGCTCGCGGCCCGAGAACACGCGCGGCAGCCAGTAAGCCAGGATGATCCCGGCGCCGATGGCGGCCAGTGCGACGTGGTAGGGCTTCAGCTCGAAGAACGCGTTGCCGTCCACCGGGTCAGGACCCGCGGCCGTCGGAGGTCTGCTTCATCGACCGGTAACGACGGGGCCCGGTCAGCGTTGCGACTCAATTCGCGACGATGCCGGGCCGCCTTCGGACAGGCACCCTCACATGGACGGATTCACACGCACTCAGCCCGGCACGATGAACGGCTTCGCCTGCGCGTCGTACTCGGCGTAGCCGAGGATCGCGCGCAGCTCCGGCGGCGGCAGCGCAGCGGCCGCCTCGGCCTCGCCGGCCACCAGCGCCGCCAGCCCGGCCTGCATGCCGGCGGCCGCCGGTGACAGCATGCCGGTCGGATAGGTCCCGATCTTGAAGCCCAGCGCCGCCGCCTCGGCCTGCGTCGGGGTCGCCCGGGGGGCACCCGGGGACAGCACGGCGAAGGAAGGACGCCCGGCCGCAGCCGCGATCGCCCGATGGATCTCGGCCTCGTCGGCGGGCGAGTCGAGGAACAGGATGTCGGCCCCCTCCTCGACATACATCTCGATACGGGCGACCGCCTCGTCGATGCCCTGGGTCGGCCGGCAGTCGGTGCGCGCCAGGACCAGGATGCCGGACTCCTTCGCAGCCTCGACGGCGGCGCGGATCTTCATTCGCGCCTCGTCGCGCGACAGGCACGGCTTGCCGGCGGACGTCAGGGCGCGCGGCGTGATCTTGTCCTCGATCAGGACCGCCGCCGCCCCGGCACGGCCATAGGCGCGAACCGTGCGTTGCACGTTCATGGCGTTGCCGTAGCCGTGGTCGCCGTCGGCGAGCACCAGGGTCTGCGGCGCCGCACCACGCACCATGTTGAAGGAGTCCAGCATCTCGCCGAACGACACCAGGTCGAGATCCGGGCCGCCCAGGCGGCTGGCCGCCACGCAGGAGCCGGATAGGAACGCTGTCTCGAACCCGGCCGCGGCCGCCAGCTTGGCGGTCAGTCCGTCCCAGACAGCCGGCATCACGATCAGGCCGGGCTCCGCCAGCAGGGCGCGCATACGTTCCGGGGGGGTCATGGGAAATCCTTCAAGGAGAAGCGGATGCCATCGACGATAGGCATCCGACAATTCACCGGCAAGGGCGTTCACCCCGGCCCGCCCGGCGTCCCCGTCTGCACCCGGCGGGCCGCCAGGATCGCCTGCACCAGGTCCTCGGGCACCGCGCGCAGCGCCTGCTCCTCGGAATGTCTGAGCGCGTCGCCGGCCAGCTTGCGGGCGCGGTCGTAGGCGCGCAGATACCGGCGGCAATTCGGGCATGTCAGCGTGTGCAGGTCGACCTGGCGGCGGGCGAGCGCGCCCAGGCCGCCGTCGAGATAGTCGACCAGCGCCGCCTCGAACTCCTCGCAGGTCATCCCGCCGTGCAGGCTGCGCTGCATCCAGTGCCGGATATCTCCCCACAGTCCGCGCCGACGGCCCATTCTCAGATCTCTCCCGTCCATAACGGCTCGATCAGCCGCTTCAGCGCCGCCCGGGCACGGTGCAGGCGCACCTTCATTGCACCCTCGGCGATGCCGAGGGCCTCGGCGGCCTCCCTGGTGCTCCAGCCTTCGAGGTCCCGCAGCAGCAATGCCGTGCGGTAGGCATCAGGCAACAGGTCAATTTTCGCACGCACGAACTCCCGGGTGCGGCGGCGCATCAGTTCGCTCTCCGGATCATCGTCCGGAACCTCGCCCAGGTCGTCGCGCCGCCAGCCTTCGGCATCGAAGGCCGGCAACAGGTCGTCGATCGGCGTCTCAGCCAGCCGGCGCTGCTTGCGCAGCCGCATCAGGGCCGCGTTGACCGCGATGCGATGCAGCCAGGCACCGATCGAGGCGCGCGGCTCGAAGCTGTCGATATGCCGAAACGCCGAGATGAAGGCCTCCTGCACGCAATCCTGGGCCGCCGCCTCGTCGCGGACCAGCCGGCGGGCGGCGGCCAGCATCCGCCCGCCCTCGCGCCTGACGATCTGCTCGAAGGCGCGCGCCTCGCCGGCCTTGAGGCGCGCCACCAGGTCGGCCTCGTCCTCCACCGCCGCCTGACCGGCACCGTCGTCCGCCTGCTGCACGCTCTCGTCTCCCGGCCCGGCGGCGAGCATCGCAGCGACCGGGCGCGGCGCCAAGGGGGGCGAAGTTGATCCAGCGCAAGGCACACCGGGCCTCGGCAATGGATAGTGCGCGGCGTGGCAGAACGCTGCGCTCTGGAGGTTCGCATGCCCGATTCTTCATATCTCCCGGCCGACCCGGCGGTTCTGCCCGGCCCGGAGGTCCGTCGCCGAGCGCTGCGTGCCCTGCCTGCGCCCGAGCCATCGGCCGGACTCGGCGCCTATTACCGAGAGCGCGACCTGGCGCTCGCGGCCGATCCGCGCAAGCGCGCCAACTACGAGCTCTACCTCGCCGGCAACCGGCGCGAGGCGAGGCCGGACCACCTGCCGATCAAGCTCGACATCGAGAATGTCAGCCGCTGCAACTTCCGCTGCATCATGTGCAGCGTCAGCACCTGGAAGAACGGCCGGCGAGCCGGCGACCTGCCGCTCGAGGCGTTCGAGCGGCTGATCGACGAGCAGTTCGGCCTGGTCGAGATCAAGCTCCAGGGATTGGGCGAGCCGCTGCTGCAGCGCGACCCGTTCTTCGACATGATCCGCTATGCCCGTGCCCGGCACATCTGGGTGCGCACCGTCACCAACGGCTCGCTGCTGCATCTCAACGACAACTGCCGAAAGCTGGTCGACGCCGACCCGAACGAGATCCAGGTGTCGATCGACGGCGCCACCAGGGAGGTGTTCGAGGGCATCCGGCGCGGTTCGGTGTTCGATCGGGTGGTGGAGAACTGCCGGCTGCTCAACGCGACCTGCCGCGAACGCGGGGTGGTCCGCTCCAAGATGTGGACCGTCGTGCAGCGCGCCAATGTCGGCCAGATGATGGACCTGGTGAGGCTGGCCGCCGCTCTCGGCTTCAGGCACCACGTCTTCTCGCTGGAGATGATCGACTGGGGACTGTCGGAATGGCGCGCCGCCAACGATACGCTCAGCGCCGAGGCGGAACTGGATCCCGACGCGCTGCCGGCTCTGGTCGAGCTCGGCACGGAACTCGGTGTGCAGGTACGCTTCTGGAACACCACCGAGAAGTATTCGGTGGCATCGCCGCAGTCGCTGTGCCCGTGGCCCTTCGAGCGCGCCTTCCTGTCGTCGGACCTGCGGGTGGTCCCATGCTGCACGATCGGCAATCCCGACGTCTGCCAGATCGGCGACCGCCTCGATCCGGCCGATCCCGAAGCTTTCACCCGGCACTGGCGCGGTGAGCAGTTCGCCGCATTCCGCGAGGCACACCTGGACGGCCGGGTGCCCGCCGTCTGCCAGGGCTGCTACCGCAAGCCGTAATAGCAAGGCGGCCGGCACTTTCGTGCCGGCCGCCGGATACAGTCTACAGCTCAGCTTGCGACTGAACTTAGTTCTTCTTGTATTCCGGCATCTGCTCGGCCTGCTTCTTGGTGAGGCTGCGCGCCACCACCTTCTCGCCCTGCATGCTGATGTCGTCGGCCGGGATGGCGATGGTCTTCGAGCCGAGGCCGAGGAAGCCGCCGACGTCGATCAGCACCGATTCGACCTTGCCGCTCTGGCTCATCACGACGTTGTCGATCTCGCCGACCTCCTCGTCGTTGGCGCCGTAGAGGCTCTTGCCGACGATGGTCTTGTCGATCGCGCCCATGTTGGTCGCACCGGTGGTCCCGGTCGTTGTGCCGGCGGTCCCCGGCGTGGTCGAGCGCGTGGTGCCGCTGGCGCCGGTCGTGCTGTCGGACCTCGTGGTCCCGGTGCCCATCGAGGACGAACCGGTCGCGGAGGACCCGCTCGGCGCCGGGCTGTTCATCGTCGGCTTGTTGCTCTCCGAAGAGCCGCTGGACGAATTCTGGGCCATCGCCGCCGCCGGAAGCATCAGGCCGAGGGCGAGAGCGGTGGTCGTGAGAAGGCGTGTCTTCATGAGGAGTCCCTCCAGTGATCGAGACGCGGCCGCTGAACGACCTGTGAGCCCGACCAACCGGGTATCGCGGCAAGATGTTCCGCAGAAACCTTGGAAATCGCTCAGGACAGAACGACTGTGCCGGCCTCCAGCCGGGCCAGCTTGTCCGGATTGCGCATGATGAAGATGTCGCTGACCCGGCCGTTCTCGTCGTAGCCGAAGGTCACCGCCGCCGACAGATGCCCATCGGCCAGCAGCAGCACGCCGAGGCCGCCGTTGATCGCCGCCGGCCGCCACTCGTAGGCGGCCCAGAAGTCGCGCAGCGGACCCATCAGGAAGCCGAGCACGGCGTCCCTGCCGTGCAGCGGCTCGCGGATCGCGGTCACCCGGCCGCCGCCGTCGGCGCTGAGCGCGATGTCGTCGGACAGCAGTGCGGCGAGGCGGTCGCTGCGCCCGGTGGCGAGCGCGCCGCGGAACGCCGCCAGCAGGGTCTCCTGCCGTTCGGGCGGCGCGGTGTAGCGCGCCACCGGCCGGCCGAGCGTGGCCTTGGCGCGCGACACCAGCTTGCGGCACGCCGCCTCCTGCACGCCGAGAGCGGCGGCGACGTCGGGATACGGCCGGTCGAAGATCTCATGCAGCAGGTAGGCGGCGCGCTCCTTCGGGCTCAGCCGCTCCAGCAGCAGCAGGAACGCGGTGGACAGCGACGACGCCAGCTCGGCCGAGCTCTCCGGCGTGCCGTCGGCCACGGTGTGCACCGGCTCCGGCAGCCAGGCGCCGACATAGTCGACGCGCTTGCGCCGGGCCGATTTCAGCAGGTCGAGGCAGCGCCGGGTGCAGGCCGTGGTCAGCCAGGCCGCCGGGTTGTCGATGGCATCCCGGTCGGCCTCGCGCCACTTCAGGAAGGTGTCCTGCACCGCATCCTCGGCCTCGGCCAGCGAGCCGAGGATGCGGTAGGCCAGGCCGGTCAGCCGGCGGCGCTCGGCCTCGAACTCCGCCGGCCGGGGACCTGTCGTCATGTCAATGGGCCGCGATCTGGATGCGGTTCCACAGGTTGATCATCGCCACGGTGGCGGTCAACGCGCCGATCTCCTCGTCGCTGAAATGCGTCCGCAGCTCGACGCGCAAGGTCGCATAGTCGGTGCGCCGGTCGATCGTGGTCAGCGCCTCGGTCCAGGCCAGGGCCGCACGCTCCGGCGGCGTGAAGTCGCCGACATGCTCCCAGACGACGATCCGGTCGAGCCGGGCCTCGGTCTCGCCGTCGGCACGCGCCTCGCGCAGGTGCATCTTGATGCAGAAGGCGCAGCCGTTGATCTGCGAGGCGCGCAGCTGCACGAGGTGGTGCAGCTTGCGGTCGAGGCCGTGCGCGTCGATCGCGCCATGAACCGCGCCGAGCGCCTGCAGGACATCGGGAACGGACTTCTGATAGTTGACCGGCTGGGTGGTGGTCATCGCGGTTCTCCGTCGCGAAAGGGTGTCGATACCCGTTCGACGATCGGGGCATGCGGTTTGTGACGCGGAGGCGCGAAAACTCTGCAGTTGCCCCCGGTTTCGGCCGGCCCTTCGTGGCCCGCCGCTCAGCGGCGTGCACCTCAGGGCGACAGAAAAGACAAGTATTTCAAATCTCTGTCACCCTGAGGTGCCGCGCAACGCGCGGCCACGAAGGGCGAAGCAGTCCGCGAACCTCTCCGGCACGGACCCGCAATCCACCGCTCCACGCTTCAGTCCGGAATCAGCGCCGTCGCCTCGATCTCCAGCCGCGCCGCCGGCTCGACCAGGCCGCTGACCCCGACCACCGCCATCGCCGGGAAATTGCGCCCAAGGACCTCGCGATAGGCCGCACCCAGCTCCGGCAGGCTGCGGCGGTACTCGTCGAGGTCGACGACGTACCAGGTCAGCCGGACCAGGTGCTCCGGGCCGGCGCCGCCGGCCGCCAGCACCGCGACGATGTTCTCGAACACCTGGCGGGCCTGCGCCGCGAAGCCGTCGGCGAAGCGCTCCCCGGCGTCCCAGCCGACCAGCCCGCCGGTCACCACCACGGTGCCGCGCCCCATCATGCCGTTGGCGTAGCCCTTCGGCCGCGGCCAGCCCTCCGGGTTGAGGGTGACCGGCCGGTCCGGCGCGGGTGTCGGGGCCGGTGTGGGCTTGCGCAGATCCATTCCAAGGTCTCCCGTGTCAGGCGGCGCCGCGCGCCTTCTGCTCGGCCATGGCCCGCAGCTCGTAGCGCTTCAGCTTGCCGGTGTCGGTGCGCGGCAGGGCGGTCATGAACTCGATGGCGCGCGGATACTTGTAGGGTGCGATCTCGGCCTTCACGTGATCCTGCAGCTCGCGGGTCAGCGCGGCGTCACCGGCCCGGCCGGGCTTCAGCACCACATAGGCCTTCACGACCGCACCGCGGTCGGGATCGGGTTGGGCGACCACGCCGCACTCGGCGACCGCCGGATGCGCCAGCAGGGCCGCCTCGACCTCCGGCCCGGCGATGTTGTAGCCCGACGACACGATCATGTCGTCGCAGCGCGCCTGGTACCAGAAGTAGCCGTCCGCATCCATGCGGTAGGTATCGCCGGTCAGGTTCCAGCCGTCTTGCACGTAATTGCGCTGGCGATCGTCGGCGAGATAGCGGCAGCCGGTCGGGCCGCGCACCGCCAGCCGCCCGACCTCGCCCGGCGGCAGGGTCTCGCCGTCCGGGCCGATCACCCGGGCCTGGTAGCCGGGCACCACCTTGCCGGTGGCGCCGGGGCGGATCTCCCCCAGGGTCGTGGAGATGAAGATGTGCAGCATCTCGGTGGCGCCGATGCCGTCCTGGATGCGGATGCCGGTGGCGGCATGCCAGTCGTCCCAGGTCGGCTTCGGCAGGGTCTCGCCGGCCGAGACGCATTTGCGCAGCGACGAGACGTCGCGGCCCTCCAATTTGCCCAGCATGGCCCGGTAGGCGGTCGGCGAGGTGAAGCAGATCGTCGGCCGATAGGTCTCGATGGCGTCGAGCAGCTGGTCGGGTGCGGCCTTCTCCAGCAGCACCGCCGAGGCACCGACCCGCATCGGGAACAACACCAGACCGCCGAGCCCGAAGGTGAAGGCGAGCGGCGGCGAGCCGATGAAGCGGTCGTCGGGCTCCGGGCGCAAAACGTGCTTCGAATAGGCGTCGCAGATCGCCAGCATGTCGCGGTGGAAATGCACCGTACCCTTCGGCTCGCCGGTGGTGCCGGAGGTGAAGCCGATCAGGCAGACGTCGTCGCGGGCGGTGTCCACGGCGGCGAAGTCGTCGGGCTTGCCGGCCATCATCGCCTCCAGCCCGTCGGCGGCGGCGGTCGAGAAATAGACGATGCGCTGCAGCAGCGGCGTGCGGTTGCGGGTCTTCTGCATCTCGTCGGCCAGGCGCGCGTCGCACAGTGCCAGGGCGATGCGCGCCTTGTCGACGACGGCGGCCAGCTCGACGGCGCGCAGCAGCGGCATTGTGCACACCACGATGCCGCCTGCCTTGATCACCGCGAACAGGGCCGCGGTCATCGCCGGGTTGTTGGCCGAGCGGATCAGCACCCGGTTGCCGGGGACCATCCCCAGATCCTCGACCAGCACATGCGCCATGCGGTTCACGGTCCGCTGGAACGCGGCGTAGCTGACGTCGCCCTCGGGGGTGACGAACAGGGTGCGGTCGCCGCGCCCCTCGGCAACGTGGCGGTCGAGGAACTCGACGGCGCAGTTCAGCCGCTCGGGGTAGCGGACGTCCTCCAGGTCGAACAGGAAGTCCGGCCACTGGTCGCGCGGCGGCAGGTTGTCGCGCGCGAAGCTGTCGACATGCGCGGTGTAGCTCTCCATGCCTGCGTCTCCCATCACACAGCCCACCGGTCCCGCACTCACCCGCTCAAGCGGTTCCCCCTGCCCGCGCGTCCAGGGCCTGGCGCGCGATGACGATCTTCTGGACTTCGCTTGCACCCTCGTAGATCCGCAGCGCCCGCACCTCGCGGTACAGTTCCTCGACCTTGACGCCCGACGTCACGCCGAGCCCGCCGTGCAGCTGGACGGCGCGGTCGACGACGCGCTGCGCCGCCTCGGTGGCGAACAGCTTGGCCATCGAGGCCTCGCGGGTGACCCGCGCGGCTCCGGCGTCCTTGGCCCAGGCGGCGCGGTAGACCAGCAGGGCGGCGGCGTCGACCTCGGTCGCCATGTCGGCGAGGGCGGCCTGGGTCATCTGCTGGTCGGCCAGTGGTGCCCCGAACAGCCGGCGGCCGGAGACCCGGTCCAGCGCCTCATCGAGGCCGCGCCTGGCCATGCCCAGCGCCGCGGCGCCGACCGTGGCGCGGAACACGTCGAGGGTCGCCATCGCCACCTTGAAGCCCTCTCCCGGCTGGCCGATGCGGTTGGCGACCGGCACCCGGCAGCCGTCGAAGCGCAGCCGCGCCAGCGGATGCGGGGCGATCACCTGGATGCGCTCGGCGATCTCCAGGCCCGGCGTATCCGCCTCGACGACGAAGGCCGACAGTCCCCTGGCCCCCGGCCCCTCGCCGGTCCGCGCGAACACCACGTAGTGCCCGGCGATGCCGCCGTTGGAGATCCAGGTTTTCTCGCCGTCGATCCGGACATGATCGTTGCCATCCGGCATCGCGGTGGCCGCCAGCGCCGCCACGTCCGACCCGGCGTCCGGCTCCGACAGCGCGAAGGCGGCGAGAGAACGGCCCTCGCGCACGGCCGGCAGCCAGCGGTCCTTCTGGGCGTCGCTGCCGTGCAGGGTGATCGAGCCGGTGCCGAGGCCCTGCATGGCGAAGGCGAAATCGGCGAGGCCGGCGTGATAGGCCAGGATCTCGCGGGCGATACACAGAGAGCGCACGTCCAGCCGCGCATGCCGGCCGCCATGCGAGGCCGGCACCACTAGGTCGAGCCAGCCGGCGTCGGCCAGCGCCGCCACCAGCCGCCGGCACGACCCGTCGACGTCGTGGTGGTCGACCAGGGTGCCGACCGTGCCGGCCGCCCAGGCGTCGAGGTCGCGCGCCAATTCGCCGTGATGCGAGTCGAAGAACGGCCAGGCCAGGAAGCTGCGATCGCCCATCGCCTCAGTTTCCCTCGAACTCTGGGCGCTGCTTCGCGGCGAAGGCGTGGAAGGCGCGGGCGAAATCCTTGGTGTGCATCAGCATGCCCTGGGCCAGCGCCTCGGCGTCGATCGCCTCGTCGACGCCCATCGCCCATTCCATGTGCAGCATCTTCTTGGTGATGCCGTTGGCGAAGCTCGGCCCGTCGGCGATCCGGCCGGCGAGCTCCTGCGCCGCCGCCAGCAGCCCGTCGGGCTCGACCAGGCGGTTGAAGAAGCCCCAGCGCTCGCCCTCCTCGCCGCCGAGCGAGCGGCCGGTGTACAGCAGCTCGCTCGCCCGGCCCTGGCCGACGATGCGTGGCAGGATCGCGCAGGCGCCCATGTCGCAGCCCGCCAGCCCGACCCGGTTGAACAGGAACGCCACCTTGGCGCCGGCCGTGCCGAGCCGGATGTCAGACGCCATCGCCAGGATCGCGCCGGCGCCGGCGCAGACTCCGTCGATCGCCGCCACCACCGGCTGCGGGCAGGCGCGCATCGCCTTCACCAGGTCGCCGGTCATCTGGGTGAACTCGATCAGCCCGGCGGTGTCGCGGTCGAGCAGCGGGCCGATGATCTCGAACACGTCGCCGCCGGAGCAGAAATTGCCGCCGGCACCGGTGATCACCACCGCCTTCACCTCGGGCTCATGCTGCAGGGCGCGGAAGAAATCGCGCAGCTCGGCATATGACTCGAAGGTCAGCGGGTTCTTGCGGTCCGGCCGGTTCAGGGTGACCGTCGCGACCTTGCCGGCAACCTCGAGCTTGAAATGCGCCGGCGCGAAATCGCGCACCGGAAGGATCGTGGCGTTGGCGTGGGTCATGGTTCCACCGTGTTGCGGATGCTGCGCTGGACCGAGCGCTTGGCCGACCCGAGCAGCGTCATCAGGGTCTCGACCTCGCCGGGCGGGAGATCGGCGAAGAGGTCGGCCACCCAGTCCTCGTGCTCGGCCGCCATGGCGGCGAACGCCCGGCGGCCGGCCTCGGTCAGGCTGACATAGTGGGCGCGGCGGTCGGTGTCGGACTGCCGGCGCTGCAGCACGCCTTCCGTCACCAGCCGGTCGACCAGGCCGGTGACGTTGCCGTTCGACACCATCATGCGGCGCGACAGTTCGCCCAGCGTCATCCCCTCCGGCGTGCGCTCCAGCTGCGCCATCAGGTCGAAGCGCGGCAGGGTGACGTCGAAGCGGTCGCGCAGGCGGCGGCGGATCTCGCCCTCGATCATGGTCGCGCAGGTCAGCAGCCGAAGCCACAGCCGCAGCTCGGCCTTGTGGTCGGCGTGGCCGCCATGCGCCCGGCTCTCGGAATCCAGGCCATGCAGACCTGCATCGGGGAGATCGGCGGGCTCGGCGCTCATCCCTGCCCTCACATGATCTCGCCGCCGGCGACCGCGATCGCCTGGCCGGTCATCGATCCGGACGCCGGGTCGGCCAGCCAGACGACGGCGCGCGCCACCTCCGCCGGCTCGATCAGCCGGCGCTGCGGGTTGCCGGCGACCATCTCGGCGAGCAGCGCCTCGGCCGGCCGGCCGGTGCGCTCGACCAGGCGGGAGACGCTGTCGCGCACCAGGTCGGTGTCGGTATAGCCGGGACAGACCGCGTTGACGGTGACGCCGCTGCGCGCGGTCTCCAGCGCCAGCGAGCGGGTCAGGCCGATGACCGCGTGCTTGGCCGCACTGTAGGCGCTGACATAGGCGTAGCCCTTGAGGCCGGCCGTGCTGGCCACCGTGATCACCCGGCCCCAGCCGCGCTCCAGCATGCCCGGCAGCACCCGGCGGGTGGCCCGCACCACGCTGGTGAGGTTCAGCGCGATCATCCGCTCCCACAGGGCATCGTCGGATGCGGCGAACTTGGCGGTCGCGGCGGCGCCGGCGTTGTTCACGAGGATGGCGATCGGCCCGAACTCGACCTCGGCGGCCGCCAATGCCGCATCGAGGGCCGCGGCGTCGGTGACGTCGGCGGTGACGGCGAGGCCGCCGGTGCGGACGGCAACGGCATCGAGGGCGGCACGGTCGCGGCCGAGGACGGTGACCCGGGCGCCGGCCGCGGCCAGCGCCTCGGCGATCGCAGCACCGATGCCGCGGCTGCCGCCGGTGACCAGCGCGTGGCGCCCGTCCAGGCCCATGCTCGCGACCTCCCTTGAAATTACTTGAAGCTTAAAGCTTCCAGGGACGAGCGACAAGCACCAGGGAAAAGTCAGGAGCGTCGGGTGGGTCCCGGAGCCGTCCGCTCGCGCGGACTCTCCGGGATGACGATGTGTGGGGGAGGCCCACTTTCTCCTTCGTCATCCCGGAGGGGCCGCGCAAGCGCCCGGCTCCGGGACCCACCCGCGGCTCCGACCTTTCGCCAGATTACCCGACAAGGCGCGACCGGCCGTTGCCGACGAAATATTTTAAGCTTAAAGTTTCTTCGGCGCCCAGCTTGCGCGAGAGGCGCTGGGGCAAGCGAGCGCGGGAGACCTGCCATGCGCATCTCGGTCGTCGGCGGCGGACCCGCCGGTCTCTACTTCGCGATCCTGATGAAGGCGGCCCGACCCGCCGTCGAGATCACGATCTACGAGCGCAATCGCCCGGACGACACCTTCGGCTTCGGCGTGGTGTTCTCCGACGAGACGCTGGCGACTTTCGAGCGCTACGACCCGGCAAGTTACCGGCTGATCACCGAGCATTTCGCCTACTGGGACGACATCGAGATCCACTTCAAGAACACCGTGCATCGCATTGGCGGGAATGGGTTCTGCGGCTGCGCGCGGCCGACCCTGCTGCAGCTGCTGCACCGCCGCTGCCGCGAGCTCGGGGTGGCCCTGGTGTTCGAGGACGAGGTGACGGACGTCGAGGCGCTGATGGCGACGAGCGACCTGGTGGTCGCCGCCGACGGCATCAACAGCGCCGTGCGCCGGCATTTCGAAGCGCATTTCGCGCCCGAGGTCGACCTCAGGCCAAATTACTTCACCTGGATGGGCTCGGACCGGCCGCTCGACGCCTTCTCGTTCTTCTTCCGCGAGACCGAGCACGGCATCTTCGTCGCCCACACCTACCAGTACGAGCCGGGCCGCAGCACCTGGGTGCTGGAGACCGACCCGGCGACCTTCCGGCGGACCGGGCTCGCCGCCATGGACGAGGCGCAGTCGGCACGGTTCCTGGAGGGCGTCTTCGCGCAAGAGCTGGCCGGCCACAAGCTGACCACCAACCGTTCGATCTGGCGTAACTTCCCCACCATCCGCAACGCCCGCTGGGTCAAGGACAACGTCGTCCTGCTGGGCGACGCCAAGGGCACGGCGCATTTCTCGATCGGCTCCGGCACCAAGCTGGCCATGGAGGACGCGATTGCGCTGTTCGAAGCCGTCCAGGCGGCGCCGGACGTCGCCGGCGCGCTGGCGCGCTTCGAGACCCAGCGCCGCGAGGACGTCGAGAAGACCCAGCACGCCGCCGACGTCTCGCTGGTGTGGTTCGAGCATCTCGACCGGTTCTGGCACATGGACCCGGTGCAGTTCGCCTTCGGGCTGATGACCCGCTCGAAGTCGATCACCTACGACAACCTGCGCCTGCGCGCCCCCGCCTTCGTCGATGCCGTCGACCGCATGGCGGCGGCCCAGGTGCGCGACCGGCTCGGCTTCGATGTCGACCTCGACAAGCCGGTGCCGCCGATGTTCCAGCCGTTCCGGCTGCGCGGCATGACGCTGGCCAACCGGCTGGTGCTGTCGCCGATGTGCCAGTACTCCGCCGTCGACGGCTGCCCGACCGACTGGCACATGGTGCATCTGGGATCGCGGGCGCTGGGCGGTGCCGGGCTGATCTACACCGAGATGACCGACGTCTCGGAGGCGGCCCGCATCACCCCCGGCTGTGCCGGGATCTACACCGACGCCCACGAGGCGGCGTGGAAGCGCATCGTCGACTTCGTGCACGTCAACTCGGCCGCCCGGATCTGCCTGCAGCTCGGCCACGCCGGCCGCAAGGGCTCCACGAAACTGATGTGGGACGGCATCGACCAGCCGCTGGAGGACGGCAACTGGCCGATCGTCAGCGCTTCGCCGCTGCCCTACTACCCGCATAGCCAGGTGCCGCGAGAGATGACGCGGGCCGATATGGACGCGGTGGTCGCCGACTTCGTGCAGGCCGCCGAACGGGCCGAGCGCGCCGGCTTCGACATGCTGGAGGTGCATGCAGCACACGGCTACCTGCTGGCGTCCTTCATCTCGCCGCTGACCAACCGCCGCAGCGATGACTACGGCGGCTCCATCGAGAACCGCCTGCGCTTCCCGCTTGAGGTGTTCGACCGGGTGCGGGCGGCCTGGCCGGACGACCGGCCGATGTCGGTGCGGATCTCGGCGACCGACTGGAAGGAGGGCGGCATCACCGGAGACGACGCCGTGGCGATCGCCCGCGCCTTCGCCGAGCATGGCTGCGACCTGATCGACGTGTCGACCGGACAGACCGTGCACGACGCCGAGCCGGTGTACGGCCGCATGTTCCAGCTGCCGTTCTCCGAGCAGATCCGCAACGAGGCCGGCCTCGCCACCATGTGCGTCGGGAATATCGTCTCGGCCGACCAGGTCAACACCATCGTCGCTGCCGGCCGCGCCGACCTGGTGGCGCTGGCCCGCCCGCATCTGGTCGATCCCGCCTTCCTCATGCGCGCCGCGGCGTTCTACGGTGTGCGCGACCTGCACTGCCCGCCGCAATACCTCGCCGGCATGGACCAGCTGTACCGGACCGCGGCGCGCGAGCGCGAGGACCTGCTGGAGCTGCGACGAAAGGCCCGGCCGAAATCGCATCACCAGCCGCTGCCGGAAGCGGCACAATAGGTCCGGTCAACGGGGGCACGGTGACGGGGGAGAACGGCGATGAAGGCGATCGTGGTTGGCGGCGGCATCGGCGGGCTGGCCACCGCGCTCAGCCTGCACGCCGAGGGCATCGAGGTCGAGGTGTTCGAGCAGGCGCGGACCATCCGCGAGCTCGGCGTCGGCATCAACACCCTGCCGCACGCCATCAAGGAGCTGGCGGCACTCGGCCTGCTCGACGCCCTCGACCGCGTCGGCATCCGCACCCACGAGTTGATCTACAGCAACCGCTTCGGCCAGGAGGTCTGGCGCGACCTGCGCGGCCGCGACGCCGGCTACGAGTTCCCGCAGTTCTCGATCCACCGCGGCAAGCTGCAGGCGGTGCTGCACCAGGCGGTGCTGGAGCGGATCGGCGGTGCCAAGGTGCATCCCGGCCATCAGCTGGCCGGCTTCGAGGACGCCGGCGGCACGGTCACCGCCCACTTCGAGCGCCGCGAGGGCCATGACGCCGTCACCGCCACGGCCGACCTGCTGATCGGCGCCGACGGCATCCACTCCGCGGTGCGCGAGCGCTTCTACCCGGACCAGGGCCCGCCGAGCTGGAACGGGCTGATGCTGTGGCGCGGCGCCGTCGAGGGCAAACCGTTCCTCACGGGCCGCTCCATGCTCATCGCCGGCGGCATGAACGCCAAGTTCGTCTGCTACCCGATCTACAACGACCCGGCGACGCCGGGCCGCACGCTGCTGAACTGGGCGGTGGTGGCGCGGATCGGCGACGGCTCGACCCCGCCGCCGCGGCGCGAGGACTGGAGCCGCCTCGGCGACCGCGCCGAGCTGATGCGCCATGTCGACGGGGTGTTCACCCTCGACATCGTCGACCCGGTCGCCATCATCAACTCGACCGTCGACTTCTACGAATACCCGATGTGCGACCGCGATCCCGTGGATCGCTGGTCGTTCGGCCGGGTCACCCTGCTCGGCGACGCCGCGCACCCGATGTACCCGGTCGGCTCCAACGGCGCCTCCCAGGCGATCCTCGACGCCCGCTGCCTGGCGGGGCTGCTGGCCGGCTGCGGCGGCGACGTCGAGGGCGCGTTGAAGGCCTACGAGGCCGAGCGGCTGCCGACCACCGCCGAGATCGTGCGAACCAACCGCAAGGGCGGCCCCGAGCAGGTCATCGACCTGGTCGAGGCGCGCGCGCCGGACGGCTTCGAGCGGCTGGAGGACGTGGCGAGCCGCGAGGAGCTGGAGGCGGTGGTGCGCGGCTATGCCAGCCTGGCGAAGTTCAGCCAGGGCGACGTGAACCAGGCGGAGGGTTGAGGGGTGTCGACGGCGCCAGGAGCGGATCGTCGCTTGCGGCGTCCCACTCTTCCAATCTCACCGGCCTCGTGTCGAGCAAGGGCCGCACGCGCGCCCGAAAGGCTTCGAGCCGTTCGGGCATATCGGCATCGTTCCGTCCACATTCGTGCGCCGTTCCGTCCGAGCCTTCAGTCTTGTTGCCACACGCCATCGCACCGGTCCGTTGCATCCCAGCCCCAGGTTCACAGACTTGAGACGCCCGTCAATGTGTGGGTCCGGCTCTCCGCTGCGCTCCGGCCGGGATGAGGAGGGTAGTTTGGTGCTAACACTATAATCCCTCATCCCGGCCGGAGCGACGCAGTCGCGGAGAGCCGGGATCCACCCGCAGCTCCGTCCACTCACCCGCCGGCTCTGTCACCGTGACGATGCTATTGACCTTCCAACGTGTGGAACCACTATCTCTTCTTGCGAATCGCCGCAAAGGACCCGACCCGTCGTGATCCGTGCCGCCCTGGCCCTGCTGCTGCTGATCGCCGTGATCGCCGGATTCTCCGGCGACGCCCTGGCGCATGCGGGAATGGCGGGTCACGGGACAGTCGTGACCGACGAGGCTGTGCCGATGAGCGACGCCACCGCGGTCCCTGCCGACACTGACCGGTCGTCCGGCCACCTGCCCGCGGGCAAGTGCTGCATGACGGCGGCCGGCTGCGGCAGCTCCGGCAGCATCCCCGCCGGTGTGCCGCTGTTGCCGCTGCCTGAGCGGGTTTCGACCGTCGAACGGATTGCGATCCTCGACGCGCCGCGCAGCCTGGACCTTCCCGTCGCCGACCGCCCTCCGAGATCGGCCTGACACCCCTCCCCCGGCCGCATGCGGCCGGGTGCGAGCAGCGACGGCCGCTGGCCGTCCGTCAGGTCATCATCTCTTCTCGGAGCCTCATCATGCATTCCCGCATCCTGTTTCCCCTCGCCCTCGCCGCCGGCCTGCTGGCCGGCCTTCCGGCCGCCTTCGCCGCCGGCAGCCACGCCGGCGGCCACGGCCATGGCTTCGACTTCGGCAAGCCGGCCAAGGCGTCGGAGGCCAAGCGCACCGTGACCGTCGTGATGCGCGACAACCTTTACGAGCCGGAAACCATCGCCGTGCAGGCCGGCGAGACCATCCGCTTCGTCCTGAAGAACGAGGGCGCGTTCGTCCACGAGTTCAACATCGGCACCGCCGCCATGCACGCCGAGCACCAGAAGGAGATGCAGATGATGGTCGAGCACGGCGTGCTCGAGCCGGACCGCATCAACCGCGAGCGCATGAAGATGGACATGGGCGGCGGCAAGACCATGGAGCACAACGACCCCAACAGCGTGCTGCTGGAGCCCGGGAAGAGCGGCGAGATCGTCTGGACCTTCACCAAGGCGGCCGAGCTGGAGTTCGCCTGCAACATCCCCGGGCACTACGATGCCGGCATGGTCGGCCGCATGTCGGTCAAGCCGCGCAAGGGCTCGTGAGGGTCATCCGATGAACCTGCACCTGCCCAGGGCGATCGCGGCGATGGCTCTCGCCGCCCTCGCCCTTCCCGCCGCCGCGCGTGCGGCGACCTACGACATCAGTATCGGCGAGGTGACCGTCGACCACGACGGCACGGCCAAGCGGTCGATCGCCTACAACGGCCAGACCCCCGGCCCGACGCTCCGCTTCACGGAAGGCGAGGACGTGGTGATCAACGTCACCAACACCCTGGCCGAGTCCTCCTCGATCCACTGGCACGGTCTGATCCTCCCGGCCGACCAGGACGGCGTGCCGCATATCAGCTTCCACGGCATCGAGCCGGGCGAGACCTTCACCTACCGCTTCCCGATCCGGCAGAGCGGCACCTACTGGTACCACAGCCACTCCGGCCTGCAGGAGCAGGAGGGTGCCTACGGCGCCATCGTCATCGAGCCCAAGGCTCGCGACCCGTTCAAGTACGACCGCGAGCACGTCGTGCTGCTGTCCGATTCGCACGACCACAGCGCCATCCGGATCCTGTCGAACCTCAAGAAGATGCCGGACTACTACAACCGGCAGCAGCGCACGGTGGCCGACTTCTTCCGCGACACCGGGGACAGTGGCGTCGACGCCACGGTGAAGGACCGCCTCGACTGGGGCGAGATGCGGATGATGCCGACCGACATTGCCGACGTGCAGGGCTACACCCTGCTGGTCAACGGCAGGAGTCCGGCGCAGAACTGGACCGGGCTGTTCGCGCCCGGCGAGCGGGTGCGGCTTCGCTTCGTCAACGCCTCTGCGATGACCTACTTCGACGTCCGGATCCCCGGCCTGGACATGCTGGTGGTGCAGGCCGACGGCAACAACGTGCAGCCGGTCAAGGTCGACGAGTTCCGCATCGGCGTGTCGGAGACCTATGACGTGATCGTGCGGCCGGCCGAGGACCGGGCCTACACGATCTTCGCCGAGACCATGGCCCGCGACGGCTATGCCCGCGGCACCCTGGCGCCGCGCGAGGGCATGCAGGGGGAGGTTCCCGCCCTGCGCGCGCCGCCGATCCTGACCATGGCGGACATGGCCGGCCATGCCGGCATGGACCACGCCTCGATGGGCCACGGCTCGATGGCGGGCATGGACCACTCCAAGATGGATCACTCCAAGATGGACCATTCGAAGATGGCCATGGCGGAGAAGCCGGACCCGTTCTACGCCCCAGGCAGCGGCCTGACGCCGAGTGCGGCGGACGGCGGCAAGTTCCTGTCTTATGACGACCTGCGCGCACAGAAGCCGCTGTATCCCGATCGCGAGGCGACACGGGAGATCGAGCTGCGGCTGACCGGCAACATGGAGCGCTACATCTGGTCGATCAACGGCGTGAAATATGCCGACGCCGAGCCGATCCGGCTGCAATACGGCGAGCGGGTGCGCTTCAAGTTCGTCAACGAGACCATGATGACCCACCCCATGCACCTGCACGGCATGTGGTCGATCCTCGACGCCGGCAAGGGCAAGTGGGACCCGGTCAAGCACGTGGTCAGCGTGGCGCCCGGAACCACGCTCTACACCGAGACCGAGGTCGATGCGCCCGGCTCCTGGGCGTTCCATTGCCACCTCATGTACCACATGGCGAGCGGCATGTTCCGCAAGGTGATCGTCGAGGGCGGGCCGCAATCGGCCGCCGTCGGCGGCTGACGGAGGCGGACATGCGGATGTGGATGGTACTGGCGCTGGCCGCCGTCGCGGCGGTGGCACCGGCCCGGGCCGAGATGCTCGACGACGCCTGGTTCGCCGCGGTGCGCGTCGACCAGCTTGAATACCGGGCCGGCGAGGACGGCAACCTCGCCGCCTGGGAGCTGGAGGCGTCATACGGCAGCGACGAGTGGAAGCTGGCCCTGGAATCCGAGGCCGAATACGCCCTCCGGCCCGACGAATTCGAGACCCTGGAGAACCGGCTGGTCGTGCGCCGGATGGTCTCGGAGTTCTTCGACGCCAGGGCCGGGCTGCGGTTCGACACCCCGCACGGGCCGGACCGCGTCTACGGGCTGCTCGGCTTCGAGGGGCTGGCCCGGCAATGGTTCGAGGTCGACGGCGACCTGTTCCTCAGCGAGAAGGGCGACCTCTCGGCGCGGTTCGGGGCGGAGTACGACCTGCTGATCACCAACCGGCTGTTCCTGCAGCCGGTCGCCGAGATCGACCTGGCAGCCTCCGACGACCGCGACATCGGCCAGGGCCAGGGCGTCACCGGCATCGAGCTCGGCCTGCGGCTGCGCTACGAGCTGGTCGACCGCAGCGTCGCCCCGTATGTCGGGGTACACTGGGAGAAGAAGCTGGGCGAGACCGCCGACATCGCCCGCGCCGAGGGCGAGGACACCGACGCCGCCCGCGTCGTGGTCGGGGTCAAGCTGCTGTTCTGAATGTCGCCCGCCCGGGCGCCGCAATCCGGCCCGAAGCCCGCCACAACCCGGCACCACCCTCCGGCAGGCTCAGCGGGAGGGAAGCATGGCGGGCGACACCGGAACCGAAACAGTTGGGGCGGCCGGCGGCGTGCCGCCCCGGCCGCGGATCCTGGGGGCGGTCAGGGACGGCCGGATCGGGCGCGGAGTCGCCCTGGCCGCACTGCTGGCCGGCTTCATGCTCGCCCTCTCCCAGGTCGAGGACCTGGTGCGCGAGCGCGAGGCGATGCGGGGCGATGCCGAGGCGGCGGTCGGGGCGCTGTGGGCGCCGGCGCAGCTGGTTTCGGGTCCGTTCCTGGTGGTTCCCGAGGACCGGGTGTCCGGCAGCGGCGCCGACCTGAGGGCCGAGACCGTCCATCACGTGGTCACGCCGCGCGAGGTCCATGTCGACGTGGCACTCGCCACCGAGACGCGGCGCCGCGGCCTGTTCGAAGTCCCCGTCTACACCGCCGACGTCACGGTCACCGGCCGGTTCGAGGCCGCGGACATGGAGCCGCTGCTGCGCTCGGCGGGTCTCTCGCCGCCGATTCTCGCGCTGACGCTCACGGATGCCGGCGGCATCGCGGGCACGCCGGAGGCCAGTTGGGCCGGCGCGCCGGCGACCGTGATCCCGGACCTGCCGCCGTCGATCGGTCGCCTGCTCGGCGGACAGGCCGTCGGCGCGCGTCTCGCCCTGCCCGGCGGCGACGGACGCTTCCGCATCGCCTTCCAGCTGCGCGGCACCGAACGCCTGCTATTGGCCCCGGCCGCCGGGTCGACGACGGTCGCGATGCGGTCAGCGTGGCCGCATCCGAGCTTCGTCGGCAGCCGGACCGCCGAGACTCACCGGATCACCGGCGACGGCTTCGAGGCGGCATGGCGGTTAGGGCCGTTCGGCCGCTCCGTCCCTTCCGGCTGGATCGCCGGGCCTTCCTCACAGCCCGACGCCGTCGCCGCGATCGCCGCCCAGGCGTTCGGGGTCGCCCTGGTGCAGCCGGTCGACCCGTACCGGATGACCGAGCGCACGCTGAAATACGGCATGCTGTTCGCGCTCTACACCTTCGGCGCCTTCCTGATCCTGGAGGTGGTGTTCGGCCGGCCGCTGCATTGGCTGCACTACGCCCTGACCGGCGCCTCGGTGGCGACCTTCTTCCTGCTGCTGCTCTCGCTCTCGGAGGTCGTCGGCTTCGCCGCCGCCTACGCCCTCGGGGCGGCCAGCGTGGTGCTGCAGACCGGGCTGTATGCCGGCTCCGTCCTGGGGAACCGTCGCCTGGCGCTCGGCTTCGCCGGCCTGCTGGCCGTGCTGTATGGCGGGCTGTTCGGGCTGCTGCGGCTGGAGGACACCGCCCTCGTCACCGGCTCGATCGGCCTGTTCGCGGCGATCGGCCTGGCGATGGCGTTGACCCGCCGTCTGGGCCTCCGGCCGGCATGAGCCGAGGCGCCGCCCGCCCGGCCGTGGCCGGCGGGCGGCGTCCGGCGGTAATCACGCGCCCGGGGGCGGCGGCAGGAACTCGACCTCGTGCTCGGCGGCGATCCGCACCACCTCGGCGGGGTCGGTGAGGTTGTGGATGCGCTCGAACAGCGTGCGCAGGGTCAGCGCCGGCGTCACCCAGAACAGCGCCTTCACCGGCTTGCCCGACTTGTTGAAGATGCCGTGCGGCAGCCCCATCGGCATGCGGATCAGGTCGCCGTTCGTGGCGTGCAGGACCTGGCCGTCGAGCAGCAGCTCGAAGGTGCCGTCCAGCATGTAGATGAACTCGTCCTGGGTCGGGTGGATGTGCGGCGGCACGAAGGTGCCGTCCGGAAAGAGCGTCTCGAAGGCGAAGGAGCTCTCGCTCTCCTGCTTCGGCTTGTAGGTCTGGCCCAGGATGTTCCAGACGACGCCGTCCAGGCCCTGGCCGGCCGGCGTGATCCCCGCGGTCATGATGGTCATAGCGCGCCTCCTTGTGGCGTTTCCGGGTGGATTGAAGCATGACGGCAGCCGCCGCGGGAGAGCCGTTCCGGCATCTCCGCCTTGCACACAATCGCGGCTGCGCCCACCGTACTGGTTCCAGGGGATGAGGAACCGCGATGCATGATGCGACCGTCCATGTGCGTCCGTCCGTAGCGGACGATCTCGCCGCGATCCAGGCGATCTACGCCCACCACGTCAGCCACGGCTTCGGCTCGTTCGAGGAGACGCCGCCCGATGCCGGCGAGATGGCGGCACGCCGCCTGGCGATCATCGAGCGCGGCATGCCGCACCTCGTCGCCGAGGTCGACGGCCGGGTGCTGGGATACGCCTATGCCGGCCCGTACCGGCCGCGCCCGGCCTATCGCTACACCATCGAGAATTCGGTCTACGTGGCGCAGGAGGCCGTCGGCCGCGGCGTCGGCCGGGCGTTGCTGGGCACGCTGATCGAGGTGTGCCAGGCCGGCCCGTGGAGGCAGATGGTGGCGGTGATCGGCGACCGCGAGAACACCGCCTCGATCGCCCTGCACGCCGCGCAGGGCTTCCACGAGGCCGGGCACCTGAAGGCGGTCGGCTTCAAGCACGGCCGCTGGGTTGACGTGGTGATCATGCAGCGCCCGCTCGGCGCCGGCGACGACGAGGGCCCGGACGACTGACGCGTCGCAGACGGCCGACACGTCAGACATGCAGGTAGCGCTCGACCACGCCGGCATCGGCGCGGAACGCCGCGGTGTCGCCCTGCCAGACCACGCGGCCCTTCTCGACCACGTAGTGCCGGTCGGCCAGTCCGAGCAGCGGTGCGACGTTCTTGTCGATCACCAGGATCGCCTCGCCCTCGGCCTTCAGCCGGCCGAGGCAGGCCCAGATCTCCTCGCGGATGATCGGCGCCAGCCCCTCGGTCGCCTCGTCCAGGATCAGCAGCTTCGGGTTGGTCATCAGCGCCCGGCCGATCGCCAGCATCTGCTGCTCGCCGCCGGAAAGCTGGCCGCCCAGCTGCCGCCGCCGCTCGCCGAGCCGCGGGAACATCGCCACGACCGCCTCGACGGTCCAGCGCGGCGCCCCACCGCCGCGGTTCGCCGCGGTCGCCACCAGGTTCTCCTCCACACTCAGGGTCGGGAACACCTGCCGGCCCTCGGGCACCAGGCCCAGCCCGCGCTGGGCGATGCGGTACGGCGGCAGCCCCTGCACCGCCTCGCCCTCGATCCGCACCGCGCCGCCGGTCGGGCGGATCAGCCCCATCACCGTGCCGACCGTGGTGGTCTTGCCCATGCCGTTGCGGCCCATCAGGGTGACCACCTCGCCGGCGGCCACCGCGAAGCTCATGCCGAACAGCACCTGGCTGTCGCCATAGCCCGAGGTCAGCTCCTCGACGCTGAGCATCGGCGCGGTCACGCGGCGTCCTCCTCGCCCAGATAGGCGCTCCGGACCTCCGGATCGGCGCGGATCGCCTCCGGGCGGCCCTCGGCGATCACCCGGCCGTAGACCAGCACCGAGATCCGGTCGGCGAGCGCGAAGACCGCGTCCATGTCGTGCTCGACCAGCAGGATCGTCAGGCTGCCGCGCAGCGCCTCCAAGGTGGCGACAAGCCGGGCGCTCTCCTCGTGGCCGGTGCCGGCCATCGGCTCGTCGAGCAGCAGCAGCCGCGGCCGCATCACCAGCGCGATGGCGATCTCCAGCTGGCGCTTCTCGCCGTGGCTGAGCGCGCCGGCGCGCACCGCCGCCCGTCCCGCCAGCCCGACGGTCTGCAGCGCCGCCATCGCGGCGTCGTTCAGCCGCGCCTCCGCCGCCACCGGGCGCAGGAAGCGGAAGCTGTGGCCGTCATGCGCCTGCGCCGCGACCGCCACATTCTCCAGCGCGGTGAACCCCGGCAGCACCGTGGTGATCTGGAACGAGCGCGCCAGCCCGAGCCGGCAGCGCGCGTGCATCGGCAGCCCGGTGACGTCGCGCCCGGCGAACCGGATACGGCCGGCATCGGGGGCGATCTGGCCGGAGATCTGCCCGATCAGCGTGGTCTTGCCGGCACCGTTCGGCCCGATCAGCGCGTGGATGCTACCCTCCTGCACCGTCATCGACAGGTTGTCGGTGACGGTCAGCGCACCGTAGGACTTGCGCAGGCCGTCGAGGACCAGGATCGGCTCAGCCATCGCGGCGGCCCCCGCCGATCAGCCGGCCGAGGCCGCCGCGCGCATACAGCACGATCAGGATCAGCATCGGCCCGAAGATCACCCGCCAATGCTCGGTGAAGTGCGACAGCACCTCCTCGAGCATCAGATAGGCGATGGCGCCGAGCACCGCGCCGTGCAGCGTCCCCATGCCGCCGAGCACCACCATGATGATCAGGTCGCCGGAACGCTGCCACGACATGGTCGACGGGCTGACGAACTCCGAGTGGTTGGCCATCAGCGCGCCGGCGAGCCCGGCCATCATCCCGGCGATCACATAGGCCACCAGCTGATAGGCGTAGGGATTGAAGCCGACCGCCTGCATCCGCAGCCGGCTCTCGCGCACCCCGGCGATCACCCGGCCGAAGCGCGAGCCGACCAGGGCGCGGGCGAACAGGAAGCAGGCGGCGAGGCAGCCGAGCACGACGTAATAGAAGACGGTGTCGTCCTCGAAGGGCGAGGCCCCGAACACCTCGCTGCGCCCCCACATGGTCAAGCCGTCGTCGCCGCCGTAGTCGGACAGGCTGCTGGCGGTGAAATACGCCATCTGCCCGAAGGCCAGGGTGATCATGATGAAGTAGACGCCGCGGGTGCGCAGCGAGATCGCACCGGTCAGCAGCGCGAACAGGCCGGCGGCGGCGATCGCGATCGGGAAGGTCAGGGTGGCGTCCCAGACGTCGTGCGCCGAGGCGATGCCGACCGCATAGGCGCCGATGCCGACGAAGGCGGCGTGCCCGAAGCTGACCATGGCCCCATAGCCGAGGATCAGGTCGAGGCTCAGTGCTGCGATCGCGTAGATCATGATGCGGGTGGCGAGCGAGATCGCGAAGCCCATGTCGGCGGCGTTGGCGACCGCCGGCACGGCGGCCAGCAGGATCAGCAGCACCACTGCCACATGGCGTGCGGCACTCATCGCCCGGTTGCCGGGAACAGGCCCGACGGCCGGAAGAACAGCACGCCGGCCATCAGCAGGTAGATCAGCATCGAAGCGACGGCCGGTCCGACCTGGTTGGCGGCCGCCGGCGCCATCATCGCCTTGAAGATGTCGGTCATGAAGGAGCGCCCCAGCGTGTCGACCAGGCCGATGATCAGCGCCGCCACGAAGGCGCCGCGGATCGAGCCGATGCCGCCGATCACGATCACCACGAAGGCCAGGATCAGCACGCCGTCGCCCATCCCGGGCTCGACCGACAGGATCGGCCCGGCCATCACGCCGGCGAAGCCGGCGAGCATGGCGCCGAAGCCGAACACGATCATGAACAGCCGGCGGATGTCGACGCCCAGTGCCGCGACCATGCGGGGGTTGCTGGCGCCGGCGCGCACCAGCATGCCGACGCGGGTGCGGGTCACCAACACCCACAGCAGCATCGCCGTCGCCAGCCCGGCCAGGATCATCGCCACCCGGTAGACGGGGTAGCCGAAGCCGTCCATCAGCGGGATGACGCCGCTCAGCATCACCGGCATCGGGTAGGACAGCGGCGACGAGCCCCAGACGATCCGCACACCTTCGTTCAAGAACAGGATGACGCCGAAGGTCGCCAGCACCTGGTCGAGGTGGTCGCGGTCGTAGAGGTGGCGGAACACCAGGAACTCCAGCAGCAGCCCGAAGACCAGGGCCGCCAGCAGCGCCAGCACCAGGGCGGCGAAGAAGTTGCCGGTCAGGCCGTAGAACGTGACCGCCAGGTAGGCGCCGAGCATGTACTGCACGCCGTGCGCCAGGTTGATGAAATCCATCACCCCGAACACCAGCGTCAGGCCGGCCGCCACCAGGAACAGCAGCACGCCGAACTGCAGCCCGTTCAGCACCTGGACCGCGACCAGGGTGGCCGTCATCCGTCCCCCTTGCGAATGCGTGAAGCGGCGGTCGGCTTGTAGGTCCCGGCTCTCCGCGGCTTCGCCGCTACGGCCGGGATGAGGGAGTGAGAGGCCGTCCCATAAATCCTCATCCCGGACGCGCAGAGCGCGATCCGGGACCCACCAGCAACCGAGGCGGCCGGGCGACCGAAGTCGCCCGGCTCGACCGGCGATCAGTTCATCTTGCACTCGGAAGCGTAGATGTCGCCGTAGTCGTCGAACACCTTCTCGACGACCGAGGTCGCATACATGCCGTCGGCGCGCTTCACCGCCTTCACCAGGTAGTAGTCCTGGATCGGGAAGTGGTTGGTGTTGTACTTGAAGTCGCCGCGCACCGACTTGAAGTCGGCCTTCTCCAGCGCCTTGATGACCGCCTTCTTGTCGGTGAGGTCGCCCTTGACCGCCTTGACCGCGGAGTCGATCAGCTGGGCGGCGTCATAGCCCTGGCTGGAGTACAGCGACGGGACGTAGCCGTACTTCTTCTCGTAGGCGGCGACGAACGCCTTGTTGGCGGGGTTGTCGAGGTCCGGCGCCCACTGCGCCGACGCCAGCATCCCGACCGCGTCGTCCTTGGTCGCCGGCAGCGTCGTCTCGTCGACCGTGAAGGCCGACAGGAAGGTGACGTTCTTGTCGAGACCGGCCTGCTTGAACTGCTTGACCAGGTTCACGCCCATCCCGCCCGGCATGAAGGTGAACACCGCCTCCGGCTTGGCCGCGGCGATCTTCGCCAGCTCGGCCGAGAAGTCCAGGTTGTTGAGCTTGGTGTAGACCTCGTCCACCACCTGGCCCTTGTACTGGCTCTTGAAGCCGGCGACCGAGTCCTTGCCGGCCTGGTAGTTCGGGGTCAGCAGGAAGACCGACTTGAAGCCCTTGTCCTGGGCGTATTTGCCCATGACCTCGTGGATCTGGTCGTTCTGCCAGGAGGTGGAGAAGAAGTACGGGCTGCAGCCCTTGCCGGCGAAGGTCGAGGTGCCGGCATTGGCGCCGATCAGGAAGGTCTGGCTCTCGGTCACCGGGCGGAACACCGCCTGCAGGATGTTCGAGAACACCACGCCGGCGACGAAGTCGACCTTGTCGCGCTCCAGCAGGCCCTTCACCTTGGTGATCGCCACATCCGGCTTCAGCTCGTCGTCGGCGACGACCATCTCCACGTCGCGGCCGCCGAGCTTGCCGCCCTGCTGCTCGACGAACAGCTGGAAGCCGTCATTGATGTGCTTGCCGAGCACCGCCGGCGGCCCCGACAGCGTCAACAGCATGCCGATCTTCAGCGGCTCCGCCGCATTCGCCGCCCCTGCCCCGGCAGCCGCTGCCACGGCCGCCCCCATCCCGGTCGCCACAAGGGCCGCCGTCAGAATTCTGCGCATGTCCGTCTCCCTGGTACCACAGCCTCGCCCGACGCCCGGGGCAGCGGCTTCTGGCGTCCGCATCCCGGTGCATCCCGATTGTTCAGGCAGATACTTTAAGTTTAAAACTTTCCGCCTGCCAAGCCCCGGACGCTCGCCCGGGCGGGCACAGTCTGCACACCCCGCCCGCGGGCGCCAAGCCCGACGCGCCGTGCCCGATGCGCCGGCCCGGCGCCGCCCGTGATCAGGACTTCCTGGAGGCGTCCTGCGCTGCCCGCCGCTCCCGGATCCGACGCTCGGAGGATCGACCCAGGTACCACAGCAACAGCGTGATGCCGCCGTAGGACAGCGCGAAGGCGCCGATCCCGACCAGGAGTTCCACTTCGAGGACGCGCAGCACGGTCATGGCAGTCGCTTCGGCGGTTGTCGGTCAGCCGGGCCTTCCTAATCCGTCACGCCGCGCTGCGCGACAGCTTTCCGGCGGGACCAATTGCCTCATCCCCTGCCGGGGCCGGCAGCGGCAGCAGCAGGTCCACCCGCAGGCCGGGTCCGGCATCGGAAAGCTCCAGGGTGCCGCCATGCAGCCGTGCCACCGCCGCCACCAGGCTCAGGCCCAGCCCGGCGCCCTTGCCGGAGCGGCTCGGATCGAGGCGCACGAAGCGCTCGATGGCGCGCTGCCGGTCTTCGGCCGGAATCCCCGGGCCGTCGTCCTCGACCCGGATGCGCGCCCGGCCGTCGACCACCGCCGTCTCGACCCGGATCCGGCCGCGCCCGTACTTCGTGGCGTTGTCGACCAGGTTGGAGACCGCCTGGGCGAGCAGTTCGGCATGTCCCGAGGCCACTATCGGCTCACCGGCCGTTGCCTCCAGCACCAGGCCGCGATCCTCGGCGGTCGGCTCGTACAGCTCGGCGATGTCGCCGGCGATTGCGGCCAGGTCGACATCCGCCATCTGGCCGCGCTGCAGCCCCGACTCGGCGCGCGCGATCTCCAGCAGCCGGCCGAGCAGGTCCAGGGTGGCGTCGACGTCGGACAGCGCGTCGTCCAGTGCCTTCTCCCGCTCCGCCTCCGAAGCACCGGCGGCGCGGGCGCGCTCCAGCCGCGAGCGCAGCCGGGTCAACGGGCTTCGCAGGTCGTGGCCGACGCTGTCGGTCACCGTGCGCATGCCGACCATCAGCTCCTCGATGCGCGCCAGCATCGAGTTCATCGACGCCGCGAGCCGGTCGAACTCGTCGCCCGACCCACGCACCGGCACCCGCCGGCCGAGATCGCCGACCATCACCTCGCGGTTGATCGCCGCGACCTCGTCGACCCGTCGCAGAATGGTGCGCGACAGCAGCAGGCCGCCGCCCATCGCCATCAGCCAGACCGCGGCCAGCGACCATAGCACCGCCTCGCCGATGGCGTCCTGGATCTGCACCCGGCCCGCCAGCGCGCGGCCGACCAGCAGCCGCACACCGCCCGGGAAGGCCGCGGCGCGGGCGCCAATCAGCACAGGCCGCTGGTCGCCCCGCCGATACAGCTCGACCTTGCGCCACTGGCTGTCGGGCAGGACCGTGGGAGGCCAGTCGAGCAGGTTGCCGGCCAGCCGGTTGCCGAGGCCGTCGGTCACCAGGTAGACCGGCTCGGCCTCGCTGGAGGCGTGCGAGCGTTCCTGCACCGACTGCACGAGGCCGATGAGCCCGGAATCACCCAGATGCTCGGCCAGGCTGTGCAGCTCGGAATCGACCGTGTCGGCGGCCTGGCTCTCCACCACGCCGACTGCCCGCCAGTACAGGAACGCGAAGACCACCCCCACCGCGAGCGTCGACAGCACGGCCGAGACCAGCGTCAGCCGGACCGTCACCGAACGCCACCAGCGCACCGGGGCGCCGCCCGCCATGGCGTTCATCCCTCGACCGCCAGCATGTAGCCGCTGCCCCGCACGGTGTGGATCAGCGGAACGTCGAAATCCTTGTCGACCTTGTGGCGCAGCCGGCTGATATGCACGTCGATCACGTTGGTCTGCGGGTCGAAATGGTAGTTCCAGACATTCTCCAGCAGCATCGTGCGCGTCACCACCCGCCCGGCATGGCGCATCAGGTACTCCAGCATCTGGAATTCGCGCTGCTGCAGCGGGATCGGCCGGCCGCCGCGGGTGACCTTGCGCGACAGCAGGTCGAGCTCGAGGTCGGCCACGGCCAGCCGGCTGGGCGCCGCCTCGTCCTTGGCGGCATTGCGCCGGATCAGGGCGTCGACGCGGGCGTGCAGTTCGATGAAGGCGAACGGCTTCACCAGGTAGTCGTCGCCGCCGTCGCGCAAGCCGCGCACCCGGTCGTCCAGCGAGCCCAGCGCCGACAGGATCAGCACCGGCGTCCCCAGCCCGGCGGCGCGCAGCGCCTTCAGCACGGACAGGCCATCGAGTCCCGGCAGCATGCGGTCGAGGACGATGGCGTCGTAGGCCCGGTCGGTTGCGAGGAACAGCCCCTCCCGCCCGTCACCGATCCGGTCCACCGAATAGCCCTGCTCGGTGAAGCCGCGCTCGATGTAGGCAGCGGTTTCGGCGTCGTCCTCGACGACCAGGATCTTGCGGCTCACCTCGGCCCCCTCGCTGCAGCCCGCGGCATGTATCGACGTCGATCGCAACATGATCGCCTTCCGACTGTACACCCGTGGAGGACGATGGACGCGCGAAACCCGGCCACCTGGATGGGTGGCCGGGCCCGCTGCAACACCCCCGCGTGCGCCGGGTTGGGGAACCCGGCTGCCAGGTTTGGGGCTTCCCGTCACGCGGCCGCGAGCTTGATGCCCACGAACAGGGTGTTTCCGTTGCGGTTGATCAGGGCGAGCACGCTCGGCGACTTGGCATCGCGAACCGCCGCGGCGACGTCCCCCGGCGCCTTGATCGCCCGGCCGTCGATCCGCTGGATGACGTCACCGGCTGCCAGCCCGGCGCCAGCCGCGGCACCGTCCGGCTTGACGCTGGTCACCACCGCGCCGTCAACGCCATGGTCCAACCCGAGCGATGAGCGGATCTCCTCGGTCACCGGCGCGACCGTCACGCCCAGCCGGCCGAGGGCGGCCGCCTGGGCGGGCTCCGGCGCGCCGGCGGACGCCGCGGCGACCTGCGCCTTGCGCCGGCCGATCTCCACGGCGACGTCGAGCTTGCGGCCGTCGCGGACGACGCCGATGCTGGCCGTCTGGCCGGCCGGGGTGGCGGCGATCAGCTTCGGCAGTTCGCGCACGGTCTGCACCGGCTTGCCGTCGACCGAGCGGATCACGTCGCCGACCTTCAGGCGATTGGCCGCCGGCCCGTCCGGCATCACCTGCGACACCAGGGCTCCGTCATGGCCGTCGAGCCCCATCGCCTGGGCGATCTCCGGCGACACCGGCTGGATCGACACGCCGAGCCAGCCGCGCTCCACCCGGCCGCTGGCCTTGAGCTGGGCGACCACCGTACGGGCGGTGTCCGACGGGATGGCGAAGCCGACGCCGACCGAGCCGCCGTTCGGCGACAGGATCGCCGAGTTCACGCCGACCACGCGGCCCTCGGTATCGAACAGCGGCCCGCCGGAATTGCCGCTGTTGATGGCGGCGTCGGTCTGGATGAAGTCGACATAGGGGCCGTCGTCGATGCTGCGGCCGCGCGCCGACACGATGCCGGAGGTGACCGTGCCGCCGAGGCCGAAGGGGTTGCCGACGGCGATCACCGGGTCGCCGACCCGCAGCGCCGCGGAGTCGCCGAACACCACGGACGGCAGCGGCTGCGGTGCGGCGACCTTCAGCAGCGCCAGGTCGGTCTCGGGATCCGTGCCGACCACGGTCGCGGGATACTCCCGCTGGTCGGCCATCCTGATCTTCACCTCGGTGGCGCCGTCGACCACGTGGTTGTTGGTCACGACGTAGCCGCTCGGGTCGATGATGAAGCCCGAGCCGAGGGCGCTCACCGGCCGCGACGGAGCGTTGCCCTGCGGGCCGGCCGGCGGCACCGGGATGCCGAAGCGGCGCGCGAAATCCTCGAAGGGGCCGCCCGGGCCAAACGGCGACGGGCCGGCTTCGTTGCGCGCCGAGCGGCCGGGCTGGGTTGTGAAGACGTTCACCACCGCCGGCGCCACCTGGTCCACCAGGTCGGCGTACCCGGCGGTCGCGGCACCCGCGACGCTCGACCAGACGAGCAGGCCGGCGCCGGCCAAAGCGGCTGCGCCGCGGCGCAACGCCCTCGCCCGCTTGCCGCCGCTCGCGGGACCGTCCTTGGTTCCGGTCACGACATTCATCGACTGCCTCCTTCGATCGGTTCCGGCGGGAAGCCCCGCCGTTCAGCCTCGAAGATGGCGATGCGATCTGTCAGTCGCCTTGCCGCCGGATGAACAATCGTTCATGCGGCGATATCACGGACCGTTGCGGTGGATCGTCCCGAAGCCAGAGACGTCGTAGCCGCCGAGGCCGGCGGCCCGCTGCCGGAACGCCTCGGTGCGCGCGAAGGCCAGCAGGCGCTGCAGCGGCGGCTCGAAGATGTCGCGGCGCCACAGCGCCAGGTCGTAGCGCTCCTCCGCCACGGCCACGAAGTCGAGGCGATGCTGGCGTGCCACCCCCTCGATCGCGAGGCCGGCATCCGCCCGCCCCTCGGCGACCGCCAGCGCGACGTCGGCCTCGCTGCGCGCCGGGCTGTTCAGCACCCCCACGTCGCCGGCCGCAAGTCCTGCCGCGGCGAGCAGGTGGTCGAGCAGCACCCGGCTGCCGGCCCCCGGTTGCCGGGCGATCACCCGGCAGCCCGCAAGGTCGGCGATCCCGGCGATGCCCCGAGGATTGCCCGCCGGCAGCACCAGGCCCTGGCGCCGCCGCGCCCACTCCATAAGCACCACCGGCTCGCCCGCCAGCAGCCGCTCCACATGGCCGAGGTTCCAGCCGCCGGTCTCCGGCTCGAACAGGTGGATCCCGGCGCCGATGACCCGGCCGGCCGCGAGGCGCCGCAGCCCGTCGAGGCTGCCGTCGAAAAAGGTGGCGATCTCCGAGTCCGACTCGCGCAACGCCCAGTCGAGCAGCGGATCATGGCTGCCGGCCAGCACGGTCGGCCGCGGCAGCAACGGGCCGGTGTCGTCCTTGAACTCGACCCGCCGCCGCACCCAGGCCTCAACCAGGTCGCGCGGAAACAGCAGCTTGCCGGTGGCCCGGCTGACCGGGATCTCGCCGGTCGCCACCAGGTCGTAGATCTTGCGCTCCTTGATCCGCAGATACGCCGCGACCTCGCGGGTGGTCATCAGCTCCGGGGTGCGTCGGCCGGATTCCATGGCCGGGCCGCGTCCGACGGCGGTCAGTTGAGGCGGACCGAGCCGCGATCGGCGGTGTTGGCGGTCTGCGTCGACCGGCCGAGGCCGTCGAGCACCGCCCACGCGATCACGGCGATTGCCAGCATGGCGATGCACGCGGACACGAAGGCTTTCATGGCTTCCTCCCTCGTCGAACCGCAGTCAGCGGGTCGCGCTCTTGAGATACTCGATCAGGTCGGCACGGTCACGGTCGTTGGTCATGCGCTGCAGCGGCATCTTGGTGCCCGGCAGGAAGTGGTCGGGGCCGTCGGCGAACAGCTGGTCGACGGTCTCCGGCGTCCACACCAGGTCCGAGCCGGTGAGCACCTCGGAATACGGGTAGCCTGCGACGGTGCCGGCCCGGCGTCCCATCAGCCGGTACAGCGTCGGCCCCGCCCGGCGCGCGCTGTCGAGGGTCAGGGTGTGGCAGATCCGGCACTTGCGGTCGAACTGCCGCTCGCCATTGCTGACCGCAGGGCCGGCGGCACGCGCCCGGGCGTCGGCCTCGGCCGGGCGCCGCAGCGGGTCGAGCGGCCAGACCGCCACGTTCGGGCCGAGGCCGCCGACCAGCAGGCTCTGGTCGCGCGGCCCGAAGGCGAGCGCCCAGATGGGGCCGCGCGCCGCCGGGAACTCCTGCGCCACCTGCCCGGCCGCCATGTCGACGACCGTCACCACCCCGCGCCCGTCGCCGAACGCCAGGCGCCGGCCGTCATGGCTGGCGGCGATCGCCAGGATCGGGGTGCGGTCGTGCTCGAAGCCGGTGCGGGTGGCGCCGTCCGACAGGGCTACGATGCGCATGCCGCCGTCGACCGCACCGTAGGCGAGCCGGCCGGCGGCCTCGTCGACGGCGATCACGTTCACCCCGAAGCCGTGGCGCACCAGGGTTCGCAGTTCGCGGCGCTCGGCCACGCTCCACAGCCGCACCGTGCCGTCGTAGCCGGCGGAATAGAGGCGCTCGCCGTCGGCCGACAGCTGCACCGCGTTGACCGGCCCCTGGTGGCCGTCCAGCATCGCCAGCGGCGCCGGGGGGTCCAGCGACCACAGGCCGACCCGGCCGTCCCAGCTGGCGGTCGCCGCCAGCTTGCCGTCCGCCGATACCGCCACCTGCTGGATCTTGCCCTGGTGCCCCGGCAACCGGGCGAGCGGCACGCGACCCTGCGCCGGACCCTCGACCGGCCAGACCAGCACCAGCCCGTCGTCGCCGACGCTGACCATCCTGCGGCCGTCCGGGGTGAAGGCGACGGCGTTGGCGGCGGCGTCGTGTCCGTGCAGCACCGCCCGCTCCGCACCGCTCGGCCAGTCGCGCAGGATCACGCTGTAGTCGAAGCTGGCGGTCGCCACGCTGTGGCCGCCGGGCGAGACGGTGATGCCCTTCACCGGCCCGCCGTGACCGGTGAGGCTCTCCGGCGGGCCGGCGGCCTCCACCGTTCCCACCGCCAGCACCGCGGCGCCCAGCATCGCGGCGATCGCGCCGAGGCGCATGCCTTGCCCGCCTACTCCGCCGGGCTCTGCCGCCGGGCCGCCTCGCGCTCCTCGACCTCCTCGACCCACAGCGAGTGATGCTCGCGCGCCCAGTTCAGGTCGACCTGGCCGGATCCCATGGCGTCGAAGGCGCCCTCCATGCCGAGGGAGCCGATGTAGATGTGGGCGACGATCACCGCGATCAGGAACACCGCCACCACGGTGTGCCAGAGCTGGCTGAGCTGCATCTCCTGCATCGCCGTCAGGTTGGTCGGCAACTCCAGCCCGAAGACGTTCAGCGCCGCGAAGGTCTTGGCGAACAGCGCGAACTCGAAGGGGAACATCAGGGCGATCCCCGACAGGCTGATCGACAGCCCGCCCAGCATCACCAGCCAGAACAGGATCTTCTGGCCGGCGTTGAACTTGCGCGCCGGCGGATGCGCCGAGCCGATGATGCCGCCGCCCTTGAGCAGCCACATGGCGTCGCTGCGGTGCGGCAGGTTGTGCACCACCCACAACACGAAGGCGAGCGCCAGCCCCGCCATGAAGGCGAAGGACAGGTAGTTGTGGGCGTATTTGCCGAACAGCGTGATCGCCGCGAAGGCGTCGACGCCGATCACCGGCTTCAGCACGTAGCGGCCGTACAGGATGTTCAGCCCGGTCAGGCCGAGGATCACGAAGGAGCCCGCCATCAGCCAGTGGGCAAACCGCTCGACCGCCTTGAAGCGCTCGATCGTCACCCCGGCCGGCCCGTCGTGGATGCGGATCCGGCCGCGGATCGCGAAGAACGCTGCCACCAGGATCACCGCGCCGAGCAGCGCCCAGGCGCCCCAGGTCGACACCGGTCCGTTGCGCGCCGCCCGCCAGTTGTCGCCCTCGGACTGGATCAGCACTCCGGCCCGGGCATTCGGGATCGTCACCTGGCCTTGCGCGCCCTGCCGTACCTGCCGCCAGAAGTCGGCGTCCGACGAGGTGCCGAGCGCGTCACCCGGTACCTGCCCCGCGGTCTGCGCCGCGGCCGGTGCCGGGAGACCCGAGACGGCGCCCGCGGCGAGGAACGCCGCCAGGGCGAGAGCCGCGGCGATGCGTCGAGCGATCATGACTTCATGCCTCCAACCGTGCGGACGCCGAGGCATCCGGCGCGATATCCGTTGTCAGTTGAAGCTCTGGCCGGCGGCGCGCTGCCGCAGTGCCTCGAGGGTCGCGTCGGGCAGGCCTGCATCCGGCGCACCCTGGTAGGTTCCCTTCGAGTAGCTGAGCGGCCGCTCCTGCTCGCTGTCGCGACAACCGCCCAGCGCCGCTAGCGCGACCAGGCCGGCGACCATCCATATCCTGCGATGCCCTGCACTCATTACTCACCATCCGGATCCGGCACCGACCCTTGCCGGGTCGATCACACCGGCGCGATGCGATTCTCCTGAGCCCGAAAGCACCGGGCGCGCCCTCCAGGGGAGAGCGCGCCCAGGCCCGTTCCTCAGGTGCCGCCCTTGATGCCGTAGGCGGTGCCCCAGCCCCAGGCGCCGGAGCCGAAGCCACGGGCGACCACGCGCTCACGGAAGATCGCCGACACCGTATCGCCGTCGCCCGCCAGCAAGGCCTTGGTCGAGCACATCTCGGCGCAAAGCGGCAGCTTGCCCTCGGCGAGGCGGTTGCGGCCGTATTTCTGGAACTCGGCGGTCGAGTTGTCGGCCTCCGGGCCGCCGGCGCAGAAGGTGCACTTGTCCATCTTGCCGCGGGAGCCGAAGTTGCCGGCCTGCGGATACTGCGGTGCGCCAAACGGGCAGGCGTACAGGCAGTAGCCGCAGCCGATGCACAGGTCCTTGGAATGCAGGACCACGCCCTCGTCGGTCTGGTAGAAGCAGTCTACCGGACAGACCGCCATGCACGGCGCGTCGGAGCAGTGCATGCAGGCGACCGAGATCGACCGCTCACCGGGCTTGCCGTCGCTGATGGTGACGACCCGGCGCCGGTTGATCCCCCAGGGAACCTCGTGCTCGTTCTTGCAGGCGGTGACGCAGGCGTTGCACTCGATGCAGCGCTCGGCATCACACAGGAACCTCATGCGTGCCATGTCGCGTCTCCTCAGGCTCGCTCGATGCGGCAAAGGGTGGCTTTCGTCTCCTGCATCTGCGTGACGGAGTCGTAGCCATAGGTCTGCGCGGTGTTGGTCGATTCACCGAGCACGTAAGGGTCGGCACCAGGCGGATACTTGCTGCGCAGGTCCTTGCCCTCGAGATGACCGCCGAAGTGGAACGGCATGAAGGCGACGCCCGGGGCGACCCGCTCGGTCACAAGCGCCGAGACCTTCACCTTCGCACCTTCCGGCCCCTGCACCCACACCATCTCGCCGTCGCGGACGCCGATGTTGTTGGCATCCCGCGGGTTGACCTCGACGAACATCTCCTGCTGCAGCTCGGCGAGCCACGGGTTCGACCGGGTCTCGTCGCCGCCGCCCTCGTACTCGACCAGCCGGCCGGAGGTGAGGACGATCGGGAAGTCCTTGGCGAAGTCCTTCTGCTGGATCGACTTGTACAGGGTCGGCAGCCGGTAGAACTTGCGGTCCTCGTAGGTCGGATAGTCGGCCACGAGGTCGCGGCGCGGCGTGTAGAGCGGCTCGCGGTGCAGCGGCACCGGGTCCGGGAAGTTCCACACCACGCAGCGCGCCTTGGCGTTGCCGAAGGGTGCGGCACCGTGCTTGATCGCCACCCGCTGGATGCCGCCCGACAGGTCGACCTTCCAGTTCGAGGCGTCACCGCCGGTCGCCGCGATCGCCTTCTGCTCGGCCTCGGTGAGGTCGGCGTCCCAGCCCAGCTTCTTCAGCAAGGCCATGGTGAACTCGGGATAGCCGTCCTCGATCTCCGAGCCGACCGGCCAGCTGCCCTCGGCGAGCAGGTTCTGGCCGTCGCGCTCCAGGCCGAAATTCGCCCGGAAGCACAGCCCGCCCTCGGCCACCGGCAGGGACGGGTCGTACAGGTTCGCGGTGCCCGGATGCTTCATCTCCGGCGTGCCCCAGCACGGCCAAGGCAGCCCGTAGAACTCGCCGTCCAGCGGCCCGCCATTGGCGCGCAGCGTGGTCTTGTCGAAGGTCGACTGGTACTTCATGTGCTCGCGCAGCCGCTCCGGGCTCTGCCCGGTATAGCCGATGGTCCACATGCCGCGGTTCATCTCGCGCAGCGTGTCCTCGACCGACGGCTCGTCGCCGTTGACCTTGATGTTGCGGAACATGCGGTCGGCAAAGCCGAACTTCTTGGCGAACAGGTAGGCAATCGTCTGGTCCGGCTTCGATTCGAACACCGGTGCGACAACCCGCTCGCGCCACTGCAGCGACCGGTTCGACGCCGTCACCGAGCCGTAGGTCTCGAACTGGGTCGAGGCCGGCAGCAGGTAGACGCCGTCCTTGCGATCGTGCAGCACCGCCGAGACCGTCGGGTAGGGATCGACGACCACGAGGAGATCGAGCTTCTCCATCGCGACCTTGACGTCCTTCTGGCGGACCTGCGAGTTCGGCGCGTGGCCCCAGAACACCATCGCCCGGATGTTCTCCGGCTGATCCATGTTCTCCTTGGCCTCGAGCACGCCGTCATACCAGCGCGAGACCGGGATGCCGCTGGCCTCCATCAGCTTCTGCGAGGCGAACTGCTTGAGCAGCCAGTCGTAGTCCTCGCCCCACACCCGCGCCCAGTGCTTCCAGGCGCCCGCGATCAGGCCGTAATAGCCCGGCAGCGAGTCGGACAGCACGCCGAGATCGGTGGCGCCCTGGACGTTGTCGTGGCCGCGGAAGATGTTGGTGCCGCCGCCGGACTTGCCGACGTTGCCGAGTGCGAGCTGCAGGATGCAGTAGGCGCGGACGTTGTTGTTGCCGTTGGTGTGCTGGGTGCCGCCCATGCACCACACGACGGTGCCCGGGCGGTTGTTGGCCATCAGGCGAGCGACCCGCTTGAGCTGCGATCCCGGCACGCCGGTGACCCGCTCGGTCTCCTCCGGCGTCCACTTCTTCACCTCGGTGCGGATCTGCTCCAAGCCCCAGACACGCTGGCGCAGGAACTCGCGATCTTCCCAGCTGTTCTCGAAGATGTGCCAGAGTATGCCCCAGATCAGCGCCACGTCGGTGCCCGGGCGGAACCGCACATATTCGTCGGCATGTGCCGCGGTGCGGGTGAAGCGCGGATCGCAGACGATCAGCGGCGCGTTGTTCTGCTCCTTCGCCTTCAGCACGTGCAGCAGCGACACCGGATGCGCCTCGGCGGGGTTGCCGCCGATGATGAAGATCGCCTTGCTGTTGTGCATGTCGTTGTAGGAATTCGTCATCGCGCCGTAGCCCCAGGTGTTGGCTACGCCGGCGACGGTCGTCGAGTGACAGATCCGCGCCTGGTGATCGACGTTGTTGGTGCCCCAGTAGGCCGCGAACTTGCGGACCAGGTAGGCCTGCTCGTTGCTGTGCTTGGCCGAGCCGAGCCAGTACACCGAGTCGGGTCCGGACTTCTGCCGGATCTCCAGCATCTTGTCGCCGATCTCGTTGATCGCGGCCTCCCAGGACAGCCGCTGCCACTTGCCGCCGACCAGCTTCATCGGGTACTTCAGCCGCCGCTCGCCATGGGCGTGCTCGCGAACCGACGCGCCCTTGGCGCAGTGGGCGCCGAGGTTGAACGGGCTGTCCCAGCCCGGCTCCTGCCCGATCCACACGCCGTTCTGCACTTCCGCCACCACGGTGCAGCCGACCGAGCAGTGCGTGCACACCGACTTGATCAGTTCGACCGCGCCCTTGCCCGCACTCGCCGCCTCGGCCTTGCGCACCGAGCCGCCGCCGAGCGACGCCGCAGCGGCGAGGCCGCCGACTGCCAGACCGGAGTTCCGCAGGAAGCTGCGGCGGTCATAGGTCTTGTCGGCGATCCTGGCGGCGAAAGTCGACAGACGAGGGCGTACCGCCGCATCGCTGGCCTTCTTCCTCAGCATATCAAATCCCTCCCTGCACCATCCCTCGACACCGTCGGCGGGGCTTGGCGAAACCCGTCATCCGCACGCCCGGTCAGAACCGGGCGGTCTCGTAGTAGGTCCGGACATGCGCGGTCTCCCGGTATCCGGTACCGGCGGGCTCCGCCGCCGCCGCGGCCGGCTTGGTCGGGGCCAGTGCCGCCGCCGCCCCGGCCGCCGCGACGCCCAGCGTCGACAGCTTCAGGAACGCGCGCCGCGCGGTGGCCGGCCGGTCGTCCTTGTTTTCCTTCATCGTCCACTCCCCTTCCAACGCCGCCGCCACTCGGGCCGGCGACGGCATGCTTAATCCTCCATCCCGAAAGCGGCGGTCTCGACCTCCATGAACAGCCGGCCGATGGTGCCGGCCGGCCGATACAGATCCGCGGACTTGGCGGCCTCGACATCGGAGAAGAAGTGCTTCGCCCAGGGGGCGATGTGGCGTTCGAAAAAAGCGCGCTGCAGCTTGATCGGCGCCGGCTCCAGGAAGCGGCCGCGGATCAGCCCCGCCATCATCTCGCACAATGCCGCGATATGATCCTCGGGGTCGCTCACCCCCTCGGCGCGGGCAATTCCCAGCCTGCCCATGTCGTCGCGCAGCACCGCCAGCGGCTTTTCGTGCAGGAATCCGGTGAGATAGAACGAGCCGTAGGGCACCAGTTCGCCGCGGCCGAGGCCGATGAACAGGTCCACATACTCCTCGCGAGCCTTCGCCGTGCCGATCGTGCCGGCGCGCGCGGCGAGGTCGGCGAAGGCGCGGCCGATCGGCGTGTCGTCGCCCTGGATGCGATGCAGCCCGGCGAGCAACCCTGCGTCCGGCTCACGGCGGAACACGCCGGCGAGCAGATCATAGACATCCGCCCGGAGCAGATCCTCCTCCGATACCGTGGAGTCTGTCTGTCGCAAGCCTCCGGCTGTCGCCGACAATTTGTTCCTCCCGCCTCGCTCCGTGGTCGCGGGCGAGCCCGGCCACCGGTTGTGCATAATTCTAGGGCAAAATGTGTGGCCTGCCAGATCTATCTGTTAACGATCGGGCTCGCGCAGCGACACAATCTGTCCATGCGCTGACAAGCACCACTGCATAAAATGTACTTTTTCCTGTTTTTTACACCGGCTCTCCAGTTATCCGGAACTGCGTGCAGCCAAGTGCCAGCAGGAACCGCCGAGACATATTTCGATCACAGGGACGGCATCCCGGTGCACCGCCCGGCGAACCCGTGTCCGGGAGTCTTGATTGCAATGGACTGGTCGCGCTGCGCCGGCCCGGCGGTCAGCCGGGGCGTTCACCGTCCACGGCCGGGGCGGTGAACACCATGTGGCGGCGTGCCGGCCGCGACGCCGGCACCCGCTCCGTCTCGGAGTCCGCCGACGGCCCGACGGGGCCGGCGACCTCGCCGACGGCGGGCTGCACCGCCGGTCCGGTCAGTGCATCGGGCTCCTCGCCTCTCATCGCGACCCCCTCGGCCTCCGGGCCTGCCTCCTCACCCAATCGCTCGGCTAGGTCCTGCAGATGCGCGGCGGCGCCACGGCCGACCTGGTAGAGGGTCTTCATACCGGGCACGACGGTCGCGGCGTCTGTGTAGTCCTCGGCGTAGTCGGTGAGGCCGTCATGCGCCACGATCTCGGGGCTGAGCCGCCACAGCCGGCGCAGCGCCAGGCGGCGCAGCCGTGCCGGCACCCCGGCCCGCATGAACGCGGCGACGTCATCGCCGACCTGCATCGCCTCCGGGTCCGGCAGGCCGTGGTGCTCGGCCAGTTCGGCGTCGCTCAGCGCGTCCTCGTCGACCGCTGCCGGCCCTTGTTCGTCGGCCGCGGGGACCGCCGCCGGAGGCGTCGCCTCGGGGACCACCATATCCGGGTCCGGCCGGCCGTCGCGCAGCGCCGCCTTGCGCCGCGACCAGCGGTCGAAGAACGAGCCGGCATCGCCGCTCACGCCCGCCCCCGGTCGCGCGGGTTGGGGGCGCGATAGATGTCCGAGGCCTGCCGGATGCGCGGGTCGCCCAGCCCGTCGTCGGGTCGATCCTCGCTCCCCCGGCGCTGCCGCTTCACGAAGTCCTCGGGCTCGTGGTGGAAGTCGACGAAGTCCTTCACCCAGGTCAGCAGCGCGTCCGGCAGCGTCAGCCGCTCCACCGTCTCGTCGCCGGAATGCAGGTAGTGCTGGGCGTCGTAGGGCGACACGGTGACGTGGTATGGCGTCACCGCATGCGGGCCGTCCGGGTCCGGCCGCAACACCACGTAGATCGCCGGCGTCGCGCTCTCCAGGTTGACGACATAGGATTCGGTGTCGCCGCGGTGCAGGTCGAGCGGTAGGGTGGCTGCGTGGTAGCGGATGCGGTCCGGCTCCTCGGTCAGCAGCCGCCAGTTCACCCCCGCCTCGGCCCACGGCAGCACGCCCACCGCCTCCCAGGTCCACTCCTGCCAGGGATGGGCGATGCGGCGCTGCTGGACGATGACCCCGACCGGCATCGACTCCTGCCTCTTCATCGCGGCCCTCCCCCTCGCGGTTTCGGCTCTCCGAGCCGCTCGCCTATGCAACGAGTCCGACACACTTTACTGTCCCGGACAAGGGACCGGAGCGTCCCACGGGCCTTCGGCGAGGAGACCAACCGGCATGCGACGAGGTGATCGCACCGTCCTGATCTGCGACTGCGGCGGCAGCATGGACATCGACGGCCGCCGGCTGGCGAAGGCCTGCGGCGGCGATGGCGACAGGGTGTTCACGGCGCTGTGCCGGCGCGAGATCGGCGGCTTCGCCGATGCGCTGGCTGCCGGCGGCCGGGTCGACGTCGCCTGTACCCAGGAGGCGCCGACCTTCGCGGACCTCGCGGCCGAGCACGAAGCATCGGACCGGGTCGGCTTCTTCAACATCCGCGAGACGGCCGGCTGGTCCGACGAGGGTGCGTCGGCACTGCCGAAGATGGCGGCGCTGATCGCCGAAGCGGCGCTGCCGATGCCGGCGTCGCGTGCCCTCACCCTGACGTCCGAGGGCACCTGCCTGGTCTATGGCCGCGGCCAGGTCGCGCTCGACGCCGCCCGCCGGCTGGCGGATACGCTGTCGGTCACCTGCATGCTGACCGAGGCCGAGGACGCGCTGCCGCCGTCGGCCGCCGACTTCCCGATCGTCACCGGCCGGGTCCGGCAGGCGACCGGTCATTTCGGCGCCTTTGCGCTGACCGTCGACCGCTTCGCCGAGCGCAGCCCCTGGCTGCGCGGCGGCCTCGGCTTCGAGCGGCCGGCCGACGGAGCCGCCTCGCAATGCGACGTGATCCTCGACCTGAGCGGCGGCACGCCGCTGTTCCCGGCTCCGGAGAAGCGCGACGGCTATCTGCGCGCCGACCCGCGCGACCCGGCGGCGGTGATGACCGCCGTGCTGGAGGCCTCGACCCTGGTCGGCGAGTTCGAGAAGCCGATCTATGTCGCGGTCGACGACGGCCTGTGCGCGCATTCGCGCAACCGCAAGATTGGCTGCACCCGCTGCCTCGACCTGTGCCCGGCCGGCGCCATCGCGCCCGCCGGCGACGCCGTGGCGGTCGACGCGGCGCTGTGCGGCGGGTGCGGGCTGTGCGCCGCCGCCTGCCCGACCAGCGCCATCACCTACGCCTACCCGGACGACCACGCCGTGCATGCCCGCATCATGACCTTGGCCGGCGCCTACCGCGAGGCCGGCGGCAGCGCCCCGCGGCTGCTCGTGCATGACGACAAGACCGGCTCGCAACTTGTTGAAACCTCGGCGCGGTACGGCCGAGGCCTGCCGGCGAACGTGATCCCTTTCGGGGTCAACGCGGTGGGCCAAGTCGGTCATGACCTGCTGCTGGGCGCGCTCGCCCAGGGCTTCCAGGAGGTGGTGCTGCTGGTCGACCCGCGGCGGCCCGACGACTTCGCCGGCCTCGCCGCCCAGGCCGCCCTGGTCGAGGCCCTGCTGACCGGCCTCGGCGATGCCGGCGGCCGGGTGCGGGTGCTCGACACCCCCGACCCGGAGGCGTTGTCCGACGCACTGTACGGCCAGCGCCCGGCGGCACCGCTGCCGGCCGCCAGCTTCGTGCCGCTCGGCCGCAAGAAGTCGATCGCCCGGCTGGCGATCAAGGGCCTGGCCGCCGCCCTGGACGCCCGGGTCGAGGCGGTGCCGCTGCCGGCCGGGGCGCCCTATGGCCAGGTGGCGGTCGACGCCGAGGGCTGCACGCTGTGCCTCGCCTGCGTCGGCGCCTGCCCGGCCGGCGCCCTGCAGGACAATCCCGACCGGCCGCAGCTGCTGTTCCAGGAGGACGCCTGCGTGCAGTGCGGGCTGTGCGCCGTCACCTGCCCGGAGAAGGTGATCACGCTGGAGCCGCGCTATTCCCTCGCCGACGCCGCATTGTCGGCCCGGCTGCTGGTCGAGGACGAGCCGCATGCCTGCGTGACCTGCGGCAAGCCGTTCGGCGCCCGCAAGTCGATCGAGGCGATCGTCAAGCGGCTGGCCGGCAAGCACTGGATGTTCGCCACCGGCGACCGCGCCAACCTGATCCGGATGTGCGAGGACTGCCGGGTGAACGTGCAGTTCCAGGCCAAGGACAACCCCTTCGCCGGCCCGCCCCGGCCGCTGCCGCGCACCACCGCCGACTACGAGCGGGCGCGCGCGGAGGGCCGCGAGATCGAGGACCCCTCCGAGGGGCCGCTGCGCGGGGCGCCTAGGAACGACGGGGGTACGAATTGACCGGAAGGAACATGAAGGCCCGTCGCGATCTGGGTCCCGGCTCTCCGCTCGGGTCAAGTCCGGGCTCCGGCCGAGATGAGGAATATGCGGTAAGCCCTTAATAAAATTCCTCATCCCGGCCGGAGCGACGCAGTCGCGGAGAGCCGGACTCCCCACCGGGCTACGCGGCGGCCGCGACCATCCCGCGCCGCTGCATCTCGGCGTCGAGCCGCGCCGCCAGCGCCTCGCTCACCCCGACCATCGGCAGGCGGACCTCCGGACTGGCGAGCAGGCCCTCGCGCCACAGCCAATGCTTGATCGGCGCCGGGCTCGGCTCGGCGAACAGCAGCCGGGCGAGGCCGGCGAGGTCGCGCCACAGCATGAGCGCCCGCCCCTGCTCGCCGGCCGTGAGGGCGTCGCGGACGGCGGCCCAGCGTGCGGTCTCGACATGCGCCGAGGCCAGAATGCCGCCGTCGGCACCCTGCGCCAGGGCGGCGTGGAACTGCGCGTCCTCGCCGGTCAGCACGGCGAAGCCCGCGGGCCGCCGGCACAGCAGGTCGAAGGACTGCGACGGGTCGGCGCAGCAATCCTTCAGGCCGACCACGTTCGGCAGGCCGGCCAGCTGCAGCAGCGTCTCATTGATCATGTTGACGCCGGTGCGATACGGGATGTTGTAGACCGCGACTGGCCTCGGGGTCCGCGCCGCCAGCGCGGTGAAATGCGCGACGATGCCGGCCTGCGACGGCCGCGTGTAGTACGGGCAGGTGATCAGGTAGCCGTCGACCGGCCAGCCGGCGGTGCCGTCCATGGTCGCCGCCATGCGCCGGGTGTCGCTGCCCGACAGGCCGAGCCACAGCGGCAGCCGGCGGCCCGTCGCGTCGGCGACGACCGCGACCAGCCGCGCGGTCTCGCCGGAATCCAGGGTCATGCCCTCGCCGGTGGTGGCGGCGAGGATCAGGCCGTCGACCGGCAGGCCGGCATAGTGCGCGGCCAGCCGGCGCAGCGAGGCCTCGTCCAGCTCGCCGTCGCGGAACGGCGTGACCAGCGGCAGCCAGATGCCGGACAGCGGGGAAGTTCGTTCTTGCATGACACGCTCCTTGCGATGAAGGCCGGGCGGAGCGTGGGCGCACATGCGAAAATCCCCGTCCGTTGCCGGCCGGGGATGGTGGTGGTGGTTCGCGGCGTAGAAGCGCGGTGCGCTCAGGGCGTGCGAAGTCCTCCGGTCCCCGGATCGAGGAGCGGTTTGGCTTTCAGGACGCTGAGGCGGCGGTCGCGCATGGCGGGCAGTGTCGGCGAGCCGCCGCACCCTGTCAAAGCATTTGCGCTCCCGTCGGAACGCCCGTTGCCCTGTCCCCACCGGATGCGGCTACACTGCCCCTCTCGCCCGCAGAAGGAAGCGCTCCATGGCCGCGTTGCAGGAAATCGAGGCGGAGGCCAGGCCGGCCGTTGCCCCCGGCCTCGAGTTCGACGTCGTGATCATCGGCGCCGGCATCTCCGGCATGTACCAGCTGCTGCTGCTCCGCCGGCTCGGCCTGCGCGTGCGGGTGTTCGAGGCCGGCACCGGGGTCGGCGGCACCTGGTACTGGAACCGCTATCCCGGCGCGCGCTTCGATTCCGAGAGCTGGTCCTACGGCTACTCGTTCGACCCGGAGCTGCTGGCGGAGTGGGACTGGACCGAACATTTCTCGCCGCAGCCGGTGACCGAGCGCTACCTGAACCACGTTGCCGACAAGTTCGACCTGCGCCGCGACATCCAATTCTCGTCGCGGGTCACAGCCGCGGTCTGGGATGAGCAGGCCCGCAGCTGGACCGTGACGCTGGAGGACGGCAGCCGGCACACCGCCCGCTTCGTCGTCACCGCAGTCGGCCCGCTGTCGACGCCGACATACCCGCGGCTCCCCGGCATCGACGAGTTCCGGGGCGAGTCCTGGCACACCGGGCTGTGGCCGAAGCATCCCGTCGACTTCACGGGCAAGCGCGTCGGGGTCATCGGCACCGGCGCCTCGGGCGTACAGGCGATCCCGATCATCGCCGCGACCGCCGCCCACCTGACGGTGTTCCAGCGCCGGCCGAACTGGTGCACGCCGCTGCACAACGCGCCGATCGACCGCGCCGAGATGGAGCAGATCCGCGCCCGCTACGACGAGATCTTCCGGCGCTGCCGCGAGACCGCCGCCTGCTTCGTGCACACCACCGATCCGCGCGGCACCTTCGAGGTGACACCGGCGGAGCGCGAGGCGTTCTGGGAGCAGCGCTACGCCGAGCCCGGCTTCGGCATCTGGCAGGGCAATTTCCGCGACGTGCTGATCGACCGCGCCGCCAACGCCCTGCTCTCCGACTTCATCGCCCGCAAGATCCGCGAGCGCGTGAGCGACCCGGTGGTCGCCGACCGGCTCATTCCCAAGGACCACGGCTTCGGAACCCGCCGGGTGCCGCAGGAGACCGGCTACTACGAGACCTTCAACCGCCCGAACGTCGAGCTGGTCAGCATCCTGGACACCCCGATCGAGAGGATCACCGAGACCGGGCTGCGCACCAGCGAGCGCGACTTCGACTTCGACATGATCGTCTACGCCACCGGCTTCGACGCCATCACCGGCAGCCTCGACCGCATCGACATCCGCGGCACCGGCGGCCGGCCGCTGAAGCAGCGCTGGCACGGCGACCTGTCGACCTGCCTCGGCATGCTGGTGGACGGCTTCCCGAACATGCTCATGCTGATGGGCCCGCACACCGCACTCGGCAACATCCCGCGCAGCATCGAATACGGCGTGGAGTGGATCCGCGACCTGATAGCGCACATGGACGCGAACGGCCTGACCCGCGCCGAGCCGACCCGCGAGGCGGTCGCCGAGTGGACCGCCTTCGTCAAGCGGAAGGGCGAAGGCCTGCTGTCGAACGAGGTCGACAGCTGGATGACCGGCGTGAACCAGAACGTCGAGGGCAAGCAGGTGCGGATCATCGCGAGGTACAGCGGCACCGCGCCGGAGTACCGGGCGTGGTGCGACGAGGTGATGAAGGCCGGTTATCGGGGCATCGAGCTGGGGTGACGGGCCGCTGACCCGGGCTAGAACGCCCGCGCGAAGCTGGCGGCCTGGGCCTCCGCCCATGGCTTGGCGAAAGGCGCCGGGCAGTCGATGCGCGACAGCTGCCCCGGCGCCAGGCGGTGATGCAGCAGGCTGGCCGGATCGGCGGTCCGGATGTGCAGCATGTCGAGGGTGACCTGGTCCGGCCGCTCCAGGCCCATGGCGCCCAGCATGTCGCCGAACCCGGCCAGCGTGTTGCGGTGGAAGTTGGCGACCCGCACCGCCTTGTCCGGCACCACCAGCGCCCGCTGGCGGGCCGGATTCTGGGTTGCGACGCCGGTCGGGCAGCGGTTCGTATGGCAGGACCGGGCCTGGATGCAGCCGATCGCGAACATGAAGCCGCGCGCCGAGTTGCACCAGTCGGCGCCGAGCGCCAGTGCGGTGACGATATCGGCGCCGGAGATGATCTTGCCGCTGGCGCCGAGCCGGATGCGGTCGCGGATGCCGGCGCCGACCAGCGTCATGTTGACGAAGTGCAGGCCCTCGCGCAGCGGCGTGCCGACGCTGTTGACGAATTCCACCGGTGCTGCCCCGGTGCCGCCCTCGCTGCCGTCGACGACGATGAAATCGGGGTAGATGCCCTCCTGGGTCATCGCCTTGACGATCGCCATGAACTCGTGGCCGTGCCCGACGCAGAGCTTGAATCCCACCGGCTTGCCCTCGCTAAGCTCCCGCAGGCGCTGCAGGAAATGCACGAAGCCGACCGGCGTCGAGAACGCCGGATGTGCGGCCGGCGATACGCAGTCGATCCCCATGGGCACGCCGCGCGCCTCGACGATCTCCGGGGTGATCTTCGCGGCCGGCAGCACCCCGCCGTGGCCCGGTTTGGCGCCCTGCGACAGCTTGACCTCGATCATGCGGATCTGCGGGTCGGCGGCCCGGCCGGTGAACTTCTCCGCGTCGAAGCCGCCGTCGTCGGTCCGGCAGCCGAAATAGCCCGACCCGAGCTCCCAGATCAGGTCGCCGCCGTGCTCGCGGTGATAGCGGGAGATGCCGCCCTCGCCGGTGTCGTGCGCGAAGCCGCCGATCTTCGCGCCCTTGTTCAGTGCCTCGATGGCGTTGCCGCTGAGCGCGCCGAAGCTCATCGCCGACACATTGAACAGCGAGATCGCGTAGGGCTGCCGGCAGGCCTCGCCGCCGACCGGCACCCTGAAGTCGTAGCTGCCGGCGTGCCGGGGTGCCAGCGAGTGGGTGAAGTAAATGTATTCCGGCTTGTAGACGTCCTGCTGGGTCCCGAACGGAACCGTCTCCACCTCCTGCTTGGCCCGCTGGTAGACCAGCGAGCGCTGCTCGCGGCTGAACGGGAAGGCGTCGGCGTCGCTCTCGATCAGGTACTGGCGGATCTCCGGCCGGATGCCCTCGAACAGCCAGCGCATGTGGGCGATGACCGGATAGTTGCGCAGCAGGCTGTGCCGGGTCTGCCGCAGGTCGTAGACGCCGAGCAGCACCAGCGGCGCCGCCGCCGCGGTGACCGCCCAGCCGTACCAGATGCCGGCGGCACCGGCGGCGACGCCGGCGGCGGCCAGGACGATCAGGGCTCCGAGGACGGAGTAGCGCATGTTGCCTCCCAGGCGGTCACCGAGGCAGGGTAGCGCCGGAAGATTAAAAGGAAACCAACGGCGTCCTGCGCATCATGCGAGGAGCTGGTGGATGACGGCATGGAGGCCAGCCTCCCCCGCCTCCAGGATCGCCAGGGTTACCGGCAGGCGGAAGCGCCGCGGTCCGGCACTGCCCGGGTTGAGGTGCAGTATCCCGCCCGGCATGGCGATACCGGGCTTGTGGGAGTGCCCCGACACCACGGCATCCATCGAGGCCGGGTCGATCCGCAACCACTCCAGGGCATGCACCAGATGGATCCGCCGGCCGCCGATCACCACGGTCAGGCTCTCGGGATACGCGGCCGCCCACGCGCCGGTATCGACGTTGCCGCGTATGGCGTCGACCGGCGCGATCCGGCGCAGGGCCTCGATCACCTCGGGGCGGCCGATGTCGCCGGCGTGCAGGATCCGCTCGACCCCGGCCAACCGGGCGACGGCCTCCGGCCGCAGCAGACCATGGGTGTCGGAGATGACGCCGATCCGCACCGGTCCGCCGCCGGGTGCTACCGCAGGCAGCATTTCTTGTTCATGGCAGGTTCGCCTCCTTCGAGGGCGCTCGCCGGGTCACCCAGAACCTCATAGCCGAACTTCGCCCCGGCAGCGATGGCCGGCAGTTCGCGCGCTCTGCTGCACCGCCCGTCGCTTGGGTCGCGGTAGGGGACCGGGTTGCCCCGGCCCCCCCGCACAGATCCCGGCGTGCGGCTTTCCCGCACCGGGCTCCTGTCGAGAGTCGGACGCAACAGGTGGCACCATGAGGACCATCTGTTCGTAGGCTCGCGGCTTGCGGTGTACGCCGTATCCGGTTCTGTGCCCGGGGCGTATGTCGCCACTTGCCTTTCTCCCGACCGGCCGCCTTCCCTCCACACTCTCCGCCACCGGGCTGTCGCCCGGCTTTGTTCGAGGCTTCGACGGTAC